>Ga0310345_10000126_pt1 | contig 158433 bp, 162 predicted proteins | sample HC15DNA20500_MG_FD_204667 | JGI IMG/M metagenome (GOLD analysis project Ga0310345, IMG submission 204667) | Marine microbial communities from station ALOHA, North Pacific Subtropical Gyre - HC15-DNA-20-500_MG | ecosystem: Environmental > Aquatic > Marine > Oceanic | place: Pacific Ocean... | reverse complement strand
TCCGTACAGCTTCCGCCCGGGCTCGACGATGCTGACCGGCGCCAATGCCAAGAAGGTCCGGCTCACCGAGAAGGAAACCGCGATCCTCCGTTTCCTTTACCGCGCCGGGCAGATGCCGGTGTCGCGCGAGACCCTGCTCCAGGAAGTCTGGGGTTATAATTCCGGGGTGACCACCCACACGCTGGAAACGCATATCTATCGCCTGCGCCAGAAGGTGGAGAAGGACGCCGCGAATCCCGAAATTCTTGTGACTGAGTCTGGCGGCTATAAGCTGGTGCCATGAGGCGAATCAATCGCCGATCCATCTCGGCGCCCTATGGCTATTGAAGACGACATCGCCCTGTTTTCGCGCGTCCCGACACTGAATTTGTTGGGCGCGGCGGCGTTGCAGGTGCTTGCGATCGGCGCCGAGCAGCGCGATTACGGATTCGGCGAGCGGCTGTTCGAACAGGGCGATCCTGCGGATTCCGGTTTCATTGTTCGGCACGGCGCGTTTCGCGTCGCTTCGGACGATGGTCATGAAGCCATTGCGGGCCAGAACGTTCTGATCGGCGAGCTCGCGCTGGTGGTTCCGATGGCGCGGCCGGCGACGGCGACGGCTCTCGAACCGTCGTCGGTGCTGCGCATTTCGCGCAGCCTGTTCCAGCGTGTGCTCGAAAGTCATCCCGAAGCGGCACGACGTCTGCGCGATGATTTCGCCGCGCGCACCAACGCGGCGGCGGGGGCAATGGTCCGGGTGACCGAGACGCTGCGATAGTTTTATCGCGTCCTATCCCAAATCACACATCAAGCACCGCCGTGACCGGCACATGGTCTGACGGGCGCTCCCAGCCGCGCGCGTCCCTGGTGATTTTGAAATCACGAACGCTGTCGCCGAGCGCCTGTGAAACCCAGATGTGGTCGAGGCGGCGGCCCTTGTTCGCCGCGCTCCAGTCCGCGGAGCGGTAGCTCCACCAGGAATAGACTTTCTCGGATAGCGGAATTCGCTGCCGCGCGACGTCAATCCAGTTGCCCTGCGCCTGTATGCCGAGCAGCTTCTCGCATTCGATCGGCGTATGCGACACGATCTTCAAAAGCTGTTTGTGGGACCAGACGTCATGCTCGTGCGGCGCGACGTTGAGATCGCCGACGAGAATATGCCGGTCGGCGGGCTTCGGATGCAGCGGCTCGCAGTCGCGCATCTCGTCGAGGAACGAGAGCTTGTGCTCGAACTTCGGATTGAGCGCGGGATCGGGAATATCGCCGCCGGCAGGCACATAAAAATTATGCACGATCAGCGGGTCGGCGATCTGCGCCTTCGAGCCGAACGCCACCGAGATATGCCGCGAATCGACCTTGCCGCAGAACGTGCGCACGTCGCTCGATTCGAACGGAATTTTCGAGACGATGGCGACGCCGTGATAACCCTTCTGGCCGTTGAGCGCGACGTGCTCATAGCCGAGCCGCTTGAAACGCTTCAGCGGGAATGCGTCATCGATGCATTTGGTTTCCTGAAGACACAGCACATCGGGCCGCACCGACTTGATGAATTTCGCGACCAGATCGATGCGCAGCCGCACCGAATTGATGTTCCAGGTTGTCAGGGTGAAGCGCATGGGAAACGTAAAGCACAGGACGCGCGACGAGGAAACGTCATCCTGAGGTGCGCGCTCTTTCTTGCGCGCCTCGAAGGATGGCGGGATACGATTGAAGGGGCGCTGTCGCCCTTCGAGGCTCGCACCTCGGGGAGACGGCAACGACCTAGTTGTTCGAGTTCTGATAGTTGGTGAAGTCGATCTTGAACATCGAGGGATCGAGCTTCTTGGTGGTGTCGAGATTGTAGACCGCGACGGTGGTGTCGTATCCCTGCGGATCGGTGACGGTCCATTGCTTGAGCTGATTGTCCTTGGCGCCGATCATCAGCATCAGCCGGCTGGTCCCGACCAGCGCCTGCTTTTCCTCGATGGTGACGCTGATGAACATGTTGTCCGAGGAGATGCCCACGACATTGGTGTCGCGCAGCAGATCGATGCGGTCGGACAACAGGTAGCGCAACGGCGTCTGCGACAACGGATAGACGTCCTGGGTCGCGAGCCTGCGATCCAGCACGACCACCGATGTGCCGTCGGCCACCAGCGCGATCGGCGAGGGATCGTCATACTCGAAACGGATCTTGCCGGGCTTCTGGATATAGAAATCGCCGGTCGTGCGTTTGCCGTCGGGACCGACCTGCACGAAATTGCCTGAGACGTTCTGCAACGACGAGAGGTAAGTGCTGACCTTGCCGGCCAGCGCCTTTTGATTGGCGTCGAAATTCTGGCTCGGCGTCCCGCCGCCGAACAGGCTGCGCAGATCCGGAATGATCGGCGTCGGTGGTGCCGACGTGGCGGGTGCCTGCACCTGCGGTGGGGGGGTATCGCCGATGCGGGCTTTCGGTGCGGGCTTTGGAACAGGAACAGCCTGGGCCAGTGCCGATGGCATCATGAGGCATGCCGCGATCGTTGCCGCCAACGCTGCCATGGGCACTTTCATGGGCACTTTCGCGACCGAAACAGGATGTGTGGAGCGCCGGGGCCCGCAGAACGGCTGATTGCGATGGAATTTTCTCAACGGTCCGTCCTGTGGATGCCTTGTGATCTGTCCGCCGGGGCTATCCCGAAGCTATGGCGATTTCGCGGCTGCGAATAGCGGGGATTTAGCCAAATCGTTCGTCTTCCTCGGCCACCAGAATCTCGCGTTTTCCGGCGTGATTGGCCTGCCCGACGATGCCTTCCAGCTCCATCCGCTCCATCAGGGTGGCGGCGCGGTTGTAGCCGATCTGCAGGCGGCGCTGGATGTAGCTGGTGGAGGCCTTGCGATCGCGTTTGACGATCGCAACCGCCTGCGAGAACAGGTCGCCTTCGCCGCCGTTGGCGCCCATGCTCGTGCCGTCGAATACGGCGTTGCCGTCCTCGTCGGTTTCCTCTTCCGCGGTGACCGCCTCGAGGTATTCAGGCTGACCCTGCGACTTGAGATGACGGACGATCTTCTCGACTTCCTCGTCCGACACGAACGGGCCGTGCACGCGGCTGATGCGACCGCCGCCTGCCATGTAGAGCATGTCGCCCTGGCCGAGCAGTTGTTCCGCGCCCATTTCGCCGAGCAGCACGCGGCTGTCGATCTTCGAGGTGACCTGGAAGGAAATACGCGTCGGAAAGTTCGCCTTGATGGTGCCGGTGATGACGTCCACGGACGGGCGTTGCGTCGCGAGAATGACATGGAGACCCGCAGCGCGCGCCATCTGCGCAAGGCGTTGCACTGCGCCTTCGATGTCCTTGCCCGCGACCATCATCAGGTCGGCCATTTCGTCGACAATGATGACGATATAGGGCAGCGGTTCGAGCTCGAGCTTCTCTTCCTCGTAGATCGCTTTGCCGGTTTCCTTGTCAAAGCCGGTCTGCACGGTGCGAGTCAGTTCCTCGCCCTTGGCCTTCGCCTCGGCGACGCGCGTGTTGTAGCCATCGATGTTGCGCACGCCGAGCTTCGCCATGTTCTTGTAGCGCTGCTCCATCTCGCGCACCGCCCATTTCAGCGCGACGACAGCCTTCTTCGGATCGGTCACCACCGGCGTCAGCAGATGCGGAATGCCGTCATAGACCGACAGTTCGAGCATCTTCGGATCGACCATGATCAGGCGGCACTGGTCCGGGCGCAGGCGATAGAGCAGCGACAGGATCATGGTGTTGATGCCGACTGACTTGCCCGAACCGGTGGTGCCGGCGATCAGGAGATGCGGCATGCGCGCCAGATCCACGATCACAGGCTCGCCGCCGATGGTCTTGCCGAGGCACAGCGGCAGCTTCGCGGTGCTCCCGGTTGCTTCCTTCGCGGTGAGAAGTTCACGCAGATAAACTGTCTCCCGCTTGACGTTGGGCAGCTCGATGCCGATGGCGTTGCGCCCGGAGACGACCGCGACACGCGCGGAGATCGCGCTCATGGAGCGCGCGATATCGTCGGCAAGGCCGATCACACGTGACGACTTGATGCCGGGTGCGGGCTCGAGTTCGTAAAGCGTCACGACCGGTCCGGGACTGGCTTTTACGATTTCGCCGCGCACGCCGAAATCCTGCAGCACGCCTTCGAGCGAGCGCGAGTTTTCTTCCAGTTCGTCCTTGCTCAACGTGAGGCGGTCCGATGCTTTCGGAGCGGCGAGAACGGAAACCGGCGGCAGAACGAAGACACCCTTGCGGCCGGACGACTTCGGCTCTGCGCGCTTGCGGGCACGCGGCGCGGGCTCCTCGTCTTCCTCTTCTTCCTCTTCTTCTTCCTCGTTCTCTTCGTATTCGTCTTGCGGCACCAGCGAGGGAGCGCGCCGTCCGCCGCCGAGGTTCGGCTCCATACGCTCGAACGATGCTGAGCGGCGCGATTCCGTGCGTCCGACCAGCATCGCGAAGAAAGCAGAAAGCGCCCGAACCACGCGTGTTTTTGCGCTCATGGCGGTATGAACGATCCAGCCGAGCGAGACCGACCGGCGATCGTCCTCCTCGAAATCCTCTTCATCCTCGATCATCGGCGGCCGGGTGCGTTCGACGATCTTTTCCTGCGCGCCCGCGCCGCATGCGAAGACGAAACTTCCTATCATCGCGGCAAACAGAATGACGCCGAGCACGATGCGGTAGATCAGGCCGGGGGGACCGAACACCACCGCCGGAAAACGCACCAGCGCGTCGCCGACAACGCCGCCAAGTCCGGTCGGCAACGGCCATGCGCCGCTGCGCGGCAGGCAGCTTGCGAATCCCGCGGCGATCACCGCGCACAGAATCCAGCATGCGATCCGCAAGGCTTCGCGGTCGAAATGACGGTGGGTCACCAGCCGCCAGCCCCAGATCGCCACCGGCAGGATCAGCATGATCGCGCCAAGGCCGAGAATCTGCATCAGCATGTCGGCGCCTATCGCGCCCGGACGGCCCATCAGATTGCGGATCGGACCTGAGGTCGCGTGGCTGAGGCTGGGGTCCTGCACCGACCACGTCATCAGAGCCGCGGCAACAACACACGAGAGCGCGATGACGCCGAGACCGGCGAGTTCGCGCAGGCGCCGCGCCAGCATCTCGCGCAATGGATCGGAGATCTGGCCGACGATGGGAATGACGCGTTCGATCGCTGGCATGGTTTTACGAGCCCCGAGCTTCGTTCAGGACGTCGACCATACGGTGCAACGCCTCAGCCGTTGTTTCACTGTCCTGCTGCACCAGGGCGACGCGGATATATCCGTTGCCTGGATTGCTGCCATCGGCCTGCGGCCTCGCCAGATAGCTTCCCGGAATGACGCGCACGCCGCCTTCCTTGAAAAGCTTCACCGTCGCCGCTTCGTCGCCGCCATGCGCGGAGACATCGAGCCAGATGCAGAAGCCGCCCGCGGGCCGCCGGTAACCGAAGCGGTTGCCGAGAATCTGGTCCGCGAGATCGAACTTGATCCGGTAGAGCCTGCGGTTCGCATCGACATGAGTCTCGTCGCCATAGGCGGCGACGGCGACATGCTGCAACGGGACCGGCACCTGAGGCGCCGCGACATTGCGCAGTTCATGGAAGCGCGCGAGAAAATTCCTGTCGCCGGCGACGAAGCCGACACGCAGGCCCGGCAGGTTCGATCGCTTGGACAGCGACTGGAACGCGACCACGTTGGCGAAGTCGTTTCCGGCGGAGGCGAGCATGCTGCCCGGCGCTTCGCCGGTGTAGATTTCGGAATAGCATTCGTCGCTGAGCACGATGAAACCGTGACGGTCGGCGAGCTGCTTCACGCGGTCGAAGTAGGCGCGCGATGGCACCGAGCCCTGCGGGTTCGCAGGTGATGCCAGGTAGAAGGCGACGGTGCGGTCGAGGGTTTCCGCGCTCAGGGAATCGAGATTGGGCAGAAAGCCGTTTTCGCGCGTGGTCGGCAGAAACACCGCTTCGCACCCGGCGGCCCGCGCACCGGCCGCATAGGCGGGATAGAACGGATTGGGCATCAGGATCGCGGGCGTGCCCTTGCGGGGGCTGACATAGCGCGCGGCGGCGATCGCTGCGAAAAACAGACCCTCGCGGCTGCCGTTGAGCACCAGAATCTCGGTTTCGGGATCGATGGCCTTGGCCAGGGCGAATCGCCGGGAAACCCAGGCGGCGGCGGCCTGGCGGAACGGCTCGATGCCCTTGGCAATCGGATAGCGGCCGAAGTCGTTGATATGGCTGGCCAGAACCGGTCCGACAAAGCCCGGTACCGGATGCTGCGGCTCCCCAATCGACATATTTATCAATGGCTTGCCCGGCGTGTGAGGGCTCAGCAGCTCGGTCAGCCGGGCAAACGGCGAGCGCTCGCCGTCTTGGGCGCCGGCGGCGGAAGCCGAGCGGGAAGAAGCGGTCATGGCCATTCGAAAAACGCCAGCACTAGTAAGGTCCGTCGATCCTGCGGTCGGTCAGGGGGCCACGCAGGATTTGATCACGTCACCATAGGTGCGGCGAGGTTAAGACGCGATTAACCATCGCGGCGCGGGCGTGGTTTGACGCCCTTTCTGGGCACTGATCTTACCCCGGAAACCGGCCTCCTTTTCAGGACGCAGCCACACAAAAAGTAAGGGCCCCAGCTTGCGCTGGGGCCCTCCGACGGACGGGGCATTGCCGGGTTTGTGCCCCAACCGTTGTTCAGAAGCATGATCCGGAAAAGTGGAAACCGGTTTTCCGATAAGATCATGCTCACCAGAGAAGTCGCCGCGACCCGTAAGGATCGCGGCAGCTCGCTTACATGTTGTAGGCGCGCTCGGTGTGGTCGGTGAGATCCAGACCTTCGCGCTCCTGCTCGACCGGAACGCGCAGGCCGACGATCACGTCGACGACCTTGTAGATGATCGCCGAACCGATGCCCGAGAACAGCAGCGTGGTGCCCACGCCCCAGCTCTGCGAGATCATCTGAGCGACCATGTCGTAGTCGCCGACCTTGCCGGTGACGTAGTCCATGACGCCGGTGCCGCCGAGGGCCGGGTTGACCAGAATGCCGGTGCCGAGAGCGCCGACGATGCCGCCGATGCAGTGGACGCCGAACACGTCGAGCGAGTCGTCATAGCCGAGCGCGTTCTTCACAACTGTACAGAAGAACAGGCAGACGACGCCGACGACGAGACCGAGCACGATTGCGCCCATCGGACCTGCGAAGCCGCAAGCCGGAGTGACGGCAACCAGACCCGCGACCGCACCCGACAACGCGCCGAGCACTGACGGATGGCCCTTGATCATCCACTCCGCGAACATCCAGGACAGCGCCGCAGCGGCGGTTGCCAGGAAGGAGTTGGTCATCGCGAGAGCAGCGCCGCCCGAAGCTTCGAGGTTCGATCCGGCGTTGAAGCCGAACCAGCCCACCCAGAGCAGCGAAGCACCGATCATGGTCATGGTCAGCGAGTGAGGAGCCATCAGCTCCTTGCCGTAGCCGGTGCGCTTGCCGATCAGGAGAGCGCCGACGAGACCTGCGATGCCGGCGTTGATGTGCACCACCGTGCCGCCTGCGAAGTCGAGGGCGCCCTTCTTGAACAGGAAGCCGCCGTCAGCCATCACCTCGTCGAGTTTCGCCTGTGCTGCAGTCTTTGCAGCGCCGTCAGCCGCGGCGGCCAGTGCCTTGGCTGCATCGCTGATCGCGTCCGGTCCGGCCCAGTACCAAACCATGTGGGCCATCGGGAAGTAGATCAGCGTCACCCAGAGCGGGATGAACAGCGCGATCGCTGCGAACTTCATGCGCTCGGCAAAGGCGCCGACGATGAGGGCCGGCGTGATCGCGGCGAAGGTCATCTGGAAGCAGAAATAGATCATTTCCGAGATGTTGGCATCGACCGAGAACGTCGCCGCCATCGAGTCAGTGGTGATGCCGGCCATGAAGGCTTTGGAGAAGCCGCCGATGAAATCCGAACCGCCGGTGAATGCGAGGCTGTAGCCGTATAGGGCCCAGATTACGCAGACGATGCAGACGGTGTAGAAAACCTGCATCAGCACGGACAGCATGTTCTTGGAGCGGACGAGGCCGCCGTAGAACAGCGCGAGGCCCGGGATGGTCATCAACAGCACGAGAACTGTTGCGGTCATCATCCAGGCATTATCGCCCTTGTTGATGGTTGGCGCGGCGTAGGCGGCTGTCGTAGCGAAGAGGCCGACGGCGAGAGCTGCCAATCCCGCGCTGGTGGGACGCTTGAACGTCATTTGTTTGTACTCCTGATAAGATGAGGTTTGCGCGAAATCAGAGCGCCGCGTCATCGGCCTCGCCCGTGCGGATGCGAACCGCATGGTCGAGATTGATGACGAAGATTTTGCCGTCGCCGATCTGGCCGGTCTTTGCAGCGCCGGTGATCGCTTCGATGGTCTTGTCGACTTGGGATGAGGCGACAGCGACCTCGATCTTGATCTTGGGCAGGAAACTGACGGCGTATTCAGCGCCGCGGTAGATTTCCGTGTGGCCTTTCTGACGGCCATACCCCTTGACTTCCGTCACCGTGAGACCGTGAACGCCGATGGCGGTCAGGGCATCGCGGACCTCTTCCAGCTTGAATGGCTTGATGATGGCCATAACAATTTTCATGGATACTTCCCCGCTTGGGCCCGGTCGTACGGACCGGGCGTTCTCGACTGAGGGTCACCGCGCGAAGAAAGATCACTCCACGGGCACCAGCCGGGTCCCATAGAATCAAATGCCGTGCCAACACCGCCAAATTCCCTAACGATTTATGAATCCAAGGGTTTTTGGCTTTAGAGGGGGTGCGGAGAAATTGGGCTATTTTGTCGCGCCTAAAAGAGCGACAGGGGTGCCAAAAACATAGGCACACCAGACCGCCGACACATTCGTGCCCATCAGACAAGCAAAAGGTATCTAAGCCCCGACATCCGAGGCTGAATCCAAATGGGGCGATTTATTGGAGCGCTTCGCCGTGCTGGGTGATGTCGAGGCCTTCCACCTCGTGCTCGTGCGGAACCCGCAGACCGGCCAGCATGTCGACGACCTTCAGCAGCACGAATGTCATCGCGCCGGTCCAGACGAACACCGCCGCCACGCCATAGGCCTGGATCAGCAGCAGCTTGGGATTGCCCTCGATCAGCCCGGCGCTCCCGCCGATGGCGGCGGTGGCGAACACGCCGGTCATCAGCGTTCCCAGCAATCCGCCGATGCCGTGAATGCCGAACACGTCGAGCGTGTCGTCATAGTTGAAGCGGTGCTTGAGGCTAGTGCAGGCCCAGAAGCAGACCGCGCCGGCCACCACGCCGATCACGATGCCATGCCAGGGCTCCACGAAGCCCGAGGCGGGCGTAATGGTGCCGAGTCCGGCCACGGCGCCGGAGATCATGCCGAGCACCGAGGGCTTGCGCCGCGTCAGCCATTCAATCGCGGTCCATGTCAGTGCGCCGGCGCAGGCGGCCAGATGCGTCGCGAGGATCGCCATCACGGCGCGCGAGTTGGCCTGCAAGGCGGAGCCGCCGTTGAATCCGAACCAGCCGACCCACAACAGGCCGGTGCCGATCACCGCCAGCGAAAGATCGTAGGGCGCAAGGTTCTCGGTGCCGTAGCCGCGGCGTCGTCCCATCACGACGGCTGCGACCAGACCCGCGGTGCCGGCGCTGAGATGAACCACAAGGCCGCCGGCGAAATCGAGAACGCCGGCCTGCGCGAGAAAGCCGCCGCCCCACACCCAGTGCGCGAGCGGAATGTACACGACCGTAAACCAGCCGATGCAAAACAGGACGTAGGATGAGAAGCGCAGGCGGTCCGCGACCGATCCCGCCACCAGCGCGACGGTGATGACCGCAAAGGTCATCTGGTAGATGACGAACAGCGCTTCGGGAATGGTCTTCGCTGCACTGCTCACGCCGTCCATCGTCATGCCGGCCAGCAGAAAGCGCTCCAGCGTGCCGAGCCATGCGCCGTCGCCGACAAACACCAGACTGTAACCGTAGATCACCCAGAGAATGGAAATCAGCGCCACGGCGATCAGGCTTTGCGCCATCGTCGCCAGCACGTTCTTCTTGCGCACCATGCCGGCATAGAACAGCGCGAGACCCGGGATCGTCATCATCAGGACGAGCGCGGTCGCCGTGATCATCCACGCGGTATCGGCGGCATCGATCCTGGCCGTTTCAGCAAGGGCTGGCGTCGCAGACGTGACAGCGATGCTCACAGCAGCAACCGCGGTCGCAAACTGTGCGACCGCACGCGGCAATCTCAACATGGTAATCCCCCCGGCTCGTGTGGTGGTTCGCAAGTCCGCATCATTTCTGCAGCACATGGTGCGCGCCGAAAAATGAAGCGAACTTCGGATCAGGACACTAGGAAGACCTTGCGGCGTCTTGCACGCGCCGCTGCAGTCGTGATGCGTATTCCAGAAAATTAAAGGGCGTCGTTGTCGGTCTCGCCGGTGCGGATGCGGACGGCGTTTTCGATCGGCGTGACAAAAACCTTGCCGTCGCCGATCTGTCCGGTGCGTGCACCGGCGGTGATCGCCTGCACCGCCTTGTCGGCAAGGTCGGCCCCGACCGCGATCTCGATGCGCAGCTTGGGCAGGAAATTCACGATGTATTCGGCGCCCCGGTAGATTTCGGTGTGCCCCTTCTGGCGGCCGAAGCCTTTCACCTCGGTCACGGTCATGCCGTGCACGCCGATGGCGGTCAGGGCCAGACGGACCTCTTCAAGCTTGAAGGGTTTGATGATGGCGGTGATAAGCTTCATGGCAGCTCTTCATCCCTTAAAGTTCAGCGCGGCAGCGCCACGAGTCTTTACTCGGGCCCGTATCAATCCGCCACCTTTTTGGGCAACGGGGCAGAAAAATATGCAGGGCCGATTGAAAACCGTTGCGGCAAAGCGCGGTCCGTTTGTAGCATTCGCAATCTCGGGGGCTGAGACCGACTGCCATTCATCTGATGCCGCAGGATTTTCTCGCGGCTGGTCCGGCACCTCATTTTCCCAAGAACAAAGGACATGCCATGCCGGGCCGATCTTGGTTTGTTGCCGCCGGAGATAAGCAGGAAGGCCCGTATTCCGAAGACGAATTTCGCGATCTGATCGCGCGGGGGAGTGTCAGGGCCGACACCTATGTCTGGGCCGACGGCATGCAGGACTGGAAATACGCCGGCGATATTCCGGGGCTGCTTTCGGGCGGTGTCGCGCCCCCGGCGATCCCGCGCCCGGGCGCATCGCTCCCGTCCGCCAATGGCGATCCGTCCGGCGGAACGTTTTCAATCAATATCGGCATCTGGGAGATGCTGGGCCGCGCGCTGGTTTTCGTGATCGGATTCCTGCTGGTCATTCCGGCGCCATGGGTGGCGGCAAGTTTCTATGGCTGGATTGTCTCGCGCATTCACGTGCCGCAGCGGGGTTATCTCGGCTTCAGCGGAAAGCCTCTCGACATCTGGTACGTGTTTGTCGGGCTGGCGCTGATGACATATGTCGGCGGCGCCAGCGGCATTCCCTACCTGAGCTACCTCTTGTTTCCGGTTCAGGCGTATCTGTCGTGGATGACGGTGCGCTGGCTGACGGCGAACATCACATCCGAAGGCCGTCCGCTTCAGCTCAGTTTCGACGGCAGCCCGTGGATCTATATCGGCTGGTACCTTCTGATGGCGGTGTCTTTCATCTCCATCATCGGCTGGGCCTGGGTGGTCGTCTACTGGATGCGGTGGATTTGCGCCAACATCAGCGGCACGCACCGCGCCATTTCGTTCAACGCGACGGGACTTGAGGTGCTCTGGCGAACCCTGGTGTTTTCCATCGGCTCGGTGCTGATCATCCCGATTCCGTGGGTGATGAGCTGGTACACCCGCTGGTACGTGTCGCAGTTCTCCGCTTCGGAGCGGCTGGCGTAACACAACGCGATGATGCGTTAGCCAGCGTCGGTTTCTTTCAGTCAGGCATCTGATCCGAAAACCGGTTTCCACTTTTCGGGATCATGCCTGAACCGGCTTTTCCTTGCGCTCGCGCACCGAGCCTTCCTGCGCGACGGAGGCGACCAGTGTTCCGTCCTGCTTGAAGATCAGCCCGCGCGTCAGGCCGCGGCCGCCCTGCGCGCTCGGAGAGTCCTGGCTGTAGAGCAGCCATTCGTCGGCGCGGAACGGGCGGTGAAACCACATCGCGTGATCGAGGCTCGCGGGCATCATGCGCTGATCGAACAGCGTGCGGCCGTAACGGGCCATCACCGCATCGAGCAGCGAGAAGTCCGACGCGTAAGCCAGCGCGCACATGTGCAGCGCCGGATCGTCGGGCAGCTTGGCGACGGTGCGAATCCAGATATGGATGCGGCCGTCGTCGATCTTGTGGCCGAAGTAGCGGCCGAGTTCGACCGGGCGCAATTCAATTGGCCGGTCTGATTCATAGTAGCGGCGGATGAACTCCGGCATCTCCTTGAAAATCGGCTGCTTGGAGACTTCCTCCGCAGTGAGTTTTTCCGGCGGCGGAACGTCCGGCATCTTGTCCTGGTGATTGAACGAGCCTTCTTCCTCCGCGTGGAACGACACCATGATCGAGAAGATCGCTCGCCCATGCTGGATCGCGGTGACGCGCCGCGTCGAATAGCTCTTGCCGTCGCGCAGCCGCTCGACCTCGTAGATGATCGGAATCTGCGGATCGCCGGGCAGGATGAAATAGCAATGCAGCGAATGCGGCAGCCGCTTCTCGACATTCTCGACGGTGCGGCAGGCCGCCACCATCGCCTGACCGATCACCTGCCCGCCGAACACGCGCTGCCAGCGCGTCTTTGGGCTCGTGCCGCGAAACATGTTCACTTCGAGCTGTTCGATATCGAGGATCGACAACAGATCAATCAGGCTTTTCGACATTCACGATGTTCCGATCTTCGGCATGCAGACACGACAGGGTGGTTTCCGGTCGCCCGCAAACCCTGATAAACAGCGGCGGGTCCATGTTCCGGTCCCATTCATAGGGCATATTTCCCTTATGGCCGGGTTTGAGGCAAGGGCGGTTCAGAGATACCGGGGTAGCATGTCGTCACAACGAAGTATCGTGATCGGAGGCGGCGCGTTCGCCGGTTTGGGGCTGGCGCTGGCGCTGCGGCAGGGCCTCGGCCCCGATATTCCGATCATCGTTGCGGATCCTGCTTTTGCCATGCGCCCGAGCCGCGATCCGCGCGCATCCGCGATCGTTGCCGCCTGCCGGCGGCTGTTCGAGGTGGTCGGCGTCTGGGATCAGGTCGCCGAAAGCGCCCAGCCGATTCTCGACATGGTGGTGACCGACTCGAATCTTGAAGACGCCACGCGGCCCGTGTTTCTGACATTCGGCGGCGAGGTCGAGCCCGGCGAGCCGTTCGCGCATATGGTCGAGAACCGTCACCTGACCAACGCGCTGGCAACACGTGCGGAAGCCCAGGGTGTCGAACTGAGCGCAGTCGCGGTCTCGAGCTACGACTCGAATGCCGAGGGCACCCGCGTCACCCTGAGCGACGGCCGCATCATTGATGCAAGTCTTCTGGTCGCCGCCGACGGCGCGAAATCGAAACTGCGCGAACGCGCCGGCATCGCAACCCATGGCTGGGATTACGATCAGTCCGGCATCGTCGTCACGGTCGGACACGAGCGCGATCATGGCGGCCGCGCCGAGGAACATTTTCTGCCCGCGGGTCCCTTCGCGATTCTTCCGCTGAAGAACAATCGCTCATCGCTGGTCTGGACCGAAAGCCGCCGCGAAGCCGCGCGCATCATCGAACTGCCCGACAATGAATTTCAGGCCGAACTCGAGCGGCGGTTCGGTCTGCATCTCGGCGAGGTGAAGGCGCTCGACAAACCGCGCGCATTTCCGCTCGGCTATTTCGTGGCGCGATCGTTCATCGGCGAGCGGCTCGCGCTGGTCGGCGACGCCGCCCATGTGATCCATCCGATCGCCGGGCAGGGGCTCAACATGGGGCTGAAGGATGCGGCGGCGCTGGCGGAAGTGATCGTGGATGCGGCGCGTCTCGGCATCGATCACGGACAGGCCGATGTGCTGGAGCGCTATCAGCGCTGGCGGCGGTTCGACACGGTGGCGATGGGAGTCGCCACCAATTCGCTCAACATGCTGTTCTCGAACAAGTCGGCTCTGCTGCGGACGGTGCGGGATATCGGGCTTGGTCTTGTGGATCGCGTGCCGCCGCTGAAAAGCGCGTTCATTCGTCAGGCCGCTGGTCTGTCCGGCGAAGTGCCGCGGTTGCTCAAGGGCGAAGCTCTGTAGTTGCGTCATTGCGAGGAGCACTGGCGACGAAGCAATCCAGTTTTCTTTCTGGTTCAAACGTGGATTGCTTCGCTTCGCTCGCAATAACGAAGAATCATCCGGCCGCCGCTTTCGCCAGTTGTTCGCCCATCAGGCGGTGCAGCAGATTGATCGCCTTCAGCGGGCGGACCATCACCTTGAAATGCGTGATCTGACGCCCGTCATCGCTGAACGTGATAATGTCGACGCCATTGATCTTGATGCCTTCGACTTCGTTCTCGAACTCCAGCACCGCGCCGTTCTCGTTGCGCCATTCGCCGAGATACTTGAAGCCGGGGCCGCCGAGCACGGATCCTGCACTGGCGAGATACTTGAAGGTGATGTCCCGTCCGCGCTGCGGCGTGTGGACGACCGGACTTTCGAACACGGCGTCGGGGTGAAGCAGGTCCCACAACGCTTTCTCATCATGAGATTTGATGAAGTCGTGCCAGCGGTCGAGGGCGAAGGGTCGCATCGGGCGTCTCCGGTGTCGTTATGGACAAGGCATCGCTTCAGCCGGCGATGCTCCTAAGTAGCGAAGGCTGCGCTTAGTCAATCCGCCGCGCTTCTTCCGGCAGCATGATCGGAATGCCGTCGCGGATCGGATAGGCGAGCTTCGCGGAGCGCGAGATCAGTTCCTGCCGCGCGCTGTCGAACTCCAGCGGGCCCTTGGTCTGCGGGCACACCAGAATTTCCAGCAATTTGGGATCGACACCGCTTTCGGGTCGTTCAGCCGGCGAGGTCGTCATGGGTGGCTCCAGAACTGTACGTGACTTTGCGCAGTGTATCACACCCGCGGCGGGCCGGATCAACTTCTGCGGAAACGAAAACGGCCCGGCGGTCATCCCGGCGGGCCGTCAGCATCAATAACATCGATGCGAAAGTGCAACGTGCGTTAGCGCGGCGCCAGAACCATGACGACCTGACGGCCCTCAAAGCGGGCGTCCTGTTCGACCTTGGCGACATCGGCAACGGCGGCCTTCACCTTGTCGAGCAGCTTGGTGCCGATTTCCTGATGCGCCATTTCACGGCCGCGATAGCGCAGCGTGATCTTGACCTTGTCGCCTTCCTCGAAGAACCGCAGCATCGCGCGCATCTTCACGTCGTAATCGTGATCGTCGATCATCGGGCGGAGCTTGATCTCCTTGATCTCGACGACCTTCTGCTTCTTGCGGGCTTCGGCGGCTTTCTTCTGCGCGGAATACTTGTACTTCCCGTAGTCCATGATCTTGCAAACGGGAGGATTGGTATTCGGCGAAATCTCCACGAGATCCATGCCGGCTTCCATCGCCATCTTCACCGCGACCGCCGTTTCGACGGTGCCATGGTTGACGCCGGTCTGGTCGATCAGCTGAATGGTGAGATTGCGGATTTCATCGTTGGTACGCGGCCCGTCTTTTGCTGCGGCGGGCGGGGCTCTGTTGGGACGGCGAATGGGTAGTCTCCGATGTTGTTAAAGAAGCAATCATTTTGAAGGATTAAGGCCTGCCGGGCAAGCACGACAACGCCGCGGGGCGCATTTTCCGAAGCGTTGCCGCAGGACATCGGGATCGGCCATAAAACCGTAAAATGCCTGACAATAACCGGCCCGGCGCTCTCCGCAGCCCGCTTCACATAGAGGTATGGCGTCCGGTTCGCAAGCGCGCTCAGACACCTGTGCGTTGACGGAACGCGTCGTCGGCCTCCATAACAGGCAGCGGAGCGGATTTGACATTCGCGGCAACCCAGAGCCCGCAGTTCGCATCGCGAATGTCAAATCTAAAGCTCCACTAGAGACTTAGTAATCCCCCAGTGGTCCCTTGATTCTAACATTCGCAAGCCTGCCCGGTGAAACGGGATGCGAATGTTAGAATCGGACCACTGGGAGGGGGCAATATTTCATGATGCAGACATCCAACGGTTCCGCTGTGCCGGAGCTTGGTTTCATCGACGTGGGCGATGCCGGCGCGACGCGGCGCATCGCGGTTCGCCGGCGCCCCGGCGCCCTGCCGGGCGTGTTCTGGCTCGGCGGCTTCAATTCCGACATGAAGGGAACCAAGGCGCAGGCGCTCGATGAATGGGCTGCCGAATACGGCCGCGCCTGTGTGCGGTTCGATTATTCCGGTCATGGCGAATCTTCAGGCTCGTTCGCTGAAGGCACCATCGGACGATGGCACGAAGAGAGCCTCAAAGTGTTCGATGCCTTTTGCGAAGGCCCGCAGATCGTGGTCGGCTCGTCCATGGGCGGCTGGATGGCGCTGCTGCTGGCGCGCGCGCTGGCCAAGCGCCGCGGAACGGCCTCACGGGCGACGCTCGCGGGGCTGGTGCTGATCGCGCCGGCGCCGGACTTCACGGAAGATCTGATGTGGAAAGGTTTCTCCCAGGAAATCCGCGACGAGATCATGACCAAGGGCGTGTGGCACCGGCCCTCCGACTACGGCGAGCCATATCCGATCACCCGCAACCTGATCGAAGAGGGCCGCAACCATCTGCTGCTCGGCGGTACCATCGATGTCGGATGCCCGGTTCGTATTCTGCAAGGCGCGCAGGACCCGGACGTGCCGTGGCGTCACGCCTTCGCGCTGACCCATTGCCTGCCCAGCGACGATGTGGTGCTGACGCTGGTTCAGGATGGCGACCATCGCCTGTCCCGGCCGCAGGACATCGCGCGCATACTGAGTGCGGTGAGCGAATTGTCGAACGGATAGGCGTGCCGTCAGGCCAGAGCAGCGGCCCACTCGCTCCGCACATGTTCATCGGCATCATGCGACCGCGCGGCGAGTTCGGAAAATTCCTCGCGCGGCAGCAGGCGTGACAGCGCCCACACCGCGGCGCCGCGCACCAGCGGACTCTCGTCATCAAGCAGACGGCGGGCTTCAGACGCCAGCGATTTATCGCTGCTGTTGCCGATTGCGGTCAGCACATTGCGCAAAAATCTGTCGCGGCCGATGCGCTTCACCGGCGATTTCGTGAACATCGCGCGGAACGATGCATCATCGAGTTTCGCCAGCTCGGCCAGCGCCGGCCCGCGCAGTTCATCGCGCGCGGCGAGTTTTGCCTCGTGGCCTTCCTGCGCGAACTTGTTCCATGGGCACACGCTCAGGCAATCGTCGCAGCCGTAGATGCGGTTGCCGATCGCTTCACGGTATTCGTGCGGGATCGCGCCTTTATGCTCGATGGTGAGATACGAAATGCATTTGCGCGCATCGAGGCGATACGGCGCGGGAAATGCGTTGGTCGGACAGATATCGAGACAGGCCCGGCACGATCCGCAGTGATCGATATCAGTAGCGTCGCGCGGCAGATCGAGCGTGGTGAAGATGGCGCCGAGAAACAGCCACGAGCCGTACTCGCGCGACACGAGATTGGTGTGCTTGCCCTGCCAGCCGAGGCCGGCGGCCTGCGCCAGCGGCTTTTCCATCACCGCGGCGGTGTCGACGAACACCTTCACGTCACCGCCGGCGTGGACGATCAGCCAGCGCGCCAGCGTCTTGAGGCGCTTCTTGATCAGGTCGTGATAGTCGTCGCCGCGCGCATAGACCGAGATCGCGCCGCGGGTCTTCTGGTCGAGCAGCGCCAGCGGATTTTCATCCGGCCCGTAATTCATCCCGAGCATGATGACCGAGCGCACGTCGCTCCACAGCACCTTGGGGCTGGCGCGGCGTGCCGGCTCATTCGCGAGCCACTCCATGTCGCCGTGCGACCCGGCATCGAGAAAGGTTTGCAACCGCTCGCGCGCGCCTGCGATCGCGTCGGGATCGGTGATGCCGATGGTGCCGAAACCGATGGTGCGGGCTTCTTCAGTCAGCGCGGCCTTGATCGCGACCGCGTCCACGGCGTGCGCCGTTGTCAGAAGTCGAGATCGATGTAGTGCGCCGACGCCGGGACGCCCGCCATCCACTCGTTCAGCAGCGGACGGAACGACGGGCGGGATTTGATCCGCACGTACCACGCCTTGGCTGCGTCGTCCTCGTTCCATGGCACATCGCCCAGATAGTCGATCGCCGACAGATGCGCGGCGGCGGCAAGGTCGGCAAATGTCAGTTGATCGCCGGCGAGAAAATTCCGCGTCCGTGCCAGCCAGCCGATATAGGCCAGATGATAGCGCACATTTGCCTTTGCCGCGCGCAGAACATCGGTGGATGGCGCGCCGCCGCCGTGCTCAGGCTTCATGAACCGCTTGTAGACGCGCTCCGTCACCAGCGGTCCGCTGGCCTCCTCGAAAAACTTGTCGTTGAACCACGACATCAGACGCCGCACCTCGATGCGGTCGTTCATGGCCCGCGGCAGCAAACGGTGATCGCCCAGCGGGGCGCCATGGATCTCGTCGAGAAATTCGGCAACCAGGCCCGGCCCCGGCATCGCGGGCGTGCCTTCGGCAATCAGAACCGGTGTGTCGCCTGCCGGATTGAGGGCGAGAAAAGCTTCGCGGCGATCCCAGACCAGTTCCTCCACAAGCCGCGTGTCGAGCCCGTGTTCGCCGAGAGCAAGGCGCACGAAACGGGACCGCGGACAAAACGGATGATGGAACAGCGTGAACATGAAGCTTTTGATAGTCCGGTTAGGTTTAACAAAGGGTCTCGAAGGGAGGTTAACGCGTCAGTGGCCGCGGAAACGGATTACGAACTTCGGACAGTGAGTACTCGGTGCCGAAGCCTGATAAGCAGGCAAAAGGCCATTTGCCAATCCTCAATTTCACGGATTTGCCGTTGCGGCAACACGACGAATGGGCGACAAGAACGCGGGTTGAGGAACCCTCCATCAGTTCGGATTGTCCCCAGATGTTAGCTGATCTTTTGAAGGCCCTCGTTCTTGGTATCGTCGAGGGCGTGACCGAATTCCTTCCCGTCTCGTCCACAGGACATTTGCTGCTTGTGGAACGATTCATGGATCTGGATCGGGATAATTTCTGGAAGACCTTCGCCGTGATGATCCAGCTTGGCGCGATCCTCGCCATCCTGGTGATCTATTTCGGCAGGCTGTGGCGCGTCGCGCTCGGCATGTTTTCCGATCCTGCGGCGCGGCGGTTCGTCATCGGCGTGTTGCTGGCATTTTTTCCCGCGGTGGTTCTCGGGCTGATTTTCGGAAGTTTCATCAAGAGCGTGCTGTTCAACCCCTGGGTTGTCTGCTTCACGCTTATTGCCGGTGGCGCTGTGCTGCTGTGGGTCGATCAGCAGGATTTCAAACCGCGCTATCACGACGCGATGGCGTTCTCGCTGCCGATGTACCTCGGCATCGGCGTCGCCCAGTGCGCGGCGATGATTCCCGGTGTGTCGCGCTCGGGCGCGTCGATCGTCGCGGCGATGCTGTTCGGCGCGGACAAGCGTGCGGCCGCGGAGTTCTCGTTCTTTCTCGCAATCCCGACCATGGTCGGCGCGTTTGTCTACGATTTTTACAAGAACCGCGCTGACATGACGATGGATCACGGGTTGATCATCGCAGTCGGTTTCGTGGTGTCGTTCATCACGGCGATCATCGTGGTGAAGACGTTCCTGGACTATGTCACCCGCCACGGCTTCGCGCTGTTTGCATGGTGGCGCGTGATCGTCGGCTCGCTCGGCCTGATCGCGCTGGCGCTCGGGAAGTAACAATTAAGCTCAGCGTCGTCCCGGCGTGCGCTTTGCTTGCCGGGATGACCAGAACCATTTTCACGCGTCCTTGTGCGCGAACTGTCCCGTTTTACGGTAGCGCCAGAGATAGGACGGCGCGACGGCTTCGAGCGAGTCGGGTGTCACGCCCAGGCCCTCGAGCGTCAGCCCCGCGGCCTTCGCAGCTTCCGACACGACATTGTCGCTGCGCAGCAGTTCGACCTGATCCGGCGTCAGCTTCATGTCGCCCGGCGCAAATTGCAGGAAGAACGCCTGGAACTTGGCGAGCGCGAACGGCAGCGACACCAGCATGGTGTCGCGATAGGTGATCTTCACGATGTCCTCGATGACTTCGCGCATGGTCATCACTTCGGGCCCGCCGAGTTCATAGGTCGCGCCCGGCCTGGTCTTGCCGTCGACCGCATCGGCGACGGCATTGGCAACGTCGCCGACATAGACCGGCTGCAATTTGGTCAGCCCGCCGCCGATCAGCGGCAGCACCGGCGAGATGCGGGCGAGGCCGGCAAAGCGATTGGTGAACTGATCTTCGGGGCCGAACACGACCGAGGGCCGCAGAATCGTTGCTGACGGTGCAGCCGCAAGGACCGCGGCTTCGCCTGCGGCCTTGGCGCGCGCATAGCGCGAGGCTGAATTGGCATCCGCGCCGATTGCCGAGATATGCACCACGCGTGCACCGATCTCGCTCGCGGCGCGCGCCACGGCCTCTGCGCCCTTGGCCTGAACCGCTTCGAAGGTCTGCGCGCCGCTCTCGGACAGAATGCCGACCAGGTTAACGATCACGCTGGCGCCGCGCGCGGCCGCCTGCACCGAGGCCGGATAACGCAGGTTGGCCTGGACGGCGTGAATCTGGCCGACTCTGCCCAGCGGCTGCAGGTGGCCGGCCAATTCCGGCCGCCGGACCCCGACCCGGATGCGATAATCCCGCTTGGCAAGCGCCCGGATCACATGCCGTCCGAGAAAACCCGATCCTCCGAAGACCGTGACAAGCGTATCGATGCGGGCTGACATGGGCTGGTTCCTGCGCAAATAAACGAAGCGGGACGGCGGCCCCGCCGATTTCCGCGATACGCCATCATCCTCGCGCTGTACAGGCCATTCCGGGGGCTTCATGGCGTTTTCGAGCGAAGTGGCGACCGGTTCGCGTCAACGAAACGCACCAGGACGACGGCAATTTGACAAGCGCGCGCCCTGTCCTTAGTAACCGCACCCAATGCCCAGGTGGCGGAATTGGTAGACGCGCTGGCTTCAGGTGCCAGTGGCTTAACGGCCGTGAAGGTTCGAGTCCTTTCCTGGGCACCACTCGCTCTCAAGCGATCGAAATCTCGATGGCATAGGGTCATTGGTCCGCTAACCGGTACACAAAACCGGGACACGGTGACCGTGACCTGTCGCATCGCGCATCTGCAAGGACTCCGACTCCTCCTTGTGGAATTTCAGAACGCGGACCCCCTCAGACGTTTTGGGCAGGCTGGACACTGACCTGGTGTTGCTTGTGTTCGAGCGGTGGATGGGCAGTCCGGGGTTTCAAGCAAACGCCCGGATCGGAGACGAAAAAACCCCGCGCATATGATGCCTGTCAATGTGACTGGCGGCGAAAAAGGGGAAACGTGCCGGATGATCGCACAACTTCCCTCTGACAAGATGCCGCCGCCGCGCCCCGAAGGCGTGCGGCAGTTCCAGCGACTGTTTCGCGAGGCAGCCGGTCTCAACTTGGACAAGGCTGACCTCAAGCGCTACGAGGAGTTCATCGATCACAGGATTTATCGGCTGTTACTGCGCGCCGAGGCCAACGCCAAAGCTGGCAGCGACGTCCTGATCGAGCCCTGGGATCTCCCGATCACTGCGGGGCTCCAGGAATGCATCGAGCAATTTAGAAAAATGGATGAAACGATAGAGCTGGCGCCGATTCTCGACCGCCTCGCTCATCGGCCGCCGCTGCAATACAGCTATAGCGACGAGACCGAAGCAATGCTCCCCGATCTTGCCGGGGGGCTTGGCATCGCGCTCGCAAGAGCATTGAAGATCATCGAGCCGGATCTGAAAAATCCGCAGACCAGGCAGTGGGAACTCGGCTCGCGGATCTTCGAGCTGCTGCTTTAGTCGTCGCACCTGATCCTGCTGGAGTTCGCACATCGGTATCGGGTTCATCTGCCGGTGATCGGATTTATCGATCTCGGCAGGATGGTGTCTCAGTTTGAATTTTGAGGACCTGACGGAGGGTCGCTTTCGCGCGCCCGGTCCGAACCGGCGCACCTGCATCCCGGCGAGGCGCGCGTCAGCGAGCCCGGCGTTCTCTATCGAAGGAGAGACAGTCATGAAAGCTGTCGGATACTACGCGCCCGGGCCCATCGACCGGCCGGACTCGCTCGTCGACATGGAGCTGCCGACGCCGACGCCCCGCCCGCGCGATCTGCTGGTCCGCGTCAAGGCGGTGTCAGTCAACCCGATCGACACGAAGGTCCGCTCAAGCGCCGCCCCGGCGCAGGGCGAAGCCAAGGTGCTCGGCTGGGACGCCTCCGGTGTGGTGGAGGCGGTCGGCGATCAGGTGACCCTGTTCCGGCCCGGCGACGAGGTGTTCTACGCCGGCGCGCTCCAGCGGCCGGGGACCAACGCCGAGCTCCACGCCGTCGACGAGCGGATCGTCGGGCCCAAGCCGCGATCGCTCGACTGGGATGCGGCCGCGGCGGTGCCGCTCACCGCGCTGACCGCCTGGGAGCTGCTGTTTGACCGCATGCGCGCGCCCTATGGTGAGAAGACGACCGGCGGCGTGCTGCTGGTCATCGGCGGCGCCGGCGGCGTGGGCTCCATCCTGATCCAGCTCGCCCGGCTCCTGACCGGCCTGACCGTCGTCGCCACCGCCTCGCGGCCCGAAACGATCGCGTGGGTCCGCACTATGGGCGCGCACCACGTCATCAACCACCGCAAGCCGCTGAATGACGAACTCGCGGCGATCGGCGTCGGAAAGGCCGACTATGTCGCGAGCCTCACCGCCAGCGACCGGCATCTGCTGGCAATCGCCGAACTGATCGCACCGGAGGGCGTCATGGGCCTGATCGACGATCCCACGACGTTCGACATCATGCCCTTGAAGCGCAAGAGCGTGACCGTGTGCTGGGAGCTCATGTACACCCGCTCGATGTTCGAGACCCCCGACATGGTTGCGCAGCACCGCATTCTCGAAGAGGTGAGCGCGCTGGTCGACTCGGGGCTGCTGCGCACGACGATGACCCGGAGCGCGGGGCCGATCAACGCGGCCAACCTCAAGAAGCTGCACGCCCTTCTCGAAAGCGGCGAGGCGATCGGAAAGGCCGTGCTCGCGGGCTTCTGAGACGCAAAGCCGGTTATGACTCGTCCTTGCTCTGTGGCGCTGACGAGATTGTCCTGAGGGCTCAGGTCGATGCAGTCGCAGCGCGCCTGTTATGGCGTCCCGCCATACTTGGATGAATCATTATAGGAAACGGGAGCTTCGCCGTGGCCGATCCGGTAACCACCCGGCACGGAATCGTCACGATAGAGGTGCACGCCGCCTGGGGTAACGAAGGCCGGCACGGCAGCCTGGCTGGACCGAAAGACGTGCTGCGATTTGGCGTGATGATGCGCTCGTGTGGCGGCGTTGCCAGAAGTGCACAGAGCGATCAAAACGAATAAGGCTAAACCTGAACGCATTGTATTTCTCCAATCGTTGACCCAGCCCACACACGGTATTTTGGGGCGCACCGTCACATCCGGTGGGGTCCTCAGTGCCGTGAATATCTGGTGATCGGGAGACTGCGGTAAAGCTCACGCCAGGCGATGCAGCAAGATCGGCGCGTTCCGCAGCAAGGCCGGCAAAACGTGTTCCCTGGCCGGAGCGGCGCATGCACATCCTCGGCGAACTGGGACAGGTCGGCGACCGCCGTCGATCGGCGGGCGCGGTTATGCGGAGCAAATTGGGCCCGTCCTCCCCCTCGTCGGCAGGGGATTTGGGCGGTAGTTTAGGCCCGCCGATTCGACCCATCTGCAAAGGTTCTGACAGACCATGACCATCCGCCTGCATCGCGGCGACTTGCCGGATCTTTCGCGCTACACGCAGTCGGTGGCGATCGACACCGAGACGCTGGGGCTTAATCCGCATCGCGACCGGCTGTGCGTGATCCAGTTGTCGAACGGCGACGGCACCGCGGACGTGGTGCAGATACCCGCCGGTCATACCGATGCGCCAAATCTGAAAAAGCTGCTCGGCGATCCGAAGGTCACCAAGATTTTCCATTTCGCGCGGTTCGATCTCGCCGTTCTGTTTCATGCGTTCGGCGTGATGCCGGAGCCGGTCTACTGCACCAAGATCGTCTCGCGTCTGGTCCGCACCTACACCGACCGCCATGGGCTGAAGGATCTGGTGCGCGAGGTGCTCGGTGTCGATCTGTCGAAGCAGCAGCAGTCGAGCGACTGGGGTGCGGCGTCACTGACCGATGCGCAGCTCGCCTATGCGGCGTCCGACGTGCTGCATCTTCATGCGTTGCGCGAAAAGCTCGACGCGATGCTGGCGCGTGAGAACCGCGAGGCGCTTGCCGCCGCCTGCTTCCAGTTTCTGCCCACGCGCGCGCGGCTCGACCTCCAGGGCTGGGAAAACGACGATATCTTCGCGCATTCATAATCTGGCCTTTTGCAGCTTAATCTCGCCATTTGCAGCGAAGTTTGCCCGGTTTCCGTCACTTTTTTGCTCTTTGCCAAGTGCTTGGTAAGGCGGGACAAATGCCGGGCTGCAAAACGGCGCGTCATTGCGTAGAATGACGGCGCTATCCCGGCGCTTCGGAGCATATTTTGTCGGTTCAGAGCCAGAGCTATCAGGCTGGAGCGGATGCGCGCTATGCGAAGGCGCGGCGTCACAGCCGCCGCGTGCGCCAGATGCGTCTGGCCGTGCCGGTGATGGTCGCTGCGGCCATGCTGACGATCATCGGCATTTCGCTTTTCAACCCGTTCAGGATTCTTTCAAAGCTGCCGATCGACATTGGCAAGCTCGGAGTTTCTGGCACCAAAATCACGATGGACTCGCCGCATCTTGCGGGCTTCACGCCGGACAATCGTCCCTATGAACTCTGGGCCAAGTCTGCGATCCAGGACGTGACCAAACCTAACCATGTCGAGCTGAACGAACTGCGCGCGAAAGTTCAGATGGAAGACAAAACAGGCATCACCATGGATGCGCGCACCGGGCTGTTCGATACGAAAACCCAGTTGCTGGATCTGAAGGACAACATCTTGTTGCAATCTTCCACCGGTTACGAAGCGCGGCTGACGCAGGCCACCGTCGATATCGGCGGGGGCACGGTGTCGTCCGATGAGCCCGTGGCGGTGAAATTGCTGAACGGAACGCTCGACGCCCAGCGTCTCAGAATAACCGAAAACGGCGCGTTGGTGCGCTTTGAGGGCGGCGTCTCGATGATCCTGATACCGGAAGAGCCGAAGGATGCGCCGGCGGCTCCCGCACGTGATGCTGCTGCAAAATGATTTTTGGGATGATGAAAATCTACACCGGTCCCGAGGCTAAGGACGTCATGCGCGCGATGACCCGCGCGCTGTCGGTCGGCGTACTAGCGGCTGCCCTGTGCACGCCGGCCGCCGCGCATGCGCAAAGTTCGGCGACGGGTGTGCCCAACGCGATGCAGGGTTTTTCACAGAACCGCGACAAGCCGATCCAGATCGATGCCGCGTCGCTCGAAATGCGCGACAAGGACAAGGCGGCGACATTCAGCGGCAATGTGAAGGTCGTGCAGGGCGACACCACCATGCTCTGCAAATCGCTGGTCGTGTTCTACGATAGCAACGAGCCATCCGGCGCCAAGAAGACCGCCATGAAATCCGCAACACCCGGGCCGACCGGAAGTTCGTCGATCAAGAGGCTGGAGGCGCAGGGCGGCGTCGTCGTGACGCAGAAGGATTCGACGGTCACGGGCGATAAAGGCGTCTTCGATATGCGCGCCAACACCGTCACGATGCACGGCAATGTGCTGCTGACCAAGGACAAGAACGTGCTGCGTGGAGATCGTCTTGTCGTCGATCTCACAACCGGTGTCTCGCGGGTCGAGTCGAACAGCGGGCGCGTGCAGGGCGTATTTCAGGCCGCTCCGAGCGGATCGCCGGGAGGTAACAATTCAGGCGGCGCGCAGCAGTCAACGACACCCAGCGCGCCTGGAAAGCCGCTTAAACTCAATGACTTGGCGAATCCACGAAAGCGCAACAGTTGAACCGGAGACAGCAAGCCTGTATCACCCGGCCCCTGAACATTTGGGGATGGGCAACACGGCTCCGGTCCATCATGCTCAGGCAACAACCCAAAGGCTGATTTAAGCGGGCATGGTCGATCTCCTGCGCATCTTTCGTCGTCGAGGCCCGGCGCGGGGACGGCAGGGCTTTGCTCGTTCGCAGCAGGACGGCTTGCGCCAGGACATCACGGCGTTGGCGGCGCGCATGGGCGACATCTTCAAGCCGGCTGCGGGCGAGAAACCTCTGGCGGCACGCGAGAGCGCGCCGGTCCGGCGCGAAGCGGTGGCGGCAATTCCGCGCGATCCCCAGACGCCTGCACCTCAGGCATCCTCCGCATTCACACATGACGCGCCGCCCATTCCGCGCAATCTGCCGCGCGATCCTGCCAAGGAGCAGCCGCGCAGCCGTGCAGCGTCCAACGGCGCGGCACCGCGCGCGCAGCATTCCGGATATCTTGCGATTCACGGTGTCGAAAAAAGCTTCGGCACGCGCAAGATCGTGCACGGCGTCAGCCTCTATGTCCGGCGCGGCGAAGCCGTCGGCATTCTCGGCCCGAACGGCGCCGGCAAGACCACCTGCTTCTACATGATCACCGGCCTCATCAAGCCGGATCGCGGCCGCGTCGAACTCGACGGCCACGACGTGACGCAACTGCCCATGTACCAGCGTGCGCGGCTCGGCATCGGCTATCTGCCGCAGGAGGCGTCGATCTTTCGCGGGCTGTCGGTCGAGAACAACATTCGTGCCGTGCTCGAAGTGGTCGAGCCGGACAAGCGCAAGCGCGAACGCGAACTCGATTCGCTGCTTGAGGAATTCAACATCACGCGTTTGCGGAAATCGCCGTCGATCGCGCTGTCCGGCGGTGAACGCCGGCGTGTTGAAATTGCCCGCGCGCTGGCGTCGCGCCCGAGCTACATGCTGCTCGACGAGCCCTTCGCGGGCATCGATCCGATTGCAGTCGGCGACATTCAGCAACTGGTGCGGCATCTCACGGCGCGCGGCATCGGCGTTCTGATCACCGACCACAATGTGCGCGAGACGTTGGGCCTGACCGATCGGGCTTACATTGTTTACGCGGGGGAGGTGCTGACCGAGGGCAGCCCGGACGACATCGTCAACGACCCTGACGTGCGCCGTCTCTATCTGGGCGAAGAATTCCGGCTCTGATTCACCCTGATCCGGGATTGGTACTCCGCTGGGCCAGTATCCCAAATTTTCGAAACGTCAAGCCGTGTACAAGCTCACAGGAAAGATATAAGCAAGAAACGGACCAACTTTTGGACCGGATCTGGTTTTTATGGCTCTGACGCAGAGATTAGAATTCCGCCAGTCGCAGTCGCTGGTGATGACGCCGCAGCTGATGCAGGCGATCAAGCTGCTGCAACTGTCGAATCTCGATCTCGTGGCGTTCGTCGAGGATGAGCTTGAGCGCAACCCCCTGCTCGAGCGGGCGAATCAGGATGGCGCTCCCGATCACGGTGAGCCCGCTTCCGGGCATGCCGAGGGCGGCGGCGGGGATTTTTCCGACAATGCTGAGTTTTCCTCAGGCCCGGACGGCGAACGGTCTTCTGACGGCTTTGAGGCCGGCGCCGAGGAGTGGATGGCTCCGGATCTCGGCACCCGCGCCGAGATCGAGCAGACCCTCGACACCGGCATGGAGAACGTGTTCCCGGAGGAGCCCGCGGACGCCGCCGCGCGCAATGCGCAGGATGCCGCGCCGACTGCCTACACCGAATGGGGCGGTGGCGCCTCGAATGACGACGACTACAATCTCGAAGCGTTCGTTGCCGCGGAGACGACGCTAAGCGGACATCTCGCCGAGCAGCTCGCGGTTGCATTCCCTGATCCTGCGAACCGCATGATCGGGCAGTACCTGATCGATCTTGTCGATGACGCCGGCTACGTGCCGCCCGATCTTGGTGACGCCGACGAGAAGCTCGGCACCTCGCGCGAAGCCGTCGAGGCTGTGCTTGCGGTTCTGCAGAAGTTCGATCCGCCGGGTGTGTGCGCGCGCAGCCTGAGCGAATGTCTTGCGATCCAGTTGCGTGAGCGTGATCGTTACGATCCCGCGATGCAGGCACTGGTTGAAAATCTCGATCTGCTGGCGAAGCGCGACATCGCGTCGTTGCGGAAGATCTGCGGCGTCGATGACGAAGACATCGCCGACATGATCGGCGAAATCCGCCATCTCGATCCCAAGCCCGGCCTGAAGTTCGGATCGGCCAAGACGCAAAGCGTCGTGCCGGATGTCTATGTGCGTCCGGGACCGGACGGCGGCTGGCATGTCGAACTCAACAGCGACACGCTTCCAAAAGTTCTGGTCAATCAGGTCTACTATTCGCAATTGTCTAAAACCATCCGCAAGGATGGCGACAAATCCTATTTCACGGATTGTCTGCAGAACGCGACGTGGCTGGTGCGTGCGCTCGACCAGCGGGCGCGGACGATCCTGAAGGTCGCCACCGAAATCGTTCGCCAGCAGGATGGCTTCTTTACGCAGGGCGTGGCGCATTTGCGTCCGCTCAACCTGAAAGCTGTCGCCGACGCCATCCAGATGCACGAATCGACCGTCTCGCGGGTGACCGCGAACAAGTACATGGCGACCAACCGCGGCACGTTTGAACTGAAGTATTTCTTCACCGCGTCGATTGCATCGGCCGACGGCGGGGATGCGCATTCCGCCGAAGCTGTGCGGCACCGCATCAAACAGCTCATTGATGCGGAAAGCCCGACGGCTATTCTCTCGGACGACACCATCGTGGAACGTTTGCGTGGCGACGGCATTGATATAGCCCGTCGAACGGTAGCGAAGTATCGGGAAGCTATGCGTATACCTTCGTCCGTGCAGCGCCGCCGCGACAAGCAGAGCATGCTGGGTGCCGCGCTGACTTCGGCCGCCCCGGCCGTGGACAGATCCCGCGACACAGCTACCGCTTGACTGCGCCACCAAGAAGCGGAACGCTCAGACATCCGAACTGCCAGTCCGAAAGTGAGGTAACGTCATGACACTCCGGGTCTCTGGAAAAAGTATCAGCGTCGGTGAAGCCCTGCGTGATCGCGTCAGTGAGCGAACGGAAGAAGTTCTCCGGAAATATTTCGACGGAAATTACTCGGGCCACATCACGCTCAGCAAGGATGGTTTCGGCTTTCGTACCGATTGCTCGCTTCATCTGGATTCGGGAATTACGCTGGAGGCGGATTCCATGGCCGCCGACGCTTATGCAAGCGCGGACCAGGCTCTGCTGCTGATCGAGAAGCGCTTGCGCCGTTACAAGAGCCGCCTGAAGGATCGCTCCGCGCGCAAGGCGCATGCAGCCACCGCAGCGCTGTCCGATCTGAATGGTGCGGGATATGGCGGGCCGGGTCTCGACGCGCCGAGCTATGTGATCGAAGCGCCGTCCGATGACGACGTCACCGAATTCAATCCCGTCATCATCGCCGAGGCGGTGACGTCCCTGAAGCGGTTTTCGGTGAGCGAAGCGGTCATGGAACTTGATCTGACCGGGGCCGCGGTGATGGTTTTCCAGCATGGCGGCAGCGGTCGGGTGAACGTGATATATCGGCGCCCGGACGGCAACGTCGGCTGGGTGGACCCTCCGGCCGTTGCCGAGCAGGTTCGCCATTGACGCCCAGGGCCAGCCTAACTATGGTCCGCCGCCTTTCAGGGCGCGGGCCATGGTTCGGTTCGAAAGGGCCTTGACGCCACCCGGTCAGAGACCGATTTATTAAGTACACCAACGGCTTAAATTATCCTCGGAACGCTCCATGACGATTACCGATCTGGTCGCACCGGAGGCGATTCTTCCTGCTTTGAAAGTCAACAGCAAGAAGCAGGCGCTTCAGGAACTCGCGGCACGCGCCGCCGTCCTGACCGGACAAAACGAGCGGTCGATTTTCGAGGTGCTTCTCCAGCGCGAGAAACTGGGAACGACGGCCGTCGGTTACGGTGTGGCGATTCCTCACGGCAAGCTGCCTAAGCTCGACAAGCTGTCGGGCCTGTTCGCGCGTCTGGATCGTCCGATCGACTTTGAAGCGATGGATGGCCAGCCGGTCGACCTGGTGTTCCTGTTGCTGGCTCCGGAAGGCGCCGGTGCCGATCACCTCAAGGCGCTGGCGCGAATTGCGCGGCTGCTGCGCGATCAGGACATCGCCAAGAAGCTGCGCGCATCGAAGGATGCGCAGGCGCTTTATTCGGTGCTGGCGCTGCCGCCGGCAACGGCCGCCTGAGAAACAGAGCTTCGGTCCAGGCGGCCCAACGCGCGCACGGCAACCTGTTGTCAAAATCCCACGGCTTCAGCCATGTGTTCGATCCGCGGTGGGCGCAAAGCCGCCCCTCCATGGATCGGAGGCGGTCGGTCGTCTTCGTCGTCAAGCCGGCGCAGAGCGCCAAGGATGTCTTTCAACGGGATTGTGTCAGGCGAGCCGGGTAACTGGCGGAGCCAAGGGTTATCCCTGACGGCGAATGCATCCGAGGCCCATGCCGCGAGAACGCAGCGCTTCTCTGCGGGGGAGAGAACGGGGTTCTTAAGAACCTCCGACGGATGACTGAAAGTTGCGGCCAGAAGTGAATTTGCATGAATGTCGAAACCGGTTTCACGAACGTTCATGGTCGCCTCCTATTGCTCCTTTCTGTTCAAGACGGCGCCGAAAAATCTAGAGCGACCGACACGCCTTTCAAGGCGGCGTTCAAAGAATTTTTCGAGGGGGGTCTTGAAACCCATCGGATATTTTCTAGTTTTTTCCTCGCCGTTTATCGGCCCGGGTGCCCTTCGGGGGCCCGGAGGAGACGGGCATCGTAGGTGTTCGGTGCTCGCTTATATCCAACTTGCTCAGTGGAGGATTTGGCTATGAGAACTTCTTACGACTTCACCCCGTTCTGGCGATCATCTATCGGCTTCGATCGTCTGTTTGACCTCGTCGATGCTGCGCAGCAGCAGGCTGAGGCTCATTACCCGCCGTATAACATTGAGAGACTGGGCGATGATCAGTACCAGATCTCCCTGGCGTTGGCGGGATTCCGCCCCGACGAGATCAATGTTACAGCCGAGCAGAATGTGCTCACTATTGAAGGACGGAAAACCGACGAAAAGCGCGAGTATCTCTACCAAGGGATTTCCGAGCGCCATTTCCGCCGGCAGTTCAACCTCGCAGACTACGTGCAGGTAAGAAACGCGTCCTTCGACAACGGACTTCTGCGCGTTGAACTGGTCCGGGAGATCCCGGAAGCGATGAAGCCTCGGCGAATCGCCATCAACGGCATTTCAAATATTCAACAACTCGACTCAAAGGCCGCCGCATAACTCCGGGCCGCCTTTAGTCCAAATGGCCCCCGCTGGTTTGAACTGGCGGGGCCCCCTTCTCTCAAACGAAAGGAAAGATGGAGGACCGTCGTGTCGACGATGATGGTTGATGAAAAACTTGCCCGCATACGATCGCGGACCAGCAACATTCAGCGATATCGTCGCTTGCTGAAGACAGAACTCACCGAGATAGAGCGTTGCTTTGTTCTGAAGCGACTATCCGAAGAGCAGGATGCGTTGGCGAAACTAACCGACGAGACCTTTCCTCTGCCCATCGGGCCTTCGAGATCCGGGAAGACTATCACGGCTTCCTTTTAATTGGTGGGCTATGGTCGGCAGTGTCCACGACTACTTGGTGCGAGGCCATCAAAAGGTCATCGGCCACTACAAATTCCTGCTCAGGTCGCCAAGCCTTTCACCCTCCGAAAGGGAGCTATTACAATCTCGGTTAGCAAAGGAAGAAGAGGAACTGGGGGCCCTGATCGAGTCGGTCTGGAAAACCAGTAATCAAGCAGGCTAAAACTGGAGCTGTTGCCATGGCGGTGTTTGCGAGCAGCTTGAAGAACCTGCGAGGTTGTCCGGTTTCGTGACGATGGCAACTCGATCCGACAGTGGAGCGTGTATCAATAAACAAAAGCGGCAGCGCTCGCCGCGCTGCCGCTTCGTTCCGATCGTCGCATCACTGCGCGGCTTGCGCCGGTTCAGTGAAGGCTGACGGTCTCCAATTCGTTGCTCCATGCATTTGCGATTGCCGCTTCGCGGCTGTCGGTGAGCATGATCGGCGTGCCGTCAGCGGCGTGAAGCGCGAACAGCTTCAGGCCGGGCGCGATCTGCGGCGCCTGCGGGAAAAGTCCCGGCACGTCTTCCGAGCGAATCTGTTTGACGTAGGCGATATGGCCTTCGCCCAAAGTAGCCAGCGCCTCCAAAGAGACGGCGGGCTCAAAGATGACACTACCTTCAGTCATGGTCTCGACTCCTTGCAGTTGTTAAGCGGTCGAGTCCGCTACTCGTTCCATTATTCGTGCTCATTGATGGCTATCGTCTTAACGACCCGTTCAGGCTCGGGACGAGCCAGATCGATCGACAGCAGGCCGTTCTTCAGGTCTGCGCCGATGACATACATCCCGTCGGCCAGCACAAAAGTGCGCTGGAAATGACGCGCGGCGATGCCGCGATGGATGTACTGCCGGGTCTTGTCGTCCTGCTGGCGGCCCCGGATCACGAGCTGGTTTTCCTCAGTGGTTACATCAAGTTGGTCGCGGGTAAATCCTGCGACCGCCAGCGTGATCCGCAGGCGTTCAGGCTGGCCGTCATCACGGCCGCACCGCTCGATGTTGTAAGGGGGATAACCGTCTGCACCTTTCACGACGCGATCGAGCGCACGCTCGATTTCGTCGAATCCCAAAAGGAACGGACTCGATAGCGAAGGAACACGAGACATTCACAAAGTCCTCTCGAAGCGACTTTGGGTCGGAGCCCTTGCGGCACTCCTTCCTGGGTTCCCGGCAGCCTTGCGGCCTGCCGGTTGAACCAAATATGGCGATGTCCCTTGCGTTGTTCAAGAACCTCTAACTGCCCGTAAACAGGGGCAAATCGGGCTAGCCCGCCAGCCGGCTGCGGCCGTCGGCACTGAACAGGTGCAGTTTATCCCGCGCCGCGGTGACCCTGACTCGCTCGCCAACGGCGGGCGCGGCTTCTCCGGGCAGCCGGACGATAATCTCACCAGGGGGCAGTTCGCCCGGCTTGGCGCTGACGGTTGGCCCCGCGCCGTCGCGCGCCCTCGTGCCATAGACGAAGGTTTCCGCGCCGACCCGCTCAATGGCGTCGATCACGAGTTCGAGCGCCAGCCCTCCCTGCGCCGGACCGGCCATTGCGAAGTCTTCCGGGCGCACGCCCAGGATGGCGTCGCCGGGCACCTTGATCTGCAGCGCATCAAGCAATCCGCCGAGATCGTTCGTCTTGACCGACAGCAGATTCATCGGCGGCGCGCCGATGAAGGACGCGACGAAGGTGGTGGCCGGCTTGCGATAGATGTCGAGCGGCTTGCCGATCTGTTCGACCACGCCGCCGTTCATCACCACCAGAATATCGGCGAGGGTCATCGCCTCGAGCTGATCGTGTGTGACGTAAATCGATGTGGTCTTGAGGCGGCGTTGCAGCTTGCGGATTTCGACGCGCATCGCGATGCGCAGCTTGGCATCAAGATTCGACAGCGGCTCGTCGAACAGAAACACTTTAGGCTGCCGCACGATGGCGCGGCCCATGGCGACGCGCTGGCGCTGGCCGCCCGACAGTTGCCGCGGCTTTCGCTCCAGCATTGGCGTGATTTCGAGAATCTGCGCAGCCTCGCGGACGCGCGTATCGATTTCGGGCTTCGGCATGCCGCGGTTGCGCAGGCCGTAGGCCATGTTGTTGTAGACGGTCATGTGCGGGTAGAGCGCGTAGTTCTGAAACACCATGGCGATGTCGCGGTCCGCGGGCTCGATCTCGTTGACCACGCGGCCGCCGATATCGATGGTGCCGCCGGTGACAGTCTCAAGTCCCGCCACCATGCGCAGCAGTGTGGACTTGCCGCACCCGCTGGGCCCGACCAGCACGCAGAACTGTCCGTCGCCGACCTCGAAGTTGATGCCCTTGATGGCATCGACCCCGCCGGGATAGGTCTTGCGGACATCGTGCAGAACGACGTTGGCCATCTTGTGATTCCTACTTCTCGGTCTCGACCAGACCGCGCACGAACAGTCTTTGCATCAGGATCACCACGGCCACCGGCGGCAGCATTGCCAGCACGGCGGTTGCCATCGCGAGCTGCCACTCCGCGAGCTCGTCGGTGGTCGTCAGCATTTTCTTGATTCCGGTCACGATGGTCTGCATCGAGTCCTGCGTGGTGATCAGCAGCGGCCACAAATACTGATTCCAGCCGTAGATGAACTGGATCACGAACAGCGCGGCGATGGTGGTGATGGACAGCGGCAGCAGCGTATCCTTGAAGAAACGGAAGGGGCCTGCGCCGTCGATCTTCGATGCTTCCAGAAGCTCTTCGGGAACGGTCATGAAGAACTGCCGGAACAGCAGCGTGCCGGTGGCCGATGCGATCAACGGCAGGATCAGCCCGGCATAGGTATCGAGCATGTGCAGATCGGCGACCACCTTGTAGGTCGGATAGATGCGGACTTCGACCGGCAGCATCAGTGTGACGAAGATGATCCAGAATGCGGTCTTGCGGAACGGGAAGCGGAAATACACCACGGCAAAGGCCGACAGGATCGAGATACATATCTTGCCGACCGCGATGCCGATCGCGGAGATGAACGAGTTCATCAGCATGTGGCCGACCGGCTCGCGGCTGGTGCGCGAGCCGCCGACAAAGATCGCCCGGTAATAGTTCTCGAGGGTATGGCTGCCCGGCGACAGCGGCATGTTTCCGTTGACCACGGTGGCGGCATCGTGCGTCGAGGCGATCACGGCGAGATAGACCGGGAATACGACAATGAAAACGCCGAAGATGAGAATGGCGTAGGCGACGAAATCGCGCAGCGGACGATGCTCCACCATCAGTACTGCACCTTGCGTTCGACGTAGCGGAACTGGACGGCGGTCAGCGCGATGACGATCACCATCAGCACGACGGATTGCGCGGCGGAGCCGCCAAGATCGCCACCGAGGCGTCCATCCGCATAGACCTTGTAGACCATGGTCGTGGTCGCGCCCGCGGGACCGCCGCCGGTGACCGCGTCGATGATGCCGAACGTGTCGAAGAACACGTAGACGACGTTCACCACCAGCAGGAAGAACATGGTCGGCGACAGCAACGGAAACACGATGGTCCAGAACCGGCGTAGTGGACCGGAGCCGTCGATCGCTGCGGCTTCCAGCACACTTTTCGGAATCGCCTGAAGTCCGGCGAGGAAGAACAGGAAGTTGTAGGAAATCTGCTTCCAGACCGCGGCCATCACAACAAGGGCCATGGCGTGATTGCCGTTCAGCAGCGGATTCCAGTCAAAACCGAAGGCGCGCAGCGGCCTCGCCAGCGTGCCGAGCGAAGGATGGAACATGAAGATCCACAGCACGCCCGCGATCGCCGGCGCGACGGCGTAGGGCCAGATCAGAAGAGTCTTGAAGGCAGGCGCCGCTTTCAGGTTCTTGTCGGCCTGGGTTGCAAACAGCAGGGCGATGCTGAGTGAGAGCAGGGCGACCAGGGTCGAGAACACCGCAGTGGTCAGCATCGCCTTGTAGTATTCGGGCTGTGCGAACAGCGCCTCGTAATTTTCCAGACCGACGAATTCCGAGGCAAGGCCGAAGGCGTCCTCACGCTTGAACGATTGCCAGACGGCCTGGCTGGCGGGCCAGTAAAAGAAGATGAATGTGATCGCGAGTTGCGGCGCGAGCAGCAGATAGGGCAGCAGTCTGTTGTTGAAGGTAGCCGACTTTTCCATTCAGGAAACCCTCCCCTTCCCCCGCTTGTGCGGCGGGAAGGGGTTGGACATTGAGGCTGGGACGAGCACGGAGATTTACTTCGCTGTTTTCTCGAATGTCCGCAGCATGGCGTTGCCCCGGCTCACGGCGGAATCGAGCGCATCCTTGGCAGTCTTCTGGCCGGCCAGCGCGGCCTCTAGCTCTTCCGCCCAGATGTCGCGCATCTGCACCATGTTGCCGAAACGAAGCCCGCGCGAATTCTCCGTCGGCTCCTTGTTGGTGAGCTCCTTCAGCGGCGTCTGCAGCGTCGGATTCTTCTCATAGAAACCATCCGCCTTGGTCTTCTCATAGGCTGCCTTGGTGATCGGCAGATAGCCGGACTCCTGATGCAGCCTGGCCTGACGGTTGGTGTCGGACAGGAAGGCGAAGAATTTTGCGACGCCCTTGTATTCGTCGGGCTTCTTGCCGCCCATTACCCAGAGCGATGCGCCGCCGATGATCGAATTCTGCGGCGCGCCGGCGACGTCGGGATAATAAGGCATCGGTGCGGAGGTGAACTCGAACTTCGCAGTGCCCTTGGCGGTTGCGTAGTATCCCGACGATGTCAGGAAGAGAGGGCATTCGCCGGACCCGAAGCGGCTTTCGCTCGCATTGGCGCGGCCGGAATAGTCATAGGTCTTGTCTTTCTGCAGGTCGATCAGGTTCTGCAGATGCTTGATGTGCAGCGGCGAGTTGAACTTGAGCACGGTGTCGAAGCCGTCGAGGCCGTTCGCCTTGGTGCCGATCGCCACATTATGCCAGGCGGAAAACTGCTCGATATGCGCCCAGGATGCCCACGCATTGGAAAATCCGCAGGTGGTGTATCCGGCCGCCTTGAGCTTTTTGGCGGCGTCGAAAACCTGCGGCCAGGTTTTCGGAATCTCCGCGATGTTGGCTTTCTTCAGCGCGTCGAGATTGACCCACATCACCATCGAAGACGAGTTGAAGGGGAACGACAGCATGTCGCCTTTCGCCGTCGAGTAGTAGCCGGTGATCGCCGGGAGATAGGCCTTCGGATCGAACGGCTCGCCCGCGTCTTTCATGAGCTGGTAGACCGGCTTGATCGCGCCCGTGGCGCTCATCATGGTCGCGGTGCCAACCTCGAATACCTGAATGATGTGCGGCGCGTTGCCGGCACGGAATGCGGCGATACCCGCATTCATGGTGTCGGGATAACTTCCCTTAAAGGAAGGGACGACCTTGTAGTCGCTCTGCGAGGCATTGAAATCAGCCGCGAGTTTGTTGACGATGTCGTTGTTGCCGCCGGTCATGGCGTGCCACCATTGAAGCTCGGTGACGGCCTGGGCGGGCGTTGCAAAAGCAAGGAGGGTGGAAGCAGCCAGGCCAAAGCCCATCTGGCGGATTGTCATCGATCGTTTCTCCCTGAAGCCGTCATCATCGTTGCGCGGTAACAGCGCCGGATGACGTGCACGTGACGCGGAATGGTAGTCGGGGAGGGCCGCCGGAGGGAAGCCCTAAATGGTTTGAACTTTCGGCGCGCTATCTGGCGCGGGCACTATTCCTCGTATCAGGCGAGGCATCGGCTGTCGGCGGAGCCCCCACGGCATCTCCCTTTGTGACCTTGCAGGAGACGGCTTCGGCGGTCAGGGCGGAAATGGTGACCGGCTCGTTTCTGACGTTCCGCAATTCGAAGTGGTCTTTGCCGGGCACGAGTTCGTAAGCGACGCTGCCCTGACAGGTACTCCCGAGCGAGGTGATCGATGTCATCACCCGATGCGATCCGGCCAGAATGAGCTGCTTGATCTGGCCGTGATTGTAGGTCACCTGAATTCCGCGGTTGAATTCGCCGAGCGCGCCGAAGGCGAAGCGGGGTTTGAACATCGGGTTCTTGCGGACATAGGCAACGCTGCTGGCGATTTCCTCGGGCGATTTCACATAGGTCACGATTTCACGCTGGGCATGCTTGAAGCCAGGATTGGGCGAGACTTCCTGCTGGCCTTCGAGAAACCTGAGCGTGAACGATCGGCCGGCGTAATTGTCAAAGCCGGACATCGTTGCGGTGTCGCGTGCCTGTGGCGTGTTATGATTTTCAGGAGGTTTGCTTGCGACGGCTGTGGCGTCCAGCTTGGTGCGCGCGGCGCGTGCGAGGTCCGCGTAAAACCCTTTCGGATAGTTGCTGATGAAAGCGTCCCATGCCGGCTTGGTGTTGATCGCTGCAGCGAGTTCGTAGTCGCGGCGCAGTTGCGAATTGGGATCGAGCGCCGTGACCTGCGCCGGTACTGTGGCCTTGGTTTGCGACGGAGGCACCAGCACCACGTCGTCGCCGCCGAGCGAGCCATAGACGAACGGCTCCTGCTTGTTGCCGGTCGCCTTCATCACATCGTCGCGGACATAACCCAGCGACTTGCGCAAATCCTGTCCCGGCACGGCGAGCTGCTTGAGAAGGGCGGTGGTGAACGGACTGTTGGCCCCGGCGCCGTCGGACGCAGTCGATCCCGCTTTGGCGGCATAAGCAATCAATGTGTTCGGATTGGATGGTTCGACTTTTGCCAGACCTCGCTCGACCGCACGCGAAGAGAGGCTGCGCTTCATGCGGCGATCGAATGGATTATCGCGGCACGCATCCAGAATCACGAGACGCAGTTTCTTGGCAGGATCGAGAATCCGCACAATGCGATCCAGCGACACCGCCTCGTCTTCCACGTCAATATCGCGTTCGAGTCTGGCATCGACGGGAATGAGATAGTTGGTGCCGTCCACCTCGATGCCATGGCCTGCGTAGAACACGACCGCGACATCGGCATCGCGGACCTTGTCGGAGAAGTCGCGGATCATGCGCTTCATGTCGGCGACGGGAACATCCTCCCGCGCGTCCACCACATCGAAGCCAGCCTTGGTCAGCATCGTGCCGATGGCGGCGGCGTCCTTGGAAGGATTGGGAAGCTGCGTGACGTTCTGGTAGGCGGAGTTGCCGATCACCAGCGCGACGCGCTTGTAGGCGAGCGCCGGATGGGCGCCGCCGATCCACAGCATGGCAACGAACGCAGCGGTAGCCGCTCGACGCATGGAAAACGGGCCGGTCATTCCGCGGACCTATCAACCAGGAGATGCCGGTATCAACGTGCCATAGTTCGAAGGCCCGCGGAAGACTGCGTAGCGGAAGCGTTTATCGCTTCCGCTGATTGACCACCACGCCGGCGGCCTTGAGATCCGCGATCTCCTTTGCCGAGTAGCCGAACTCACCGAGAATCTCGTCGGTGTGCTGGGCGAATTTCGGCGGCACATGGCGCAGGCTGGCCTTGGTCCGGTCGAACCGGATCGGCGAGGCGACGCCTTTGTACCAGTCCTTTTCGATCACATCGCCGCGAGCCTTGGTATGCTCGTTGGACAGCGCTTTGTCGACCGACTGCACGGGACCGGCCGGCAGTCCCGCAGCGAGCAGGCGACGGCAGAGCGGCTCGCTGTCGAAATCCTTGAGGATGTCGACAAGCACGGCACGCAGTTCGTCGCGGTGTGCGATGCGGTCGCGGTTGCGGGCGAAGCGCGGATCGGTGCCGAGTTCGGGACGCCCCAGCTCCTTCATGAGCTTGCGGAAAGTTCCGTCGTTGCCGACGCCCATGAAGATGTTGCCGTCGCGTGCCGGGAAAACCGCATAAGGCACAAGGTTCGGATGCTCGTTGCCGGTCAGCGCCGGCGGCTTGCCATGCATGAAGAAGTTTGCGGTGTGCGGATGCATGATCGCGAGACCAACCTCGTAAAGAGTGGTCTCGAGAAACTGTCCCTTCCCGGATTTCGCGCGTTCGGCCAGCGCCATCAGGATGCCGGTGGCAGCATAGAGGCCGGTCGACATGTCGACGAGTGCGACACCGATGCGCGTCGGGCCGCTCTCCGGCGATCCGGTCGAGGCCATCAGGCCGACCATCGACTGGATGATCGCGTCATAGCCAGGATGGCCGCCGTGCGGCCCGTCAGCGCCGAAGCCGGAGATGCGACAGTGAATCAGCCTGGGGAATTTCGCGCGCAGGAAATCGTTGCCGATGCCCCACTTGTCGAGCGTGCCCGGTTTGAAATTCTCGATCAGCACGTCCGCCGTCTCGAGCATCTTCATCAGCACGGCGCGGCCGCCGTCGGAGGCGAGATCGAGGCCGACAGAACGCTTGTTGCGGTTGGTGCCGATAAAATAGGCCGCATCATCGTCGTGGAACGGAGGACCCCAGTCGCGGGTCTCATCGCCGGCAGGCGGCTCGACCTTCACAACATCCGCGCCGTGGTCGGCGAGGATCTGTGTGCAGTAGGGACCACCAAGCACGCGCGTCAGATCGATCACGCGGAGTCCGGCCATTGCCCCGGGCGCGGTTTGGGTTGTCATTGAGTCAGCCTTCGATGAGCAGAGAATGAAAGATGCTGCTGCAGCGATGCAGCGTGCCGTCACATTGAAAGAATTCGCAATGCGCCGTCAATATCGCGGCCGATGAGGCATCCATGCACGCGCGCATGCTGCGCTGCCGCGTTGTTCAGTGAGCGAACGTGGCGCGTGAAGGTTCAATTTCGCTGATCGAAATCTTGAGGTTGGTGGAGCCAGGCGGGATCGAACCGCCGACCTCTTGCATGCCATGCAAGCGCTCTCCCAGCTGAGCTATGGCCCCGAACACCTCACCGCACTTTGGGGAGTGCGGCGCATTACCTTTTCAAACCTGTCCGGCTTGAGCGCGAAGCAGATGTCCGCTTCGCGAATACGCGCCAAAAATCACACTTGAGAACTTATCTCAAGTCTCTTCATCGCCCGAGACATCGCCGATGATATCGGTGACGTCTTCGTCGTCTTCCTCGTCCTCGGCGATGAAGGTCGAATCATCATCATCGTCGTCGGCAAGGGTTTCATCGACCTCGATATCGTCCTCGGATTCCGGCAGCACGGCCTTGACCTTGCCGCTGTTCTCTTCGGCGTCCGCCTCTTCCAGCGAGACCAATTCTTCCGACTCCGCGGGCTCCGGCACGATGCTGGCCGCGTTTGCCGCAGCGGCACGGGCGGCCGCATCGGCGCGCGTGCGTGGCGGAGGCACCGGCGCGATCGGCACGATCTCACCGGTGTATGGCGAAATCACCGGGTTTTTGTTGAGGTCATAGAACTTTTTGCCCGTGGTCGGGCAAATGCGCTTGGTTCCGAGATCGGCTTTGGCCACGGTTTATAGTCCTGAGAATGTCTTGAAAAAGCGGTGCTTCACTTGGCTAGTTGCGCCGCTGCTGTCAACCCCGGTTTGAGGGATAAATGACCGGCCCGTGACGTCCTGTAAACCCCGTGGTAGGAGCCGCTCTGCATTGAGGAAACGCAATCTTGTCCCATTCCAACCAACCAACCCCGCTGGAATCGCGGGCTACGGGCCCTCTCAGCGGCCGCGTTCGCGTTCCGGGCGACAAATCGATCTCTCACCGGGCCCTGATTCTGGGCGCGTTGGCTGTGGGTGAAACCCGGATTTCCGGACTTTTGGAAGGCGAAGACGTCCTCAATACCGCCAAGGCCATGGCCGCGCTCGGCGCAAAGGTGGAACGCACCGGCGAGGGGACCTGGTCGGTCCGCGGCGTCGGGGTCGGCGGCTTCAAGGCGCCGGACGCGCCGCTCGATTTTGGCAATAGCGGCACCGGGTGCCGCCTTGCCATGGGCGCGGTGGCGGGATGTCCGGTCGCCGCGACATTCGATGGCGACGCGAGCCTGCGCAAACGGCCGATGCGCCGGATTCTCGACCCGCTGGAACTGATGGGCACCCGCGTTACGTCCAGCGCGGAGGGCGGGCGGCTGCCGATGACGTTGCAAGGCGCGCGTGATCCGATTCCCGTCACCTATCGCACACCGGTTGCCTCGGCGCAGATCAAGTCGGCGGTGTTGCTGGCGGGATTGTCCGCGCCAGGTGTCACGACCGTGATTGAGCAGGAAGCCAGCCGCGATCACACCGAACTGATGCTGACGCATTTCGGCGCGCAGGTGGTGACGACGAAAGAGGGCGCGCACGGCCGCAGGATCGCACTCACGGGGCAGCCTGAATTGCGCGGCGCCAATGTGGCCGTGCCGGCCGATCCGTCATCCGCAGCGTTTCCGATTGTGGCTGCGCTGATCGTGCCGGAGTCCGACGTCACGCTGACCGACATCATGACAAACCCTTTGCGGACAGGGCTTTTCACGACATTGCGTGAAATGGGCGCTTCGATCGAGGAGAGCCATCAGCGGGGCGATGCCGGCGAGCCGATGGCGCAATTTCGCGTGCGTGCGTCGCAACTCCGCGGCGTAACCGTGCCGCCGGAGCGCGCGCCGTCGATGATCGACGAGTATCTCGTGCTTGCAGTTGCCGCTGCCTATGCGGAAGGCGTCACCACCATGCGCGGCTTGCAGGAATTGCGCGTCAAGGAATCTGATCGGCTCGAGGCGACTGCGGAGATGTTGCGCGTCAACGGCGTCGAGGTGGAGATTTCCGGTGACGACATGATCGTGGTGGGCAAGGGTCACGTGCCCGGCGGCGGCCTCGTCGCCACCCATATGGATCATCGCATTGCGATGTCGGCGCTGGTGATGGGCGCAGCGTCGGATGCGCCGGTGAAAATCGACGACACCGGATTCATCGCAACCAGCTTCCCTGACTTCATCCCGATGATGCGCGGCCTGGGAGCGGATTTTTCATGATCATCGCCATCGACGGTCCTGCAGCTTCCGGAAAAGGCACGCTCGGCAAGCGTCTCGCCCATCATTACGGGTACCGCCATCTCGATACCGGCGTGATTTATCGTGCGGTCGCCTATGCCTTGCTGGAGGCTGGGTCCGACCTGAGCGACGAGAAGCTGGCGGTTGCGGCGGCCATGGAACTCGACCCGGAAAAGTTCGGCAATCCGGTTTTGAAAACCCAGAAAGTGGGTGACGCGGCCTCGGTGGTGTCGGCAATTCCCAAGGTCAGGGAAGTACTTATCAATTTTCAGCGGCAGTTTGCGGCGGATCCGCCGGGCGCCGTGCTGGATGGCCGCGACATTGGAACCGTGATCTGCCCGGATGCCGATGTGAAAATCTTTGTCGTGGCCGATCCCCATGTCCGGGCCCGCCGGAGGACCCTGGAGGCCCGTGCCCGGGGCGAGGCGGCGGACGAGGCGGCGGTGCTGGCGGACATCCTCAAGCGCGACGAACGCGACCAGAACCGGGCTATAGCGCCTTTAAAAGCGGCTCCGGATGCATACTTGCTGGATAACTCTCAGTTGGATATAGAGAGCGGCGTCCGGGCTGCCATCGACATTGTCGAGGCCGTTCGAGCGGGCCGGCCGAGGGACTAATCAACTTTATCATGTCCCTGCCGTCATTGGAGGAATGCCCGCTCCCGGTTTTCTGAGGTCGATCTTCGTCTCAGCTCCGGACAGCAGACCATGCGCTTTCCAGGCGCAGCAATCCAATTTTGCACCGTATCGTTCGTGCAGGCACACGCCGGCCCGCTGTCGCAACTCCTCTTTGCGGAAGCGGTCGTCAAAGGTTGCGGACCTTTGACACTGGATGCGCGATACGCCCTTAACCCCGCTGCCGGCATTCCGCATTTGGAGAACAAATGGCTTCGACTGCTACTTCATATAATCCTTCCCGCGACGATTTCGCGGCGATGCTCGACGAGTCCTTTGCAGGCGGCAATCTGCAGGAAAGCTCCGTCATCAAGGGCAAGGTTGTTGCAATTGAGAAAGACATGGCCGTCATCGACGTCGGCCTGAAGACCGAGGGCCGCGTGGCTCTCCGCGAATTCAACGGCCCGGGCCGCGAGAGCGACCTCAAGGTCGGCGACGAAGTCGAGGTGTTCCTCGACCGGATCGAGAACGCACTCGGCGAAGCCGTGCTGTCGCGCGACAAGGCGCGCCGCGAGGAAAGCTGGGGCAAGCTGGAGAAGGCCTTCAACAACAACGAGAAGGTTCACGGCGTTATCTTCAATCAGGTCAAGGGTGGCTTTACCGTCGATCTCGACGGCGCTGTCGCCTTCCTGCCGCGCTCGCAGGTGGACATTCGTCCGATCCGCGACGTCGCACCGCTGATGAACAACTCGCAGCCGTTCCAGATCCTCAAGATGGATCGCCGCCGCGGCAACATCGTGGTGTCGCGCCGCACGGTTCTCGAAGAGACCCGCGCCGAACAGCGTCAGGAACTGGTGCAGAACCTCGAAGAGGGTCAGGTCATCGACGGCGTGGTCAAGAACATCACTGACTACGGTGCGTTCGTTGATCTCGGCGGCATCGACGGTCTGCTGCATGTTACCGACATCGCATGGCGCCGCGTCAACCATCCGACCGAAGTGCTCGCCATCGGCCAGACGGTCAAGGTGAAGATCATCAAGATCAACCACGAGACCCACCGCATTTCGCTCGGCATGAAGCAGCTGCTGGACGATCCATGGCAGGGTATCGAGGCGAAGTATCCGCTGAACTCGCGCTTCACCGGACGCGTCACCAACATCACCGACTACGGCGCATTCGTCGAACTGGAGCCGGGCATCGAAGGCCTGATCCACGTTTCCGAAATGTCGTGGACCAAGAAGAACATGCACCCCGGCAAGATCGTTTCGACCTCGCAGGAAGTCGAAGTGCAGGTTCTCGAAGTGGATTCGGCCAAGCGCCGCATCTCGCTCGGTCTCAAGCAGACCATGCGCAATCCGTGGGAAGTGTTCGTCGAGAAGTTCCCGGTCGGCTCGACCGTGGAAGGCGAAGTCAAGAACAAGACCGAGTTCGGTCTGTTCCTCGGCCTCGACGGCGAAGTGGACGGCATGGTCCATCTGTCCGACCTCGACTGGAAACAGCCGGGCGAGCAGGTCATCGACAACTTCAAGAAGGGCGACATGGTCAAGGCCGTGGTGCTCGACGTCGATGTCGAGAAGGAGCGTATCTCTCTCGGTGTGAAGCAGCTTGAGGGCGACCCGTTCGCAGAACCGGGCGACGTCAAGAAGGGCGCCGTCGTGACCTGCGAAATCATCGAGGTGAAGGAAGCCGGTATCGAAGTTCAGATCACCGGCACCGACTTCACTACCTTTATCAAGCGTTCTGAACTCGCCCGCGATCGCGGCGACCAGCGCGCCGAGCGCTTCGCAGTTGGCGAAAAGGTTGACGCCCGCGTCATCCAATTCGACAAGAAGGCGCGCAAGGTGCAGGTCTCGATCAAGGCGCTTGAAGTCGCTGAAGAGAAGGAAGCCATCGCGCAGTACGGATCTTCGGATTCCGGTGCGACGCTGGGCGACATTCTCGGCAACGCGCTCAAGAAGCGCGACAAGTAAGCGCCTCGTCGCTTAAACCAATCAGGGCTCCGGATTTTCCGGGGCCCTTTTTGTTTGCAGATGCTGTTTCGTTTATTCGGCTGAGTGAAGCTCAGGAACAGCCGCTTCCTCGCCATTCCATCCGCAGGCCTTGAGCCGCTCATGCAGATGCGCTGGCACCGGCGCGACCACGCGCACCGGCGGCTTGTTCTTCGACAGTGGAATCACGATCTCGCGCGCGTGAAGATGCAGCGACGGTTCGCCGAAGCGCGGCCCGTTGCCGTAGATGTTGTCGCCGACGATCGGCCAGCCGCTCGCGGCGCAATGCACGCGCAGTTGATGCGTCCGCCCGGTGATCGGTTCCATGGCAAGCCAGGTCAGGCCGTCGCCACGACCCATGACCTTCCACGTCGTCCTCGATGGCAGCCCATTCGGGTCCGGCTTTTGCCACCAGCCGCGTTCAGCGTCCAAACGTCCCAGTGGGATATCGATTTCGCCTTCGTTTGCATCGGGGCTGCCTTCGACAACGGCCCAATAGGTCTTGTCGATCTTGCCATGCTTGAACAGCAGGCCGAGCGATGCGGTCGCCTTGCGATGGCGTCCCAGCACGAGACAGCCCGACGTATCGCGGTCGAGCCGGTGAGCCAGCACCGGCGGGCGCGGGAGGCCGTAACGCAGGGCATCGAACGAGGCTTCGAGATTGGGGCCGCCTTTCGGGCCCTTGTGCACGGCGATCCCGGCCGGCTTGTCGATCACCAGCATCAAGCCGTCGCGGTGAAGCACGCGGGCCTGTATTTCTTCCGGTGTCGGTTGCGGCGTATCCATTGGTATCGAGCGACTTTCGTTTGTAGCCTGAACCGGGTAACACACCCTCCTCATGAGTGACAGTCCGCAGGATCAACCGAAACAAAGCTGGTGGAAGCGGCTTTCCGCCGGCCTCAAGCGCACGTCGAGTTCGCTCGGGACGGCGGTGGCCGATCTCGTCACCAAGCGCAAGCTCGACCGCGCCATGCTCGATGACATCGAGGATGTGCTGCTGCGCGCCGATCTTGGAACCGAGGTCGCAGCGCGCATCTCGGAGGCCGTGGGCAAGGGACGCTACGACAAGTCGGTGTCGGCGGAAGACGTGACCAATATTGTCGGTGCCGAGGTCGAGAAAGTTCTCGCGCCTGTTGCCAAGCCGCTGGTGATCGACTCCGCGCACAAGCCGTTCGTCATTCTCGTGGTTGGGGTCAACGGCTCCGGCAAGACCACCACCATCGGCAAGCTCGCCGCAAAGCTCACCGCCGAAGGCCGCAAGGTGATGCTGGCTGCGGGCGATACCTTCCGCGCTGCCGCCATCGAGCAATTGAAGGTGTGGGGCGAGCGCAACAAGGTTCCGGTGGTGGCCCGCGCGCAGGGCTCGGATTCGGCAAGTCTTGCGTTCGAGGCAGTGGAAGCCGCGAAGGCGCAGGACATCGATGTGCTGCTGATCGATACCGCCGGACGGTTGCAGAACAAGACCGAACTGATGGTCGAGCTTGAAAAAGTGCGGCGCGTGATCGGCAAGGTCGATGCCTCTGCGCCGCATGCCGTGTTGCTGGTGCTCGATGCGACGGTCGGTCAGAACGCGCTGTCGCAGGTCGACGCATTCCACAAAGCGGCGGGCGTCACGGGTCTGGTCATGACCAAGCTGGATGGCACTGCGCGCGGCGGCATCCTTGTGGCGCTGTCGGAGAAGTACAAGCTGCCGGTGCATTTCATCGGCGTCGGCGAAGGGATCGACGATCTCGCGCCGTTCACCGCGCGCGATTTCGCCCGCGCGATTGCAGGACAGGACAACTGACCATGGCCGTCTCGGACAAACCCGCGCCACATCCGCTGTTCAAGCTCGCGACCGAACTCGGCCCGCTGGTGATTTTTTTTGGAGCCAACGCGAAGTTCGGGCTGTTCGTCGCCACCGGTGCATTTATGGTTGCGATCGTCGCGGCGATTGCCGCGTCCTACATTGTCACAAAGCATGTGCCGTTGATGGCAATCGTCACAGCCGTCATCGTGTTGGTGTTCGGCGGGCTGACGCTGTTCTTCCACGACGAAATGTTCATCAAGGTCAAGCCGACCATCATCTATGCGCTGTTTGCCGCCACGCTTGGGATCGGATTGTTGATGGGCCGTTCCTTCATCGCGATCATGTTTGACCAGATGTTCAACCTCACGCCACCCGGCTGGCGGCTGTTGACCATCCGATGGATGTTTTTCTTTGCGGGCATGGCGGTGCTGAACGAGATTATCTGGCGCACCCAAAGCACGGATTTCTGGGTGTCGTTCAAGGCGTTCGGCGTGATCCCGATCACCGCGATCTTTGCCATGGCGCAGACGCCACTGATCAAGCGCTTCAGCATCGCGCCTGCGACCGACGAGGCCGGCGACATCGAACGCGGCGATATTACGAAGGGCTAGTGTAATCCGTCATTGCGAGGAGCGTCAGCGACGAAGCAATCCAGCTTTGTTTCCAAGAGTGGATTGCTTCGCTTCGCTCGCAATGATGAAAAAGAAAAACGCACCGGCATTGCCGCCGGTGCGTTTCGCTGGATCATGTCACGAAGAGCAGGATTACTTCTGCTTCGCGATGATCTTGTCCTTGATTTCGGCGTAGGTCTTCTCAGGCACGATCTTCTTCTGCACAAGTTCGTCCTTGCCCTTGTACGGGCGACCCTTGATGATCGCGGCCGAGTAAGCGTCGCCGATGCCCTTGAGCGCCTTCAGTTCATCCGCGCTTGCCGAATTGATGTCGATCAGGTCGGTCTTCGGGGCTGCCTTGGTTTCCTTTGCAGCCGGAGCCATCTTGTCGGCCTTCGGTGCGGGAGCCATTTTCGCGGGCGCCATCTTGTCGGACCCGGCCGGCTGGGTCGCCTGCGAGAACGACGGCGAGGACGCGAGCAGGCCGAGCGCAAGGGTCGCGGCAGTCAATGAAGCAAGTTTCATATAACGCATGGGTGTCCCTCCAGGACAGTGATTGCAACACCCATAGCGTATGTTCGAATTCGTGGCTGCGCCATGGCTCCAAAATGAACGGCAGATAAAAGCGCAAAATTATTTTCGGTGGCTGCCGACCCCAATCAGGGTCTGGCGCGCAGTGCTTTCTCGATCTCGGCCTTCAGCAACCGCTCGAAATTCTCCGGCGTCACCGGTCCGATCAGCTTGTAGGAAATGGTCCCGTCGCGGCCGATCACGAACGTCTCCGGCACGCCGTAGACGCCCCATTCGATCGACGCCCGGCCATTGGCGTCGACGCCGACGGCATTGAACGGGTTGCCGTAGCGCCCAAGGAAGCGCCGGGCGTTGTCCTGCGCATCCTTGTAGTTGATGCCGATCATGCGGATGCGCTTGTCCTGCGCGAGCTGCAGCAGCAGCGGCGCTTCATCGTGGCATGGGACGCACCACGAGGCCCAGACATTGACGACACTGACCTGTCCCTTGAACGCCGCGGGATCGAGGCCCGGCACCTGTTCGCCGCCGGCGATCAGCCCTTCGAGCGGAGGGAGACCTGTCTGCGGCGCGGGGCGGCCAATCAAAGCCGATGGAATCCGTGCCGGATCGCCCGACCCGAGCCTGAACCAGAACAGCCCGGCCAACACGGCGAAGGCGACCAGCGGCAGCGCCACTAGCCATGAGCGGGATTGCCGCCGCGTTGCGCCCTCATTGCTCACGATGGTTTGCCGGGCGGTTGCGCCGAGCGGCGGGTGATGCCGCTGGCTTCGAGTTTACGCAACGTCTGCGTCTGGCGCCGGAAGTCGAGCGCGATCCAGACGATGAGGGCCACGACGACGAACGCGACCAGCGCATAGGACGTGACGATGAAGGAGGCGTATGGACCGAGCGACGTGAGAAGGGACATCGTGGTCACGCCGCCTGCCGGCTGGCTTGCATCATCTGCAGGGTTCGCACCCGCCGCCGCAGCACTTCATTGCGCATCGCGGCCAGATGCAGCGTCAGGAACAGCAATGAGAAGGCGACGGCCATGATCAGCAGCGGGATCAGAAACACGCGGTCCATGCTCGGACCGCCCGCGCGGATCACCGACGCCCCCTGGTGCAGCGTGTTCCACCAGTCGACGGAAAACTTGATGATCGGAATATTGATCGCGCCGACCAGCGTGAGGATCGCGGCGGCACGCGCCGCGCGCGAGGGGTCTTCTACCGCACGCCACAGCGCCATGATGCCGAGATACATCAGGAACAGGATCAATACCGAAGTGAGCCGCGCGTCCCATTCCCAGTAGGTGCCCCACATCGGGCGGCCCCACAGCGAGCCGGTGACCAGCGCGAGAAATGTAAAAGCTGCGCCGATCGGAGCGGCAGCCTTAGCGGCAACATCCGCCAGCGGATGCCGCCACACCAGTGTGCCGAGCGCGGCCACGCTCATGACGCCCCAGACGAACATTGACAGCCACGCGTTCGGCACGTGGATGAACATGATCTTCACCGTCGCGCCCTGCTGGTAATCGTCAGGCGCCATGGCTGATTGATAAAGGCCTATTGCGAGCAGGATCGCGGTCGCTGCGGCCAGCCAGGGCAGCACGCGCTCGGTCAATGCGAGGAACCGTGTGGGATTGGCGAGGTCGATGAGGCTCATGGCGTTCCTGATAATCGTGACAAGCGCGGCAGGCAATGCGCGCAAGTGTTACCGCAGCGCAGTTCCGCGAGAGTTGATCGGGCGCAATATCGCATCAGTCGAGGCCCTGCCGCAGGCTGGCCGCGGCGGCGAACGGGCCAACCACAAGGCTGACCAGCGACAGCGCGCACAGGATCGAGAACGGCGTGCCGAATGCACCAGGTTTGTCGATGGCCGCATTCGAGGCCGCGACGCCGAAAATCAGCACCGGTATCGACAGCGGCAACACCACCACCGCAAGCAGCAATCCGCCGCGCCGCAGGGTCACGGCCAGCGCAGCCCCGATCATGCCCGTAAATGTCAGCGCGGGTGTTCCGACCAAGAGTGTCAGCGCGACCGCGAACGTGGCGTCGGCGTCGAGATTGAGCAGGATGCCGATGATCGGCGTCGCCACGATCAGGGGCACGCCGGCCGCCAGCCAATGCGCCAGCGCCTTCGCCGCGCAGCTCAATTCCAGCGGTATGCGGCTCATCACGATCAGATCGAGCGAACCGTCGTCCTGATCGGCGGTGAACAGCCGATCCAGTGTCAGCAGGCTTGCGAGCATTGCGCCGAGCCAGAGAATGGCGGGGCCGATGCGCTTGAGCAAAGCCAGATCGGGGCCGAGGGCGAACGGCATCATCACCACGACCGAGACGAAAAACAGCACGCCGATCAGCGCGCCGCCGCCGGCGCGCAGCGCAACGGCGATGTCACGGCGAACGAGTGCAGCGAGCGCAGTCATGCTGCGCTCCGGTTTTTCAGGAAGCGTTCGCCCGTTATCGCGCCTGCATTACCCCTCTTCCTGTCCCTCCCCCGCAAGGGGGGAGGGAACGAAGGAGGCGCGAGCTTCGCTATGCTGACAACCCGGATAAGCGTGTCCGAAAATTGCGATGCATGTCGGACAGCTCCCTCCCCCCTTGCGGGGGAGGGATGGGGAGGGGGGTAGATACAAACAAGAAAGCTGCGATGAAGCGCCTTCATCCTGCACCGCCGATCCGCAATTCCTTTGCGGCAATTCCGAGCGGTCCATGGGTTGCGGCGAGAATGATTCCGCCGCTGCGCAAATGAGCGCCCATCAGATCGGCAACCATGGCCTGACCGGAGGTGTCGAGGGCGGAAGTTGGCTCGTCCAGCAGCCAGACGGGGCGGTTGACCGCGATCAGCCGGGCAATCGACAGGCGGCGTCGCTGTCCGGCCGACAGAAATGCTGACGGCAGATGGGCGGCATGGCCGAGGCCGACGGCCTCGAGGCTGGCGGTGCCGTCGATGGCCTCGCCGCCGAGGAAATTCCGCCAGAAATCGAGATTTTCCAGCACCGTAAGAGACGGCTTCAGTGCGTCGCGGTGGCCGAGGTAATGCGCCTGCTCGGGCAGCGTCAGCTCTGCCTCGCCCCCCTCCAGCGTCATCGCACCGCCTGCGGCCGGAAGCAGCCCCGCGATGATCCGCAGCAGCGACGACTTGCCGGCTCCGTTGATTCCGGTCACCGCCAGCGCCTGCCCCGCGGGAACCTCAAAATCGAGACCGGAAAAGATGCTTCGCCCGCTCCTGACGCATTCCAGACCCTGACCTGTAAGCCTCATAATGGATTGACCGATGGCTTGTGACAGGGTGCTGCGGTTCCAGTCGTGGCAGGCATGAGAAGCGGACAATCCATAGCGGGTGTGGTGGACAGACTGGAAAGATTCTATAAAACCGGAACTTGGTGCAGCACACAATCAGCCGCCGGAAACAGCACGGTTCAACCCTGATTCCTTCGCTCTTGACGGTGTCCCGATACCTTTTGCCGGGTGTCTCTAACTTTTTGAACTGGGATCGTTCACATGCCCTCACTCGACAGCTTTAAATGCCAGAAAACCCTCAAGGTCGGCGCCAAGACGTACGTGTATTACAGCCTGCCTGCCGCTGAAAAGAACGGCCTCAAGGGCATTTCGAAGCTGCCGTACTCGATGAAGGTGCTGCTCGAGAACATGCTGCGTAACGAAGACGGCCGCACTGTCACCAAGGCGGATATCGTCGCGTTCTCGACGTGGGCGAGCAAGAAGACCCTCGAACACGAAATCGCATTCCGCCCCGCGCGCGTTCTGATGCAGGACTTCACCGGCGTGCCTGCGGTGGTCGATCTCGCCGCCATGCGCAACGCAATGAAGTCGCTCGGCGGCGACGCCGAAAAGATCAACCCGCTGGTCCCCGTCGATCTGGTGATCGATCACTCGGTGATCGTGAACTTCTTCGGTGACAACAAGGCCTTCGGCAAGAACGTCGCGGAAGAGTACAAGCAGAACCAGGAACGTTACGAATTCCTGAAGTGGGGCCAGAAGGCGTTCTCGAATTTCTCCGTGGTGCCGCCCGGCACCGGCATCTGCCATCAGGTCAATCTCGAATATCTGGCCCAGACGGTCTGGACCAAGAAAGAGAAGATGACCGTCGGCAAGAAGACCGCCACCTTTGAAGTTGCCTATCCGGATTCGCTGGTCGGCACCGACTCGCACACCACCATGGTCAACGGTCTTGCGGTTCTCGGCTGGGGCGTCGGCGGCATTGAAGCCGAAGCCTGCATGCTCGGCCAGCCGCTCTCCATGCTGCTGCCGGATGTGGTCGGCTTTAAGCTCGAAGGCCAGCTCAAGGAAGGCGTCACCGCGACCGACCTCGTTCTCACCGTCACCCAGATGCTGCGCAAGCTCGGCGTGGTCGGCAAGTTCGTCGAGTTTTTCGGCGCCGGCCTCGATCATCTCTCGGTTGCCGACAAGGCCACCATCGCGAACATGGCGCCGGAATATGGCGCGACCTGCGGCTTCTTCCCGGTCGACAAGGCCGCGCTCGATTATCTCAAGACCTCGGGCCGTGCTTCGGCGCGCGTCGCCCTGGTTGAAAAGTATGCCAGGGCGCAGGGCCTGTTCCGCACATCGAAGTCGCCGGATCCAGTGTTCACCGAGCTGCTGACTCTCAATCTCGCCGATGTGGTGCCCTCGCTTGCCGGTCCGAAGCGTCCGGAAGGCCGTGTCGCGCTGCCGACGGTTGCCAGCCTTTTCGACGATGCACTGACCAATGAATACAAGAAGCCGACGGATCACAATGCGCGCTTCCCGGTCGAGGGCCGCAAGGAAGATCTGGGCCACGGCGATGTGGTGATTGCCGCTATCACCTCCTGCACCAACACCTCCAACCCCAGCGTGCTGATCGCCGCGGGTCTTCTGGCGCGTAAGGCCGCTGCAAAGGGTCTCAAGGCGAAGCCATGGGTGAAGACCTCGCTTGCACCGGGCAGCCAGGTGGTTGCCGGGTATCTCGCGGATTCCGGTCTGCAAAAGGATCTCGACAAGGTCGGCTTCAACCTTGTCGGCTTCGGCTGCACCACCTGCATCGGCAATTCCGGCCCGCTGCCGGAAGAGATATCGAAGGCTATCAACGACAACGGCATCGTTGCCGCCGCTGTCCTCTCGGGTAACCGCAACTTCGAAGGCCGCGTCTCGCCCGACGTGCAGGCGAACTATCTCGCCTCGCCGCCGCTGGTTGTCGCCCATGCGCTGGCCGGTACGGTGACGAAGAACCTCGATATCGAGCCGATCGGCACCGGCAAGGACGGCAAGCCCGTTTATCTGAAAGACATCTGGCCCACCACGAAGGAGATCAATGCCTTCATCAAGAAGTACGTCACTTCGACGATCTTCAAGAAGAAGTATGCCGACGTGTTCAAGGGCGACACCAACTGGCGCAAGATCAAGACCGTGACCAGCGACACCTATGCCTGGAACATGAGCTCGACCTATGTGCAGAACCCGCCGTACTTCGAGGGCATGAAGATGGAGCCCGAGCCTATCAAGGACGTGCTCGATGCGCGCATCCTTGCGATGTTCGGCGACAAGATCACCACCGACCACATCTCTCCGGCCGGTTCGATCAAGCTGACCTCGCCCGCCGGCAAGTATCTGTCCGAGCATCAGGTGCGGCCCGCCGACTTCAACCAGTACGGTACGCGCCGCGGCAACCACGAAGTGATGATGCGCGGCACGTTCGCCAACATCCGTATCAAGAACTTCATGTTGAAGGGGGCCGACGGCAACGTTCCTGAAGGCGGTCTGACCAAGCACTGGCCCGACGGCGAGCAGATGTCGATCTACGATGCCGCGATGAAGTATCAGGCCGAGCAGGTGCCGCTCGTGGTGTTCGCCGGCGCCGAATACGGCAACGGCTCGTCGCGCGACTGGGCCGCCAAGGGCACGCGCCTGCTTGGCGTGCGCGCCGTGATCACCCAGAGCTTCGAGCGCATCCATCGCTCCAACCTCGTCGGTATGGGCGTGCTCCCGCTGACGTTCGAGCAGGGCGAGTCGTGGCAGTCGATCGGTTTGAAGGGCGACGAGAAGGTCACGATTCGCGGCCTTCAGGGTGATCTCAAGCCGCGTCAGAAGTTAACGGCGGAGATCGTGTCTTCGGACGGCTCGCAGAAGCAAGTGTCGCTGCTTTGCCGTATCGATACGCTAGATGAGCTTGAATACTACCGGAATGGCGGCATTCTCCAGTACGTGCTGCGCAACCTGGCCGCGTAACATGCGGTCTGGAAACGCATCCGTGAACAGCCTCACCGCGAAGTGAGTAGCGAGCTACCAGGGGGCGGCCTATCAAGGGGCCGCCTTCTTGGTGAGGAGGCATCATGCATCGTGGGGGCAGACGGGATGTCTGATTTGCCAATTTCGATACCGACAAGGGCCGGTACAATCGCCTCGCGGCTGTCGCGCACGCTGGGCGTTTGCGCGATCTTTACCGTCATCACACCGGTATGCGCAGATCCGCGCGCAGTCGTTGAACTCTTCACCTCTCAGGGATGTTCGTCTTGTCCGCCCGCGGACAAGGTGCTCGGTGAGCTGGCGCAGGATCCCTCTGTGATCGCGCTCAGTTTGCCGATCGATTATTGGGATTATCTCGGCTGGAAGGACACGCTGGCGGATTCGCGGTTCAGTGCGCGTCAGAAAGCCTACTCGCATGCACGCGGTGACCGCGGCGTCTACACGCCACAGGCCGTCGTCAACGGCACGACAAACGTTCTTGGCAGCGATCGCGCGGCAATCGAGAACGCCACGAAGAGGACGCAGAACAACGACGGCGTGATGTCGGTCCCTGTGACGATGACGCAGTCTGGCGGGCAGATCAAGGTATCGGTGGCGGAAGGTAGCGGCAGGAGCGGTGAGATCTGGATTTGCGCCGTGTCGAAAGCGGTTCCGATCACCATCTCACGCGGTGAGAATCGCGGACAGCAGATCACGTATCACAACGTGGTGCGTAACGTGCTGAAGGTCGGTGACTGGAACGGCAAGGCGGGCAGTTGGTCCGTACCGCTCGAAAACATCACGCGCGATGGCGTCGATGCCGCAGCGGTCTACATTCAGGACGGCAATCGCGACAAGCCCGGCCCGATGCTCGGTGCGGCCTTTACGTCGCTGAACTGATTCAAAAAATTTTGGATGATGCGCTGCCGGCAGCGATTGCTCGCGGCTGCACGGTCGTCTCTCAACGAGATCGCCAAAACAAAAACGGCCAGCTTGCGCCGGCCGAAGGATTGGGGATCCAGTTTACTGCGAAGAGTTAGACCCGATCCTGACGACCCCGGGGGGCTGGGGGCTGAGGAATCCGGTGCCGAAAGGACCGGGTCAACGCAGTTTCCTTTTGATCGCAGCCCAGCACGGCGGGGGATGGGCCGAATTCGGGCGGCATTATGATTTTGCCTGACGTCCGCGTGATGCCTTTGCTCCTGAAACGGACAGCGGATACGCCTGAAATCAGACTTGCAGGCGTGGCCAGACGGGGCGATCATGTCACCTGCGTGACAGGAGGCGCCGATGAGTTCAATGTCGGGCGATATCGATCCGAGCGAGAGCAGGGGGCTGGAGCGCAGCACTGCGCCGCTCCCGCCCCAGACCGTAACGTTCAATCGCGTCGAACTTAATCGCATTCTGAATCTCTACGGACGCATGGTCGCCGACGGTGAGTGGCGCGACTATGCGATTGATTTTCTGAAAGACCGCGCGGTGTTTTCGATTTTTCGCCGCGCGTCGGAGGTCCCGATCTACCGGATCGAAAAGGACCCGCGGCTCGCCCGCAAGCAGGGTGCGTACAGCGTGATTGCCGCCAGCGGACAGATCCTGCGCCGCGGCCATGAGCTTGATCGCGTTCTGCTGGTGATCGATCGCAAGCTCGCGCTGGTTTGATTAATCTTTTGGCGTCGTCTCGCCGCCCTCGCCCAGGGCGCGCTGCATCATCACCGTGTCGAGCCAGCGGCCGAACTTGAACCCGACGCTGGGGTGCGTGCCGATCATTTCGAATCCGGCGCGGGCATGGACGCCAATCGAGGCGGCGTTGGCGGAATCCCCGATCACCGCGATCATCTGCCGGTAGCCGCGATCTTCGCACGCGGCAATCAGGTCCTGCATCAGCCGCGTGCCGATGCGCCGTCCCTGCGCTGCAGGATCGAGATACACGGAGTTTTCGACTGTGAACCGATAGGCCGGACGGGGCCGGTAGGGTCCGGCATAGGCATAGCCGACGACGATGTCTTCCATGACCGCCACCAGATACGGGAAGCCGGCCGCCGCCAGTGCTTCGTAGCGTCGTGTCATTTCGGCAAGATCAGGCGGGTCGAGTTCGAAAGTCGCGGTGCCGTGGAGAACCGCATGCCGATAGATCGCCGTGATTGCGGGGAGGTCGATGAGGGCAGCGGGCCGGATATGAAGCTGGGGCATGTCGATCGCAGAGAATGGTGCCGGAGCGGTGAAGCCCCGCAGTCCTATCAGCGAAGGACCGCAAAACAAAAGCCCCGGCTTTTGGCCGGGGCTTTCAAGAGTTCACTGATCAGCCACGATCAGATCTAGTCGCGCTGTCCAAGGAGCTGCAGCAGCAGCGTGAACAGGTTGATGAAGTTAAGGTAGAGCGACAGTGCGCCGGTGATTGCCGCGCGCTCCGCCACGTCGCCACCCTGGCTGGCGTAGCCGTAGATGTAATCGTTCTTCAGGCGCTGGGTGTCCCAGGCGGTGAGGCCGGCGAACACCAGCACGCCGATCACCGAGACGATGAACTGCAACATCGTGCTGGCGATGAACAGGTTCACCAGGCTGGCGAGGATGATGCCGAACAGGCCCATCATCAGGAACGATCCCATCCCGGTCAGGTCACGTTTGGTGGTGTAGCCATAGAGGCTCAGCGCACCGAACGAGGCCGCCGTGATGAAGAACACCCGCACGATCGAGGTGTGCGTGTAGACCAGGAAGATCGACGACAGCGAGATGCCCATCAGCGCCGCGAATACCCAGAACAGAAGCTGAGCGGTTGCGGGCTTCAGGCGGTTGATGCCGAACGAAATGGCGAACACCATCACGAGCGGCGCGAGGATGAACACCCACTTCAACGGGCTGACAAACATCGCGACGCCGAATGACGTCAGGTACTGCTTGCCGATCCGGCCCGCGGCTGCAGAAGCGTCGGGCGTGACGGCGCCCATGTACACGCCGAGAGCGGCAAGGCCAGTGATGGCCAGGCCGATCGCCATGTAGTTGTAGATCTTAAGCATGTACGAGCGCAGACCGGCATCGACGGTCGCGGCGTCAACGCGCCCGGCGGCCCGGCCGAAAGGTGACGTATAGTTGCGGTCCAAGTCCGACATGGTCGAAACCCCGTGGTTGTCTGGCGAAAGCGAAGGGTCTGCGCCGCCAGCTATAAGTTTGTCCCAGAACCCCGATTATGAGCCCATCCCTGGATGGTATCAATTCGGATTCTGAACCCGCTCGGTATGTGGGAAACTAACACACTCGACGCAAGCATGGGCGCGCGGCTGAATGTCGCAAAACCTGCTATTTCGCTGCTACAAATTGTCATAAGTTTCGCAGCACGGTAGCGGGCTTTTGGTTAAGCGCCAGTAATGTTCCGGCCAGCCCGAGCCCCACTGTAACGGCAAGCGCTGCCAGCACAACGAGGGCGGCGCTGCCCGCCTGCCAGACAAAGCTCAGGGTCATCAGCCGGGTCACGATCTGCCAGGCTGCGATCGATCCGGCCGCTACTCCGAACACCGCCGTGGCCAGGCCGATCAGCAGATATTCCAGCGCGTAGGCCCCCAGCAGCCGCGCCCGGGTGGCGCCGAGCGTCTTGAGAATCACTGCGTCATAGACCCGGTGCCGATGTCCTGCGGCGAGCGCGCCGCCCAGCACGAGGATGGCCGATACGAGGGTCACCGAACTGGCGCCCCGGATCGCCAGCACGAGATTGGTCACGACCTTTCCGATTGAATCGAGTGCCTCGCGCACGCGGACGCTGGTCACCATCGGAAACGCGGCAGCGACATCCTTGATGAGCTTCGCATCGCTTGCGGGTGTGGAGGTGGCCTCCGTCAGGGTCGCGATATCGGTATGGGGTGCGCCGGCGAAGGCTTTCGGCGAATAGACCAGGACGAAATTGATGCCGAGACTTTGCCAGTCCACTGTCCGGAGATTGCTGATCTTCGCGGTAATGTCGCGGCCGAGCACGTTTACGGTGATGTCGTCGCCTACCTTTATGCCGAGACCGTCGGCGATCTTCTTTTCCAGCGAGACCAGCGGCGGGCCGCTGTAGTTTTCGTCCCACCAGGTGCCTTCGACGACTTTCGAGCCGCGTGGCACTTCGCCGGTGTAGGTCAGGCCGCGGTCGCTTTGCAGCACCCATGCGGCATCGTTCGAGGGCTTGAGGTCTTCGGCCTTGATCCCCTTGGCGGCGACGATGCGTCCGCGCAGCATCGGCACGGTTTCCACGTTGGCTTGCGGGGCTCTCTGTTTCAGGAAGTCGCCAAACCGGGTGGCCTCCGCGGTGGGAATATCGATGAAATAGAACGAGGGCGCGTGCTCGGGCAGCGCCGCCATGAACTGCCGCCGCAGGTTGCCGTCGATCTGGGTGATTGTGACCAGCACAGCGAGGCCGAGTCCGAGCGACATCACGACCGAGGGCGTCAGAGCGCCGGGGCGATGAATGTTGGCGATGGCAAGCCGCAGCATCGTCAAGCGTGGACGCGGCAGATTTTTTGCCAGCGTCATCAGCAACGACGCGATGATGCGCAGCACGGCGAACACGGCGACCGACGAGACGACGAACACGGTGGCAACACGCTTGTCGTAGGCGAGGCCGATCGCAACCGACACCAGTGTCGCGATGACGGCAGCCATCAGCACGAGATAGCGCCGCCGCGGCCAATGGAATTCGGATGTCACGCCTTCGCGGAACAGCGCGGCGACCGGCACGTCATGGACACGGCCGAGCGGCCATAGTCCGAATGCGAGCGCGGTCAGGAGGCCGTAGAGAAACGACAATGCCAGTTCGCCGATATGGAATGTCGCTTCCACCGGAAGCGGCAGGATCTTTCCGAACGCGCCGACGATGACGAAGGGAAGCGCCGCACCGATGGCGAGGCCGATCAGCGATCCAAGGATCGCCAGCACCATCACCTGCGTCAGGTAAATCGTGAACACCTCGCGGCCGGTGGCGCCGAGGGCCTTGAAAGTCGCGATCACATCGCGCCGCTCATCGAGATGGCTCTTGATGGCATTGGCGACGCCGACGCCGCCGACCAGCAGAGCCGCGAGTCCGACCAGGGTGAGGAACTGTGTGAAACGGGTGATGCTGCGCTCGAGCTGCGGCGAGGCATTGCCGCGGCTGCGGACCTCCCAGCCGGCTTCCGGCAGGACTTTCTGCGCTTCGTCGATCAGGGATTGCGTTGCGCGATCGTCGACCGAGGTATCCGGGAGCTTCACGCGATAGGTCCAGCGCACCAGCGTGCCGGGTTGCAACAGACCGGTGGCGCGCAGCGCGTCTTCGCTGATCAGGAATCGGGGACCGAGGCCGACGCCGCCCGAGAGCTTGTCCGGCTCGGCTTCCACGACGCTGCGAATGTCGAACGTGGCGTTGCCGACAGTGACCCGGTCGCCGACCTTCAGGCCCAGCCGCGCCAGCATGATAGCGTCGGCGCCTGCACCGAATGCGCCGTCACGCTGCGCCAGCAATTCACTCATCGGCATGTTCGGCGCGAGGGTCACGTCGCCGAGCATCGGATAGTTCGCATCGACTGCTTTCAGATCGACCAGTGCGAACTCGCCTTTGGCCGAGCGCGCCATCCCGCGCATGATCGCCGCGACCGAAATCTTGCCGCGCGCATCAAGGAAAGCGCGTTCCTCCCTGGAGGCCTCGCGCTGGATCAGCGCGAAGGACACGTCGCCGCCGAGCAGCGTGCGGCCCTGATGGTCCAGTCCTTCGCTGAGGCTTCCGGCCACCGATCCAACGCCGGCAATCGCCATCACGCCGAGCGCAATGCAGGCCACGAAAACGTAAAAGCCGCGCAGGCCGCTTCGCAATTCGCGCAGCGCGTAACGGATCGCCAGTGCCAGGGAGCCGCTGCGCGGTGCGGTGTCCGCGATTTCGCTCATCGCGATGCCGTCTCGATCCAGTGCCGGTCTGTCGCTGGTCCGTCGATGCGGCCCGAGCGCAATCGCACCACACGGTCGCAGCGCTGCGCCAGCGCGGCGTCGTGTGTCACCAGAACGAGGGTCATCCCGCGCTCGAGATGCTTGGCGAACAGAAGATCGACGATCTGTTTGCCGGTGGACTCGTCCAGATTCCCGGTGGGTTCGTCGGCCACCAGGATGGCGGGATCGGGCGCCATCGCGCGCGCCAGTGCGACACGCTGCTGTTCGCCACCCGAGAGCTGCGAGGGATAGTGGTGCAGTCTCTCGCCGAGACCGACGCCTGCAAGTTCCTGCGCGGCACGCGCTTTCGCGTCGGCGCGGCCTGCGAGTTCAAGCGGCACCGCGACGTTCTCAAGCGCGGTCATGGTCGGGATCAGATGAAACGACTGGAACACAATGCCGACATGGCGGCCACGGAATCGTGCGAGGCCGTCTTCGTCGAGGGCATTGAACGAGACGCCGTTGACCACCACCTCTCCGCTGTCAGGACGTTCAAGCCCCGCCATCACCATCAGGAGTGTGGACTTGCCCGATCCCGACGGTCCGATCAGCCCGACGGCTTCACCGGGCGCGACCCGTAGGTCGACATCCTTGAGGATGTGAACGCGTGCGGCCCCGCTGCCTAATGAGAGATTGACGTTGGAAATGGAAATGGTGTCCGGTTCGAGACCGGCGCGCTTTGAGGGTTCAATGAGACTGTCCATGGATCATTCATATGGGGGTTTCGGCGGCGCGGTCGAGAGGCTCTTGCGTGTGTTCATCGTCGCAGCAACGGGGGCAATGATGGCGATGTCGGGGCCGGCCTCGGCTCAAACGGCTTCTGTCCAACCAGATGTCAAAGATGTGAAGCCGATCCGGCTTGCCGTTCTGGGCGATTCCCTGACCGCGGGCTTTGGCCTTCCGGCCTCGGCGGCGTTTCCGGTGCGGTTGCAGAAAGCCCTGAGCGAGAAGGGCATCGCCACCGACATCCATAACGCGGGCGTGTCCGGCGATACCACGACCGGCGGGCTCGCCCGGCTCGACTGGTCGATTCCGCCCGGCACGGAAGCTGTGATCGTGGAGCTCGGCGCCAACGACGCGCTGCGCGGCGTCGATCCCAAAGTGACGCGCGGTGCGCTCGACGACATCCTGACGAAACTCAAGGCGCGCAACATTGCCGTCTTGTTGTGCGGAATGTATGCGCCGCCAAACTACGGCGCGGAGTACACAGCAAAGTTCAACAGCATTTATCCCGAACTCGCCGAGAGCTACAAAGTCCCGCTATATCCGTTCTTTCTCGATGGCGTGGCCACCGAGGCGAAGCTGACGCAGCCGGACGGACTGCATCCGACAGCGGCGGGTGTCGACGTGGTGGTGGAGCGGATTTTGCCGACGGTGGAGGCTTTTCTGAAGGACCGTGCGTCGCAACTGGGCAAGCCCTGAGGAATTATCGTTCGATCACGCGATGGTCGCTTCGCACTGTCATCGTGCTGCGGTAAAAAAGACCTCAGGTGATTCGTGATCCTCTTTTGCATCGAGGAGATTCGTGATGCCGCGCTTGTTCACCGGGCTGGAAATCCCCCCGGATATCGGCCAGACGCTCTCGAGCTTACGCGGGGGTCTGCCAGGCGCCCGCTGGATCGATCCCGAAAATTATCACGTCACGCTGCGCTTCATCGGCGATATCGATGGCCCCGCGGCCAACGAGATCGCTTCGACGCTTGAGCGGATCAACCGCAAGCCGTTCGAGGTCGCGTTGCAGGGCCTGTCCAGCTTCGGCGGCAAGAAACCGCGGGCGGTCGTGGCATCGGTTGTACCAAGCCGCCCCCTGATGGAGTTGCAGGCGGAACTGGAGCGGCTTATGCAGCGGTTCGGTTTCGACCCCGAGGGCCGCAAATTCATCCCCCATGTCACGCTCGCGCGGCTGCGCGACGCCTCCAATCAGGACGTGGCGGACTACTTGTCGGTGCGCGGCTATTTCCCGACCCGCAGTTTCATGGCCTCCCGGTTCGTGCTGTTCTCGTCACGGGCGTCGGTGGGCGGTGGGCCATATGTCGTCGAGGATGCCTATGCGCTGAGCGCATAGAGAGCTTTCGGCACCTTTGTAGTCTTGCATTTTCCGTGTCGTTCTGGCCGGTAGCGGGCCATGAACGCTCCGACTCCCGCCACGTTCCGCCGGCACTATCAGGCTCTGGTCGCCGCTGGCACCATCGAAGCCGATCCGGCGCAGGCGCAGGCTGTGGAGGCCTTCTCCGCGCTCGAAGCGAGACTGGCGGGCTACCGTCCGGGCCGTGGCGGAGGGCTGCTGCAGCGCCTGTTCGCCGACAAGGATGCGGTCCCGTTGCGCGGTCTCTACATCCATGGCGAGGTCGGGCGCGGCAAGACCATGCTGATGGACCTGTTCTTTAACGACAGTCCGGTCGCGCACAAGCGCCGCGCGCACTTTCACGAATTCATGGCCGATGTTCATGAGCGGATACACGGTTTTCGCCAGAAGATCTCGCGCCAGGAAATTGCCGACACCGATCCGGTGCGGCTGACCGCGCAATCGATTTTCGAGGAAGCGTGGCTGCTATGCTTCGACGAATTTCACGTCACCGACATCGCCGACGCAATGATCCTCGGGCGCCTGTTCAGCCGGCTGTTTGAACTGGGGACCGTGGTCGTGGCGACATCGAATGTCGCGCCCGACGATCTCTACAAGGGCGGTTTGAACCGCGCATTGTTTCTGCCGTTTATCGCGCAACTGACGGATCGGATGGAGGTGTTGCGGCTCGATGCGCGCACCGATTTCCGCCTGGAAAAACTCGCCGGCATCAAGATGTGGCTGGTGCCTGCCGATGCGAGCGCGGACGCCGCACTCGACAAAGCCTGGACCAAACTCACCGGCGGCGCCGCGGATCATCCGCGCGACATCACCATCAAGGGACACGTGCTGCACGTTCCGCATTCGGCGCACGGCGTCGCGCGATTTACGTTCGCGGACCTGTGCGAGAAGCCGCTTGGCGCATCGGACTATCTGCGCCTTGCGCATGATTATCACACGCTGATCATCGACCGGATTCCGGCGATGCAGTACCCGCAGCGCAATTACGCCAAGCGCTTTATCACGCTGATCGACACGCTTTACGACAATGCCGTGAAACTGATGGCGTCGGCGGAGACCGATCCCCTGTCGCTTTACACCGCGACCGAGGGGGTCGAGGCCAACGAATTCAAACGTACCTCGTCGCGGCTAATTGAGATGGGCTCGGAATCCTACCTCGCGCTGCCTCATGGCCGCAGCGACTCGTCCGCCAGCGGTTCGACCACCGGCCTGGTCGAGACCTGAAAAGGGTTCGCTTTATGTTTCGGCTCAAGACCTTTCGAAAGCCCAACAAGAAAGCAGCCGATATTGCCCTCGTATTGGGCGGTGGTGCGCGATTGAGCGAACGGCGACTTGAACGCTTGCCGCGAAAGGTCTAACCAGCCTCCCAGAGTTTTCCCACCCTCTATACCGTCGACATCAAAGGACAGATTTCCCATGGCGCGTGACAAGATTGCTTTGATTGGTTCAGGTCAGATCGGCGGCACGCTCGCCCACCTCGTCGGGCTCAAGGAGCTGGGTGACGTGGTGATGTTCGACATCGCCGAAGGCATCCCCCAGGGCAAGTCGCTCGACATCGCACAGTCCTCGCCGGTCGACGGCTTCGACGCCAACTTCACCGGCGCGAACTCCTACGAAGCGATCGAAGGCGCCAGCGTGGTGATCGTCACCGCCGGCGTGCCGCGCAAGCCTGGCATGAGCCGCGATGATCTTCTCAGCATCAATCTGAAGGTCATGGAGCAGGTCGGCGCCGGCATCAAGAAGTATGCCCCCGACGCCTTTGTGATCTGCATCACCAACCCGCTCGACGCGATGGTCTGGGCGCTGCAGAAGGCCTGCGGCCTGCCGCAGAAGAAGGTCGTCGGCATGGCCGGCGTACTGGACTCCGCGCGTTTCCGCTATTTCCTCGCCGACGAGTTCAACGTTTCGGTCGAAGACGTCACCGCCTTCGTGCTCGGCGGTCACGGCGACACCATGGTGCCGCTGACCAAGTACTCCACAGTCGCCGGCATTCCGCTGCCTGATCTTGTGAAGATGGGCTGGACTTCGCAGGCCCGTATCGACGAGATCGTCGATCGCACCCGCAACGGCGGCGCGGAAATCGTCAACCTGCTCAAGACCGGATCGGCGTTCTATGCGCCGGCTGCGTCCGCAATCGCGATGGCGGAAAGCTATCTGCGCGACAAGAAGCGCGTGCTGCCCTGTGCCGCGTATCTCAACGGCGAATACGGCGTGAAGGACATGTATGTCGGCGTGCCGGTTGTCATCGGATCGAAGGGTGTCGAGCGTATCGTCGAGATCGAGCTGGCCGGCAAGGACCGCGAAGGTTTCGACAAGTCGGTCGGCGCCGTGCAGGGTCTGGTTGACGCCTGCAAGAAGATCGCGCCGGATTTGCTCGGCAAGTAAGGCAGCACACTGTCATCAGCGTGTGATCCGCAGATCGTTGCTTCGGGTCACACGCTGAAATTTCTTCCGTCTCTTCTTCGATCCCTTCTTTGATCTCTGGGGCCATTCATGAATATCCACGAATATCAAGCCAAGGCGGTGCTGAAGGAATTCGGTGTGCCGGTATCGCGCGGCGTGCCGATTCTCAAGGCGTCGGAAGCGGAAGCTGCAGCCAAGGAGCTTGGCGGTCCGTTGTGGGTGGTGAAGAGCCAGATTCATGCCGGCGGCCGCGGCAAGGGAAAATTCAAGGAAGCGTCGGCCGGCGACAAGGGCGGCGTGCGTCTCGCCAAGTCGGTCGATGAGGTCAAGGAATTCTCCCAGCAGATGCTCGGCGCAACGCTGGTGACCATCCAGACCGGCCCGTCCGGCAAGCAGGTCAACCGCCTTTATCTCGAAGACGGCTCGGACATCGAGAAGGAATTCTATCTGTCGCTGCTGGTCGATCGCGAAACGTCGCGGGTGGCGTTCGTGGTGTCCACCGAAGGCGGCATGGACATCGAGAAGGTTGCGCACGATACGCCCGACAAGATCGTGACGTTCTCGGTCGATCCCGCCACCGGCATCATGGGCCATCACGGCCGCACCGTGGCGCAGGCGCTCGGCCTCAAGGGCGATCTCGCCAAGCAGGCGGAAAAGCTGGTGGTGCAGCTCTACACGGCGTTCCTCGCCAAGGACATGGAGATGCTGGAGATCAATCCACTGATCGTCTCCAAGCAGGGCGAGCTGAAGTGCCTCGACGCCAAGATGTCGTTCGATTCCAATTCGCTTTATCGTCATCCGGACATCGTCGCGCTGCGCGACACCACGGAAGAAGACGCCAAGGAAATCGAGGCGTCGAAGTATGACCTCGCCTATATCGCGCTCGACGGCACCATCGGCTGCATGGTGAACGGCGCGGGCCTGGCGATGGCCACCCTCGACATCATCAAGCTGTATGGTGAAAGCCCGGCGAACTTCCTCGACGTCGGCGGCGGCGCGTCGGAAGAGAAAGTCACGGCGGCGTTCAAGATCATCACCGCCGATCCGAACGTGAAGGGCATTCTGGTCAACATTTTTGGCGGCATCATGAAGTGCGACGTCATCGCGCGCGGCGTCATCGCCGCGGTGAAGACGGTGGGCCTTCAGGTGCCTCTGGTGGTGCGTCTCGAAGGCACCAATGTCGAGGAAGGCAAGAAGATCATCAACGAGTCCGGCCTCAACGTTCTGTCCGCCAATGATCTCGACGACGCCGCGCAGAAGATCGTCAACGCCGTGAAGGGAAAGTAAGCCGATGTCCGTCCTGATCGACAAGAACACCAAGGTCATCTGCCAGGGCTTCACCGGCAAGAACGGCACCTTCCATTCCGAAGGCGCGATCGCCTACGGCACCAAGATGGTCGGCGGCACCTCGCCGGGAAAAGGCGGCACAACGCATCTGGGTCTGCCGGTGTTCGACACCGTCTCTGAAGCGCGCGAGAAGACCGGCGCCGACGCGTCGGTGATCTATGTCCCGCCGCCGGGCGCGGCTGACGCGATCTGCGAAGCGATCGATGCGGAAGTGCCGCTGATCGTCTGCATCACCGAAGGCATTCCGGTGCTCGACATGGTGCGCGTGAAGCGCTCCCTGTCAGGCTCGAAGTCGCGACTGATCGGGCCGAACTGCCCGGGCGTCGTCACTGCCGGTGAATCCAAGATCGGCATCATGCCCGCCAACATCTTCAAGCCTGGCAATGTCGGCATCGTCTCGCGCTCCGGCACGCTGACCTATGAAGCGGTGTTCCAGACCACCCAGGCCGGGCTCGGCCAGACCTCGGCTGTCGGCATCGGCGGCGACCCGGTCAAGGGCACCGAATTCATCGACGTGCTCGAACTGTTCCTGGCGGACGAGAAGACCAAGTCGATCATCATGATCGGCGAAATTGGCGGCTCAGCCGAAGAAGACGCCGCGCAGTTCCTCAAGGACGAGGCCAAGCGCGGCCGGTCGAAGCCGATGGTCGGATTTATCGCGGGCCGCACCGCACCTCCGGGCCGACGCATGGGCCATGCCGGTGCCATCGTCTCGGGCGGCAAGGGCGATGCCGAATCAAAGATCGCAGCGATGGAAGCGGCCGGGATTACGGTCTCTCCGTCACCTGCACGGCTTGGAACGACTCTTCTCGAAAGGTTGAAAGCCTAGTTCAGTCCTTGGTTCTTTTCAGCGCGAAGTTTTGCCCTAAATAGGGTAAAAGGTGCGGCCCATATACGATGCCGATACCAAATCGGGCGATTTCTCCCGATTTCCCCGCGCGATAGCAATCATCAGGACGCAATCATGTCTCGCCAGGACGCGAATGCCAATTTCGCTCTCACTTCCTTCCTCGACGGCGCCAACGCCACCTACATCGACGACCTCTACGCCCGCTACGAGAAGGACCCGTCCTCGGTCGATCCGGACTGGGTGGAATTCTTCAAAAGCCTGAAGGACCAGCCATCGGACGTTGTGAAGAACGCGCAGGGCCCGTCCTGGGAAAAAGCCAACTGGCCGGCCACCCCAAATGACGATCTGACCTCTGCCCTCGATGGCAACTGGGCGCGGGTCGAGAAGGTGGTTGGCGACAAGATCGCAGCCAAGGCGCAGGCCACCGGCAGCAACCTGACTTCGGCGGATATTCATCAGGCGACGCGCGATTCGGTCCGCGCTCTGATGCTGATTCGCGCCTACCGCATGCGCGGTCACTTCCATGCCAATCTCGATCCGCTCGGTATTGAGGGCCAGAAGGATCACGAAGAACTCGATCCGCGTTCCTACGGATTCACCGACGCCGATTTCGATCGCAAGATTTTCCTCGATCACGTGCTCGGCCTCGAGACTGCAACGCTGCGCGAGATCGTCGCGATCTGTCAGCGCACCTACTGCCAGACGCTAGGCGTCGAATTCATGCATATATCGAATCCGGCGCAGAAGAGCTGGATTCAGGAGCGCATCGAAGGCCCGGACAAGGAAATCAGCTTCACCCGCGAAGGCCGCCGCGCCATTCTGATGAAGCTGATCGAAACCGAAGGTTTTGAGAAGTTCTGCGACATCAAGTTCACCGGCACCAAGCGCTTCGGTCTCGATGGCGGCGAATCGCTGATTCCTGCGCTCGAACAGATCATCAAGCGCGGCGGCAATCTTGGCGTCCGCGATATCGTGGTCGGGATGCCGCATCGCGGCCGTCTCAACGTGCTCACCCAGGTGATGGGCAAGCCGCATCGCGCGCTGTTCCACGAGTTCAAGGGCGGTTCGGCCAATCCGGATGAAGTCGAAGGCTCAGGCGACGTGAAGTATCACCTCGGCGCCTCCTCGGACCGCGAGTTCGACGGCAATAAGATTCATCTGTCGCTGACTGCAAATCCTTCCCACCTCGAAATTGTCGATCCAGTGGTGCTCGGCAAGGCGCGCGCCAAGGAAGACCAGAACGGCGATCCGCCGGATCAGCGCATTTCGGTGCTGCCGCTGCTGATGCATGGCGATGCGGCCTTCGCCGGTCAGGGCGTGGTCGCCGAGTGTTTCGCGCTGTCGGACCTGAAGGGCTATCGCACCGGCGGTTCGATCCACTTCATCGTCAACAACCAGATCGGCTTCACCACCTATCCGCGTTACTCGCGCTCGTCGCCGTATCCGTCCGACGTCGCCAAGATGATCGACGCGCCGATCTTCCATGTGAACGGCGACGATCCCGAAGCGGTGGTATTCGCGGCCAAGATCGCGATTGAATTCAGGCAGAAGTTCCACAAGCCTGTCGTCATCGACATGTTCTGCTATCGCCGCCACGGTCACAATGAGGGCGATGAGCCGGGGTTCACCAACCCGGTGATGTACAAGAAGATTGCGACCCACCCCACCACGCTCGATCTTTATGCCAAGCGGCTGATTGCCGACGGCGTGATAACCGAAGGCGAAGTCGAGAAGGCCAAGGCCGACTGGCGTGCGCGTCTCGACGCGGAGCTTGAGGCCGGTTCAGGCTACAAGCCGAACAAGGCCGACTGGCTCGACGGCAAGTGGGCCGGTTTCAAGTCGGCTGAGGTCGGCGAAGATCCGCGCCGCGGCAATACCGGCATTGCGATCGATGAACTCAAGGACATCGGCCGCAAGATCACCAAGGTGCCGGACGGTTTCCGCATTCACCGCACTGTTCAGCGCTACCTCGAAAATCGTCTGAAGACGATCGAGAACGGCGAGGGCATCGACTGGGCGACCGCTGAAGCACTGGCGTTCTGCACGCTGCTCAAGGAAGGTCATCGTGTGCGTCTCTCGGGGCAGGATTCCGAGCGCGGCACGTTCTCGCAGCGGCACTCGGTGCTGTTCGATCAGGAAGATGAAAGCCGTTACACGCCGTTCAATCATCTCGGCGACAATCAGGGCCACTACGAGGTCATCAACTCGCTGTTGTCCGAAGAAGCGGTGCTCGGCTTTGAATACGGCTACTCGCTCGCCGAGCCGAATGCGCTCACGATCTGGGAGGCCCAGTTCGGCGACTTCGCCAACGGTGCGCAGGTCGTGTTCGACCAGTTTATCTCGTCGGCCGAACGCAAGTGGCTTCGTATGTCGGGTCTCGTCTGCCTCTTGCCTCACGGCTACGAGGGCCAGGGACCGGAGCACTCTTCGGCACGTCTGGAGCGCTTCCTGCAGATGTGCGCCGAGGACAACATGCAGGTCACCAACCTCACGACGCCTGCGAACTACTTCCACGCCTTGCGCCGTCAGCTCAAGCGTGAGATCCGCAAGCCGCTGATCATCATGACCCCGAAGTCGCTGCTGCGTAACAAGCGCGCGGTGTCGAAGCTCGAGGAGTTCGCGACGAACACCTCGTTCCATCGCATCCTGCTGGACGATGCAGAGGCCGGCGGCGAATTCAAGCTCGCCGAAGACGGCAAGATCCGCCGCGTCGTCATCTGCTCGGGCAAGGTCTATTACGATCTGCTCGAAGAGCGTGAGAAGCGCGGCACCGACGACATCTATCTGCTGCGCATCGAGCAGCTCTATCCCGTGCCGCTCAAGGCGCTGGTGCAGGTGCTTGAGCGCTTCAAGAATGCCGAAGTGGTCTGGTGCCAGGAAGAACCCCGCAACATGGGCGGCTGGCATTTCATCGAGCCGTATCTCGAGTGGGTGCTCAACCAGGTCGGCTCGGCGCACAAGCGTCCGCGCTATGCCGGGCGCGCAGCCGCAGCCGCAACTGCTACCGGTCTGATGTCGAAGCATCTCCAGCAATTGAAAGCATTGCTCGAGGAAGCTCTCGGTTGATCCATTGGATGCCCGCATATCGTGGGCATTTCCATCCAGTACGATTTGATTTGAGGCGCTGACGGCACAGGAAGCCGTTCACGACGCAAGGGGAAAGAGAAATGGCTGAAATTCGCGTTCCGACATTGGGCGAGTCCGTCACCGAGGCCACTATCGGCCGCTGGTTCAAGAAGGCCGGCGATGCCGTCGCTGTCGACGAACCCTTGGTCGAACTCGAAACCGACAAGGTCACCATCGAAGTGCCGGCGCCGTTCGCGGGCACCCTCGATGAAATTATCGCCAAGGACGGTGAGACCGTCGCAGTCGGCGCGCTGCTTGGACAGATCACGGCAGGCGCAGGCGGCGCCAAGCCCGCCGCGGCTCCGGCCAAGGCTGCTGAGCCGCCGAAGGCTGCCGCGCCCGCCGCCGCCGCGCCTGCGCCCGCACAGAAATCCCCACCCGCCGACGCGCCGCAGGCACCGTCGGTGCGCAAGCTCTCCGCTGAATCCGGGATCGATGCCTCGACCGTTCCGGGCTCCGGCAAGGATGGCCGCGTGACCAAGGGCGACATGCTGGCCGCGATCGAAAAGGCCGCCTCGCTGGCGACGCCGCTCAATCAGCCCGCCGCCGCTGTGCAGGTGCGCGCACCGTCGCCTGCCGACGATGCCGCGCGTGAAGAGCGGGTGAAGATGACGCGTCTGCGCCAGACCATCGCGCGCCGCCTCAAGGAGGTGCAGAACACCGCGGCCATGCTCACGACCTTCAATGAGGTCGATATGACCAACGTGATGGCCCTGCGCGCGCACTACAAGGATGCGTTCGAAAAGAAGCATGGCGCCAAGCTCGGATTCATGGGCTTCTTCACCAAGGCTGTCGTGCAGGCGCTCAAGGACGTGCCCGCCGTCAACGCGGAGATCGACGGTACCGACCTGATCTACAAGAATTACTATCACATCGGCGTCGCGGTCGGCACCGACAAGGGCCTCGTCGTGCCGGTGGTGCGCGATTGCGACCACAAGTCGATCGCTGAGATCGAAAAGAGCATTGCTGACTACGGCCGGCGCGCCCGCGACGGTCAGCTCAAGATCGAAGAGATGCAAGGCGGCACTTTCACGATCACCAATGGCGGCATCTATGGTTCGCTGATGTCGACGCCGATCCTGAACGCGCCGCAGTCCGGCATTCTCGGTATGCACAAGATTCAGGAGCGGCCCGTCGCCATCGGCGGAAAGGTCGAAATCCGCCCGATGATGTATCTCGCGGTCTCCTACGACCACCGGGTCATCGACGGCAAGGAAGCCGTGACCTTCCTCGTTCGCGTCAAGGAAAACCTCGAGGATCCGGCGCGCCTCGTGCTGGATCTGTAAGCCGATGGATCTGCCGCCCGAATTCCTCGCGTTGTTCGGTGTGTTCGTGTTGGCGGCAATCGCGCCGGGCGCGGACTTCGCCTGCGTCCTTCGCGAGAGCGTGAGTTTTGGGCGGCGGGCGGGAATCGCGTCGGCCATCGGTGTCGGGTCAGCGATCATGGTCCATGTCGCCTATACCGTGACCGGTGTGGGCCTGATCGTTGCGCAGTCGGTCCTGATCTTCACCATCGTGAAGTGGTGCGGGGCGGCTTATCTGGTTTATCTCGGCGTCCGGTCGTTGACGGCGAGCCGCCGCTCACCTCAAACGCTCGACAGGACTGCCACCGCTCCCACAGGCAGCGCGCGCAATATCGCCACGTCGTACGGCGTGGGTTTCCTCACCAATCTTCTGAACCCCAAGGCGACGCTGTTTTTCGTCTCGCTGTTTGCCACGATCGTTTCGCACGAGACGGCTGTGATGACGCAGTTCGCGTACGGAGCCGCACTGGCCGTATTTCTTGCGGTGTGGTTCAGCTTTGTCGCGGTGTTCTTAACGACGCGCTCGATGCGCGCGGGTTATGAGCGGATCGGACACTGGATCGACCGTGCGACGGGGCTGGTTCTGATCGGACTGGGTGTTCGAATCGCTCTTCAAAAAGCAAACTGACGTTCGTGCGAGGGATTGGTTCTAATGGATAGCGTCGCCATCGTCACCGGAGGAAGCCGCGGCATCGGCCGCGCGACTTCGCTGGCTGCGGCGAAGCGCGGCTACAAGGTCGTGGTCGGCTATGCCAGCAACAAGGCCGCTGCTGACGAGGTCGTCGGGAAGATTGAAGCCAGCAACGGCAAGGCCATCGCGGTGAAATGCGACGTCGGCAATGAGGCCGACATTCTCGATCTCTTCAGGCAGGCGGACGCGTTCGGCAAGCTCGGCGCCCTGGTGAACAATGCCGGCGTGGTCGATGCGACGGCGCGCGTCGATGAAATGTCCGCTGCACGTCTCACCCGCATGATGAATGTCAATGTCGTCGGCAGCATCCTGTGCGCGCGCGAGGCGGTGAAGCGGATGTCCAGCAAGCACGGCGGCAGCGGCGGTGTGATCGTCAATCTCTCGTCCGTGGCCGCGACGCTCGGCTCGCCGGCGCAGTATGTCGACTACGCCGCCTCGAAGGGCGCGATCGATACGTTCACGGTCGGACTCGCGCGTGAAGTCAGCGCCGAGGGCATTCGCGTCAACGGCATCCGCCCGGGGCTGATCGATACCGAAATTCACGCCAGCGGCGGCGAGCCGGATCGCGCGCACCGGCTGGCCCATACGATACCGATGAAGCGCGTCGGTACCGCGGATGAAATCGCCAATGCCGTTGTCTGGCTGATGTCGGACGAGGCGTCATATGTCACAGGCACAATCGTCGATGTTTCCGGCGGCCGATAATTTTCACTTCCGAGTACAGGACAATTCTCATGGCTTCTTATGATCTCATCGTTATCGGCACCGGTCCCGGCGGTTACGTCTGTGCGATCCGCGCGGCGCAGCTCGGCATGAAGGTCGCGGTGATCGAGAAGCGCGCGACCTTCGGCGGCACCTGCCTCAACATAGGCTGCATTCCGTCCAAGGCGCTGCTGCAGGCCTCGGAGCGTTTCGAAGAAGTCACGCACATGCTGCCGAAGATGGGCGTCAATGTCGGCAAGCCGAAGCTCGATTTGCCGACCATGATGAAGTTCAAGACGGACGGCGTCGACGGCAATACCAAGGGTGTCGCCTTCCTGTTCAAGAAGAACAAGATCGACCCCTATGAAGGCACCGGCAAGATTCTGGGCGCTGGCAAGGTCGAAGTAACCGGCAACGACGGCAAGACGCAGGTGCTGGAGACGAAGAACATCGTCATCGCCACCGGCTCCGATGTCGCGAAGCTCAAGGGCGTCGAGATCGACGAAAAGCGCATCGTATCTTCCACCGGCGCTCTGGTGCTTGAGAAGGTGCCGGAGAAGCTGCTGGTGATCGGCGCCGGCGTGATCGGGCTCGAACTCGGCTCGGTGTGGCGTCGCCTTGGCGCGCAGGTCACCGTCGTCGAATTCCTCGACCGGATTCTTCCCGGCATGGACGGCGAGGTCGCCAAGTCGTTCCAGCGCATTCTGGAAAAGCAGGGCGTTGCGTTCAAGCTCGGCGCCAAGGTCACCGGTGTCGATACGTCCGGCAAGGTGCTCAAGGTCAGCGTTGAGCCGGCCGCGGGCGGCGCGGCGGAAGTGATCGATGCCGATGTCGTGCTGCTGGCGATCGGGCGCACGCCTTACACCGAAGGCCTGGGACTCAAGGAAGCGGGCGTCGAGCTCGATCAGCGCGGCCGCGTGCAGACCGACGGTCACTTCCAGACCAACGTGAAGGGCATCTATGCCATCGGCGACGTGATCGCAGGACCGATGCTGGCGCACAAGGCTGAAGACGAGGGCATTGCCATCGCTGAAATTCTCGCGGGGCAGGCCGGTCACACCAATTACGATGTCATCCCGAGCGTGATCTACACGTTCCCGGAGGTCGCGTCCGTCGGCAAGACGGAGGAAGAGTTGAAGCAGGCCGGCATCGCCTACAATGTCGGCAAGTTTCCCTTCACCGCGAACGCCCGCACCAAGGTCAACCAGACCACGGACGGCTTCGTGAAGATCCTCGCGGACGCGAAGACCGATCGCGTTTACGGCTGCCACATCGTCGGCGCCGAAGCCGGTGAAATGATTCACGAAGCCGCGGTGCTGATGGAGTTCGGCGGTTCCGCGGAAGATCTCGCGCGCACCTGCCACGCGCATCCGACGCGCTCGGAAGCGGTCAAGGAAGCCGCGCTTGCGGTCGGGAAGCGCGCTATCCATATGTGATGGTGGACCGGCATTCAGCCGGTCATGAGGGATGAGAATCCATCATGCGCCGGCTGCTTCGTCCGCTCTGGGTTCTGCTCGCGCTGATCTTCCTGGTCGAAGCGTGGCTGTGGGATCGCGTCGAGCCGGTTATTGCGCGCGTTGTCGCGCTGATTCCGCTGCCTCGGCTCAAGGCATGGCTTGCCGATCTTATCGAGCATTTGTCGCCGGGCCTGACGCTGATCGTGTTCGCGGTGCCGGTCATCGTTCTGTTCCCGCTCAATTTCGTCGCGGCATGGCTGCTGGCGCACAAATACTTTGTTTGTGCGACCACGCTGATTGTTTTTCAGAAGGTTCTTGGCGTCGGCATCGTCGCGTTCGTGTTCGATGTGACGCGCGAGAAACTGTTGCAGATGGCCTGGTTCCACAGGCTCTATGAGCTTGTGCTCGATCTGCGCTTGCGGGCGCTGGCTATCGTCGCGCCGTTCAAGCTCGCCATTCAGCACTGGATAAGGCACGTTCGCCGCCGCGTTTCACCCGGCTTCATCGCACGTCTGCGCCGGCGGATACAGGCGTCGCGTTCGTCGTCGTGAGGCGATTCGCAATGTGACGGCCCACACGTCCCGTCGCACCGAAAACCAGGCACTGCATCGGTGCTACATCAGGTGTACGGCATGCGGTGCGAACAGGCCGATTGCGGTGAAGGCAAGTCCGGCGATTGCAAGCAGACCTGAAACCCACGCCAGTGCGACCATGCCGGTGATGATGGTCGCCGAAGCGAGCACGATTCCGATCTGGAATGCAGCGGAAGCCACCTCGTAGTGGTGATAACGCGCCATGGCGAGATCGCGGGCATGCTCGGCCTCCTTGGCGCGAGCGGCGAGCTGTTCGGATCCCTCGCCGGTTTCCGGCTCGGAACGATAGCGCGCGGCGGTCTTGGTCCAATCGTCGATCTGCTTGGCCAGCGCGGCCTTCTGGGCTTCGTCGCCGGACAGGCCGAGGCTCAGCTTGGCATGCTCTGACACCGACTGCACCACCGTGCGGCGGATGCTTTTTGCCTGGAAAAAGGCCCACAGGTTCGAGGCTTCGACGTTCTTGCTGATGGATTCGGTCTGGGCGCCCTTGCCGAGGGTTTCGGACAGCGCGAGGAAAAGCGCGATCACCGCGATCAGCAATGCGATCTTCTTGTTGGAGCCGGAGGCGTGCTCGGCGTGCTCCGCGTGCTCCATGCTTTCATGTGCGCCCATATTCAGTATCCCTCCCGGTCAAAACGAGCGCAACGATTGACCGAACTGGGGTCCGCGCGCAAGGGGATCGTTGTGAGCTGGCAGGACAAATCTGGCGCGACAAATTTGTGTCAGGTCATCACCTAGGCTCTTGGGTGAGCCGTCTTGTAGACGTCGAGCAACCGGTCGGCATCGACGCCGGTGTAGATCTGTGTGGTCGAGAGCGACGAGTGGCCGAGCAATTCCTGGATCGCTCGCAGGTCGCCGCCGCGTGTCAGCAGATGTGTGGCGAAGGAATGCCGCAGCGCATGGGGTGTCGCGCTGTCGGGCAGTCCGAGTGCGCCGCGCAGCCGCTCCATCGTCAACTGGATGATGCGTGGTGAGAGAGGGCCGCCGCGTGCGCCGACGAAGATCGCGCCATCCTGTGCAATCATGTGCGGGCACATCGCGACATAGTCCTGAATCAAGGCGAGTACATTTTGCAGCACGGGCACCATGCGGGTCTTGTTGCCCTTGCCGGTGACGACGATCACATCGCCTTTGCCCGGCAACGGCACGTCGCGCCGCTTGAGCCCGAGCGCTTCGGAGATGCGCAGGCCCGATCCGTAGAGCAGCGCCATTACCGCAGCGTCACGCGCCCAGATCCATGGTTCGCGGTTTTCGCCGGCGCGGATGTCTGCGTTGGTCATCTGCCGCGCCGATGTCATCTGGATTGGTTTCGGCAAACTCTTGCCGATCTTCGGCGCGCGGATCGCGGACAACGCGCCGACCTTGCCCTTGCCTTCGCGTTCGAGAAAGCGTCCGAATGAGCGCAGGCCGGCCAGTGCGCGCATTAAAGATCGTCCGCCAATATCGTCGGCCCGCCGTGACGACATGAACGCGCGCACGTCCGTGGCCTCGATGGAGGCGAATTGTTTCAGCGTGACGAGGCCGCCCCAGTGCTCGCTCAGAAAGGTGAGGCACTGGCGCAGGTCGCGCGCATAGGCTTCCAGCGTTTTGGGCGACAGCCGCCGTTCGGCACGCAAATGGGACAGCCAGCGCGTGATTTCGGCCAGCAGATCGGGAGCGGCGCAGGTGAGCTGCGCGCCTTGCGGGCTGGCTTCGGTTGCTGGGACGGCTTTGACCATCATATGTCTCGCGATACCCATGTCTGAGATACCTGCGCTTGACAGGAATCGGTTTATCGCACCCTTTTCCTTATTCACCCCTTAATCCGGACCCCTTTTGGCCATGGCAAGACGAGTTGTCGACGTCCTCGTCCCCGTGGCCCTGAACCAGACCTATTCCTATCGCGTTCCCGACGGCGTCGAGCTGAATCCCGGCGACGTGGTGAGTGTTCCGCTGGGCGCGCGGGATGTCACGGCGGTGGTCTGGGCGGACAATCCGAACCCCGATCCCCGGCTGCACAATCGCCTGAAGGAGACCGGCGAAAAGCTCGACGTGCCGCCGCTCAAGCCCGAGCTGCGCAGCTTTGTCGACTGGGTCGCCAACTACACGCTGTCCGCGCGCGGCATGGTGCTGCGGATGACGCTGCGCATGGGCGAGCATCTCGGGCCCGAGCGCGTGCGCATGGGCGTGCGGCTGGTCGGCGCGCCACCGCAACGTATGACGGTCGCGCGGCGCCGTCTGATCGACGTGCTGTCGGACGGATTGCTGCATTCGAAATCCGATGCGGTCAGAGAAGCCGGCGTAAGCGCCGGCGTGATCGACGGCCTTGTCGATGAAGGAACGCTGGTTATCGAGCCGCTGCCGCGCGATCTGGCGCCGCCATCTCCGGACCCCTCGTTCGCTGAGCCGGATTTTTCGCCGGAGCAACGCATCGCGGCGGACGCGATGAAAGAGCTCGTATCGAAGGACGAGTTTCAGGTCGCGTTGCTTGACGGCGTGACGGGTTCCGGCAAGACCGAAGTCTATTTCGAGGCGGTCGCCGAAAATATCAGGCGCGGCCGGCAGACGATGATCCTGATGCCGGAGATCGCACTGACCGGCCAATTCCTCGATCGATTCAGTGCGCGCTTCGGGGTGCGGCCGATCGAATGGCATTCGGAACTGACGCCGCGCACCCGCGCGCGCAACTGGGCTGCGGTCGCGGCGGGCGATGCGCCGGTGGTGGTGGGTGCGCGGTCCGCGCTGTTTCTGCCTTACGCCGATCTCGGGCTCATTATCGTCGACGAAGAGCACGACCATGCCTACAAACAGGACGAAGGCGCTCACTATCACGCACGCGACATGGCGGTGGTGCGTGGCTCCATCGCGAAGATTCCGGTCGTGCTGTGTTCGGCGACGCCCTCGGTTGAGTCCGAAGTCAACGCACGCAAGGGCCGCTATCGCCGCGTTGCGTTGCCATCGCGGTTCGGTGGTCAGCACATGCCGCAGATCGAGGCTATCGATCTTAAACGCGAGGGGCCTGCGCGCGGGCGGTTCATTTCACCGCGTTTGGCAGAAGAAATTAAAATCGCAATCGAGCGTAGGGAACAGGCGCTGCTGTTCCTGAACCGCCGCGGCTATGCACCGCTGACGTTGTGCCGCGCCTGCGGACATCGCTTCGCCTGCACCATCTGCGATGCCTGGCTGGTGGATCACCGGTTTCGCCAACGACTGGTCTGCCATCACTGCGGCTTCTCGATGCCGCGGCCGCATCAGTGCCCGCACTGCGGCGCAGAGGAATCCCTCGCCGCCATCGGTCCCGGCGTCGAGCGTTTGCAGGAGGAAGCTGCGAATCTTTTTCCGGACGCGCGCACCATGGTGCTGTCGAGCGATCTCATCACCGACATCGAGACCATGCGCTCGGAACTGAACGAGATCGCGGAAGGGCGTGTCGATATCATTATCGGCACGCAACTGGTGGCGAAGGGACATAACTTCCCGCGTCTCAATCTCGTTGGCGTCGTCGATGCGGACTTGGGTCTTGGCAACGGCGATCCGCGCGCCGCCGAGCGCACGTTTCAACTGCTCAATCAGGTGATCGGCCGCGCCGGGCGGGAGCAAGGCCGGGGTGTTGGGTATTTGCAGACCCATCAGCCGGAACATCCGGTGATGAAGGCGCTGGTCGCGTCGGATCGCGAGGCATTTTATGCCAGCGAGATCGACGAGCGCGAGCGTGCGCTGTATCCGCCGTTTGGGCGATTGGCGTCGCTGATCATTTCAGCAGGTGATCGTCCGACCGCGGAAGGTTTCGCGCGCAAACTTGCATCAGCTGCGACGCTTGACGAGCGCGTCCAGGTGCTTGGCCCCGCCGAAGCCCCGCTCGCCGTCATCAAGGGCCGTTACCGGTTTCGGATTCTGGTGAAGTCGGTGCGCAGCATCGATCTCTCCGCCTATATGCGGGAATGGCTAGCGGCAGGTCCGAAGACGAAGGGCAATCTGAAGCTCGAGATCGACATCGATCCGCAGAGCTTCTTGTAACCCCCATGAAAAAGGCCGGCGCAACTGGCGCCGGCCTTTTCAACTCAAAGTCACGCTACTCAACGCAACCCTGTACTCAACGCAACGCTTACTGAACTTCTGCGACCACGTGTCCGACACCGCGACCGGTGAGACCGACGGCCTGAGCCGCGCCCTTCGACAAATCGAGCACCCGGCCCTTGATGAACGGGCCGCGGTCATTGACCGTGACGACCACACTGCGGCCGCCATGGGTGACCTTGAGCTTGGTGCCGAACGGCAAGGTGCGATGGGCGGCGGTCATGGCGTTCTGGTTGAAGCGCTGGCCCGAGGCGGTCTTGCTGCCGGACTCGTTGCCGTAATAGGAGGCCTTGCCGGAAAAGCTGCGGCCGGAACTGATCGAGGCGTTGGCGTCGCGCCAAGACTTTTCATGAGAAGATTTGCGATGGCCGGCTTCGCTGGCTGAGGCTGTGAGCGCCAGCATGCCGACGGCGATCAAAGCGATGGAGGCATTCCGATTTTTCACGGGTTGCCCCGGCACGCGCTTGATAGCGTCGATCATATAGTTGTCCCTCGTTCTGGTATATCCATCCGACGTCTGGCTAAATCGAGCCAGCGTTTACGTGGCCGGATGGATCATCCCATAATGAGGCATAAGCGCGGCGGGGAATTTTGTTCCTTAGATCATCACGTATTTGTCTGATACGTAGAAATAGCCTTCTTCACTATTCCATTACTGAAGATGTAGGGGCGTATAAGTAATATATACTTTTCAATACTGTAGAGTTCACAAAATTGTAGGCTGGCCGAAGTAAACGCAAAATTGCCCAAATGGTTTCCCGCATGCACATTTTGCAATGCTGCATGCGTAAAACGGGCGGCTTGTTAATTTTGGAGCTTCATCGCCGGTGAGCTGGCTTTCCGGGCGAATCAGTCAGGCCGTCGCACAATCACGCCGTGCCAGCCGAGGCCGCGATAGGTCTCGTAGCCGGGGGTGGCGTGGAACGCGACGGCCGTGCCATCGGACCGGGTGTAAAACCCGTGCGACTGGTTCCCGGTCTCGATCTGAAAATGCTGGTCCAGGGTGCTTGTCCCCTCCGAGGACGCGATGACCCTGCGATGTGCGTCCACCAGCAGCACGGCGGTCCTGGTCTTCTCTTCCGGTTCGATGCGGACGCCGCGGACAATGGTCTCAGCCTGAGGCGCCCAGTCGAAGTGAATCGCCAGAACGCCGAGGGGAGCGCCATGGCTTTCCCCTCCGGTCCGCACGGATGCCGCATAGGTTGCGACCTGCGCGCCTTTCAGGCCGGGGGCGACGCTGATGTCGCCGACAGCATAATCGTCGCCAGACGTCAGCCGAGAGGCCTGCACGAACCATGGCTCCTGCGAGACATCGAGCCCCGCGACCGAATAGCGATCCGGCCGTCCATTCGCGAGCACCTTGCCGTGCAGATCGCAGAGCCAGAGATCAAGATAAACGGTATAGGCATTGAGGATCACGCCGAGCCGCTTGGACGCATAGGCGGCCGATTGCGGCGTCACGTTCGCCGCGCAATCGACGACGGCGCTGTCGGTGGCCCACCACCGCACATCGCAGGTTCGCTCATAAAGATTGCGATCGATAATCTCGATTGCATTCAGCGCAAGATCGACCATGCGCGTTCCCATCGCCGCATTGGCCATGGACTGGGTGTGAGCACTCAATGAATCGATCTGCGCCGTAAGCTCTTTTTGTAATTGTTCGGAAATCAGCCCGACATTGGCGGCGATTTCGCGCACCTCGGCTGCGACCACGGAGAATCCGCGGCCATGAGTGCCGGCGCGGGCACTTTCGATCATCGCATTCAATGCGAGCATGCGAAGCGAACCGGTAACGCGCTGGATGCCGCTGATCTTGTCGGCCGCGCTGGTTCGCAGGTCGTTGGTCAGTTCAATGAGTTCGGAAATGGAAACGGGGTTTTCGCCGGCGCGCGGGCCGGCTGATATTGTTTTTGGAAGCGGCATTGCTCACCACGTATTGCTTCACGAGCCGAAGCCGTGACGGGCCGGCGCCATTGCCGGTCCGAATCGCTGTTGTGCGATGCGCAATGATGACGGATCCTCATATAAGTACAATCGCGCATTCAACAAATTACTCATTAATTCCAATTGGTTAGCTGAGTTTCGTGCTGCTTTTCTATGCTTTAGGACTCGAAATTGGGCAACCGGCGGCAATCCCGGCTGCACGGGGCTCGGGCGCAATGAGAGCATCAATATCTGAGGACAAGGCACAGGCGTTGCGGCGGCCGGGTGGAGCGCTCTGTAGCAAGCTCAAACGCTCAGGAATTCTGTCCGCGCCCGTCAACGAGTGTGACGCGAGGCGTGCGACAAACCGGCGCCACCAAAAATGCGTTCGCAATCGCCGTCATGTTGCACCTGCGCGCGCCCTATGTTAGCAAAACCGCGATTTTGGGCTGCTGGGTAGATCGCTCCGGCCAGAAATCGAAGTCCCGCTTGAATTCCAAGGACTTGGATCGCTTGGTGTCGTGCCTGACGCCGTTCTCCAGCGATGGTCGTTTCCTTGGTCATTCGATAGCTAGAAGAGATTTTTGTGGCAGCTGAAGATCCCTCAGTATCTGGCGTGTCCGGCCGTTATGCGACGGCCTTGTTTGAACTGGCGCGCGACCAGAAGTCGGTCGATGCCGTGAAGGCTGACCTCGACAAGTTCTCCGCCCTGCTTGCCGACAGCCCCGATCTTCTGCGGCTTGTGCGCAGCCCGGTGTTTACCGCCGATGCGCAGGCCAAAGCGCTTGGCGCCGTGCTGGACAAGGCCGGCATCAGCGGCGTCGCTGCGAATTTCCTGAAAGTCCTGACTGCCAATCGCCGGCTGTTCGCCGTGGCCGATGTCATCAGGGCTTTCCGCGCGCTGGTCGCCAAATTCAAGGGCGAGGCCACCGCGGAAGTCACCGTCGCCGAGCCGCTCAGCGATACCAATCTCGACGCTCTCAAGGCCGCACTGAAATCAGTGTCGGGCAAGGACGTCGATCTCAACGTGAAGATCGATCCGTCAATCATCGGCGGGCTTGTCGTTAAGCTCGGCAGCCGCATGGTCGATAGCTCGCTTCGCACCAAACTCAATTCGATCAAGCACGCGATGAAAGAGGCAGGCTGATGGACATCCGCGCCGCGGAAATTTCCGCAATCCTCAAGGACCAGATCAAGAATTTCGGCCAGGAAGCCGAAGTCTCTGAAGTCGGTCAGGTTCTCTCGGTCGGCGACGGCATTGCCCGCGTCTATGGTCTGGACAACGTCCAGGCCGGTGAAATGGTCGAGTTCGAGAACGGCACGCGCGGCATGGCGCTGAACCTTGAAAGCGACAACGTCGGTATCGTTATTTTCGGCGCCGACCGCGAGATCAAGGAAGGCCAGACTGTCAAGCGCACCCGCGCCATCGTGGACGCGCCTGTCGGCAAGGGGCTTCTCGGCCGCGTCGTTGACGCGCTCGGCAACCCGATCGACGGCAAGGGCCCGATCCAGGCGACGGAGCGCAAGCGCGTTGACGTCAAGGCGCCCGGCATCATTCCACGCAAGTCGGTGCACGAGCCGATGGCCACCGGCCTCAAGGCGATCGACGCCCTGATCCCCGTCGGCCGCGGCCAGCGCGAGCTGATCATCGGCGACCGTCAGACCGGCAAGACCGCGATCGCGCTCGACACCATTCTCAACCAGAAGCCGCTCAACGTTGCCGGCGCTCCGGAAGGCCAGAAGCTGTATTGCGTGTACGTCGCGATCGGCCAGAAGCGCTCCACCGTCGCACAGTTCGTGAAGGTGCTCGAAGAGCAGGGCGCGCTGGAATATTCCATCGTCGTCGCCGCGACCGCGTCGGACCCCGCGCCGATGCAGTACCTCGCGCCGTTCACCGGCTGCACCATGGGCGAGTACTTCCGCGACAACGGCATGCACGCCGTTATCATCTATGACGACTTGTCCAAGCAGGCCGTCGCCTACCGCCAGATGTCGCTGCTGCTGCGCCGTCCGCCGGGCCGCGAAGCCTATCCGGGCGACGTGTTCTACCTGCACTCCCGCCTGCTCGAGCGCGCCGCGAAGCTCAACGACGACCACGGCAACGGCTCGCTGACCGCGCTGCCGGTCATCGAGACCCAGGCCAACGACGTGTCGGCCTACATTCCGACCAACGTGATTTCGATCACCGATGGCCAGATCTTCCTTGAAACCGATCTGTTCTTCCAGGGCATCCGTCCCGCGGTGAACGTCGGTCTGTCGGTGTCGCGCGTCGGATCGTCGGCCCAGACCAAGGCGATGAAGAAGGTCGCCGGCAAGATCAAGGGCGAGCTCGCGCAGTACCGCGAAATGGCGGCCTTCGCGCAGTTCGGCTCCGACCTCGACGCGTCGACCCAGCGCCTGCTGGCGCGCGGTTCGCGCCTGACCGAACTTCTGAAGCAGCCGCAGTTCTCGCCGCTGAAGATGGAAGAGCAGGTCGTGGTGATCTACGCCGGCGTCAACGGTTACCTCGACGCTATTCCGGTCGCCAAGGTGCGTGAGTTCGAAGAAGGCCTGCTCTCGCTGCTCCGCGGCAAGCACGTCGATCTTCTCAACGCGATTCGCGACTCGAAGGACCTGTCCGACGATAGCGCCGGCAAGCTCAAGGCCGCGGTCGAAGGCTTCGCCAAGACGTTCGCTTAAGAAATCATCGCCGCGCCGATCCTTATCGTGCGCGGCGAATTCGGGGTTGCGATCCGGCGTTCGGCTGGATCGTCAGGGTGAGATAAAGAATGGCGTCTCTCAAGGACATGCGTGTCCGCATCGCCTCCACCAAGGCGACGCAGAAGATCACCAAGGCCATGCAGATGGTCGCGGCGTCGAAATTGCGCCGTGCCCAGACCGCGGCCGAAGCGGCGCGTCCCTATGCCGAGCGCATGGACGCTGTGATCAGCAATATCGCGGGCGCAGCTTCCGGCTCGGGCTCTGCACCGGCGCTGCTGACCGGCACCGGTAACGACAAGGTCCACCTGCTGCTGGTCTGCACCGGCGAGCGTGGTCTCTCCGGCGCGTTCAACTCGTCCATCGTGCGCCTGGCGCGTGAACGGGCGCTGTCGCTGATGAACCAGGGCAAGGACGTCAAGTTCTTCTGCGTCGGCCGCAAGGGCTATGAGCAGCTCCGCCGTCAGTTCGACAAGCAGATCGTCGAGCATGTCGAGCTGCGCTCGGTGAAGGTGCTCGGCTTCAAGAATGCCGAGGACATCGCCAAGCAGGTGATCGCGATGTTCGAGGCGGGCGACTTCGATGTCTGCACGCTGTTCTATTCGCGCTTCAAGTCGGTGATCGCTCAGGTCCCGACCGCGCAGCAGATCATTCCGCTGGTGCTCGAGGAAAAGGAAACCTCCGGCGCGGCCGCGATCTACGACTACGAGCCTGCCGAAGACGAAATTCTTTCGAGCCTGCTGCCGCGCAATCTCGCGGTGCAGATTTTCCGCGCGCTGCTCGAAAACAACGCGTCGTTCTACGGCGCGCAGATGAGCGCGATGGACAACGCGACCCGCAACGCCGGCGACATGATCCGCAAGCAGACGCTGATCTATAACCGCACCCGCCAGGCGATGATTACCAAGGAACTGATCGAAATCATCTCCGGCGCCGAAGCCATCTGAGCCGACCGCCGCACAGACCGAGTTTTAAGGAGACTATCCCATGGCATCACCCGCCAATCAGACCGGACGCATTTCGCAGGTTATCGGCGCCGTCGTCGACGTGAAGTTCGACGGCTATCTGCCGGCCATTCTCAACGCCATCGAAACCACCAACCAGGGCAACCGTCTGGTGCTCGAGGTCGCGCAGCATCTCGGTGAATCCACCGTGCGCGCGATCGCGATGGACACCACCGAAGGTCTGGTCCGCGGCCAGGAAGTGAAAGACACCGGCGCGCCGATCAAGGTGCCGGTGGGTGCCGGCACGCTGGGCCGCATCATGAACGTCGTCGGCGAGCCGGTCGACGAGCAGGGCCCGATCAAGGCCGAAGGCGACCGCGCCATCCATCAGGAAGCGCCGCTCTACACCGACCAGTCGACCGAAGCTGAAATTCTCGTCACCGGCATCAAGGTTGTCGATCTGCTGGCGCCTTACGCCAAGGGCGGCAAGATCGGCCTGTTCGGCGGCGCCGGCGTCGGCAAGACCGTGCTGATTCAGGAACTGATCAACAACGTCGCGAAGGCGCACGGCGGTTACTCGGTGTTCGCGGGCGTCGGCGAGCGCACCCGCGAAGGTAACGACCTCTATCACGAGTTCATCGAATCGGGCGTGAACAAGAAGGGCGGCGGCGAAGGCTCGAAGTGCGCCCTCGTATACGGCCAGATGAACGAGCCTCCGGGCGCGCGCGCCCGCGTCGGCCTCACCGGCCTGACCGTCGCAGAACACTTCCGCGATCAGGGCCAGGACGTGCTGTTCTTCGTCGACAACATCTTCCGCTTTACCCAGGCGGGTTCGGAAGTGTCCGCTCTGCTCGGCCGTATTCCTTCGGCGGTGGGTTATCAGCCGACGCTCGCCACCGACATGGGCGCGCTGCAGGAGCGCATCACCACCACCAACAAGGGTTCGATCACCTCGGTGCAGGCCATTTACGTTCCGGCCGACGACTTAACCGACCCGGCGCCGGCAACCTCGTTCGCCCACTTGGACGCAACGACCGTGTTGAACCGTGCGATCTCTGAAAAGGGTATTTATCCGGCGGTGGACCCGCTCGACTCGACCTCGCGCATGCTCTCGCCGCTGATCGTCGGCGAAGATCACTACCAGACCGCGCGTCTCGTCCAGCAGGTGCTGCAGCGCTACAAGTCGCTGCAGGACATCATCGCCATTCTGGGCATGGATGAACTGTCGGAAGAGGACAAGCTGACCGTGGCTCGCGCCCGCAAGGTCGAGCGCTTCCTGTCGCAACCGTTCCACGTCGCTGAAATCTTCACTGGCTCGCCGGGCAAGTTCGTCGATCTCGCCGATACCATCAAGGGCTTCAAGGATCTCTGCAACGGCAAGTACGATCACCTGCCGGAAGCCGCGTTCTACATGGTCGGCACCATCGAAGAAGCCGTTGAGAAGGGCAAGAAGCTCGCAGCGGAAGCGGCGTAATCGCGATGGCGACCTTCCACTTCAATCTCGTATCGCCTGAACGAATCGCCTTCTCGGGCGAAGTCGAGCAGGTCGATATTCCCGGCGTCGAGGGCGATCTCGGCGTGATGGCCGGGCATTCGCCGCTGGTCACGACGATCCGTCCTGGCGTCATGACGATTACCGCTGGCGGCAAGCACGAGAAGGTCATCGTGCTCGGCGGCCTTGCGGAAATCTCCGACAAGGGCCTCACGGTTCTTGCGGACACCGCGACGGCGGTGGCTGAGCTGGACCTGGCGGCTTTCGCCGACAGCATCGCTCAGATGGAAGAGGATCTGAAGGAGAAGGAAGGCACGGTCCTCGATCAGGCGATCGAGCGGCTCGACCACTTCAAGACCATTCAGCGGCAGGTCGTCAATTCAACCGCGATGCATTGAACGTCAGGTTGATCGGAAACGTAAAAAAGCCCTGCAACGCAGGGCTTTTTTGATTCGGGCGACAGATTATTTTCCCGCGAATTTCGTGAATTCCTGAACCACGCGCTCATAAACCGGGCGCTTGAACGGCACGATCAGCTCGGGAAGATTCTTCATCGGCTCCCAGCGCCAGTCGATGAACTCCGCCTTGTGACCGGCGGGTGATGCGACATTGATCTCGCTGTCCTTGCCGGTGAAACGCATCGCGTACCACTTCTGCTTCTGGCCGCGGAAGCGGCCCTTCCAGGCCCGTCCGGCCACCGTGCGCGGGATGTCGTAGGTGAGCCATTCGGAAACTTCGCCAAGCTTTTCGACCGATTGGGCGTTGGTCTCTTCGTAGAGCTCGCGCTTGGCGGCGGCCCAGGTATCTTCACCACTGTCGACGCCGCCTTGCGGCATCTGCCAGACATGAGTCTGGTCGACATGTTCCGGGCCGCTGATGCGGCGGCCGATGAATACAAGCCCTTCTGGGTTGATCAGGGTAATCCCGACGCAGGTCCGGTAGGGCAGATCGTCGTAACGCGCCATACTGCTAAAGCCTTTGATCCCCGACCGGTATCAGCACCAATCGCGCCTTGTTCTCTTGTTTGCGTGACCATGCCGGGCGATCAGTTCCGATCACGGCGGCCACTTAGCTTGATTTTGGTTTCAGCATGGCCGTTGTCAACGGCACCAGCGCGATCCCGCGGCCCTCCAGTTGTTTGGCCCAGGTTCCGATGCGCTCGATTGAAATCGGCAGCGCCGATGCGACCCCCACGGCTGTTCCGCGCTCTTTCGCCAGTGTTTCCAGTCGCGCCAGTGCCCGGTCAATCTCCGCCGGCGTCGGCACGGTGTCGATGCCGACATCGGCTTTCGCGAAGGGCATCGACTGGCCTTCCGCGATCACGCCAGCGACGCTGCGCGGCGCGCTGCCGTCGTCGAGCCAGGCGAGGCCGCGCTTTGCGGCTTCCTTGACGATCGGCTGCATCGCCGTATCGGTTGCGACAAAACGCGATCCCATGAAATTGGCGATGCCGACGTAGCCCTGAAACCGGCTCATATGCCAGGCGAGGCGGTCAACGTTCTGCTCGGCGGACAATGTCGTCAGCAGCGTCTGCGGGCCGGGATCGTTATCCGGATAATCGAACGGCTCCATCGGAACCTGCAACAGAACCTCGTGCTTCTGTGCGCGGGCGCGTTCCACCAGCTTGCCGGGGTCTGAGCCGTAGGGTGTGAAAGCGAGCGTCACGGCACCGGGAAGCTTGGTGATGGCATCGGCGGTTTTCGCGGCGCCGACGCCAAGGCCGGAGATAACGATTGCGACGACGGGTTTCTTCGCGGCGACGGCGCGCTCGGCGTCGCCGCCTGCCGCATAGGCGCGGAAGGATTTCAGCCCATCGGCGGCGACCGGGATCATGCCGTAGCGCGAGCTTTCCAGCAGCTTCGGATTGACGCCCGCGATCATGGCTGGCGGCGCATCTGCCGCCGCTGGGGTCTCCGCACCGCCCCCCACAATCACGCTTTGTCGGGCGCCGCTGGAGCCGTCGATGATGGTCACGGTCTGCTGTCCTGCGGCGGGTTCTTTAGCGGCTTCCTTGGGTGCTGTGGGGTTAGCGCTGGCCGGTTTCGCGGCGGTCTCTGCGGGAAGCTTGGCGGGATCGTAGGACACCTTCGCCAGCGGCTCGCCGCCCATCGGATTCTGGTTGAAAATTGCGAAGCCGAGAAAGACCACGAGAAACAGCCCGAACAGCCCCGCAATCGCCTGCGGTGCTGTGAACGGAAGCCGGTATCGCCGCTTGCGCGGCCGGTCCTGTCCGAGCGGGGCGCTCAGATCGTCGGTGGTCACTGCCCTCAACCCTCGCGAATCAATCGCCGAATCCTATCACGGCCCCGGTACGGCGGGCCGCAAAGGCTTGGGTTCCGCAGCGATCAGACGGCGGACAGCCAGCAAAAAGGGCGGCCCGGAAGGCCGCCCTGATCGAATTGAGATGTTCGCCTGCGCTTTAGTTCGCGGCCTTGTTGGTGGCCTTGTCGGTCGGAGCAGGAGCCGAGGTGGTCTGCTTGATGCCGTGCAGGAGGTCCGCAGCCATCTTCAGCGCCTTGTCGTCCTTCGCATCCGGCGGCACGTAGGATTGCGATCCGGTCTCTTCCTGACCTTCGGCCTTGAGATGGCCGCGCAGCGAGGCTTCGCCCTTGGTGTCGGTCTTCGACTTCAGATCCTCCGGCACATCCTGCAGGACTTCGATATCCGGGATGATACCCTTGGCCTGAATCGACTTGCCCGACGGCGTGAAGTAACGCGCAGTGGTCAGCCGCAGCGCGCCGTTACCGGAGCCGAGCGGAATGATGGTCTGCACCGATCCCTTGCCGAACGAGCGGGTGCCGAGCAGGGTCGCGCGCTTGTGGTCCTGCAACGCACCGGCAACGATTTCCGACGCCGATGCTGAGCCGCCGTTGATCAGCACGATCACAGGCTTGCCCTTGGCGAGATCGCCGGGCTTGGCGGTGCGGCGCTGGGTTTCCTCGGCGTTGCGGCCCCGGGTCGAGACGATTTCGCCGCGATCCAGGAATGCGTCGGACACCGACACGGCTTCTTCAAGCAGGCCGCCCGGATTGTTGCGCAGGTCGAGAATGTAGCCCTTGAGCTTGTCCGAACCGATCTGCGTGGTCAGGTTCGCCATCTCGCGCTTCAGGCCTTCGGTGGTCTGCTCGTTGAAGGTCGTGATGCGAATATAGGCGATATCGTCGCTCTCGACGCGCGCGCGCACCGAACGCACGCGAATGTTGTCGCGCGTCAGCGTGATATCAAGCGGCTTGTCCTGGCCCTTGCGAATGATCTTGAGCTTGATCTTGGTGTTGACCGGACCGCGCATCTTCTCGACGGCCTGGTTCAGGGTCAGGCCCTGCACCGCTTCATCGTCGAGTTGAGAAATGATGTCGTTGGCCATGATGCCGGCCTTGGAGGCCGGCGTCTCGTCGATCGGCGACACAACCTTGATAAGGCCATCTTCCATCGTAACTTCGATGCCGAGGCCGCCGAATTCGCCGCGCGTCTGTACCTGCATGTCGCGGAAGCTCTTCGCGTCCATGTAGCTCGAGTGCGGATCAAGGCCGGTGAGCATGCCGCTGATCGCGGTCTCGACCAGCTTGCTGTCGTCCGGCTTCTCGACATAGTCGCTGCGGACGCGCTCGAATACATCGCCGAACAGATTGAGCTGACGGTATGTGTCTGACGACGCGGCGCGCGCCGTCGATCCCACCAGAGCCGAGCGCGGCTGGGTGAGAAGGAGTGTTGCCGCTGCGCCTGCTGCGACGCTGAGGAGAACCAGGGAAGTCTTGCGCATCATCCGCGAACCTTTTGGCCTTCACTTGCGGCCCACCATGGACCAGAATCGATTGGAGTGCCGTCTTTACGGAACTCGATGTAGAGCACAGGCTGGCTGGACGCAGCCGCCAGAATTGACGCGACCTGAGACGTGGTCCCCATCGTCGCGACCGGTTCTCCAGTGAGAACAAACTGCCCGATCGTGACCGAAATACGTTCCATACCGGCGATAAGCACATGATACCCGCCGCCCGCATTGAGGATCAAGAGTTGTCCGTAGCTCCGGAACGGGCCGGAGTAAACAACCCAGCCATCACAAGGTGTTGTCACCTGCGCGCCGGGCCGGGTGGCGATGGAAATGCCCTTTTCCTGGCCTCCGGTGCCGTCAGAACCGCCAAAATTGCGGATCCGGGTGCCGTTAACCGGAATTCGCAATAAGCCCTTTGCGGAACCGAAAGCTATGGCCGGGCTCAGCCGCCCCGGGTCCTTCAAGGCCCCGAGATCGGGCTTGCCGTTGAGAGAGGCCGGCGTGCCTTTCAATTCGGCCGTCGCGGCGGCCTTTGCGGCCGCTTTGACATCCTGCTCCATCTTGGCGATCAGGTCCTGAAGGTTTTCGGTTTGCCTGGACAGCGCGATCGCGCGCTGCCGCTCAGCTTCCATATCCTTTTCGGCCTCGGTCTGTGTCTTTTGCCGTTCCTGCACCAGCGCCGCGAGCCGTGTGCGATCGTCATTCAGCTTGTCACGATCGCTGGCGAGCCGGTCGCGCTCTTCCGAAATGTTTTTGCGCAAGCTGACCAGTTCGCCCAGATCGCTGGCAAGCTTGGCCGCGCGTGCGCGCATCTCCGGGACCACAGCGCCGAGCAACATCGCGGTGCGCAGCGACTGCAGCGCGTCTTCGGGTCTTACAAACAGCGCCGGCGGTGCGCGGCGTCCGGCGCGCTGGAGGGCGGCGAGCACCTCGGAAATTTCATCGCGGCGCGATTCGAGTGAGGCGCGAATCTGAAGCTCGCGCGCATCGAGCGGGCGCAGCCGGCCTTCGGTGTCGGCCATCTTGCCTTCAACGTCGCGCACCTGCGAGGCAATGCCGATCAGTTGCTGGTTGAGTTTGGAGCGGTCCTGACCGATGGCGGCAATGTCGGCCTTGAGCTTCTTCTCAAGTTCGGCGGCTTTCCTCTGCTGCTCGCGTGCAGCTTCCAGCTCCTGGGTACGCTGCTTGATCGCTTCGGGATCGGGCGCGGCAACCTGTTTGGTTGCGCCCTGCGCGAAGGCCGGCGCGATGCCTGCGATATGCAAAGTGGAAGCCACCAGCGACAACGGCAAAACCGCTCCGCGCGTCAGCCGGCGCAGTGTTGGCGAGCTTGCATAACCTGTCGCGTCAGTCACGTGCGGTTGGGTCTTTCATGGGCGTATTTCGCAAAAATCGGCACCGGTTTTGCGAACAGAATACACGCGAGGTTATACTATGCGCGATGATATGGGTGGCCGGATAAAATCGTCGCGGCCCGGTAAATCTGTTCCAGCAGCATGACGCGCACCATCTGGTGCGGCCAGGTCGCCTTGCCAAACGCAACGCTCAGTTTCACCTTGCGCCGCAATTCGGGCGAAAGTCCGTCCGCCCCGCCAATTAAAAAAACAGCGGTTGGAACCGATTCGTCGCGCCAGCGGCCAAGATGCCGCGCGAATGTTGCGCTGTCGATGGTTTCGCCGCGTTCGTCGAGCGCAATGATGGACGATTTGTCAGGAATCAGTGCCGAGATCGCCGCCGCCTCATCCGCCATGCGAGCGGCGGCGTCACGCGCGCGGCTTTCCGGAATTTCATGGATCTCAAGGCTGCGAAATCCGAGCTTGCGGCCGATGTCGTCGAACCGCTCGCGGTAACGTTCGGCGAGCTCCCGTTCCGGGCCTTGCTTCAGGCGGCCAATGGCGATGACAACGATACGCATGGCGCGCAAACTAACATGCGCGCAAGCACATGAACACGCACAGGCTCACCGCTTATCAGCGGGCCCTTGCCGCCGGTTTGTCCGAGGTCCACATCTTTTCGAGATTGTAGAACTCGCGGACTTCCGGCCTGAACACATGAACGATCACGTCGCCGGAATCGATCAGCACCCAGTCGCAGTTGGGCAATCCCTCGATATGAGGGGCTGCGATTCCGCTTTCCTTGAGGCCTTTCGCGACATTCTCCGCGATCGCGCCGACATGGCGGTTGGCCCGCCCGGAGGTCACGATCATGTAGTCGGTGATGGAGGATTTGCCGCGGAGGTCGATGGTGATCGTTTCTTCCGCCTTCATGTCGTCAAGGCGGGAGAGGATCAGGCTCAGCGTCTCGTCGGCGTCAGGTCGCGCCTTCAAGACGGGGGCAGGCGTCGCTTCAGCAAGAGGCTTCGACAAGGCTGCCTTAAACAATACAGATGTGGTCAGGGACCATTCCTTTCACTGTATCGCGAGCGCCGAATCCCGGCGCCCACCTTCATCATACGCATGTGGGGTTAATGGTTTCAATCTTCCAGATATCGAGCCGGTAATTTGCGCTTTGCTGTTGCCGGAAAACGTCATTGCGAGCTGGCGTCCTTCCAGCTTCCGTCCGGGTTCCGCAGCCGGGTCGAGGACAGGCTGGATTTCAGGCCGGTGAGGAATGTCCAGGCCGGCGCCCGTCGGCTCGCCAGTGTTCCCGCGCTTCGCTCGTCGATGCGATACGGCATCAGCGTCTGTGCGGCAGTGGATGAAAGGGCGCGGAAGCTGTCAGGCGGGCGATCGACCACGGCGATTGGAACCATGCTGGCAATGTGCTGCCAGTTTTCCCAGCGGTTGAACTGCGCGAGATTGTCAGCGCCCATGATCCATACAAAGCGTACACCGGAGCAGCGGCGCCGCAGATACGAAATCGTGTCAGCAGTGTAGCGGGTGCCGATGACGGTTTCGAGACAACTGACAGCGATGCGCGGATGGTTCGCGACCTTCTGCGCGGCGATCATGCGTTCGCGCAGCGCGTGCAGCGAGCCGTTGTTCTTGAGCGGATTGCCGGGCGACACCAGCCACCAGATGCGGTCGAGCCGCAGCCGTTTCATCGCGAACAGGCTGATGGCGCGATGCGCCTCGTGCGGCGGATTGAACGATCCGCCGAGCAGGCCGATCCGCATGCCGTCGGCATGAGGCGGAAGGGCGCGGGGCAAAGAGATTGCAGCGTTCTTGGGCACGTCGCTCACGGGCGCGCAAGTCACGGACGTGTCTGTCCCGTGCCGTGAACGCGATACTTGAAGCTGGTCAGTTGCTCGGCGCCGACCGGGCCGCGTGCGTGGAATTTGCCGGTGGCGATTCCGATCTCCGCGCCGAAGCCGAACTCGCCGCCGTCGGCGAACTGCGTGGAAGCGTTGTGCAGCACGATGGCAGAATCCACCTCGTTGAGGAATTTCTCGGCGGCCTTCGCGTCTTCGGTGACAATGGCGTCGGTGTGATGCGAGCCGTAGCGCTCGATATGTGCGATGGCGTCGTCGAGGCCGTTCACGAGTTTCGCCGAAATGATGGCGTCTTCGTATTCGGTGGCCCAGTCTTCGTCGGACACAGGTTTCACGCGTGCATCGGCGCGCTGAATGTCTGCGTCGCCGCGCACCTCGCAACCGGCGTCGAGCAGCATCGTCACTAGCGGCTTGAGCTGCGTGTTTGCAGCGGCCTTGTCGATCAACAGTGTTTCTGCTGCTCCGCAGACGCCGGGACGGCGCATCTTGGCATTGAGCACAACGGTCTTCGCCATGTCGGGCGATGCCGCCTTGTCGACATAGACGTGATTGACGCCTTCGAGATGGGCGAATACGGGCACGCGTGCTTCGTCCTGCACGCGTGCGACGAGATTCTTGCCGCCGCGCGGCACGATCACATCAATCGCGCCATTGAGGCCGCCGAGCATCAGGCCGACTGCCGCACGGTCGCGGGTCGGCACCAGCGAAATTGATTGTTCGGGAAGTTCGGCCTTGCGCAGGCCCTCCACGAGGCATCGATGGATTTCACGGCACGACCGGAAACTGTCCGAGCCGCCGCGCAGAATGACGGCGTTGCCGGACTTGAGGCACAACGCGCCGGCGTCGGCCGCGACATTGGGGCGGCTCTCGAAAATCACGCCGACGACCCCGAGCGGCACGCGCACGCGTTCGATCGTCATCCCGTTGGGCCGTGTCCAGCTTTCGGTGACAATGCCGACGGGATCGGGAATCGCCCGCACCACATCGATGCCGTCGGCCATCGCCTTGATGCGCGCCTCATTGAGCGCGAGACGATCCACGAACGCGCTGCTCATTCCACCGGCTTTCGCCTCGGCGACGTCTTCAGCGTTGGCGGCCAGAATCTCTTTGGCATTGGCGCGAATGGCTGCGGCCATGGCAGCCAGCGCAGCGTCCTTCTGCTCGCCTGGGGCAAGCGCCAGCGTGCGCGCGGCGCGGGAGGCACCGGCGCCGAGATCGGCCATCAGGGCGGTCAGGTCAGGTGCGCCATCAAGAGCTTTGAGCGGAGCGGACATGGTGGTCTATGTGGGGTTGAATGCGGGTTAAGGCTATGCCCTAGCACAGAAATTCGGACCCGGCGAGCCGCCGGGAACATGGCTGCCCGGCGGGATAGGCCAATGGCCGAGGGACAGCCCGCTAGGCCATTGGCCGTGCTCGGGCTTTACCCGAGCGTCGTTACTTGGCGCTGTCGGTGCCGCGCGGGCCGCCGACCACGAGGTCGTCGCGATGGATCATTTCCGCACGCCCGCTGATGCCGAGGATTTGTGCTGCGTCCGAGGACGAGCGGCCCTTGATCCTGTCTGCATCCTCAGCGTCGTAGGCGATCAGGCCGCGGCCGATCTCATGGGTATCGGGGCCGCGCACCACCACGGCGTCGCCGCGTGCGAACTGCCCTTCGACCCGGATCACGCCGGCCGGCAGCAGGCTCTTGCCGGCGCGGAGTGCCGCGACGGCCCCAGCGTCGATGGTGAGCGTTCCCTTCGGCTCGAGCGAACCGGCGATCCAGCGCTTGCGCGCGGTGACGGGATTGGCCGGGGTGAGAAACCACGTGCATGGCCCGCCGTCGGCGATGGCCTGCAACGGATGCTCGATCTTGCCCGATGCGATCAGCATGTGCGTGCCGGCGGAGGTTGCGATCTTCGCGGCCTCGATCTTGGTGCGCATGCCGCCGCGCGACAGTTCGGACTCGGCCGCGCCGGCCATAGCCTCGATATCGGCAGTGACGGATTCGACGACAGGAATCAGTTTCGCGTTCGGATTGGCCGAGGGCGGCGCAGTGTAGAGACCGTCGATGTCCGAGAGCAGGATGAGAAGATCTGCGCTGGTCATGGTGGCGACGCGTGCGGCGAGACGGTCGTTGTCGCCATAACGGATTTCGTTGGTGGCGACGGTGTCGTTCTCGTTGATCACAGGCACCGCGCGCCACTCAAGAAGTTTCGAGATGGTCGAGCGCGCATTGAGATAACGCCGCCGCTCCTCGGTGTCCTGCAACGTGACCAGAATTTGTCCGGCGCCAATGCCGTAATGGCCGAGCACGCCGGACCAGATGCGGGCGAGTTCGATCTGGCCGACGGCCGCGGCGGCCTGGCTTTCCTCAAGCTTGAGCAGGCCGCTCGGCAGTTTCAGGCGGCTCCGCCCGAGCGCGATCGACCCCGACGAGACGACCAGCACATCCTTGCCGGCCTGATGCAGCTTGGAGATGTCCGCGGCGAGCGCGGCCAGCCATGACGCGCGCACTTCGCCGGCGCTGGAATCGATCAGCAGCGACGATCCGACCTTGACGACGATGCGGCGAAAATTCTTGAGTTCGGGATTCGACATCGGAAAATCAGCGTGTGATGGGCTTAAGTTGAATTGCGAATGAGAGCGTCAGCGGCCGAGTGGTGTCCAGCCTGATGGCTGCTCCGGCTCCGGGTCCGCAGGGCTCTCAGTCGCCTTCTTCGCTTTCGCCGATACCGGCGCTTCGCCGATCACGGACAACAGCGCGCGCAATGCTTCCGGCACGCCTTCGCGCGACACGCTGGAGAGCAGCAGCGGCGTCTTCTTAGCCGCCCGCTTCAGCCGCGCCTTCTGGTCCTTGAGATGCTCAGGCGTGACCGCATCAATCTTGCTCAGCGCAACGATCTCGATCTTGTCGGCGAGATTCGCGTCATACGCTTCCAGTTCCGTGCGCACGGTCTTGTACTCTTTGCCCGCATGCTCCGATGTCGCATCCACCAGATGCAGCAGCACACGGCAGCGCTCGACGTGACCGAGGAATCTGTCGCCGAGGCCCGCACCTTCGTGCGCGCCCTCGATCAGTCCCGGAATGTCGGCCAGCACGAATTCGCGCCCGTCGATGCCAACGACGCCCAGCTGCGGATGCAGGGTGGTGAACGGATAGTCTGCGATCTTCGGCTTCGCCGCGCTGACGACGGAGAGAAACGTGGATTTACCGGCGTTGGGCAATCCGACCAGACCAGCGTCCGCGATCAGTTTCAGCCGCAGCCAGATCCAGCGCTCCTCGCCCGGCAGGCCGGGATTGGCATTGCGCGGCGCACGGTTCGTCGAGGTCTTGAAATGCGCGTTGCCGAAACCGCCATTGCCGCCCTTCGCCAGTACAAACGTCTCGCCGACCTCGGTGAAGTCATGGATCAGCGTCTCGCGGTCCTCGTCGAAGATCTGCGTGCCGAGCGGCACCTTCATCACGATGTTCTTGCCGTTGGCGCCATGGCGGTCCGAGCCCATGCCGTTCACGCCCTTCGGCGCCTTGAAGTGCTGCTGGTAACGATAGTCGATCAGCGTATTGAGGCCGTCGGCGACCTCGACGATGACGTCGCCGCCGCGTCCGCCGTTGCCGCCCGATGGGCCGCCGAACTCGATGAACTTCTCGCGACGAAATGCCACGCAGCCGTTTCCGCCGTCGCCGGAGCGGATGTAGACCTTGGCTTCGTCGAGAAATTTCATCGTTTTTCCATTGCGCCGCAATCGGCAAAAGGCCCGGTTTGCCGCGTCCAATCGCGTCCCGGGCATATGCGGCAATGTATGCGCCATGGGTGCGCGAGCGGCAACCGATTCATGCGTAATATCGCACCAAAGGCTGCATTTGCGGCGGTTGCGGTAAACGTCCCGGCCTCCTAAACAACCCATCCAGCCGCATTTTGGTCCCAATCACGCCCGGCGACGCAGCATGTTCGCAAAAATCTCGGCAGACGCCGGCAACCGCTCGGCCGCGCTCGCGGGCATCGCGCTGATGCTGCTGGCGGTCTGGATGTTTTCGTTCGGCGACGCCATCGGCAAGTTCATTGTCGCGACCTATTCGGTCGGCCAGCTTTTGCTGCTGCGTGCGCTAGCGAGTCTCGCGCTGCTGTCGCCGGTGATCTGGCGCCACCGCAACGCCTTCCGGACCATTCAGAGGCCCGGACTGCAAGTCATCCGGGTGGCGCTTTCGACGCTGGAGGTTGCGGCGTTTTTCGCCGCGTCGGTCTATCTGCCGCTTGCGGATGTCATCACCTACTATCTTGCGGCGCCGATCTTTGTGACCGCTGCCTCCGCGATCTTCCTCGGCGAGAAGGTCGGCTGGCGGCGCTGGAGCGCCATCATCGTTGGCTTCATTGGCGTCATCATCGCGCTGCGTCCGTCCACGCAGGCGTTTAGCTGGCCAGCGATGATTGCGCTGGCGGGCAGTTCATCCTTCGCAGCGCTCATGATCATCACGCGTTCGCTGCGCGGCACGCCCGATGTCGTGCTGACAACGGCGCAGTTCTGCGGAACGCTTCTGTTCGGCGTGATCGTGGCGCCGTTCGGCTGGATCACGCCGACCCTGCCGGATCTTGGGCTTTTTGCGCTGGCGGGCTGCATTTCCATTGTGGCCGCGCTCGGCGTCAACCGCTCGCTCAAGCTCGCTCCCGCAAGCGTGGTCGTCCCCTACCAGTACACGATGATCATTTGGGCCGTGATCTTCGGCTACGTCGTGTTCGGCGATGTGCCCTCCATCGCGATGCTGGTGGGTGCTGCGGTCATCATCCTGGCCGGGCTCTATATTTTCCTGCGCGAACGCGACCTCGTTCGCGAGGAGCCGGTCGTGGTGCCTCCGCCCGGATGAGCTTTTCATTGCAAAGCCTGCGAGGGGCCGCGCCGCGATCATCCACGCTGGCGGGCATTTTGTTCATGCTCGCGGCCATCACGATATTCTCGCTGGTGAATGTCTTCAGCAAGGTGATGGTTGCGACCTATCCGCCGGCGCAGCTCTTCTTCATACGCGGATTTGCCGCCATCGCGACGCTGATGCCATTTCTCGCGCGCGACAATTTCGCGGCCGTACGCCACGTGCCGCGGCCCGGCTTGCAGGTGCTGCGCATGGCGATGTCCGTCGCCGACGGCATGCTGTTCTTCACGGCGATCAAGTATATCCCGCTGGCGGATGCCACAACCTGCTATCTGGCAGCGCCGATTTTCGTCACGGCATTCTCCGCGATTTTTCTGCGCGAGCAGGTCGGCTGGCGGCGCTGGACCGCCGTTGTCGTGGGATTTGTGGGGGTCATCATCGCGCTGCGCCCCACTGGCGCAGCCATTTCGTGGCCGGCCTTGATCGCGCTGGCCGGCTGTCTGTGCCAGTCGGTATTTATGATCGTCACGCGTTACGTGCGCGGTACGTCGAGCTTCTTTCTCGCCATGACCCAGGTTGTGGGCTCGTTTGTCTTTGGCGGAATCGTATCGGCGTTCATCTTCCTTCCGCCGACATGGCTGATCGTTGTCCTGCTACTGATCAGTGGCACGGTGAATGTTGTTGCCGTGCTCTGCCTCAATCGGTCGCTGATCCTGGCGCCGGCCAGTGTTGTGGCGCCGTTTCAGTACACGATGATCGTATGGGCGGTTGTGCTTGGATTTCTGGTGTTCGGTGACGTGCCGTCGCTGAACACCATAATAGGGGCGACCATCGTCGCCTGTGCAGGGATCTATATCTTCCTGCGCGAGCGCGCGGTCATGCATCGCGAGCCTGAGCCCAATCCGCCCACGGCGGTTTAGTGCATGATCCTCCCGGCGCTCCGGAGAGGATCATGCCTTGTCGGCTCACCGCCGCGTCGAGTTGTGCCAGTTCTTGATCGACGACCAAACGGCGCGCTCGAGCTTGAAGCGATCGACCGGTGTCGAAGATCCGAGCGCCAGGAAGCGGTGCAGTTCGACGCCGGTCCACTGGAAGCCGCACTTCTCCAGCACGTGACGCGAGGCCGGGTTCAGCACGCGCGCGCCAGCCAGCAGTTCGTCGATGGCAAATTCCTCGAAGGCGTAATCGATCACGGCGCGCGCGGCTTCCGTGGCAAAGCCCTTGCCCCAGTGATCGACGCCAAAACAGTAACCCAGTTCCGGCGCGTTCTCGTCTTCCCAACTCACGCCGACAAGCCCGATCGCGGTACGCTCGCGCTCGACAAGGAAAACGGTATCGACAGTGCCTGCGACGGTGTTCACGAAGCTGATGGCATCGTCCAGCGAGTAGGGATGCGGCACGCGGCGCAAATTAACGGCCACACGCTTGTCACCGACGACATGCGCAATGGCTTTTACGTCCGCGAGCGTCGGCTGACGCAACACCAGCCGATCGGTCTCGAGGACGACGGCTCTTGATTCCAGCAAGATGGGCGTTGGCTTTTCCAGCAACATGACAAGGCTCCTACATGTGCCCGTCCCCAACGGGCGCAAACGAAAAGGGGAGGCCGGTTTACCCGTCTCCCCTTTCGAGCCTTCTGGCGCTCTGCCGGTTCAACGAGACCCGGCAGACGCGATGTGTCTACCGTTTATTCAGCCGCTTCCGCCATCGGAATAACCGAGACGAAGGTGCGGCCGTTGGCTTTGGCGCGGAATTCGACCTTGCCTTCGATCTTGGCGAAAAGGGTATGGTCCGTGCCCATGCCGACGTTAAGGCCGGGATGCCAGGTCGTGCCGCGCTGACGGGCAATGATGTTGCCCGGAATCACGTGCTCGCCACCGAACGCCTTGACGCCAAGGCGCTTGCCAGCTGAGTCGCGTCCGTTGCGCGAAGAACCGCCTGCTTTTTTGTGAGCCATCGCTCCGTCTCCAAACTTGTGTCTAGTGTATAGACCGATTCCTTGACGGAATCATTTCACTCTTTGTCGCTCTTTGCCTTCGGTGCTGCCTTCTTGGCGGGGGCCTTTGCGGCAGCTTTCGGAGCTGCCTTTTTGGCCGGAGCCTTCTTCGCAGCCTTGGCGGGAGCATCACCCTCGGCGGATGGTGCTTCGACCTTCTTTTCCTTCTTCGGGCGCGGGCCGACGCTCGGGGCCTTGCCGTCGGTCAGAATCTCGGTGACGCGGATCACCGTGATTTCATCGCGATAGCCGCGCTTGCGCTTCGAATTCTTGCGGCGGCGCTTCTTGAAGGAAATCACCTTCGGGCCGCGCTTGTGGTCGAGCACTTCGGCCGCCACGGATGCGCCGCTAACGAACGGAGCTCCGAGAACCGGCGTATCGCCGCCCACCACCATTACTTCGCCAAGTTGCACGATCGTTCCGACATCGCCGGCGATCTTGCCAATCTCGAGCACATCATCCGGAACGACACGGAACTGCCGGCCGCCGGTTTTGATGACTGCGAACATCGTTTTTTTCCTTCGTGTTCGATTCCGATGCTCGGATGAAATCCGGCCCGGCTTCTTATTCAGTCGCTATGGGTTCACCGCGATCATCATGTGATCATCGCGAAATCTCTGCGCGATCGGGGCTGCTCTCGTATCGGAGCGGTCCGGCCGGTCGCACAAAAACAAACGGCGCGAGAAATCCCGCGCCGGGTTGCGGGTGTTATAGCCGCAGAAGACCACGAGTCAAGAAAAAGCAGCCCGAAAATGGGCCTTTTCTGAGCTATTTGGCTCGATTTTCCGGTGTTTTGAGCCTCCGCGAGCGCTGCGGCAACCCGACCCCGAAACAATCCGGTTCCCCGGTGGTTATACCTCGCAACAGTTAAGGGGCTTCCGGATATGGCTGAAGACACGCTGACGACCGCCGGCATTGGTAAACATGGGGCGGCGCGCCTGCCGTCCGTGGACATCGACAGCTACAATATCGAACTCAAGGACGAGGATGGCTTTCTGGGGGACCGCGCCAGCAAGGGCGCGTTTCAGGACATCCTCGACAAATGGCGTAAGCCCTTGAAGAAGAACGGCGGCGATCCGTTCGGCGGCAAGGCCTCCGAAGATATCAGCAAAAAGCAACTCGACGAGATTCTCGGCGGCGATGACGCCGAGGCGGCCGCGCTGGTGCATAGCGCCATCGAGGAATTTGCGCAGGAACTGGCTTACGTCACGGGGCGCTTCCTAAAAACCAAAGCCTGGGACAAGACTGAGGCGATCATCGTTGGCGGCGGCTTCCGGCAAAGCCGGATCGGCGAACTGTCGATCGCGCGGGCCGACATCATTCTCAAGGCGGAGGGCGCGAAGGTGAGCCTGATCCCGATCCGCTTTCATCCAGATGAAGCGGCGTTGATCGGCTGCGCGCACCTTGCTCCGTCATGGATTTTCGAGGGCCACGATAGCCTTCTTGCGGTTGATATCGGCGGTACCAACATCCGGTGCGGCGTGGTCGAAACCCGCCAGAAGAAAACGCCGGATCTGTCGAAGGCGTCGGTCTGGAAGTCCGAACTCTGGCGTCACGCCGATGATGAGCCGACCCGTGAGGGAGCGGTGAAAAAGCTGGCCGGAATGCTGAAAGAATTGCTGAAAGAGGCCGAGAATGAGGGCCTGAAACTGGCGCCCTTTATCGGCGTCTCGTGTCCCGGTGCGATCAATGCGGACGGGTCCATCGAGAAGGGCGCGCAAAACCTGCCGGGCAATTGGGAGAGCAGCAAGTTCAACCTGCCAGCCAGCCTGATCGAGGCGATCCCCAGCATCGGCGATCACGACACCGCAATTTTGATGCATAACGATGGCGTGGTGCAGGGCCTGAGCGAAATTCCCTTCATGCAGGACTACAAGCGCTGGGGAATTCTCACCATCGGCACCGGCCTCGGCAACGCGCGCTTCACCATGCGAAATCCGAAGGAAAAGAAGAAAGGGTGAGGCTCGCTCGGAGGGGAATTGGAGCAGGCTGACGCGGCCGTCGTGGCGGCGCGTCGAAATCCGAATGACATGAGCAGGATGACCGGAAACCGGACTTTCGGTATGGCCGTCTCCCATTCTCACGCTTGAAAAAGCAGACAGCGCCTTGTCTGGACCGGCATCCTCGCATAGAACTCGCCCCGCGACCCGGCGGAAGCCGCCGTTTTGGTACCTGGAGAGGTGGCAGAGTGGTCGAATGCACCGCACTCGAAATGCGGCATAGGTGCAAGCCTATCGGGGGTTCGAATCCCTCCCTCTCCGCCACTTCAGTCCCTGAATGGGCACTGAGTTTACGCTACCGTTCGCCACAAGCGCCTGAAGCAGCCGAGACTTCGATCCCATGATGCGGACCTCGCCATCGGCGACCTCGACGCGCTGGGCGAGCGCGCGGAGATGGTCGCGGCGGTAGCCGCCGCCTTCAAGCCGGATGCGCTGGCGCGCGGCGCGGGCAAACTTGCTGAGCATCTGCGGCGTGACCGCCTTGCTCCCTGAGTTCTGGAGCATGGCCTGGGCGCGCTCGGCATCGGCCTTCGCCTGATCGCGGATGGCCTTGAGGCCGTCGATGCGGTCCTTGAGCGCCGGGTCGTCCAGGTCGGCGACGCCCGCCTCGATAGCGTCGTAGAGCCGCTTGAGGCGCGCTTCGGACTCTGCCGCTCGCTTGTTCAGTTCGGCAATGTGCTCGCGCTGACGCTCGCTGCGCTCCTGCCTCCGGTCGAGCACGGCGGCGAGGATCGTTTCCAGCCGCTCGGGCTGGAGCAGACGGTCTTCGAGATGGCTGGCGACCAGATCGTCCAGCTTGTCCATCGGCACCGCCATGCCCTCGCAAGCGGTCGGCCCCTGCCGGGCTTTCATGGAGCAGGCGTAATACCGATAGCGCCCGCCCTTGCCGGTGCGGATGGTCATGGCCCCACCGCACTTGGCGCAGTGGATCAGGCCGGTAAGAAGGGTTGGGCCGCTGATGACGGCGGATGGCGTCACTGCGGGATGGCGGGCCTTGAGCAGCGCCTGCACCGCGTCAAAGGTCTCTCGGTCGATGATTGGCGGCACCGGCACGACGACGATCTCGCTGATGGGTTTCAATTCCTTGCTCTTGGACCGTTTGTTGAACTCGTGCTCGCCCATGTAGGTGCGGCGGGTCAGGATGCGGTGGACTTGGCCGATGCCCCAGCGCCCGCCGTCGCGGGTGAAGATGCGGTTGCGGTTCAGATGGCTGACGATGTTCTTCACGCCCATCTGGCCGTGGTCGCCATCGCCGTGGAGCGCAAGCCGGTAGATAAGCCGCACCGTCTCCGCGTGGAGCGGGTCGATCTCCAGCTTCTTCTTGGTCTTCGCGCCGCGCTGCTCGGCCGCGACGACGCGGTAGCCGATGGGCGGCAGCGAACCGTTCCAGAAACCTTGCCGTGCATTCTCCTTCAAGGCGCGGATGACGTGCTTGGCGTTTTCCTTCGACTGATATTCGTCGAACAGCGCCATGATCTGCCGCATCATGACGTGCATCGGATCGTCGCCCATCTCCTGCGTGATCGAGACGAGCTTCACCCCGTTCTTCGCCAGCTTCCTGACATAGAACTCCAGCTCGAAATGGTCGCGGAAGAAACGGCTGAACGAGTGCACCACGACCACATCGAAGGGCGCGGGCTTCGACGTGCCCGCCTCGATCATACGCTGGAACTCGGGGCGACGGTCGTTGGTCGCCGATGCGCCCGGCTCCACATAGGTTTCGACGAGCTGATAGCCGCGCGAGGCGCAATAGGCTTCGCCCTGGCGCTTCTGATCGGGGATGGAGACATCATGCTCGGCCTGCCGCGCCGTCGAGACGCGCAGATAGAGAGCGGCGCGCTGCGGTACGGTCATGGGCAATGCCTCCTTCTCAACTGTTGTTCCGGCCCGAGCGGTGAGGTCGCATGACTCAGGCCGCGCTCTGCAACGGGCGTGCGCGCTTGATCCGCTCGCGCTCCTTCGGCGTGTTCATCACCTCCCAAAGATCGCTGCGCCGCTGCACGTTGAGCCAGAAGTCGGGGCTGTTGCCGAACACACGGGCCAGGATCAGGGCCGTCGCCGCCGTCACGTTTCTGCGGTTGCCGCACAGTTCGTTGACATGCTTGCGCTGAACGCCCATCGCCTCGGCGAGCGCACCCTGCGTCAACCCCATCGGCTGCATGAACTCTTCGGTGAGGATTTCGCCGACAGTCGCCGGCTTGCGCTTGGTGGTCAGCATCTTTGCCTCGCTTTCATCGGTAGCTGTGATCGTCCAGATAAATTCCGTCCGCCTCGCCGCGCACGCCATCCCAGCGGAAGATCAACCGCCATTGCTGGTTGACGCGGATCGAATGCAACCCCGCCAGATTGCCGCGCAGCTTCTCGAAGTGATTGCTGGGCGGTACGCGCAAGTCCTGATCGGTCACGGCGTCGTCGATCATCTGGAGCTTTCTGAACAACCGGGCTTCGAGATCGGCCGGGATGTTGCGGGAGCGGACATCATCCACAAAGAAGGCCCGCAACCAGTCATCCCGAAAGCCTACGATCACAGGCTCACTCCAACGATGGGAGTATGTACCACACTATAACTCATTCCGCAATAGGGGATGTTCAAGCGTCCGGCCCAAACAGTTCGTCGAACAAATCGCCGAACCATCGCTCGAAGACCTCGATCTCGGCTTCCGTCACCGGAACGGGATCGGGCCAATCGTCGGTGACGGTCCATGTGGAGAGGTCGTGTTTGGGCGGCCTGCCGGGGAACGGCCACGGATAGCCTAACAGCGCTTCAAGCTGCTCCGATGCTGTCGGCGGCTTGGCGCCTCTGCGATGCGGCGCGGTGTCTGCCCGATCAGTCATTGAAGTCAGACCCGCTTCGCGGTCGCCACGCCACGGGATCGGCGACCCAGCGGTCGATGTCGGATTCCCTCCAGCCGGCGCCGTTGATGCTGATCTTAATCCGGGGCGGGAACGTGCCCTCGGCGATCTTGCGGTAGATGGTGGACCGGGACAGGCCGGTGCGGGCGAGAATGGTTTTCATGCGGACGATACGGTCTGGTGCGGGCATGGCTTCGCTGCCTCCTGCCGGGTTTTACTGACGATTGCAGAGACCAGACAGACCAAGGATTTCTTGTTGTGCAAGAGTGATTTAGGCGTCGTAGGGCTGTGGGGTATAGGCGGCGGAAAATAGGCGGTGTTAGAGTCCGATGCCCCGGCCTATGCCGAGGTCGATGCCGTGGCTGAAGGCGAGTTCCCGACCAAGGCTGCGGCCCGAGTCGATCCCGATGCCGAGGTCTCTCTTGCGGCCTTCGAGGATGGATTCAAGCTGCGGATCGCGTTCGAGACTCTTTGCCATGTCGCCCATCGCCGACCGCGTGGCCTTGTAGCCGGACATGTCGCCCGCTTGGTACTGGTGCTGGCTGGCGCGGTCGAGGCTCCGCCAACGCTCCACGAAGCGGTCGGCGCGGCGCTGCGGATCGGTGCGCAGCTCGGTCTCGAGCTGTAGGGCGCGGATCGCGCGGGCGGTGCGTCCCGTGGCCGCTTCCGAGGCAAGTTCCGGGCTCTTCTTGTAGGCGGCCTCGGCATCGTGCGAGCCATGGGGCCGCACCTCCTCGAAGACCTTGCGGGCTTCTTGCAATTCCTTCACCTGCTCCGGGCTGGCATTGCCGCCCCGCTCCTGCACCTCGAAGATCGCATCCACGGCGCGGGCATGGCGGATGAGCGCCTTGGTCCGGGCGCGGCGCAAAGCCTTCTCCGGGTCTGCCGCATTCTCCCTTTCCAGCGCCGCCCGTTCCGGCTCCTGCCCGCCATCGGCAGGCAGGCGCAGGCCATCGAACATGCCGCGCACCTTCTTGGGAACCTGCTTGACGATCTCGACCACCCGCTCCACGCGCCCGCGGAAGGTGATGCCGCGCCGCTCGGCGTAGCTCTGTGCCGGCTCGTAATCTGACGCCATGTCCTTGGCGCGGTCGCGCGACAGGGTGCGGACAAGCCTATTCTCGTCAGCGAAGTCATCGCGGCCATAGTGCAGGTCCATGCTGTCGCGATGGCGCGACAGGGCGACATAGCTGCCGTGAGCATCCAGGCCCGGTGTCGCCAGAACATGCGTGCGGTCCACGGTCATGCCCTGCGCCTTGTGGATGGTCGCGGCATAGCCGTGGTCGATGCGGTCGTAATCCTTGAGGTCGAAGCCAACGGAACGGCCATCATCGGTGAGCACGGTTATGCTCTGCGTGCTGACCTGTTCGATGGTGCCGAGCGTGCCGTTCTTGACGCCAAGGCCGCGCTCGTTCTGAAGGAACATGACGCGATCTCCGCTGGCGAAGCCGCGCTCACCGCGTTCGACCACCAAGCGCACGTCATCGCCGAGATCGCCGGCTTCCCGCATCCGTTCGCGCGCGGCCTCGTTGAGGGCGCGAACCTCGTCGTTGGTGTGGGTGAGTATGATGCGGCTGCGGTCAGGCGACGCCTGCCGGTCGCGATCCCAGCGGTCGATCAGATCATCGCGCGCCCGTTCGCGTGACGCGGCCTCATGCAACATGCCGTGACTGTCATAGGCATGGATCGCATCGCCGGTTCGGCCGGTCGCCAGATCGCGCGTGGCGTCGCGCTGCCAGTCCTCCCGCTGGCGGCGCACCTCGCCGATCTCCGCCCCGCCGTGGCGCTCGAAGATCGAGCGGAACGCCGCGCCGGCCTCGATGGATTGCAACTGCTGGGGATCGCCGACCAGCACCACCTTGGCGCCAGCCTCGGCGGCATGGGACAGCACGCGCTCCAACTGGCGCGTGCCGACCATGCCCGCCTCGTCGATGACAAGCACATCGCGGGAAGTGAGCACGTCGCGGCCCTGTCCCCAACCATGTTCCAAGCTGGCGATGGTGCGTGATGCGATGCCCGATCCGCTTTCCAGATTCTCGGCGGCGATGCCGGACAGCGCCACGCCCCGGACTTCATAGCCAGCCGCTTCCCAGGCTTCGCGCGCCACGCCCAGCATCGCGCTCTTCCCCGTCCCGGCATAACCGACCACAACGCCCAGATCGCGCCCGTCCGTGATATGCGCCAGCGCCTCGGCCTGCTCTCCCGAAAGGACAAGGCCGCGCGCTTCCGCACGCGCCAGCGCCGTTTCGCGGTCTCTGTCGCCGACCTCATGGCGCTCCTTCTCCGCCATGACTTCGGCGGCGCGGTGCAGGCGCTGTTCGGTCTCGATCATGTCGCGGGTGGTGAAGCGGTCCTCGCCCCGTTCGTCCCTGCCAAGTTCGACCAGATCGGGAGCGCCACGCATCGCGCCCATGACCTCGTTGAACTGGTCGATCCCGTCACTGTGCCGGTGCGCGAACATCGCCATGTCGCGCCGCGTGAAGGTGGATTGCTGGTGCGTGATGGCGTCCAGCGCGATGGAAGGATCGGCGATGATGCGGGCGCCGTTGTTGTGCGCGATCTCGCGGTGCATTTCCGCGCGGTCGGCGGCCTCGATCCCTTCGCCTTCGATCCGTTGCGCGGGCGCGCCGATCTGGCTTTGCGGCTCCAGCGCGATGCCCTGCGCCTCAAGGCTGCGATGGTCGATGCGCGCGTCGATGTCGAGTTCGGCCAGCCGCTCGTTGGCCAGTTCGGCCCAGCGTTCGCGCCAACGCTCGACCATCTCGGTGCGGTTCCACTCCCGCACCTTCGGGCCGAAGCCGTCCTCGTCCACGGATCGCATGTTCAGCATGACATGGGCGTGAGGCTTGGCCGTCCCATCCTCGGCCATGTCCCAATGCACATTGAGGTCGGCGATCATGCCCTGATCGACAAATTCGGACTGCACGAAGTCGCGGGCCAGTTCGATGCCCTGTGCTTGCGTCATCTCGCGTGGCAAGGCGAACTCCACCTCGCGGGCAAGCTGGGCGTCCTTCCTGACCTCGAACGCCTCGACATCGTTCCAAAGCCGCTCGCGGTCGCGCCATTGTTCGGGCGCATCTTCCGGCAGCATGACCTCGGAATGGATGACGCCGCGCTTGTTGGAGAAGTCATGGCTTCGCTCAAGCCGGTCGTCGCGCAACCGCGAGGCCGAGCGGTAGGCGGCGGAGGCCACCGCGCTGGAGCCGGACTTGCGGCCGATGACCTTGACGTGAAGATGAAAGATCGCCATTGCGATCCGAACATCACCACGGCGAAGCGCACGTCGGAACGACGTATAAGCGCGCCCTCGAAACTAATTTCTCGGGACTGCTCGCGCCGTTCCAGCCCGTCCCGGCAACCTTACAGCATTCTGGCAGGCCCTCAACTATCATCGCTCCATCAACAGCTTATGGAGGACATGATGCGCAAGCCACGGGACTTCGACGCGGAACTGAAGTCGCTTGAAGACAAGGCGCGAGACCTGAAAGCCCGCAAGGTGCAGCAGCTTGGCGAACTGGTCATCTCGACCGGCGCCGACGCCCTCAGCGCCGACGAACTGGCGGGCGCGCTGATCGTGCTGGCCGAAACCAAAGACGCCGGAAAGAGGGAGGCATGGGCCAAGCGTGGCGCCGCGTTCTTTCAGGGCCGGTCGCGGCGAGCTGCATCAGCGTCTGACCGCGACGCGGGCAGCGCTCAACCGCAACCGGGCCGCGCGCAACCGGCATCTGGCGGCGCGGGCGCGGCATGACATGCGCGCCTGGCAGGTGGAGCGCCGAAAGCGCACGCGACATCTGATCGAACTCGGCGGCCTCGTCGTCAAGGCCGGGATCGTCGACCTGACAGGCAACGACCGCGCCATGATCTACGGCGCGCTGCTCTGGATGGCCGACAAGCTGCAAAGCGATCATGGCGAACAGGCCCGCATGCTCTGGGCCGAAAAGGGGAAAGAAGCGTTCGCAGCGCAACGGAAAGAAGAGACGCCCACCGTCGCGCAAGGGCACCATGGTCGGGCATGACCGATGGGGGGCATCAGCGCCGAACACACATCAGTCACTGTTCTCAAACCGAGATTTGGACCGAAAATTCAAATCGTAGACTGACGACGATGAGGGTGATGTTTTCAAGTCTTGTGGCGATGTGATGGACGACACAATAGCCTTTCCTTAAATCCTCTTGAGCGCTGGCGCCTTGCGTTCAAGCCAGCGCGCTTCGGCGACGCTCGGCTCGAGCGCAAGGGCTTTGCGGTATGCGACCAGCGCCGCGTCAGTTCGGCCAGTGCGGGCGAAAAGATCGGCCCGTACCGCGTGATAGGGAAGAAAGTTTTCAAGAGATTGTGACGCGAGCGATTCGACTTCGCACAGTGCGGCAGCGGCGCTTACGATCTCGGCCGGTCGACCGCTCGGTTCAGCCGCACGATCAGGTCGTCGCGCAGTTCCAGAAGCTGATCGTAGCGACAGAACGGCTGCCCAGGGCGGCGGTTCCTTCAGACCCCGCCGCGAGCACCAGGTGCGCTACAACTGGGCCGGCAAAATGCGCGAAACCGATGGGCCAAGCGTCCTCGCCTTGATCAGCGCGGCGTCCGCTTCCGCGATTAAGTCGCGGCGCCAAAGCCCACGATAGAGCCGTCTGAGCTTCTTGAGGTTCATCGAGATACCCTGGCGCTGGAGCATCACATGGATGCGCCTGTAGCCGAAGCGGCGGCGTTCCGACGCCATCATCTTCATCGCTTCCCGCAGACTGGCGTCGTCAGAGCGAACGGACCTGTAGCGCACGCTCGAGCGGTCCACCGCAAGGACTTCACACGCCCGCCGCTGGCTCACACCGTGCTCCGTGCAGGCATGCGCCACGGCCTCCCGCTTCGCGGCGGGCGTCAGCATTAATGGGATGGTCCGCCCCGTCTCCCCGCCTCATTCTGATGAGGCAGAGTCCGATAGAAGGGAGCAGCAAATGGCCATCCGCAACAAGCCACACGATGCCGCTGTGTTCGGCATCGATCTGGGCAAGAACCTCTTTCACGACTGCGGCCTCGACGCCGCCGGCACACCAGTCCAGCGAGCAACCTTCCGGCGCGAGACGCTCGTGCAATTTTTCGAGCGCGCAGCTCCAACCGTCGTCGGGATGGAGGCGTGCCCCGGTTCGCAATGGCTGGCGCGTAAGCTCCAGGCGATTGGGCACACGGTTCGCATCGTGCCGGCGAAGTTCGTGAAGCCCTACATCAAGAGCAACAAGAACGATCAGATCGATGCCGAGGCTATCGCTGAGGCGGTTTCGCGTCCGACGATGCGCTTCGTCGAGGTGAAATCACCCGAGCAGGTCGACCTCCAGGCCCTCCACCGGGTCCGTGACCGTCTTGTCGCGCAACGGACCCGCGTGATCTGCCAGATGCGGGCCTTCTGCCTCGAGTACGGGATCGCGATGCATCAGGGTGCTGGCCGGTTCAAGTCTGACTTTCCCGCCGTGCTGGCGGACGAGAGCAACGACCTGACGCCAGCGATGCGGCGTCTGCTGGCAAGCCTGTTCGAGGATGTCAGGGGGCTCGAAGCCCGCATCGCCGAGGTGACGCGTGAGATAGAGGACGTCGCGGCCACGGACGACACCGCAAGGCGCCTGATGACAATCCCGGGCATCGGCCCTCTTGCGGCCACAGGGCTTCTCGCGGCGGCCGGCAAGGGAACGCAGTTCCGCAAAGGGCGCCACATGGCCGCCTGGCTCGGGCTTGTACCTCGTGAGTACTCCACCGGCGGGAAAACGACGATGCTGGGGATCAGCAAGCGGGGCAGCTCGTATCTGCGTCGCCTCTTCGTTCATGGTGCGAGATCATGCCTGCTTCATCTCGACCGCACCCGGGACCGCCTCGGCGGCTGGCTCGACGGGTTGCAGAAGCGAATGCACAACAACAAGGCCGTCGTGGCGCTTGCCGCCAAGATGGCCCGAGTCGCCTGGGTGGTGATCACCAAGCCGGGCACAATCTACGAGCGGCGGGCGCCGGCCTCGGCCTGACGACCGTCCTCGACCAATTGCGAGGTTCGGGAAATTGATGACGAGACAGTTGATCGGCGCACCGTAAGCCCTGGGCAAAAAAACGGGCCTCCAGCCCGAAGCCAGTTATTCGGGAACGGCGTGCGCATCTCATCATGGCCTGGCCGCAACAGCGGCCCACTCGCGAGAGGCCGGATACATTTATGCAAACTGTTCGACATCGGCTTAAAGGCTCTTGCAAGGATGGGGCGGGTCATACATTTTTTGCGGCAACATCCTTCAGGATCGCGTTGTCGAGCATCGCCTCGCCCAACAGCTTCTTCAGCTTGACGTTCTCATCTTCCAGCGCCCGAAGCTTGCGGGCGCCGAACACGACCGCAAAGATCTTGATCCAGTAACGATAGAGATTGGCATATACTCCCCGTCCGGTCGTCAGCCACAAGGCTTCCAGGACCATCAGATAGCTCGCCAGGCCGATCGAAAAGGCAGGGAAGATGAAATGGAACGACACCGGAAACGCGAATTGCGCGCGAGCGAGAATTACCGGATCAAGATAGCTGGTCATTTCGCCCTCTTGACGGAACTGGCACATGACGTTGCGTCAAAGATGGCTTGGGCGCGATCAAATCCAGGAAGGCGCGCTGGGCGCGCGTCATGGAGAATTCCTTGTGGCGCAAGGCAAAGAAGCGCCGTTTGGGCAAATCGAGCTTCACCTGCACGAGGCTTCCTGCCTTCAGTGCGTTGCTGACCACCAGGCCGGACACGACGGTGACGCCAGCGCCGGCCTCGACGGCGGAGCGGACGGCTTCATTGGAGGGCAGTTCGAGAGATATCGCGAGGTCTCGTGGTGCTAGTCCGAATTGTGACAAGGTGGTTTCGAAGATGGCGCGCGTGCCGGAGCCATGCTCGCGCAGAACCCAGGGGCCGACACCGAGCTCGGCCGGCTGTCGCCGGGGATCATGGGCCCACGCGTGATCCGGCGGCACGACGAGAACCAGCTCATCCTCGGCGAATGGCGCGACCGAGACAGACGGGTCGTCGATCTCGCCCTCGACCAGCCCTAAATCAGCCAAGCCTTCATTGATCCGTCGGGCGACGCCATCGGTATTGTCGATGGTGAGAGTGATGGCCACGCCAGGAAACTGCGACCGAAAGCGTTTGATGAACGGCGGAAGCCAGTAATTCGCAATGGTCTGACTGGCTGCGATGACGAGCGAGCCGCGGGTCAGATCGGCAAGATCCGTCAGGACCTTCTCGGCAGCATGGACACGGGCGAGCACCGCCTTCGCTTCGCTGAGAAACAGTCGCCCGGCCTCGGTCAGAACGATGCGGCGTCCAACGCGATCGAAAAGCTTGGTTGCATAACGAGCCTCGAGCGCGGCGATCGCCGCGCTCGTGGCCGATTGCGTTAAGTTCAGATCGCGCGCGCCCTGCGTGACGTGCTCCCGCTCGGCGACGGCGACGAAGATCCGCAGTTGTTCGAGGGTCATCGGAAGGCTCTCAACTCGTCATCTTCACAAGCATCAAGCTGAAGCTCGCGATGAACAGGAAGGATGCAAGACCGAGCAGGAAGGGCCGAACGCCTTTAGCACGCAGCTTGCGAAGGTCAGTCTCCAAACCCATGGCGGCGAGCGCCATCGAGAGCAGGAAGGTCGTCACCATCACAATGATCGTCTTTGCCTCTACGGGAACGGTCACCACGCTATTGACACCAACGAGCGCGATGAAGCCGAGAACGAACCAGGGCATCGGCGGCTTGGCGCGCACGTAGCCATGGCCATGCTGTTCTGCCCTACGCGCCGCCAATAAACCCAAGGCGATAACCACCGGCGCCAGCATCATGACGCGCGACAATTTGGCGATCGTGCCGAAATCACCGGCCTGCTTGCCGTCCTGGAATGCCGCGGCGACGACTTGCGCGATCTCGTGTATCGACGCGCCCGCCCACAGACCGTAGCCGTGTGGGTTGAGATGGAGCAGCGCCGGCAACAGCGGATAGACAAACATCGCGATCGAACCAAAAACCGTGACGCAGGCGACGGCGTAGGCAACGTCCTCGTCATGAGCCTGAGTGACCGTATTGGTGGCAATAACCGCCGACGCGCCGCAGATAGACGTGCCGGCCGCGATCAGCTGCGCGAGCTTGCGCTCCACCCCGATTAGCCGGCCAAGCCACGTCGTGAAGACAAAGGTTGCAATCAGAGTCAGCACAATGACAGCGATGCCGGTCGAGCCGACTTCCGCCACCTGCGTTGCGGTCAACTGGAGCCCGAGCAGGATGATGGCGAGACGCAGGATCTTGCGCAGCGAGAAGGTCACTCCGCTTTTCGCGCGCACCGGCGTGCCGACGACATTGTTAAAGAAGATCCCGATCAGGATCGCCAGGATCATCGGGCTGAAAGCGGCAACGCCTGGCACCTGCCGAAGAGCGAACGCGGCTCCGGCGACCGCGGCGGTCAAGAAAAGCCCCGGCCAGACCGAGGCTGCGCGCGGCGGCTTACCTTCGATCCTGTGAGGATGAAGGCGGCCCGGTGGCAGCAGTTCCGGTTGGTCTTCATATTGCTGTCGAGCGAGTGCGGTCATTGTGTTGTCCCCTAATGGCCCGGGAGCAATCACACGAGCGGATCAATCGATCCAACGCATTGTTTTTGTCGTTTTGTTCGCCTGTGTCGAACGATTGGCCATCACCCGTCTCGCCGCGGAACAGAGACCCCACCATCGAGGGTCTTATAAACCGCCTCGGCGATCGGGAACAAACGGTCGCGATCCGAAGCTGCCGAAACCGCAAATCCGTAGCCCTGGTCAAGCCAGGCGAAGGTAGAAACGTCGCCTTCTTTCCAGAACCGGAAAGCGGTCTCCCCAGTCGCCGCGGCGCGCACATAAACGGTCAGACGCGTGCCGTTGTCATCGTCATACATCAGCATCGCCGCAGCTTCGCTCGCCGCCGGGAGGACCCGGCCGCCCATCAGACGAAAGCCGAACCTTGAAAGATCCGGAACACGAAGCGGCCGCCCCAGCCGCTTTGACAACCATTGGACGAGGTGAGCTTCGTCCGACGCACGCACCTCGACGGGATGGTTCACCTCGACGACAAAGGTGCGGTAGGCGGCAACGGCGTCGCGGGTAACGGCGACCGTCGGTGGCATCTCAACGGGCGCCGTGCCCCGCGCAATCCATCCCGCCCCGCCACCCAGGGTCAGTAAGAAGGCGGCCGCGATACCGTTTCGCAGCCAAACGCCGCGTTTGTGCCGACGCGAAAGGCGGATATTAGCGACCCTCAAGCGGGACGGGATTGGCTCGGTAAATTTGCCTGCAAGCTGACGGCGCAGCGTCTCGCGCTGATCACGGTCCTCCGCCAGCCGGGCCGCGAGTTCCGGATGATCCGCAAGGTAGGCATCGACTTCTGATCGCCGGACCTCGCTCTGGCGGTCGTCGACATAGGCCTGCAGATCGTCTTCGCCGATCGGAAGGGGCGTATTCGTCATTTGACCCTCCGAAGCGGGGTTACGCGCGAACCGCTCAGCAATGCGCGCAGTCCTTGTCGCGCACGAGACAGGCGAGACATGACGGTGCCGACCGGCACCGAAAGCACTCTCGCCGTCTCCTCATAGGACAGGTCCTCGACCCCGATCAGCAGAAGGATCGACTTATGATCCTCGGGCAGCCTTTCGAGCGCCGATAGAACGTCGTTCATCTCCAGCTGATCGGTCTGGTTTGGTGCCACGCTCGGCATTATCGACTCGTCGAGACGAACGCGAGTGCCCCGACGCTTCTGTCGATGATAGGAATTGATGTAGAGATTTCGAAGCATCGTGAACAGCCAGGCCCGCAGGTGACCGTCGTCGCGGCGCAGATACCAGCGCGACACGGCCCGCTCAAGACAGTCCTGCACCAGGTCGTCGGCGGCGTCATGGTCACGGACGAGCGCGTAGGCGTACCTGCGCAAGGCAGGAATCTGCGGTTCGATCAGCTTGGCGATCTCGTCCAACCCTTGAGCTCCTCATCCATTCGGCGAGGACGCCGGCACGGCATACCTCGCCGAACAGATCATCGTGAATCGGGGTCAGTAGCTCGCGTTCGGATTGACCTGCCAGATCTCGTCAGCGAGTTTCCCGTCCCTGTAAAGAAGAATATACCGCACCTTCACGGTATTCTTGCCCGTAAAGACCACATCGGCGGTCACGGTGGCTCCTTTGGGATTCGCCGCCTCACTGAGCGCCGCAATCGTGGTTTTCTGATCGCCCTGCGCTCCGGCAAACTTCGTCCAGACCTCCTTGAGCTTGTCGGGGCTCGCGTATGTCCCGTCGAGAGGTCCGCCGACCCAGTGAAGGGTGGCGGACGGCGCATAGGCGCCGACGACCGCCGCGACGTCGCCCTTGGCGATGCTGGCGATTCGGGCCTTGGCCATGTCTTCAGCGGGACCGGCAAAGGCCGGGGATGCGGCGATTGCCAGGGCTGCGGCCGCAACGGCGAGAGTGGGTAGGCGCATGAAGAGTTCTCCTTGAACGGGGTTGACGCTCTAGAGACAGCTCCGCCGCCGGCATATTCCATGACCGAGCAAAAAATCTCCTTCCCGCTCACGGTCTCGTGTTCACGAAGATTGCGCGCGAGGGAATAATCGCGTGCCGGCACTGTCTCCCTCTCGTTCAAAGGAGACACTGGCATGAAACCAATTCGAACATTTCTCCTCGGCCTTGTCGCGGCGAGCGCCATTGCCGGGGCTGCTGCTGCCGACTTACACCAGCATGGCGCGACCTCACATGCAGACGAAACAACCTTCAGCGCCGTAATGGATGCCGCGATGGCGAGAATGCACGACGCCATGATGGCCGTAAAACCGACGGGCAATCCGGACCGCGATTTCGCGGCGATGATGATTCCTCATCATCAGGGCGCGATCGATATGGCCGAGATCGAGCTCCGCTTCGGTACGGATGAACGGCTGCGTCGGCTGGCGCAGGGAATCATCGTCGAACAGCGTCAAGAAATTGCGGTGATGCGGAAGATCCTCAGCGAGCCGACCTCAGCATCGACCGCAAAGCCCTGATCGCACCATTCCCAAAACTCAATCCTAAAACGAAGGAAACGGTCATGAAGTCACTTCTCACACTTGCCATTCTGGCGTCGACCGCGATCCCGGCCTTTGCCGGTCAGGCGCCCGGATCCGCCGAAGCGCCCGACATCGCGGTCAGCAGCCGCGACCGGTTCTACACCTCCGACCAATTCTCCAACACCGTCTCGGTTGTCGATCCCTCCACCAACGAGGTTCTCGGTGTGATCAAGCTGGGCGAGCAGACCCCGGCCAATTTGAGCCCGCTTTATCGCGGGCAACTCCTCGTCCACGGCATGGGCTTCTCCCCCGATCACAAGACCCTCGCCGTCATCTCGATCGGCTCCAATTCGGTCAGCTTTATCGATACCGAGTCGAATGCGGTCAAACACGTGACCTATGTTGGGCGCTCGCCGCACGAAGCGTTCTTCCGCCCGGACGGCAAGGAAGTCTGGGTGAGCGTTCGCGGGGAAAACTATATCTCGGTTCTCGACGGACAGAGCTTCACCGAAACCGGCCGGATCACGGTTCCGAACGGTCCGGGCATGACGATCTTTTCTCCTGACGGACGCTATGGCTATGTCTGCTCGAGTTTCAGCCCTGAAACGGTCGTCATCGACACGGCGACCAAGGAGATCGTCGGACGGGTCAAGCAGGAAAGTCCGTTTTGCCCGGACATCGCAGCCACGCCCGACGGGCGCCAAGTTTGGCTGACCCTGAAGGATGTCGGCAAGGTCATGGTGTTTGACGCCAAGCCTCCGTTCTCCGTGTTCAAGGTCATCGATACGGGACCGATCACCAATCATGTCAACATTGTTCGCAATCCCAAGGGCCAATTCGCCTATGTCACGATTGGCGGCCTGAACGAAATCAAGGTATTCGACACCTCGGACTACAAGCAGGTTGCGACCATCCCGGTCGGGTCGCTGCCACACGGCTTGTGGCCGTCGGGGGATGGCAGCCGCGTCTATGTTGGTCTCGAGAATGCCGACGCTGCCACAGTCATCGATACGGCGACCAACAAAGTGATCGCCACGATCCCGATAGGTCAGGCGCCGCAGGGCGTCGCCTATGTTCCCAACGCGGTCGAGAAGGGCGATGGCCGCGCCAACCTCCAGCCGCTCGCCGCAGCCAACAAGCCGACGCAACTGGTCTTGACCGGGATCAATGGAAAGGGTGTGACCCAGGTTTCGCTGTTTGACCAGGGGCTCGTTCAGGTTCTCCAGGCGGCGGCGACCGGCCTGGAGCCGAAGAAGCCCTATGTTCTGGCCCTTTCGCGTGACGCCGAGGGACAGGGCGCTCTTGAGCCGCTCGCCAATTTCATGAGCAATCCCGCCGGCGCGGCGATCGTCAATGCGGTTGGCCCGCTGCGCACGTCTGTCGAGACCGGCGATGCCTCTGCGCGGCGATATCTTGTGATTGCGGAGGGCGCGGGCGCCAAGCCGGGCGCAATTGTGCAAGTTCAGAAACTCCAATAGTTGCTAATCGTTCGCTTTTGCCGAACGGAACGACGAAACTAATGCGTTGGATCGATTGATCGGACTCATCCATCTTCTCCCAAGAACGAAACGCAGCGGCTCGCGAGAGCCGCTGCCCTCGGAAGGAGACCGATCATGGCTACCATTGCACTTCGAACGACAACAACTTTCCCGGCTGAAACACCACGAACCGCATCGGTCGGGACCCCCGAATATGCAAAGACGGATCCGACCCCCTATCTGCTACCGGCGACGCGCGTCCATCCCATCGCGATCGCGATCCCGCTTCTTGCCTATGCCTGGCTGGGTGTTGCCGCGTGGCTTGCTTTTGCCGGCGGCGAGACATCCCTGATCCTCGCGGTCATTTTCGTGCTCAGCGTGATGTATTTCGGGCTGCTCGTCGGCGGCGCCGTCATGGGGCGAAACATGACCCCCGAACGCCAGCAGGATCGCAGCGTTCGAGAGTTTCTTGACGGCGAGGTTGAGATTGCCACCGGACGGATAACCGGCCGCGAGGCCATGATGCAGATCGCCATGATGCCGGTGGCGCTCGCAATCGGCGGCACTGCCATCATCCTGTGCGCCGTTTGGGCGGGAATTTGAGACCAGACCTGACCATGGGAAGGAGTAAACTGATGACCGGGCACGTAAAACAGATCGCCGTGACAGGAGCTGCGGGACAGATCTGTTATTCCCTGCTATTCCGCATTGCCAGGGGAGAGCTCTACGGCCCGCGCCAGCCCATATCTCTGCGGCTGCTCGACCTTCCCCAGGTTCAGCCGGCGCTTCGCGGCGTCGTGATGGAACTTGAGGACGGCGCGTTTCCCCTGCTTGCGGACGTCGCCGTGACCGACGATGCGAGACTTGCGTTCCGCGACATCGATGCTGCGATTCTGGTGGGTTCGCGTCCGCGGTCCAAGGGGATGGAAAGGCGCGACCTGCTTGCCACCAACGCCGAGATCTTCAGACTGCAAGGGCGGGCCCTGAACGACGTCGCCAAACTGGACGCGAAGGTGCTGGTGGTTGGCAATCCGGCAAACACCAATGCAATGATCCTGAGCGAGCACGCGCCTGAATTTCCTTCCGAGAATATCACATCGATGATCCGCCTCGATCATAACCGCGCGCTGGCCCAGCTCGCGCGAAAAGCGCTGGTCGGGCTGGAGGAGATCAAAGGACTGGTCGTATGGGGCAATCACTCACCGACCATGTTCGTGGATTGGTCTCATGCGACAGTCGCCGGCCGACCGCTTGCCGACATCGTCGCTGACCATGACTGGTATCACAAGACACTGATCCCACAGGTCGCCCGCCGTGGGACGGCCGTCATCGAAGCGCGCGGCGCCTCCTCCGCGGCGTCGGCGGCGAATGCCGCTATCGATCACATGCGCGACTGGATCAATGGCAGCGGCGGCGACTGGGTCTCGATGGGACTATGCTCGGACGGCTCTTACGGAATTCCCGAAGGTCTCTTTTGCGGCAGTCCAGCCATTTGCGCCGAGGGGCAATATGCCCGCGTGGCAGACTTGAAGATCCGTGGATATGCTCGCGTGATGCTGGATCGAACCGTTGCAGAGCTGATTGAGGAACGCGAGGCCGTCCGCGCCCTTGTGAGTTGAGACTCTTCGCATTGGATCAAGGTGGATAGAGACGCCTCGGACTTTTTTCTCTTGTTGCGGCGCCGTCGAGCCAACAAGCCCCACGCGGCGAGAGCATCAGGGCACCTTGTTGCCGTTCGCGTCGAACCGCTTCAAGTAGGCTAACAGGTCAGCCACCTTGCCAGGATCCTTCACGCCTGCAAACGCCATCTTCGTGCCAGGAACTTTTGACCTCGGGTTCATGATGTAGGTAGAGAAGCTGTCGTCGGTCCAGGTGATCCCTGAATCCTTCATAGCCTGGCTGTAGGTGTACCCTTCGTAAGTCCCCGCCTTCCGACCCATGAGGCCGTTGAGCACAGGACCGACGGCGTTCTTGGCATTCGGTCCAACTTGATGACACGCGCGGCATTGCGCGAAGACTTTCTCACCTGAGGCCGCATCCTGGGCGTAAGCATCGGACGCGACACCGGCCACAGCAAGCACGAGCAAGATCGTTTTCACAAAAGCATCCTTATTTAAGCGTCCTCGATGTTGCCTTGCGCGGCAAGCCGCGCAGGACAGCATTCTCAATATGTATTTGAGAGATATTCTATAATGGCTTTGGCGTCGTTTTCTTCGATCGGAGCCTTGTAGACCTTGATCATCTTGTGAACCTCCGCTTCCCAAAACGCTTTGCCCTTCTTCGGAGGCTGGTAATTGATGTAGTCGGCCGAATGGCAGGCTGCGCAGTTGTTCTGGGCAGCCTCGAAACCGGGGCCAGATCCGGGCCTGAACGTGGCTGTCTCGTCCGGGAGCTGATAGGTCTTCGGCGCAGCCAGCGCCGCACCGGCCAAGGCTACTGCAAGGAAGCTCACCGAAACGATTTTAACTTTGTGTCTCATGGTTTCCTCCCTATGCTGCAACGATGCGTGTGTGTTCGACGACGTTGCGCATGTAGCCTGCCGGATTCCATAGCGGCTCCATCGGTTGCGACTGGCCGATCCGGTTGACCGCGCGGACCATCAGAGTGTGAGCGCCCTTTTGGAGAGGTATCGTCATTTTCCACTCACGGAAGGAGTACTTGCCGAGGTCTTCGCCGAGCGACGCGGCCTGCCAGGATTTTCCACCGTCTGCCGAGACCTCGACGTCGCTGACGCCGTAGCCGCCATCGAAAGCGATTCCGCGCAAAGCAAGCTCGCCCGCCTTCAATTTCGCCCCGTCCTGAACGCTCGTGATGAAGCTGCGCACGTCGAAGCGATTGATCGGGACTGTCGCAGTGGGTGCCTTGCCGGGCTCCGTACAGGCGCATGCATTCGCGGGGATGCGATAGGCGGTGTCCATCCAGAAGCTTTGGAACGGCTTGTCGAGCACCGTGATTTCGTTGAGGTGCTTCACCCAGTAGGTGCCATAGAAACCGGGCACCACGAGGCGCAGGGGATAGCCGTTGAGCCAAGGCAATTCGGCGCCGTTCATCTCATAGGCGAGCATGACCTCGCCATCCCGCGCGTGGTCGATATCGAGCGCCTTCGCGAAATCCGGCGTATCCGGCACGACGGGACCATCGAGACCGCCGAACGAAACCTGAACCGCGCCCGCTTGCACGCCGGCCTTGTCCAGCACGGCCTTGAGAGGTACCCCCTTCCATCGCGCATTTCCCATCAGCCCGTTGCCGGCTTGTCCGCCGCCAACGCGGGGCTCGAAGAACCCGCGGCTGTTGCCCGAGCATTGGTGGACAGCGACCAGCTCGACCGCGTCAAAGCGGGATTTGAGGTCCATCAGCGACAAGGACAGCGGCTTATCGACCTTGCCCTTGACCTCGACACGGAAGCTCTCCGGATCGATTTCGGTCGGGATATCCGCAAGATGGTAGCGCACGAAGAAGGCATCGTTTGGCGTGATCAAGCCGTCATTGTAGACGCTGAAGGGCGTCTCGAGCTGAGGCGGCCGGGTCGTCAGCCTGATCAGAGGCCGCTTGCCCGGATAGGCGACGAGCTCACGGTCGCCGTTGGCGAAGGGCAGAGTCACGGTTTCCGCGGCGAACGCCGTGAGTCGTGCCCCCACGGCAAGCCCCGCACCGATTCCTAAGGCCGTACCGCCCGCAGATTTCAGCATCTGCCGTCTGTTCAACATCGCGCTCCTCCCTAAGAGACATTCCTTGTTTCATCAGTAGAGACGGACAGCCCCGGACTTTTATTCCCTCGCCTCGACACACCATCCTAAACCGCGCACGCCTTTCCGACGGTCTCCGTCGCGCGCAAGGCAATCTCCTGCTCGTCCGTCGTCGGACCACGCTGCCGCACCAGTTCAGCGACAATCAGCGCCAGGCGGTCGAGCCTGTCCGGATCCATGCTGTGGCTCATGATCGCGTACTCCGCCCCGTCAGACCGCCAGGCGCGAATGAGCATGCCGCCCGGCTCCCGGCCCTCCCGGATAGTCGTGTCGCCCCCGCGCGACGGCGTGATCGATAGACCGAGCCGGCATCCGTGAGGGCCAACGTAACCGCCAAAGACCCCATGGCCCTCCACCACTGGTTCCGCCGACAAAAACACCAATCTGAGGTTCGCGGCGGACAAGTCGGGCAATGTTCCCATAAATCGCGAAGCCAAAGCGAACTCGATAGGAGCGTCTTTCGGAGGGAGGGACTGATCGGAAAGCCATTCGAGATGGATAGCATCGGCCGCGTCTCTGGATGCATTTTCCCCCGCAGGCCCACGCCAAAGGAGAGTGCTGCCAAGGACGACGGCGAGCAGAATAGACGCTGCTACAGCCATGACGCGCAGGGACCAAAATCCGGCAAATGTCCGGAGCGCAAGCGGCGGTGGCGCATGCGATGCAGGGGGCATTTCTCTCGCCGTCGCCCTGAGCTTGCTCAATGTGGCGACGCGCGCCGCCAGGCCATGATCGCGGGCCACAGCGTCAGCGACGAGGGCCGCTCGTCGGGGATCAAGCTCCTGATCGACATAAGCGTTCAGAATCTCCCAGGTCATGGTGTCTGGGAGACTCTCGGATATCGGCTTTTCATCTGGCATGGCGTCTGTCTGTCGCAATGGGGCGAATGTTGTCGGCCGTAATCCGGTCGAGCAGCGCCGCCCGCGCACGGCTCAAGCGGCTCATCACAGTCCCGAGGGGAATATCGAGTATTTCCGCGGCCTCCACATAGCGGAAGCCGGCAAGATCAACGATCTCGATGATTTCGCGATAGACCGGCTCGATCTGTGCAACAGCCTGCCGCACGGTAATTTCAGCGATCAACCTGTCATCGTAATTCCAAACGGTTCCGTCCAATGGTTTGACTGCAGAATCGTCACACCGCACTTTGGCGCGGCGGAAATCATCAATCCAGGCGTTTCGAATAACCTTGAACAGATATATACGGGCGGCAATTTCGTCGCAGGGGGGCGAGGCGCTTGCAAGCGCTTTCACTGCACACGTCTGCACCAAATCTGAAGCGGATTCCCGGTCGCCCGTCAGGCGCAGGGCATAGCCCCAAAGGAGGCTCCAATTCTTCAACAGGTGCTGTTCAATGCGTCGAAGCAATCGCTGTTCGCCATGTCGTCTCTGCGCCGATAAAGCCGGACTGAACCCGTGAACGGTTCTCAATCATAGCAGCCTGCAGAGGTTACTTCCATCGCCGAGCTTCTGACAGGGCCAGTGGATCAGCGGCCGATGTCGAAACAGCCGCATCGACCGCAGATGCGAAGCCGCGCCGGTATTGATCGAACGAGTGAGGTCACGAGTGACGCCGACGTCTTGCCTCGCGCGCTACTGCCTCGACCAGGGTCGCGAGGCAGCCACGGAGAAGCACGCCCTCACCCAGCAATGGCTCGACGCGCAGCGTAAGGAAGAGGCCGGCTACGATTGCGACAAGCACCAGAGTCGTCGTGGTCAGGCTGGCATCGGCGAGAAACATCCCGAGCAGTTCCTTAGCGACTTCGGAAATGATGCTCATCGTGCGATTTCCACCGTTTATGGAGCATGCCGGCGTGCCGGAGATCTGGCGCAAGGCACGCACGAAGCCTGAGATGGCGCTCGAAGAGATCGATCGGCTGACGGCAGTGGGCGTGCGGTTTGGAACCGTGCTTGCCGATGCCGGCTATGGCCTCTCTGCGCCGTTCCGTCAGGGGCTCAGCGCACGCAAACTTCTCTGGACCGTCGGCATTCCCAGGCACCAGAAGGTCTATCCGATCGATGTCTCTCTGATCTTTCCGGTAGCCGGCCATGGTCGCCCGCGCAAAAACCCGATCCCCGACACGCTGTCGATCCCAGCCGAGACAATGTTGGCCGATGCGTCCTGGACGAGCTTGAGTTGGCGCATCGGGACGAAGGGGCCGCTGGAGGCCGCCTTTGCCGCCACGCGCATCCGGGTCGCCGACGGCGAGCCGCAGCGCATCCTCGTCAAGGGGCAGCAGCACATGCCCGGCGAGGAAGCGTGGCTGATCGGTGAGTTGAGATCGTCCGGCGAGCGCAAGTACTATCTGTCCAACCTGCCAGGCGACACCGAGCTGAAGACGCTTGCGGCCTCCATCAAGGCGCGTTGGGTGTGCGAGCAGGCACATCAGCAAATGAAGGAGGAACTCGGTCTCGACCACATCGAGGGCGGCAAGGGCTCCACCGACATGCGCTGATGACCATGATCGCCTATGCCTTCTTCCAGCACCGGCGCCTGGCCCAAGCCAGGCGGGAAAAAAGAGTCCATCGCGGACCGCCTCAACCGAGCCTGCCGGCCGTCAGACGCGCCGTCATCGCGGCTCTCCTACCAAAGCCGCCGCCAGAGCGATGTCCGCACTGCCGCATAAGGTTTCGAGGGAGCCATCGATGAAACTGCCAAAGTAGTGCTTGGTCGCATGGCGCAGCGATGCAGAGCCGAACATATGCCTTATGCCTTGCACGAAGTCTCGTCGTTCGTGGCGCCGGGAGCGGCGGTATTTTCCAAAGTGTCGGTCCGTCCCACAGGCCAAATACACTGGGTCGCCCCGCCGGGGCCGATCATCCCGCCTCCACCAGGCGGATCACCTGCGCCAGATGATGATCGTTGATATCTCCATGACAGGGAACCTCGCGCCAGATGGGGGGCTGGGTACCTGGGGCGCGCTAGGTCACCGACTCATTATGTCGCAACCAGATGCGGATTGAGGCGAGTTTGACGAGAGCGAGGTAGTTGTCGTCGTGCTTTTCGAAGCGTGTGGCGACGGCCCTGAAATGCTTGAGCTTGTTGAAGAAGCGTTCGACCAGGTTGCGGTAGCGGTAGAGCCAGGGGCTGAAGGCCGTGATGTTTACCCGGTTCGGCATGGGTTTGATGTTGGCCCAGGCGCCGCGCTCGGCCATTTCCACTCGCAGGGCGTCACTGTCATAGCCTCGGTCGGCGAGCAGGATCTGGTTTGCGCCGAGGCTGTCCAGCAGATCAGCAGCACTGCGACCATCATGCGCCTGGCCTTCAGTCAGCTTGAGCGCGATGGGGTTGCCGTTGGCGTCCACCACGGCGTGGATCTTGGTGGTCAGTCCGCCGCGCGAGCGCCCCATGCATCGGGCAGGAGTGACGTCCCCAGCGACGGCTTCCGCCGCACCCCCTTTTTGACGTTGGCCGCGTGCTGATGAACGCGGATCGACGAACTGTCGATCATCTGCAGGTCGCCATCATAGGCCCGCGAGACAGCCGCGAACAGCCGATCCCAGACACCGGCCTTCCGCCAGCGCACAAAGCGGTTGTAGCAGGTCGTGCACGGCCCGTAGCGCTCAGGGATGTCGGCCCAGGGAGAGCCGGTGCGCAGCCGCCAGAAAATCCCATTGAGCACCCTGCGGTCATCGACACGCGCCACACCCCGCGGCTTGTTCGGCAACAGCGGCGCGATGATCGACCACTCGAAGTCCGTGATCTCGTAGCGACGTGGCTTCATGGCAGCACCTCCGGCTACCTTGAATCAGCCAACGCCGCGTCGGCGCTACAGTTTTATGGGTTGATGACCTAAAGAGTACCTTGGGTGGAGATAGCGCAAACGTAGTGATCATCACTATCGGTCGCGGCCCGCCAACTCATCCGGTAACATCCTGATTTAACTACTGAAAATCCTACATCATATTTCTTGCCCCGGTATCTGCCCCAATGATTTTTGTGGATCGCGGTGGACATCGATGGTCAGTCTCAGTCAACTATGGACACTGCCCATTCATCGCGGCAGCAGTTCGTAGCAATCACTTCGATGTCGTGGTCCGATAAGTTCTGCACCCTTGCTGCAGTACTGAATCATCTTCTCCAGCGAGCCTTTTTCTGGATCATACGGCTCGACTTTGACCTCCCCGAAACGACGAAGCTGATGTGCTGAACCGGCGACGAGCAGGGGCCTTCTGAAAGCCTGCCCCTCTGGACGTAAAGCGACAACCGCGTGAACGTGAAGCAGACCGAAGTTCAGAAAGTTTGCCGCTTCCTTCGCCGACATCGTTCCCTTTGAGCCTGGAAAGTCGATGTACGAAACACTCAATGGCTGCTGATAGCGCTTACGGCCCATGTTGTTGCCGCATGCTTCAACAACCAATCGCGTGAACCAATCGCGATACTTGGTCAGGTAGTTCGCAGGATCTCTTTTTGACTCGTTAAAGTCAAAGTGTGCAGAATCAAACTTCATCGTGACCGCGAACACGTTATCGACGATAGCTTGATTCAAGACTGCTTCGTTCGAACCGACATGATCACGATAGATCGACTTGATGACGTAGGCGATAGCATCTGAATTGATGAAGTTGCTCAAGGTTATGACCTCTTTGTTATTGGTTGTTTTGGGTCATGATAAGAAGCGCATCACGATAAGCTCGTGCGAACGCTTTGAACCGTTACATCGTATAAGCAGTCACCAGCCATCAAACGTCAGCATCGCTGGCGTTGTGAAGGTCGGTGGCGCTTCTCAGCGCATCTGGCGAGCACAATCATCGTCCAGAGTGCGAAACATGATGAGTTTGAAGCGTCGATATGACGGTGGTTCAATCGTATATATAAGCGCGTCGCTGTGACTCGACCCGCATTGCAAAAATAATTCGGTGCACGGTCTCGCGCGTTACGTATGATGATTTTGGGTGATCACATACTGAAAATTTTGGCGCCCAATTTACCCGGCGAAATCGCATCCTTTAAAAGGGCTTTATTTAGCCGGTAGGCTCTGGAAAGGCGGCTCGATCTTGTCGGTAAATCTGTTCAGCGGAAGGCTCGCAATCTTACGTTGACATTCTGCCGAAAAAATACGGATAGGGATTGGCGTCTGATCAGGAGACGTAGATGCCATCTAACCCGACGCGCAGAAGTTTCATTGCGGCTTCGCTGGTTGCGCCAGCCGCACTGCCAGTAAACGCTGTCCTTGCGATAGATGATCACGAACGACTTCGCCTGATTCAACGTCGCGAATACCTTCAATCAGAAATTGCGAAGCTCGATCAGAAATGGGCTTTGGCCTACGCGAAGCTGCCGCCTTGGTGTCGACCCGGACCGAAGTATCGAGATCAGGATGGGAGGATGTTTGGTGGAAGGGTCGGGTGGCCGGATGCAGGCCTGGATTCGATCAAGCTAGACACTGGTACTTTTCTCGTTCGACCCTCGATCCGTGAAATCTTCGAACTTCGGAAAGCCGATCGGGCATCGAAGACTTGCAATGAAGGCGAGAGATTTTTCGTGTGTCGGCTTGAAAAGCTTGTTGGTCGTTTGCGCGAGCAACGACGAGTGGAGCGTAGTGTTGAGTTGCCGCGATCGTCTGCGTGGCTACTACTGGAAACCGAGCTTGAAGCAATCGAAGCCGCGATGATGGGTTGGCGAACAGAAGCACTCTGACTTCTAATCTTGGAGTCGAGGGTTCGAGTCTCTTCGCGAGAACAGCGAATATTACGTCACTTGCGACTCATGCGGATGACGACCTGTCCGACAGCGAAGTAATCACCAGTAGATGCCAAAGGTGTTGTGGGCTTCTTTGGTATAGTAATTGAGCGCTCCCGTGGGCGGGGTGCTGTGATCGAATTGCTTCATCGCGTCGTCAATGGCCGCTTGCTTAAACGGGATGTGAATTGAACGTACACTGTTGTTAGCAATCCTCGATGCAAAAGTGGGTGGCCACAAGTTGCTCAACGCACTGGGAGCTAAGATCCAATCATACTGTGTATAGACGGCAATGATCGGGATCTTGCAGCTATCTACCGCATATGCAATTTCGAAGGGCACCCAGTCAGTATCAAAACGCGTAGTGTTCCCGATGATCAGCAGCATGTTGCGCGAGTGATTGAGACGCTCCATCAAGCTTCTTCTCAGGGTAGACTTCAGGCTGCTGTCGCGAACAGCAGAAGTCTTTTCGTGGCTGTTTACGAACCGAAAGTCGGTTTTGTCATGTGCGTGCCAGGCCTTGATCATTCGATAATACTTGATGTCGGATGCTGTTGGGTCTGTTTTGCCTTCAGCATGAAAGGCGATGTATGTGCCGTTTCTGTAGGCCATTTACTTGTGACTCCAGTCCCGCTTGATTTCCCGTATATCTAGTCTCTCAAAGCAATCTTCGGGCAGTACGATGTTGACCTGTTTAGGCAAACCCGTCTTGCGACCGAAATCGATAAGCGAGAGTACGATGAGCCGAAGCAAATGCTGCGGCTCAATGTTTACGCTTGAACGGCCATTCCCGATAAGGGGCAAAGAAATGGTCCCACCGTTCCCAAAGTTATGAATAGAATGAAGTGCGCCGAGAAGTGCATCCCATAGCATCGGTACAGTCGAAGACGCCTTGGAGCTTTGCAAGTCGGTCTTTGCCATTGCGACCAAGAAGATCTTGCGCGCTGCCCGGGGAAGAACGGCTGTCGTGCCGATTGCGTATTTCTTGTTTGGCTTGATTGAGCGTTCCGTGACTTCGGAAGGGTTCCCTTTCAGAGCATCGTCTACGTCTTTACGAAAGCGGCCCGTATCGCTATTCCAAACCTTTTCGATCAGCTTGCCATGCAGCGATTGGCTTGAAACGACGTGGCCTAGGTCGCTATCAAAAAACTCGCCGACTCCGATCAACCAATCGGTATCGGTGCCTAGCAAATCGTCGTAATAGATGTTGATCCAGCTATCAGTCGTCGGCACCCGGAACGAAACAGAGCGAGTCTCGTATATGTGATAGAAAAAGGTCACGACGCACGCGGTCACGACGCCGACAGCGTATTCCGTACCGTGAGCCGTGATGAACTGGTCAACGGATGTAAAAGACTTCATGGTGATTTCGGTGACCAGCCAGATGGCGCCCGCCATGGCGAATGCGCGGGTGATACCCGTCCACCAGCGTCGCCGAAATCCCAGAAGCAAAGACTTCAAAAATAGCTTCATCGTCAATTCCGTAAAAAAGACGCTCAGGAACGACTCCTTTGCGCCAGAACGGAATAATATCACGGCAGACTCACGCGCCAGCGTACCAACGCCCGCATATCCCCCTTTTTCCATGAATTGATTTGGATCGCTTACGGCCAAGGAAGGGCTGGCAACGCGATGGTCGTAACTGGTTGGGGATAAAGTAAGGGGTCTTGAAAAGACTAGGCTATTTTCTCAAATGTAGCTGGTTCTGTGGGGTTAAAAATGGCTTGGCCTTTGCGCCCGTAGCGTCCCGCGACAATCGGACTGGCAGCTTGACTTCATCATGCGAGGGCGTGAGCTTCCGCGGGAAGATGTCCTTCGCGTGCGGAACGTAGTCAAAGTGGCGGTTAGCCCATATGCGCGCTTCGCGTTTCGGCAGCATCGAGCGATAGAGCGGTCTTGCCGGGCTGGCGGCTTCTAATTTTTTGTAGCATGTGTTCGGGCCGCAGGTTCGTGGATCTCCGCGATGTCTTCACTGCTCACCGGTGAGCAACTGGTATCGCAATTCGGGCATCGATCGTCGCAGGTTGCGGACCATTCATCGGCCCATTTCGAGCCGCACGGGCATTCATAAAAGTTGCGAAAAAGCATCTTGTCGTCCGCGAGAGTAAGTTCGGGGGCGAACTGGTTGCTCGCCCCCCAATCTTAATCAATCAGCTTGTTTTCTTACGGGTCGGTGGTGTTCTTGACGCCTGAGCTAATTGCGTATCGAGTTCACCGGTACGAGTAGCAGCGATCAGTGTATCGATCACAGTGGGAAGTTTATCGAGAGACGGCACTGCAATGGCCGCTTTTCCTTTTTCGAACTCCAGGGACTTCGATCCCGACTTGATCGTGAAGAGATACGAGCCGTCGATGTGCTTGCGCCACCATGGGTTCACGCGCTGATCGCTTTCGACGGATTTGCGAACGCCGTCGACCTGCTTGAACGAGCGTACTTTGCGCACGAAGTTCGGATTGGCCAGTAGTACCTTCTGTTCTTCCAGTCTCACAATCGTGCGAGCGCGTCGCTCCAACTTCGGATCCGTTTCCGTCTTGGGGAGCGTCGTGAAGTTCAGCGATTTCAGGGAAGTCATTTGGTCCTCCAACATATGGTTGCTGAGGACGACCAAGTATAATGCCGATTAGCTCAATTACATACCGAAGACTTTGCTCCGAACAGAATCGGTCCCGAACCAAAGCGGACATCCCGGGCTGATATATCCGATCACGTCGATATCAAGTAGTCGCATGCACCTTATGACGGTGAGGAATAAAAGCGATATGTGGTCGTCATTGGCGACTCTCGCTATACAGATAGGATGTGTTGCTGAGGGTGTTGTGTTGAGAAAGTTCGACAACGCTCCGGATGATCTCGGCAAATCTGTGAAATGCAAAGGTCCTGAGGTTAGTATGACAACCCGTCTCTACCGTTTCCGGCCGCTGTGGCGTCTGCTTGATAAAGGCGAGTTGCTCAATCAGGAAGTCTTCTTCGCCAGTCCCGACAGCCTGAACGATCCCATGGAGGGGTTTCGGGACATCTTTTGGCAGGGTGACGCGATCGTATGGCAGAATCTGCTTCGGCACTACCTGCTTTGCCTTGAATGGGGCTATTCGCTTGTATCGTTGGGCGGCGAAGACGAGCCGCTCTCGTGGAAGAACATTCCGATTTTCAACGTCGATGCGATGGCGTTTACTCCGCAATACAAAGACAGAATTGATAAGCTCGTTGCAGCATTCCTCGGAAATGACTCCATCAAGGTTCTGGTTCAGTCGCTTGCAGCGCGAACCTACTCAGTCCGCCGCGAGGAACTCGCCGCCTATCTTCAGCCGGTGCACACCCTGGCCTTGTCGATCATCCAGCAAAATTACCGGGACCACGGGCTTGCCAAACAAACAAATCCGGATCCAGACACGGAAGCCTATCTGAAACGGACCATGGATCAGGCGAAGCAGATGCTTGACCATGTAGGACGCCTCAGTGCGGAGATTACCGACCCCGAACGCGCAGCTGCTGCACTCTTTATGGCACACCGCCATATGATCGAGGAGATCAAGCTTCTTCACCGATATAACAATGCCGACAAGCCAATTGAAGCAAATCGCGCGTTTGTTCTGTTCGAATTTCCGAACGAGTACGTCACAAAGCTTGAAACGCTGGCTTATCCCGATTGGTATACCGCCTGCTTCATGAAGGAATGCCGCGATTCCTCCGTATGGGGAAGTTATGGCGATAATCACACTGCGGCTTGCCTTGTTTTCAAGGTCAGTGATGGAGAGAAGTCCCCATCGCTGCGGCTGAAGCGCGTCGCCGGTTACAGCAGTGGCGGCCCGGTCGTTGATTTCGTACCGCACACGTTTCAGGAGGTTGTTTACGAAAACAAGCATCTTCCGGTCGACTTTTTTCGTTCACTCGGCCGATTGCCGATCCCCGATTTATCGCGCGCATGGTACACGGACCGGACCGGACAGCGCAGTGCCTGCGCCGACGATATTTTCAACAATGAAGACGCGTGGCGGAAGCGCTACTGGGATACGTTCAATCACGGTGTAACGCGAAAACTCGAAGCCTGGCACTACGAGAAAGAGCAGCGCCTGATCCTGACCGGAATGCTTCACGACTTTGTGGAGCCTAAAAGCCGCGTCACGCACTATGACTTTAACAACCTGGAAGGAATTATCTTCGGCATTAAGACGCCGATCGACAAGAAGATCGCGATCTGCAAGATCATTGAAGACAAGTGCCGCGCTGCAAACCGAACCGATTTCAAGTTCTATCAAGCCTACTATGCGCAGGAAAAGGGCTTCATCGAGCATCGGGAGATGACGTTGCTCAAATTTAAGTTCTCTCAAGCGGCCACGGATAGCGAGGGTAACGCGTCCGGTCCGGCCCCAGAGCTTTAACGCCCCGGATGTATCTTTTCCAGAAGCTTGCCTTCACCGCGCTCTTGAATTCTTATCGGCCGTCACGGGGTGGTTCGACGAACCGTCATCTTATTCGACGCGAGGCGGTTCAGGCCGCATATGCAACTCGGCAATGTCGTGCAACGGTCCAAGCTCGAGGTCGATGAAGCCGGTCGCGGGCCGACCGAAACCTGCAAAGAGGAAACGATATTCCTTTTGGTAAGCGAAGCGAAAATCCTTCGACATGGCGTTGTCGATACGCTCCTTGGACCTGCGCTCATATGTATCGAAATACTCGATGGGGCAATGATGAAAATACCAGCCCGGGAGCAAGTTCTTGGCGGCGTGCTCAAGACGCCGGGCGAATTCATCCGGCTCTTTGATGACGACGCAGCAGTCAGTCCCGGAAAATTGGTCAAAGAGAACCGAGTCCCAATCCATCGAGACGCAGTAGAGGAAATAATCGGTTCCGGAAGTGCTGTATTTGAGGTCACCGATCGGACGCACCTGCAGGCCGTCCGGCATGGTCAAGCTGATATACTCCCCAGGTGAATAGGAATGCTTGACTCGCTCGTCGTCCTGCCGCGCTGGATCCTTCTCCATCAAAGCATATTCTTGCGCGGATTTCATGCGCAACCGCCCGAAATCCATGAGGTTCTGCAACCATTTCCGCTCGCCATATCGAAATAGGACATCTCCGGCATTTGGGCCGCGTGGCCGGGCCGGCGCTGCGCTTGAATCGCGCTGCGCGACTATGGGGAGCGGCCGATGGAGTGGCACGTTTCGGAGCGCAAACTCATACCGTGTTTGATGCTCCTTGCGGTACCAATACCATGAGCTCAAAAAGCTATGGATCGGAATGACATTCCGGTCGTCGCTTATGATTGCATGCATGTTGCGGACGATATTGTCATAGCGCGCCCGCAGAGCGTCATCGGTTATCCGCCCCAGGTACCTGTGAATCTCGTACTGGAATTCCCAACAGTCGGATTCATAGTCGGTTTTCGTTTGCTTCGATGATTTGATCGCATCGGAATGAGGCAAAACGGATGGAAGCGGCAAGGTTGGAATATCGGGCATTCGATGCTCAAATGAATGGTATCGCGGATCGAACCATATCATGAGTCGGTGTTATTGCCGGGCAACAAGCGCAACATTTACCGCCCCTGCGGCTACGGGCTATGCTCGTTTCTGGCGACTCATATCCATGCGAAGCAACCGCATCGGCAGAAATTTCATACATGCCAAGGCGCAACGAAAGATGTTTTTGCGGAAGCGGGAAGCGCTACAAGCATTGCCATGGCGCGTGGTCCGTGAATACGCCGGATGCTCCGATCGAAAACTGGCACACCACGCCAGAGCGCGTGCGGGATGCGTTTAATCGTCGGCAGATAGATCGCGTAAACCACTATTCCAATCACGGTTTTCACCGGCCGCCCCTTGTCGCAGGCAATGACCAAGATCGTTTCATCGTTCGGGGCGGGAAGGTGATTCACTGGGGTGGCGGCGACAATTTCATGAATTTTCTTGAAAGTGATCTGCTGCGGGAACTGGGCGAGCCGTTCCGTCGGAACATCAGCCATCCACTTCATATCTGGTGGCAGGCAATGCGTGCGCAGGCGAAATCGCGGCATCACCTTGGGCCTGAACGCGGTCTCATGTCGACGGTTCCTGTGCTCAGCTTCTTTACCGTAGCTCATGACCTCTTTGTCATCGCCGATAATTCGGAGCCGCGCGAGAGGCTTCTCAAATCCCTGCGGGTCGCCGATCAATTTCATGGCGCGCGCTATGAGCTGATGATCGCCGCCTGCCTTGTACGGGCCGGCTTTAGCTTCGCGTTTTCTGATGAAGAGGATCTAAGCTCAGGCCATTCCGACGGGCTTGCCACTCACCGCCGGACGGGCAAGCGCTATGCCGTCGAGATGAAGACAAAGAGCTGGCCCGGCGTCCTTGGAAAATCCGGGGAGAGGCCGCCCGTTGAAACCATGAAAGGCAATGTCAGCCGTCAATTACGAGAGGCTCTTGCGAAGCCCGCTGATGCCGAACGCCTCATCTTTATTGACATGAATTTGCCCCCGCCGCCTCACGACTGGCAGGGGGAGGGGGTGTGGTGGCAGGGTGATGCTGTCGCATCCAAGCGGGCGGTGGAGGAGCAGCCGGGCAACGTGCCTCGTGATGCGACCGGTTTCGTTATCTTTACGAATATGCCATCCAATCACTTGCCGCTAGACGAATTCTACATCGGGTTGGAAACCGCATTTACCGGATATAACCAGCCGAATTTTTCTGCCGACATGCCGCTACTCGGGGACGCCTACCCCGAAATCGCGGATTTGTTTGACGCGTTTCGCAATCACGATCTTATGCCGCAAAAATTCTAGGCTGTTACCGTGCGACGCGTGCATTTCGGACGTCACAGCACACAAGCCGAGCGAACCACTGGAATATCTGGATAGCCTTCCGCGCGCAGCAGGGCCCTAACCATATCTTTGGTCCCGGCTTCGGTATTGGATCATCTCCGAAATCGCGCCTGGGAGGATCGAGCTCTTGCTCGATATAGGGACGGTGATTGAATTCGCGTTGCCACGGATCGAATTTGCTCGTGAGGTTCATGATGATGTCGCGGACCTTGCGCTCTTCCGCATACGTGATGCCCTTTGCAGTAAGGCAGTTCCAGATGAGTTGCGACGCAAGCGACTCGTGCGCCATGGTGATGAGGTAAGGGCTTAGCCGAATCCGGGCCTCGGTTTTGCTTCGCGGAAGTGAAGAATAGGCCATCGCGCCAACTCAGAAATACGTTCGGTTGTCAGAGAAAGGTGCAGTTGGTGATAAGCGTTAAATTTCCCCGGTGAAATTGCTCCGAAAACCCTATCTGGAAATTATTCCTATTTCATGTTAGGCTCAGAGGGTTTTATGGAGCCCACTATGAGCCTCATTGGATACGCCCGCGTTTCGACAGCAGATCAAACGCCCGACCTACAAATTAACGCACTGACATTGGCTGGATGCTCACGCATATTCCTTGAAACCGCGTCGGGTGCAGATGCCGCGCGAGTGGAATTAGCGGCTGCGCTCAACTACATTCGTCCAGGCGATACGCTTGTTGTTTGGAAATTGGATAGGTTAGCGCGTTCGATCACCAAGTTGATCGGAACCATCGAGCAACTCAACGAAGCCGGCTGTGGTTTCACATCGTTGACGGAGGCGATAGATACCACGACGCCAACGGGGAAGCTCGTATTTCATATCTTTGGAGCGCTCACGGAGTTTGAACGCAGTATCATTCGTGAACGAACTCTGGCTGGACTTGCGGCGGCTAAGGCTCGTGGCCGGCGCGGTGGCCGTCCTCGCGCGTTATCGGATCAAAGCATCGGCGCAGCGAAAGCCCTTATAAAAGATGGTTCATTGACGATCGCGGAAATAGCCGTACAGCTCGGCGTGTCCGATGCTACGCTCTATAAGTACATTCCGCATCCGCGATCGACGCCAACACGGTAGTGCAAACGGTTAGCAATCGCGCCCGATGCCTGCGGCTCTTGTAGCAATCGTCAGCGCAAGGGTTTCCAAATGCGATCACGGATAGCCAGCATCACTTCTGCTAGTCGATACACTACTTGCGCAACATAAGGCAGGCAGAAGAGTTACGCAGACGATTTTGCTGTATGCTCCCGGCAGCCGCAAAGACGGCGACGACCGAAGCCGGCTTGTGACCTCCGTCCAATCATTCATCACGATGTACATGCCGCGGGCGAAGACACTCGCCTAGCGCTGTTTCTTGTTCCTGAGTAGCACCTCAACGGCGCCGAGGCGGACTTCTGGCAGGCCTCGAAAGATCGAATGTTGCTGTCCGGGCGTTAAGAGACGACGGGTGAGATTTCAATAGCGGTCATCGGCTTCTTAGACTTCGCAGGTCTCAAATCAGACCCAAACCGAGCTGTTTAGCGGTGCGAACAAGCACTACAAGCCCAAGTACGAAGCGATGGGAAGCACATGCTCGGAAACCAATTTCAAGAAGACCTTTCTGATCGAGGATCGAGTTGTATCCCGCGGATTTTTCAAAACGTCCTGCGGAAAATTGTCGCGGCACAAACGCAAAGCCAGCGGACGCGACATGCTTCCCGGCTCAATCTTTCAGGTGGATTTTTGCGAAACGAGGCAAAGAGCCAGATCGTTACATGAGAGCCCAGCCTATAAAAACGTCGCAGTCATTTCTCGGAAAATACTTCCAAGTTCTGATTGGTGCTTTTCTTTGCTTTACGATCGCGTTGATAGCGTTCGTTTTTCGCAAGGCGGTGCCACAACTAACTATCGTAAGTCCGATGGCATTCGCTATCACGATAGGTGTCATCGCGAACAACACCGTGGGAACTCCGACAATCGCGAAGCCCGGAGTAAAGTTTTGCATGAGGCACGTCTTAAGACTGGGCATCGCTATGCTGGGCCTGCAGCTGACTTTTCCTCAGATTTTCGATCTCGGCCTGTCCGCGTTCGGCATTATAACCGTGTCTTTAATCGGCTCTGTAGCATTCACGTTGTGGCTTGGTCGAAAGATCGGAGTTGACCGCGGCCTGACTGAATTAATTGCCGCAGGCACTGCGATATGCGGCGCGTCGGCTGTTCTGGCCACTAATAACATCACGCGCGCACCGGAAGAAGACGCGATCTATGCTGTTGCCTGCGTGACAATATTGGGTTCTTTCTCAATAGCACTATACCCCGTTGTATCTTCGCTCATCGGGCTCGGACCGAAAGACTTTGGGTTATGGTGTGGTTCTTCTATTCACGAGATCGCTCAGGTGGTTGCAGCTGCCTTCCAAAACGGGGAGACGGCCGGGGAAGCAGCTACGATTTCTAAACTGAGCCGTGTGGTTCTTTTGGCGCCGCTTGTGATGTTTTTCGGGTTGGTCAAGATGTCGACGCGGAGGAGCTCGATAAACGGTCCGAGCAGTGCGCCCGGTGTGCCGTGGTTCGTGGTCGGTTTTATCGCGATGGTGGGATTAAACAGCGTAGTACATATTCCAGAGGAAAGTCGCACAGTCATAGTTCTATTAACGGCGGTTATGCTAACTGCGTCACTGGCTGCGATGGGATTAGAGACCGACTTTTCGAAACTCAAGGCAAGAGGCGCTAAACCATTCCTCCTGGCCATTGCATCTTGGGTTTTCATCGCAAGCTTTAGTTTGATGCTGATAAAGTTTGTACGGTCCTGAAGCAGGGTCGGTACCTCCGAGGTTTTCATATGATCAAAGTGGTGATTGTAGGTGCAGGACAGGCAGGTGCACTTTGTGCGTTGAACCTGAGACGGCACGGCTTTGAAGGTGAGATTGTCCTGATTGGCGATGAAAAGCATTATCCGTACGAAAGACCGCCGCTTTCTAAGGCTGCTCTGTTAGGAGCAGGAGTTGTACCTGTTTACGTTGGCTCGAAATCAAAATTTGAATCGCAGACAATTCAGCTCAAGCTGAATCTTTGTGCTTTGAGCGTCTCTCGAAACGAAAAAACGATAGAGCTTTCGAATGGTAGCCAGGAGCATTATGACTATTTGATCTTAGCAACCGGCTCTCGCCCAAGGCCCTTCAGTATACAGGGTGGCGAACTACCCGGAATTCACACTCTTAGAACTCTAGACGACGCAAACGAATTGAAAAGGTCCCTCGATGGTGGCGGCGGAGTTCTGATCGTTGGAGGTGGCTGGATTGGTCTAGAGGTCGCTGCATCAGCAAGGTCGAAGGGTTTGCAAGTGACGGTTGTCGAGGCCGGCAGCAAGCTGTGCTCCAGAGCGTTGCCTTCCGAGTTGAGCGACTATCTCTGTGCAGTTCATCAGAGCAAAGGTGTGGAAATCGAACTTGATACCACGGTGTCTACGATTGACGGCCAGGATCGAGTGGAAGTGGCAGCCCTTTCATCCGGAAGGCGGATACCCGTCTCTACTGTCGTTGTCGGGATAGGGGCAATTCCAAATGCAGAAATTGCTCTTCAAAGCGGATTGATTGTAGAAAACGGAATTGTCATCGATGAATACTGCAGAACGTCTGACGCATCAATTTTTGCCGTGGGTGATGTCGCCTGTCAGTTCAACGCGTTTGCCCGTCGACCATTGCGCCTCGAGTCATGGGAAAACGCGCAGCTCCAAGCGATGAAAGTTGCTAAGACCATACTAGGTATGGCCGACACAGCTGCGAACATTCCATGGTTTTGGTCAGACCAGTATGATCTCAGCATACAGATGCTAGGATTACCTGGAGAGTTCGACTCAACCGTTAGTCGCGGATCAATTCAAGCTTCTGAGTTTTCGCGGATCTACCTAAAGGACGGAAAAATCACCTACGTCTGCACCGTGAATCGTCCAAAGGAATTAGCTATGATCAAGAAGCTAATGCTGAAAGGTATAACCATTGAGCCCGACAAGCTGGCGTCGGTCAAAAGCATAAGTGAACTGGCGGCCTAGGACTCTACCTCAGCTCTCATCACGGCGAATCTGACTCGTCAGCCGTCTAAACATTGCTAGTGACGTTGATCGGTCATTTGACCGATAGCTCATGATGATAGGCGAAACGATATCTGTATCAGCAAGCGGAATATATACTACGTCGTCTCGACCAAAGCGACTTACAGAGTTCGGCACGATACAAATTCCTGCACCGGCAGCAACTAATCCTAACGCTGTTTGGAGCTCGCGCACTTCGAAAGCGACGGGCGGCTCAACGCTTCGATCGCGATAAAACGAAAGGACTTGGTCTGCGTAACTCGGCCTCGGCATCTTTGGATAGATAATCAAGGGTTCGCGAGCTGTATCAATCAGCTTCAGTTCTTTTGAGGGATCACTCAACCGGTGGCCTCGAGGTATTGCCGCGGATAATCGTTCTTCGTGTAGCACCTCTCGAGTGATTGTAGGGTCATCAAATCGGATCCGTCCAAATCCAATATCAATTCGCCCATCTTTGAGGGCCGACACTTGTTCGAGCGTAGTCATTTCGAAAAGCGAAACCTCGACAGCAGGGGCAGCTGTTCTGAACTGCCCAATAAGCTTAGGTAAAGCGTCGTACAGAACTGAACCCACGAACCCGATGTTCAAGTGGACGTTCCAGCCTTTGCCAATACGTTTCGTCATCGATTCAATTTCATCAGCGCGTTGCAGCAACTGACGGGATTGTTCGTAAAAGAAACGACCAGCCTCAGTGAGCTTGATTGGCCGTTGGCGTTCCAACAGCTTTACGCCCAACTCCTCCTCGATCTGCTTGATCTGACGGCCTAGCGGCGACTGGGCAATGTGCAACTTCTCCGCCGCGCGGGTGAAATTAGCTTCAGCTGCGACTGTAACGAAATACCGAAGGTGCCGAAGTTCCATCTTTGCGTTCCTAGACCCGAAAGGTCTGAAAGTAGACCAAAATGGAGCTATCCTAAAGGGGCGCTGCCCCCTAAAAAACTCGAAATAACTTGATTGGTCAGTCATGGCAAGCAAACTATCAATTGACGAGATTGAGACCGTTCTGGTCGATATCCCGACTATCCGCCCCCATAAGCTATCTATGACGACGATGAACGTTCAGAGTAGCTTGATCGTTCGAATCCGAACATCTGACGGCGTGATCGGCATAGGTGAAGCAGCGACAATTGGCGGTCTTAGCTACGGCCCTGAAAGCCCAGAGGGGATAAAGCTGGCCATAGATACGTACGTAACTCCTGTCCTGAAGACCTGCGACCCGGAAAATGTATTGGCAACGATGAATGCGATCGACGCGCACGTGCGCGATAATCGATTTGCGAAGAACGCTGTTGAAACTGCGCTCTGGGATGGCATTGGAAGACGATCAGATCGCTCTCTCTCCGATATTTTCGGTGGTCGATACCGGGAGCGGTTACCGATTGCCTGGACTCTCGCAAGCGGTGACACGCACGCGGACATCAAAGAGGCGGAAAATATGCTCGCTTCCCGCAGGCACAACACCTTCAAACTTAAAATTGGCCGTCGCAGCGTCCAAGAAGATGTTGAGCATGTAGCGCAAATCAAACGAGCTTTGGGAAGTTCAGCAAGCGTGCGCGTAGACATCAACCAAGCTTGGTCAGAAACTGAAACTGCTTCGGCCTTGATCAGCCTGCGAGATGCGGGCGTCGACCTCATTGAACAGCCGATCGCCGGTTGGAATCGCGATGGGTTGGCTAGGCTGTCTCGCCAATCCGTTGTACCGATTATGGCTGACGAAGCTTTGTGTGGTCCAGAAAGCGCATTTGACCTCGCCAAACGAGAAGCTGCGAATGCGTTTGCGGTCAAAATTTCTCAATCAGGCGGGCTGGTAGCTGCATCAAAGGTCGCTGCAATCGCGGAGGCTGCCGGCATAGGATTGTACGGTGGAACCATGCTGGAGGGCGCGATTGGCTCTATTGCGTCAGCGCACCTCTTCTCCACCTTTCGAAAGCTTGATTGGGGAACAGAGTTGTTCGGCCCCCTTCTTTTGACGGAAGAGATTCTCACTACGCCGCTAGACTATTCCGAGTTTAGCTTAGGAATTCCTACGGGTCCCGGGTTGGGCGTCGAGATCGACGAAGATCGCCTATCATTTTTTCGACGGGATGCAGCAAGACGAGTGGTTGTGCCGGTAACGTCCCTAGCCGCGCGAGGTTGAAATGCTGTTTCAGGTGAAAATGACAGTGACGATTCCGGCGCATTTGGCCAGTGGCGAGTTTGATTCACTTAAGAAGCTAGAAAAGGCCCGCGCTCAGGAACTTCAGATTGCGGGCGTTTGGCGTCATCTTTGGCGGATTGTTGGAAACTACGCCAATATTAGCGTTTTTGAAGTTACGAACGGCGAGGAACTTCATGAAATTCTCTCAACGCTGCCGCTGTTTCCTTACATGAACTTAGAAGTGACACCTTTGTGTCGGCATCCATCATCGATCGAAGCGCGGGGCTAGCGGTTGAGCGCTTACCAAAAAAGTAAAGGGAAGAGACAATGAGCGATAGGTTCGTATCGGATGAAGTAATTACCAAACTGGCCTCCGAAGCATCAGGATTGAACGCTTCCGGAGGAAATCTTCGTGTCAAGAAGATCGTCAATCGCCTTCTAGCCGATCTGTTTCGCGCGATCGACGATCTAGATATTCAAATGGATGAAGTTTGGGCAGCAGTTGCATACATCGGCGAAGCCGCCAAAAGCAACGAGCTCGGTTTGATCGTTCCCGGCATCGCCTTGGAGCACTTTTTAGACCTTCGCCTAGATGAGGCTGAGCGCCGAGCAGGGGTCATCGGCACGACGACAAGAACAATTGAGGGCCCGCTATACATTGCCGGCGCACCTATGTCGGACGGATATGCCCGGCTTGACGACGGGTTAGACGATGGAGAAGTCCTTTTCATGGAGGGTCAAGTAAAGGACGTTTCAGGAAAACCAGTGGGCGGCGCTGTCGTCGATGTCTGGCACTGTAATACTATGGGTTTCTACTCGCACTTTGGCCCTGAGCAAACGCCATACAACCTGAGGCGGCGCATCAAGACGGGAGCCGACGGTAAGTATAGCTTCCGTTCTATTATGCCAAGCGGGTATGGCGTTCCTCCAGGAGGTAACACTGACAAACTTATGTGTTTGCTTGGACGGCATGGGCAACGGCCGGCGCACATCCATTTCTTTATCACTGCTCCCGGCTACCGACAGTTGACAACGCAAATCAATATTGCCGATGACAAATACCTACACGAGGACTTTGCTTTCGGCACGCGCGAGGGACTTATCCCAGAAATCGAACGTGTGAGCGACTCAGCAGAATTCAAAAGTAAAGAACTAAACCGACCATTTGCGAAGATTAATTTTGACTTCGCAATCGCCAAGGAGACGAAAGGCCTCGTCGACACCATCGTCCATAGAGAACGGGCGTCGGTTTAGACCATTCTTCCGGCCGCGCTAGGGAATGAATTCGGAGTAACCAATGCAATCAACATCGATCCAAGTTTCTCATAGCCTTCGTTCTGATCACTATGTGGACAATAAGATCTACTCTGATCCGGCCATCTTTAAGATTGAGCAGGAGAAGATCTTTAAGAAAGTTTGGAAGTTTGCTTGCTGCGAATCGGAAGTCCCGAACAAGAACGACTACCGCTCGTTGAGTGTTGCCGGTGTTCCATTATTCGTCGCCAGAAGTCCTGACGGTAAGCTGCGGGCATTCGTAAATTCGTGTTCTCATAGGGGGGCAAAAATTGTTGATGTTCCTCGCGGGAACGCCCGCGAGTTGGAGTGTCCTTTCCATCGTTGGACATACAACACCTACGGTGAGTGCACGACAATTCCGAGAGAAGAGGCATTTGCTTCTGCTGGGATCGACAAGAGCAAATGTGGGCTGCCGGAAGTTCGGTGCGAGTCACTACACGGGCTGGTGTTCGTAAACCTGGATCAAGAAGCGAAGCCCTTAGTCGAGTGGCTTGGTGGATGCTTGGAAATCTTTGATGATCTCTTCGGGAAGGCGGAACTGGAGGTTTTTCATTTTCATGAGCAAGTAGTGAAGTCCAACTGGAAGCATTGGCAGGAAACAAACATGGAGCTCTATCACGAGTATCTACATGTCTTGAATCGCCAAACGAGCATGCGCGAACCAGCGTACTTCAAACGTAAATGGCGGGGATACTCTGGCGGACACGCAACACTCGATCCTCTGGTCGTGGATTACAGCAAAATGAAGGGGATGAAATCGCGCGGAGGTTATGAGCTTCCTGGATTGCAGCCGAACGAGTTTCGTTTGGTCGACATATTCCCCGACGTGATGTTGAATTGCCGCGCTACTGTTATGCGAATTGATACGCAAATGCCTATCAGTCCCAGCGAAACCCTCGTGCAATTTCGTGGCCTTGGCGTTAAGGGCGAACCGGCAGACGTGCGAAAAGCGCGGCTACGCGACCATGCAGAATTTTGGGGTCCATTTGGACGCAACTTGCCGGAAGATCAGTTTGCGGCCGAGCGCCAAACAGAGACGATGAAAGGCGAGGCGACTCCGATTTCCCTCATGGCGAGGGAAGAAGACAACATGACGCAAGATGATTTTCCAATTCGAGAATATTATCGGGAATGGTCTGCTCTGACTGGCTTAAATCCAGCCGATCCACGGCCTGCCGCGACAGGTGCTTAAATGCAAAAAAATGCGCCACTGGAAGCGGAACATATCCGAAATAAACTCTCTCGCCCCGAGGTTGTCGGAGAAATACAGAGCACTATCGCCCACGCGAATTATCTGATGGACGCAGAAAAGTTCGTAGATTGGTTGGCTCTCACTCATTCGACTTTCACTTATGGAATCTACGCCTTTAGCCCAGAAATTCAGGGTGAGGTGGTTTTGATGGAAAAGGATCGAGCAGGTCTGAAGTTGCTCTTTGATCAACTGACGATGCATGAACGATATCCGGATAAGTTTCGTAGAATCGTCGGAGGAAGCTTTCTCAGCGGAATGTTTGATAACGGATGCAGCGCGGTGACGGCAATCTCAGTCTATCATACCAATGTAGCTGGCGTATCAGCGTTATTTTGCGTTGGCACCTATGAAGATACCTTTGTGCTCACCGAGGAGTCACGATTTGCTCTGGCTGCTCGCAAAGTTACTCTTGATACTCGTCGACTTCCGTTTGGGTCACACATTCCAATGTAGGAGCAACTAGTGACCTGGCAGTTTGTTATTGATCTCGATGAGCTTGAAATTGGTGAGGTCAAGGAAGTTTCCTTGGATAGCAAAATTTCGGTTGTTGCCCTTCGGACGGATGACTTCGTGAGAGTCATTCCCCCGCTGTGTCCGCATATGGAAGAGCCACTTCGGCATGGTTTCTGCGAGGGAAACACCGTTACCTGCAGTAAGCACTTTTGGGAGTGGAATGCGAACGATGGCTCTGTTCTCGAAAGCGCCGATAAGCCACTTCATATGTATGAGTCTAAAGTAGAAAACGGGAAAGTGTTCGCTTTCATAGAAGAAGAATTCTCATACGAGTACGATTGAATCAAAAGCGAACCATCAAACGGGAGGATCGAGAGTGCTTATCAAGCAATCCAAGACTATAGCTATTGTTGGTGTGTTGATCGGCGGTCTACTAGTAGCGATGATCGAATCAGCCGATGCTCAAGATAAAAAAGCTATGGGTCGTGGGGAAACGGTTCGAATAAACACTTTTCCTGGTTCGATCATTAATCTGCCGATTTGGGTTATGAATGACCAGGGCTTTTGCCGAGAGAGAAACTTAAAATGCGACCCCACAGATATTCCTTCAGCGCCGCTAGCGTTGCAGGCACTTGTTGGAGGTAGTTTAGACCTCAATTTTTCGGCGACCGATGTGGCGCTTCAATCAGTGTCTCGCGGAAACAAAATTAAGATCGTCGGAGCGCTTGCGCCGAATAACATCTTTACGTTGAACGTTGGCAACGAAGTCCCGCTCCCAAACCTAAAGGCAGGCTATCCAGCTGTAATGCAAGACCTAAAGGGTAAGAGAATCGGAGTAACGGCCCGGGGCGCAGCAACTGAAATTATGACGCGCGCCCTTTTCGCTGGAGCCGGTGTAGACCCGGATAGTGTCACTTACGTTGCGGTGGGCTCACCCGCCACCTCTTATCCCATGCTTGTAGCAAAGCAGCTCGACGCAGCAATGATGTTTGAGCCTTTCGCTACGCTATGCAGAACGCAGAAATCATGCGTGACGGCAGTCAGCTTAGCTAATGGCGATGGACCTGCGGATGTTAAAGCTCTTAACGGAGCGTTTCTACCCTTGCTTGCCACGGACAGTTACATCGCCGCGAATCCGCACGTAGTTAAAGCATTTGTCGAAGGCATGGCCGACGCAATCGATTGGACTCAAAAGCCCGAAAATTTTGCAAAAGTTCTTAAGATTGCTAAATCGCACATGTCGCTCGGTAATCTCCCTGATCCTGAAACGCTTCTTGAAGAACTTGTTAAAGCCGAGATTCCAACACTGGGTGTGCGTGTCGATCGCAAATCAGTGGCTGCATATTCAGATCTTCTTCTGAAGTACAAAGTAACTGACAAGCCAGTAACCGTGGATGCGATTGTCTATGCCGATGCCCCATAAAGCTAATGTCACTCAGCTTCGGCAGCAATCCATGTCAGCCCCGCGAAACGCGGCATTGGAGATGAACGGCCGTATCCAGGTAGATAACGTAAGCCAAAAGTTCGGAGGGGTGGTCGTTTTAGACGATGTATCACTCGCGGTCGAGCCGAGGCAGTTTATCTCACTTATCGGACCGAGCGGATGCGGAAAGACCACGCTATTAAACTTAATAGCAGGGCTAATACCTCTAGCAAGCGGCTCCATTGGAGTGTCGGGTACCTCGCCGAATGCCGGGCGTCGCGATGTGGCTTACATGCTCGCCAGGGACTCGTTACTCCCTTGGAGAACCGCGCAGCAAAACGCAGAGTTCGGTTGCGAAATCAGGGGCGTTGAGAAAGAGATCCGTCGACTAAAGGCGGAGAAATTGCTCGAGCAAGTCGGTCTTAAAGGGTTCGAAGACTCTTTCCCAAAAATGTTGTCGCACGGAATGCGGCAACGCGTTGCTCTTGCGCGAACGTTTTGCCTAGACGCCCCAATTTTGCTGATGGACGAGCCCTTTGGCGCGCTGGACGCGCAGACCAAACTTCAACTCGGGGAGATACTTTTATCGCTTTGGAACAAGGAGCAGCGCACGGTCGTGCTTGTCACGCATGACCTCGGTGAAGCAATTTCCCTTTCGGACCGTGTTATTGTTGTGAGCGCACGTCCCGGCAAAATTCTTGCTGATGTTGCGATCGATCTTCCCAGGCCCCGTTCTGCTCGTGCGTTGCAAAAAGACCATCGCTTCCACGAACTCTATGCAGAATTGTGGAGCAAGCTTGAGATTGCTCTGGGAGGATCGATATGAGCCAACTTATCCGCCCACCCCTTTGGATCGGGCAAGTAATCTTTCTGTTTGCGCTTGGTGCCCTCTGGCAGGCCTTGGCCAATTACGGTTTCATAAACCCGATTTTAATCGGCGATCCGGTTGGAATCCTGCTATTTCTCTATAATGGGCTTTTCACTAATTACACTCTTGTTCCCCACCTTCTTTGGACGCTTTGGGCGACAGTCTCCGCATTTTTGATCGGGAGCATTCTTGGGATCGGCGTCGGCTCGCTCTTTGTCGCCTATCCCGGGCTCGAAAAATTCTTGGAACCGATATTTGCCGGGCTGAATGCTTTGCCGCGCGTAGCGCTTGCGCCGCTCTTCCTCCTGTGGTTTGGACTTGGAATATCGTCAAAGATTGCGCTGGGTGCGAGTCTAACGTTCTTCATCGTCTTGAGCGGTACGGTCGCGGGTGCGCGAAGCGTTGATTCTGATCATTTAACGCTGTCGCGAATGCTAGGGGCAACGTCCACTCAGATTTTTACCCAGATCACGCTTCCAGGTGCGGTGCCAACGCTTTTCTCCAGCTTACGTCTTGGGCTGATTTATGCTCTCCTTGGAGTCGTCGCCGGCGAACTTCTCGCTGCAAGGGCGGGCCTCGGACAAGCATTGAGCCTATTTGCAGGGAGTTTCCAGACCAACGGAGTGTTTGCAGTTTTGTTTCTTCTCGCTTTGATCGGAAGTTGCATCCTAGCCGCTATGAACCGTGTCGAAGCGCGATTTCTGCGCTGGAAATAGATCAGCCTCGTTCGACCTACCGACGGCCGCCTTCTGAAAGTTGCTGTCGATGGGCAATGCGACCGGCCGGCTATAATGCTATCAAACTCGCTCGGTACGCGATGGAGATGTGGGAGCCCCAAATGTTCGACGCCGATCCGCAATCGAGCCGGTGATCGGCCACCTCAAGGCCGAAGGTCACCTCGGCCGCTGGGCCGATCACGCGCCGGCTTTCAATGCACAAAGTCTTTGCGTCCGGCCGACCCGGACCGTCACGCCGCGGATCTTGACCTCGATCGTTCCGGCACGGGCCTCGGCCTTGCACCGCGGCGCCCTCCGTTGCGGAACAGGAGACGGTCCCGCATTCACAACTGCCGGCACGAACTGCAGCCCGTCAGCCTCAGAACGTTCAGCCTCGGAATCTCGCAATTGACGTCGCCAGCCAAACAACTGCTGCGGTGATAATCCATGGCATCGAGCCACGGCACAGACCGAGTCTCCGCTGGTCGCGATCTCAGCGACAATCCCGGCCTTGTCTTCACGCCATGTCCGCCGCGCCCGGCACCGGTGAACACTTCCAGCCGGCGGACCGGCTCTGTGAGAGCAATATGTTCAGTGTCCATTCTAAGCCTAACGGTCAAAACCAGACCGCAGACTCGCAGATCACGACATCATCCGGAAGGCGGCCGCGGGACACCGCTTACCCTTTAAATTGCTGCTTGCGAGTTGCATACAGGAGCGGCTGCGCAACCAAACTTCCGGCAAGAATAAGTCCGCTCGCAAACGCAAACCCGGTTTTGTAATTACCGAGTGCGTCTCTGAATAATCCGCCCGCCCAACTACCAAATCCGGCGCAGATGAACGATAAGCACCACATCGTGGCCAACCAAAATCCGAACTGTCGAGCTGGAAAGTTAGCACGCGCTGAGGTTCCGTAAGCCGGGAAGGCTGCCCCGAAGCCGATGCCAAAGATAGCCGCTCCTGTGGAAATCAAGAATACAGATTGTTCCGAAAACGCGACAACCATAATTCCAATTGCAATAATTAAATTGCTAGCGAGGATGACTCTTGAGGAATCTATCGATTTTAACAGATATCCCGCTGCCAATCGGGACACGATAGTGGCGCCTAGTGTTGAACTCATCAACGCGGACGACGTAAATGGATCAATTGCGCTCTCTTCGCAGAAGATCATGAAGTGGCCAATGAACAGAAAACTACCAATGCTACAGACAGCGAAATGTGCCATCGCAAAATAATAAGTAAACCAATTTGTGCTCGGTTGCTGTTCAGTCTCTGGTTCTATGGACGCCGAAGTTATCGGCGGCTCACGGATAAACACGAGACTCGCGAGCCCGATTACTGCAGTAGATGCAATCCCATAATTTAGCAATGCGCTACGCCAGCCATTATGCAACGCCATATCGCGCAAGATTAGCGGGACTACTATCCCGCCCACACCTTGGCCGCAGGTAACGATAGCGATCGCATAAGTTCGGTTATGGTCAAACCACCGGCTGGCCGCAGCGGTGATTGGGCTAAAAAACGTACCTTGCCCAATTCCGCCAACTAGAATTCCGTACGCAAGCGCGATTTGCCAGAATTCATCGGCGCGGCTGGCAATTAGCAATCCCGCACCAATTGAGATTGCTGCCAACAGGGCGAGCCTTAAGAAATTCATTCGGTCGGATGCGTATCCAATCACCAAGCTTCCGACAGCTGCGCCAACTAAGGCTGCCGTATGAACCAGTGAAAGCTTGCCGCGAGACCAAAAGAGCTCGTCCGACATGGGTTTCATTAAGATAGGAACTGAAGTCACCGCGCCGAAGCTCAGGGATGTCATCAACAATGAAAGGCAAGCGACAACCCAACTATAGGCACCCTCCGACGTCTTCACTTTCGCTGATTCAGAATATTCGATCACAATGAGCTCGATGCGCGACACAAAACGGGGTGTGGCCTGAAACAATCATTTCCACTGTAGTAAGCGCTTCTTAGCGTTAGTCATGATTAGGATGATTACGCTGCCAACCACCGCTAGAAAAGACGTCGCCGGACGCTCGAATGCGAATGATTAGACTCGTCTGACCGTTAGTCGTTGTCATGGAAAGATGGTGGAGGGAATCCGGCTTAATGGGTAAATACTAAGTGCATTCTCCTTACCTTCACAGCGCCGTCTGGGTCTATGTGAAGACCTAGCAGGTCTAAAGCGCTTCATTTAGGCTTGGAGCCGTAAGGCGCGGCCTCTGCGATCTTCGCGCTAACGCTTAGGCTTTAGAATGCTGCCTACACACGTTACCAACACGATGGGGGTCAGGGAGGCGACGATTTCGGCTCGATACAATCGTTCGTGCGTTTCAGGTGTAGAATCGCCGATAGTTCTGGGGATCGAAAGTGAAGCCGCGAAACATAAGCGCTGGTTTCCTGTTTAAGGCGGTCTGGAACTATGTGCATTTTTTGGCTGACTTGCGAGCTAACGGCTTGAGGAATGTGTCGGGTGGCACGTCCAGCACTGCCGCAAACTTCCCGATAATCTCAAGCCCGACGTAGGCAACCCCTCGCTCCAGTTTGCTCACATGGGCTCGGTCCACGTCAGAATCGTGGGCCAGCTGCTCTTGGGAGAGACCCCTTTCATGCCGGATGCGGCGCAGATTGGCTGCGAATGGCTGGCGGATATCCATGCCGCCAACCAACCGCGCTATCGCGACACGCTTGATACCGCATTCCTTTGGTCTGCATTCTTCGGCGTCTACGCCGATGCTTATGCTGTCAGAGCGGATAATCAAATTGATCGTGGCATAGATCCTATGCCGGAGCTGATGGATGGCGTGCGCATGCTGGTCGCTTACGAGAAGCGATGCATGAGCGATACCAGACGCTTCGCACTCCAGCCGACAGACTCTGACGTTCTGATTGTCCTCTATCCGGGCTTTTACGTTCCCGGCTGCATGCCGACTCCCACGAGCAATAAGACAGAGTCCTTCCTGCTAGGTGCGCGGAACTGAACGAGCGACTGTCATTCAATAAGCGAGAGGGTTTTACGGGATGTCAGAAGTTGCGAACATTGCACTGGAGATCGAAAATCTCGACGAGCTGCGAATTCGAAAGGTCATTACTGACGAGGAATTTGCAGACCGAAAAGCAAAGCTTCTAGCGCCAACTAAACCGGGCAATCCGCCAACGCAAAAACGACCAGGTACAATACTGGCAGTCTCGGTTATCGCGGTGTCGTTGCTGGTGGGTGCTGCTTACGGCGGAAACGGTGCAGTCATTCTCGGGACTATGTTCGGCTTATTCATTTATCTGCTACCGGCCTTTATCGCGTATCAGCGCTGGCACACGAACAGGCACGCCATTCTGGTTATCAACCTCTTCTTGGGCTGGTCGATTATTGGTTGGCTCGGGGCGTTGATCTGGTCGGCGACCTCCGCAACGACAAAATCGACAACGGCGTCAGTCGCACTCGTAGGAGGAGTCTTGGCTGCAAGTTCGATGTTCTCGGCAGACGTGCGGGCTCAAGAACTCTATCCGGACATTGCTCGGGAACATATCGCAGCTTATCGGGACCTAGATGACAAAGCTTACCTTTGTGAAATATCTGCGGCTAAAATTTGCTCCCCGTTTGAATGGCGAGCAAGCGGCGATCATGGCGTCAAATGAATTTGCGGTACACAACCACCGGTCGTTTCTATCAACTAATGAGCAGCCATGATCTTCAAGCTAAGGCAGGATTACATTTTGCCGTCGTCACGAGCTTTGCGCTCGTACCCAGCAATCTCTTCCTTCGTGAACTGCCGTACCGGAGATGCTGGACCGTATTTGTTTCCGCGAAAGCCACGCGTGCGTGCTGATCCAGGACGAACCTGAGGATTAATCTTATCCCGCTCTTCGTATGGATACTCGCCGGAGGTTTTAATGTGGGTGAGATCTGAAGTGGTCTTTGTTTTACTGTAGCGACTATCGTTCGGCATATTCGTTTGACCTGTAAATTAGCTGATACTGAGTGAGCTGTTAAAATTTCAATGACTATCATTTTGACAACTATTGTACGTAGCCGCAGACCAGAACGATCTGCAGCTTCTCGGAGTTCATGACAAAAGCGACGGGGAGACTGGCTCGACGTGCCGTTTAGTCGAGGAGGTCGATCGGCCACATCGTGCGGTCGAAAACCCACTCTAAGTCAAGTTGCTTCAGGTTATAGCGATCTAACCTGTCTTTGTTTTTGATCGGGGACGAATGAATCGAGCCCTTGATATTGTGGGCCCGGCAAACGCTTTCCCAGATGCTTTTGGCGCCCGCGTCGAATGACGGCAGTCCCGCTGTTGGGATATCGATCAGCGCATGGAAATGAAGCGGCGCAAATGTTCCCATCTTGCTCCATATCTCCGGCACAACAACGAAGTTCTGAGCGGCGAAATCAAGTTCCAATTTTGCAGACCGGTGTATGCCTCTCAACATGCGCACCAAAAATTCGCGAATACATTCCCGCGCGATATTTGCGTCTTCAGGTTGAAAGACTTCGTGCCAATCTAACTTGAAAACCAACTCACGGTTCGCTGGCATGGAATTGAGTTTAAAGACTGCATCCTTTCGGATAGCTGCGTGCTGATCGGCGAGCGTACGCGCTCCCCTGGCTGCAATCGTCAGTTCAAACGGCGTTTTTGCCTGCTTGATGCGCTTAATGGCTTCCGAGCGGGAAGTAGGATTCTTGGTGCCATATTTGCCGGTTGCGCCGCGATCGGGCACGTCCTTTGAGCCGGATGCGATAAGACGGCGGAGTTCTTGCTTGAGGCTGAGTTTAGTCATGTCACGCATATTTATATCGGCAAGTCGCATGAACTGGCGGGCAGGCCTAAAAAATTACAGGCAAGAGGGCGAAATGGCGTCCCAGCCGTCCCAGCCGTCCCAGACGCGCTCGTTCATAGCCTATTCGTCCGACTTCTTCGGGTAATGCTTAAACAGCTCGTCGAACTGCTCGCGGCGGTATCCCTTGGCTTGTATCGGGGTGCGAACGTTCATGGGACGGATGTGACGGGGCAGGAGCTTGGCCAATCGAAGCTGACCGTCACTTCCCCACTGACACCATGGCCGATCCTTGAATCCCTTGAGATGCGCAACAAGAGCGGCAGAGCTGATTGCGGCTGCGCCGGTCATATCGAAGCCGGCGCGTATGTCGTGAAGAAGCATCTCTTCTAAGGAAGGCTCGTCCAAGTGGATAGGATCCAGCGCCAAGGCGTCTTTGCGAGCCTGCTGCGCCCACTCCGGACCTGCAAGTTCCGCGATAGCCAGTAAAGGTTCCCATTTGTCGATGCGGCGTGAAGCAAATCCAGTCGGCATTTCTGGAACGGCGTCTAGAAGGTTGCTGACAGCGGTCTCGGCCCAAAGCTTGCAGGTCGCAGCGAGTTCTGCGATTTCGCGCTCATGATTTGGAAGAATGCGCTCGACGTTTTCGCCAGGCAACTTGCGGTGCATGTAAAAAGTTATGCAGCGGCTGGCAAGTGCCGCATTCGGCATCTTGCCAATGCGCGCAATGACTTTAGGACACCACGCACTATAGCTCTTTCCACCCGCACGACGGATTCGCGGGCCATTGCGCTTGCAACCTGCGTTGAAGAACTTGATCAGCGTAATATTCGACGAGGTAAAGTTGAGATCGCCTTCATCGTAGATGATTGTCGCGCCCTGATCGGCAGGTTCAAACAACGACGCGGGCGTCGCGTCGAAGACTTTTTCAACGCTCGGCGAAAGTCCGGCCAAAATGTCGATGAGTACTGTCTTTCCGCTTTCCTGCGCAATCGACTGCACTTCAATGATTGGCGACGTGCGAGCGGCACGAAACGCCCAAAAATGAAGTAGGGCGAGTGCGCTGACACGAGCATACGATTCCGGCAGGATCACGTGACGTGCGATGCGCGACGCCACTGAATTCAACAGTTCGGAAGTCTCATTGGGTGTTGCAACCGTCACCGATACGTCACGCGGCGTGCCGGCTGGCGACGTCGGCGTTGAACGTCCGTCATCGTAAAGACCGCTCTCCTTCGTTGCGCGGTACAGATTGATGTGGTGGGCCAGCACGCTCAGCACGGCACGGCGATCAGGAAGGGCGGGTTTCACCAAAGCTTCCGCTTCGTCGCGAAAAGCAAGAATATCCTCGCCTCGGAAAATGCGGGAAGCCAGGCTTTTTAAGGAACTTGCAACCTCGCTCCAGTGAAGCTGATTCTTGTCATCAAACGATACCCACTGAGCGTCTGCGTAGGCCGACGCAGGCAGCGCGGTGGGATCATCGCTAATCACAACATATCCGTCCGAGCCGTCGATGCGTTTTGCCTTTAGCTCACGCACAGCGTAGCTCTCGCCGGAACTGATCTCGAAGACAGGTAGCTTGAAGTGTTCTGCCAGGTCGACGCCTGCTTCTGCAAGGCCGATATCAGCCGGGCCCGACAGCACGAATTTCCTGCCGCCGGCCGCCTTTGCATTCATGAGCTGCATGAGAAGCGCGCCGGGCAAATGGATACCGTCCTTCCCACTACAATACTTCTCGCGAAGATCATCGCCGGTCACGATGCTGGCGTCTGCCGTTTTGCTGTATACCGAATCGACGCGGCGGTCCTCTAGGGTTAGACCGCCCGGATCCGGTACAAGCGGCGGGCTAATCCCTTCTTCGTGAGAAGGGTTGTCAGTTGATTGGTTTGTAACGGAAATTCCCTTCTCAGAAATGCTGCTTGATGGTGTTGCGTCCGCTTGTGTCGGGTGACCGGGCAAGCGAGCCCCAATGTGCTTGTCATTTGAGCTATTGTTCTCGCCGCCGGTCATGATTTGGCACCGTCGGTTGCTTCGTGGCGATGACGGTGAAGTAAGCCAGCACGTTTGGCGGAGCGTCCGAAATTCTCTGCGACGCCTTCGACGGTTCGCAGGTTCGTTCCGGTGATTTCAACCCTGTGAGCGCGAGGGCGGAACTTGACCCGTACCCCCGGGTAGACCTCAAAATCGCGAACATCGCGAATCTGGAGCAGCGGCCACACTCGCGAGAAGTAGCGGCGGAACTGCTTCTCATCGCCAAAATAGGCGACGCGGGAGACGACTCTATATATGTGTACTGTTGAGCCCACTGTCTCCATGCTGATGGTGGTGTAGACCGAGCGGCGGGTTCGCAGCTCCTTTTTGAGGCGTCGCGCCGTCACAGAACGATTTTTTTCGCTATTCATGAAGAATCCTGCATTTGAAAAGGGTTTGGGAAATCGCCGCTCATGAGCGGAAATCGATATGGGTGCGTCCGAAGGGACCATGGAGAGGTGAGCGAGCCACAAACCGCGTGGACGCGCCTCCGCAATGCTTCAGATCATTTTCGAGCTATCAAGCCGCGCGGGGGCATCGTGCAGCCGATCAGCCGTTTGCGGATGCCTTAGAGACCCATCGCGATAGACTCGTTTTGCAGCGCGCTGCGAGATGTGCTCGTGCCGCATGCTCGAAATCAAAACATAGTAAGGTCAGGGCACCGCGCAAGCAGACGCGGTCCTGCGTGGTGTCCACCAGTGTCGCTAGGTGTCTCGCAACGAAAATAAATTTGATAAAGCGTCAAGAGGCGGCCCTCCGAGCCCACAAATCAGTTGAATTCGAGGTCGGCGCGATTAGGCCTGATTGATCAAGACACATGGGCCACGAGTCCCAGAGGTCCGCCGGCATCAGATTGTTCGCGGTATCGTTTGCGACCTGCTCGATGCGCAGCCGGTCTTGGCGTGGTAGCATCTTGAGGACGCGATGAATGCCGCGGATGCGCATGCTGTCGAAGATCGCGTTGGCGTGCTCCGGTATCAGCGGCTTGATAGTTTCGGTCGGTTAACGCGGATCTTGTCGAACGGATTCTGATGTTCAGCAGTTCGTGGCCGCGGCAGTTCGGTCGCAATCGGCGTTCGCCCTGAGGCGCGTGACACCGTCCTCCGTCGCTGTGCCTTTGTCGTATGCGACAGTTCCGCCGATCTTCCCGATGTAAACCGTCTCCGGGATGCCGGTCGCGCTAGATGCCGTGTTTGCGGACGCCAGAACTCCGCACAATCACCTCATCGGTCGTGATGCCCGCCAGGTCGACGGCGACATCCACGCGTGTGACCTTGCCAGTCAGGACGAACTCGAGGAAGTCTACACCCGCGATCGACAATAATAGAGTGTCGTCGCCTGAATCGCGTAACGCGATGTTGCGCCATAAGGGATGCCCCGCTTGACGCAGTAGTCCTCAAACGAACGGACGTTGCTTTGAACTTGAACCGAATCAAGGTCAGCTTTCGTATCCGACAGCTTGTCGATTTTCAGGATGGAGGTTGGTATTGAAATTGATGCAGACATGCGAAATTATTCGTTCGAATGACGTTCCCTTGAGTTTGATTGTGGTGAGTGTGAATAACCCGGCTTATTAGAGCGAGCCGCCCGAATTAGCGTCTTCAGCGATAGCTGGCTTCGCGCTGACCGGTTTCTTCCCGCGCTTGGGTGAGCGTTTTGCAGCCGCTACCTTGCGCGGCTTGCACTTCGAACGATAGAGAATAACCCACGGATCGGTCTCGCTATACGCAGGGGCATAGTTTCCTGCGCGAATGCGGCCGATGTAGTCGCTCAAGTCCTCGATATGAACGCGCGTGCCGCCGCTGTATGTGATGCGGAGTCGGAGTGCGTCGACTTCGCTGTAGAAATGCGATTTTGAAATGTTGAGCCTGGCGCAGACTTGCTGCCGGGTGAGAAAAATCTCGTTTGTAAGAATGCGATCGTCCATTGCTTTTGTCCGGTTACACCAGGAGCGGTGCCTGACCGGAAAATGGGGTCACAATGGGGGCCCAGCAGGTGCGTCAAAACCGGGGCCTATCCCAGTGCCATGTAAAAACGCAGTATCGAAGTGTGCGATGTTTGCGCTAGGGCTTGGGGGCTTCTTGTTGCCGGAGATATTCGTCGGCTCGCATAGTCAGCAGCACCCAGCGAACGACGATCCGGGCGTAACTATCCTTAAGGCTGCGCCGTTGACTAGCCTTCGAACCCCGTTCTTTCGCCGTAATCTCCAGCGCATCTTCCTGAGTCTTGCCTTCGTCCCGCAACTTCTTCATGCGGGCAGAGAAGGCGTCATCGAAGATTCGGGGGCGTCCCCCCTTTTTCGGCGGCGTTCGGATGCCGATCCGCGGTTTAATCAAAAAGTCGCGGACAAGTACCTCGGCTAGCCATCTGAAGCGATCCAGATCGTCCGGATCGATGCCGTATTTTTCAAACAGTCCCGGGATCTCGGCGTAGGTGTGAGTTGTGACAGCATCCTCCGTGCCCGGAGGCTGGAGGATCTGCTGCTCGTCTTCGTCACCCCAGACCCCCTCCAGAATAATGTCCGGGCCCAACGGCTGATCGCGGTACGGATAGATGACCTTACGGGGAGGCATCAGCCGAAATTTCCATGCAGAAGTTCGCCCAAGCCTGCATCAGGGCTCGTCGGCGATCAAGGAGATTGCCGCGTCTATAGGCGGCCTCCGCCTTGTTCTTGATGGTATGGGCCAGTGCCATTTCGACGAGCTCGTTCGGATACTCGGTCGTTTCGGCGGCCCAATCGCGGAATGTCGAGCGGAAGCCATGCACCGTGAGGTCTGAACGGTTCATCCGCTTGAGGAGGGCCAACATGGCCATGTTCGAGAGCGGTTTGTCGATTTCCTGCCCAGGAAAGACGTAGTCGGTTTCCTGACTCAGATCCGCCAAGATTTCTATGGCTCGGTCCGACAGTGGCACTTGATGTTCGACGCCCGCTTTCATGCGCTCAGCCGAGACTGTCCACACCTTCTCCTTGAAGTCGATCTCGTCCCATTTCGCGCCAATCGTTTCACCTGTCCGTGCGGCGGTCAGGATGGTGAATTCCAGGGCTTTCGCGGCCGTGCCATCACGACTTCGAAGGTCGGTCATGAACGTTGGTATGTCGCGAAAGGGAAGAGCAGGGTGATGTTGGACCTTGGCCACCTTCCGCATGGCTGGCAGCACTTTATTTAAATGACCTCGCCACCGAGCCGGATTTTCGGCGCTCCGATACTTGTGCGCCGCCGCCCAATCCAAGATGGCTTCAATACGGCCCCGAACTCTTGATGCGGTCTCGGTCTTGGTAGACCACAGCGGTTTCAGGATATCGAGGACGTTGTCGACGGTGACAGCATCGACAGGAAGCTTTCCGATTTTCGGATCGGCGTAGGTGGCCAGGGTGTTCTTCCACTGCTCGCGATGTTTCGGATTGCGCCATCCACTTTCCTGCAAGGCGATGTATTCAGTGGCGCATTCCGAAAATGTCTTCGTGGACGATTTCCCCCGCTGCTGAAGGGGATCAAGGCCCTCTCGCAGTTGCTTTCGCGCGACCTCAGCCGCCTCGCGAGCCTCCTTCAACGAAACGTTCGAAGCGCTTCCAAGCCCCATTTCGAAGAGCTTCGGCTTTCCATTTTCATAAACGCGGCCTGGAAGTCGATACAGGAAAACCCATCGGCGGCCACCGTTCGCTGAAACGCTCAGATACAGACCGTTGCCGTCTGCATGGCGGCCGAGCTCTTTAACGGTTTTGACGGTGCGGGCCGAGAGCCGATTGATCTCGCGAGCCATGTGTGCCCCAACATTCAATAATTTCTGCCCCAACAAATAACTCGGATCGGGGCAGACATCAATGGACGGGCAATGACGAGTGTAGACAATAACATATTGATAAAACTAAGATTGATAGACATCGTCGAACAAGGTTGTTCACCGTAGGACATTAGTTCGACACCCTCCCTCTCCGCCAACAACCTCCCGGGGCATCAGCCCGACCCCGTTCGCAATTGACAAAATGTCGCTCTTTGGCTGTACTTGAGGCCATGGGGAAAGCGATCTCCCCACAAGGCGACATGCCCAAGAATCGCGTCCAGTTTTTCAACAAGGACGCATCATGTCAGCTATCAATGCAATTCCCCCCGAAAAGCTCTCCCGTTTGATCGGCACGCCCGCGTGCCCCATTCTCGTCGACGTCAGGACTGACGAGGACTTCAAGGCTGATCCGCATCTGATACCCGGCGCAAGGCGGAGCGATTATGCGCAAGCCGCCGCGTGGGCATCGGCATTGTCCGGCCAGGCCGTCGTGGCAATTTGCAAGAGAGGGCAGAAACTCAGTGAGGGTGTTGCAGCATGGCTTCGTCATGCTGGCGCTTCCGCCAATATTCTTGAAGGCGGCATCGAAGCCTGGGCAAAAGAAGGTCTTCCGTTGGTCCCTGCTTCAAAGCTCCCTGATCGAGATCTGCAAGGCCGGACGGTCTGGGTAACCCGCTCGCGCCCCAAGATCGACCGGATCGCCTGCCCGTGGCTGATCCGCCGCTTCATCGATCCATCGGCGGTGTTTCTTTTCGTAGCGGCTTCGGAAGTTGAAGCCGTCGGAGCGCGCTTCGGAGCTGTTCCATTCGACATTGAGAACGTGTTCTGGAGTCATCGCGGCGAACTGTGCACGTTTGACGTGATGATCGAGGAATTCGGACTCGAGGCCGCGCCGCTCAAGCGTCTGGCGACGATGGTTCGGGCTGCGGACACGGCCCGGCTCGATCTCTCGCCCGAGGCTCCCGGTCTGCTTGCGGCGTCGCTGGGCCTGTCGCGAATGTACTCCGATGACCTGAAACAGCTTGAAGCCGGCATGACACTGTACGATGCATTCTATCGCTGGTGCCGGGACGCAACCGACGAAACCCACAACTGGCCATCGCATAAGGCAAAAGTGAAGTCATGACCGACGCTGCCGCAACGTCTTCAATCTCCACGGAACGAAGCACACCCAGCTTCCCCACCCTGGGGGAGGCTTTCTGGGTCTGGCTGCGGATCGCCTTGCTCAGCTTCGGCGGCCCCGCCGGGCAGATCGCGGTCATGCATCGCATCCTCGTCGAAGAGAAGCACTGGGTTTCGGAGAGCCGGTTTCTGCATGCGCTGAACTACTGCATGCTGTTGCCGGGTCCTGAAGCGCAGCAGCTTGCGACCTATATCGGCTGGCTGATGCATCGTACGCGCGGCGGCATTATGGCCGGCGGGTTGTTCATTGTGCCGGGCGTCATCGCCATCATGGCGCTGAGCTACATCTATGCTGCGTTCGGCAATGTGGCGTTTGTCGCTGCGTTGTTCTTCGGTCTCAAGGCGGCTGTTCTGGCGATCGTGATTCAGGCCGTCTTCCGCGTCGGCAAGCGGGCGCTGAAAAACCGGGTGATGCAGTGGCTGGCGGCCGCCGCGTTCGTGGCGATCTTCTTTTTCCATGTGGCGTTTCCCGTGATTATTCTGGCGGCGGGGCTGATCGGGTTTTTCGGCGGCCGCGCAGGTCTTGCCGCGTTCGCAGCGGGTGGCGGGCACGGCAGCGAGAAGTCCACCGCGCTCGTGGATAGTCTGCTTGGCGATGAGTTGCCGCTGCACGCGCGCCCGAGCGTGGCGAGTTCCCTGCGTGTCGCGGCGGTCTGGCTGCTGCTCTGGCTGATCCCGGTGGCGTTACTCTTTCTGCTACTCGGACATGGCAGTGTCTTTACGCAGATCGCGGTGTTTTTCAGCAAGATGGCCATGGTCACGTTCGGCGGGGCCTATGCCGTGCTGGCCTACGTCGCACAGCAGGCGGTTGAGAATTATCACTGGCTAAAACCGCACGAAATGCTGGACGGCCTCGGCATGGCGGAAACAACGCCGGGCCCGTTGATCATGGTGCTTCAATTCGTGGGCTTCATGGCCGCCTTCCGTGATCCCGGCACGCTGCCGCCGATGATCGCAGGAACGCTTGGCGGCCTGCTGGCGACCTGGGTGACGTTCACGCCATGCTTCCTCTGGATATTCCTTGGCGCGCCGTTCATCGAAACCATGCGTGGCAACAAGGCGCTTGCAGGCGCACTGTCGGCCATCACGGCGGCGGTGGTTGGCGTGATTTTGAATCTGGCGATCTGGTTCGCCGTCCACAGACCTTAGGTTATGCGTCAAGTGTCCTGTTAGCTGGATTGCGTTGATTTGACGATCGTTTCCGCGACGCGGCTTGTTTCGCATGTATCTTTGATGCGGCAGCGGTTCAACGTCAGGGTTTCGGCCCGCGG
>Ga0310345_10000125_pt1 | contig 159467 bp, 149 predicted proteins | sample HC15DNA20500_MG_FD_204667 | JGI IMG/M metagenome (GOLD analysis project Ga0310345, IMG submission 204667) | Marine microbial communities from station ALOHA, North Pacific Subtropical Gyre - HC15-DNA-20-500_MG | ecosystem: Environmental > Aquatic > Marine > Oceanic | place: Pacific Ocean... | reverse complement strand
GTGATCCGGTGGTTCTGTATGGAAGGGCCATCGCTCAACGGATAAAAGGTACTCCGGGGATAACAGGCTGATACCGCCCAAGAGTTCATATCGACGGCGGTGTTTGGCACCTCGATGTCGGCTCATCTCATCCTGGGGCTGAAGCCGGTCCCAAGGGTATGGCTGTTCGCCATTTAAAGAGGTACGCGAGCTGGGTTTAGAACGTCGTGAGACAGTTCGGTCCCTATCTGCCGTGGGCGTTGGAGATTTGAGAGGAGCTGCTCCTAGTACGAGAGGACCGGAGTGGACGAACCTCTGGTGTTCCGGTTGTCACGCCAGTGGCATTGCCGGGTAGCTATGTTCGGACGGGATAACCGCTGAAAGCATCTAAGCGGGAAGCCTCCCTCAAGATGAGATCTCCCTGGGAACTTGATTCCCCTGAAGGGCCGTTGAAGACCACAACGTTGATAGGCTGGGTGTGGAAGCGTTGTAAGGCGTGAAGCTAACCAGTACTAATTGCCCGTGAGGCTTGACTATATAACACCAAAGCAGTCCCAAGACTCCACGAGTCAGGACAGCGTAAAGACAAGGTGTCAGAAGTCAGCTTGCTAATCATGAATAGCAAACTTCTCGTTCCCAATTTGGCTTTGCCGGTCAGTCAAGTAGTCGACCGGTAAGGCAACCTATTTGGTCCTCCTGATTCCATCAGGAAAACCAAACCAGTTTGCCTGACGACAATAGAGTGTTGGAACCACCTGATCCCATGCCGAACTCAGAAGTGAAACGACACATCGCCGATGGTAGTGTGGGGCTTCCCCATGTGAGAGTAGGTCATCGTCAGGCTCTTAAATATAAAAAAAGGCCCCTCAGCGCATTATGCTGAGGGGCCTTTTTTTATATTTAGGATACGGTGACCTCCTCTCCCTACCTCGCAGCGCCTGCGCTGCCATCCCGTCAAGCGGGACCGAGGTGTGACACCCGATGCACCGAAGGTGCCAGGGTGAGGCGCCGCAGGCGTCCCGAAGGGATAGCGAGCTGGCTCGCTACCTAAGTAGGCCATAATCGCGCCAGCCGCCAGCCGCCAGCCGCAACATGCCCGACGCTAAACCCCAAACACGCCCCCACGCCAACACAAAAAACGGTCGCCCGTCGGAGCCTGCCTTCAACACCTCAATCGCCATGCAAGCATGGCTCCCACAAGCAAGTATGTGGCTCTGTCACCAAACCGAAAAACCGTCGTCATCAAGCATACCCATGCCGTCCCCATGCTGGTTGGTCAGACCAGAGATGACGGAAGATACCCGATGATCTTTTATATATGCATTTTGGTGGCAGCCATCGCGTTCCTTGCCTATCGCTACCATAAACTGATGTACCACTTTCGATCTGTAAAAGCGGGAAAGCTCTACCGAAGTGGTACGCTTGGGCCGGTCGGCTTGTGGGTAATGCACCGGATTTTCCGGGTGAATACCATCGTTAATCTACGACTCGAAAATGAGTACGTGAAAGGCGGCTGGTACCACCGTCAGAAGCGTTATTGTGAGCGCCATGGCATTCGTCTGGTCAACATTCCAATGGCCCAGGATACGCCGCCTAGCGAAGCCCAGATTGGCCAGATGATGGATGAGCTTGATCGCGAGGGCAGCCGTTGCCTGGTGCATTGCGAAATGGGCGTCATCCGTACCGGTATGATGGTGGTGGCGGTCGCGACGCGCCGTTATGGGGTGCGGGATCAGGGGGTATGGCAGCATTTCCCCCTTTATGGTCATAAACTGGATAACCGTCGTCAGCGGGTGCGTGAGTTTATCCTGCGCTGTTCGAGAGCGACAGATGCCTCTGCCTCCATGGCATCATCCCAGTAACGGGCAATCTTCCGGGAGGTGCAGTGAGATGCGGTCGCGCACCACTGCTACCTCAAAGCGGGTATCCTTGAGGGGCTCACCATCGAGATTGAAGTGCATGGCTGAGGGCGTCTCGACGGTCAGTGAGGCGACTCTTGCCCGAACAAACAGCCCTTCGTGATCCGGGTCCTGCCGTGCCTCGCTATCAAACAGCTCACGGACTCCCGCCAGTAAGTCCATATCTGCAGGCAAGATCGCTACATCGAGCAGTCCATCATTGATCACGGCATCCGGGCAGAGTTGTTGACCGCCGCCTGCCTGGCGGCCGTTTCCGAGACCGGCAGCCAGAAACTCCCCTTCCCATTCGAAGTCACCATTACTGAAGCGACCTTTGGCTGCCGTGATTTCGGTGAATTTGCTTAGCCCTGTGAGGAAGTAGGCTGCACCGCCTAACAGGTTTTTCAGCTCTTCCGACGTTTGTGTGGTGACTTCAGTTCCAAACCCGCCGGTGGCCATGTTCAGAAAGTAATGATCATTAATCCTGACTGCATCGCAGGGAGAAGCCTGACGGCCAACAAGGGATAACGCCTCTTCCATGTCCTGGGGGATCCCGGCAGCAGTGGCGAAATCATTTGCCGTGCCAAGAGGCAAGATGGCAAGAGACAGGTCGTCACGACCACTGGCAAGCATGGCATGAGCAATATCGCGGATGGAGCCGTCGCCCCCGCCGGCGATTAATGTGCGGTAGTCAGCGTCCAGGGCTTCCTGGACGTAGCGTTCGGCATCGCCCCCTTCCCAGGTGACACGGACGGCAATATGGTGGCCTTGCTCCCGCCATTTCATGACGGCGTTACGAACTGCTTCGTTAGCCGCTTGCTTGCCATGGAGAATAAGAAAACTGTGCGTGGTCATCCCATTTCCTGCCAGAGTGAACAGAATGACAGAGTAGCCGGGTCGAAGAGCAAAGAGGAGAGCCGGGAGCGCAGCTTTACAAGGATTAACGTCGTTTATAGTTTTTTGCTATCAAAGTAATAATTCAATAGCGCTTAACTATTTTTATGTTGGGCATGATAATCAATCTCAGTTAATGAGGTAATTATCATGGTCAAGACAGTCAGCTTTGGTGTAATGCATATTTCGGTGGCCTTTTTCGTGGTCTGGGCAATGACCGGAGACTGGCGCATTGGTGGGGCGACAGCCCTGGTTGAGCCCTGCGTGAATACAGTGGCGTATCACTTCCACGAGAAGATCTGGAAACGCTGGAAGAACGGCCAAGCCCTGAGCAAAACGGTCATGGCGGAGGATAAACTCAGTGTTTACTCTGCGTGAAGCGTTGGTTAAGCTAGCGAAAAGTATACATTCTCAGGGGTATTTGTCAGGTGCAGAACAAGAGCAGCGACATTGATGCAATCCGTCAGGTGGTGAACCAGGTTCTTGAGGTTCATGCCCGGGAAGAAGGGGGACAGCGATCCCAGGCCCGTGCCGAGATCCTGATCCATTCCATGCAGGTGTTTGCCCAGCGTGGACTGCAACGTACGACTGTACAGCACCTGCTGGATGCCTCTGACGTGTCGCGTCGCACCTTCTATAAATACTTCCGCAACAAGATGGATGTGCTGGAAAGCATTTACCGCATCTTTGTGGACAATATGCTGCTGCACTTCCACAAGGAAGTGAAACAGGCGGGCTCAGCGAAGGATATTATCCGCAACACCACCAAGGTGTACTTCGCTTATCACGTGAGCATGGGGCCGATCATCAAGCTGATGATGGAAGAGGCGCGGTCTTCCGCTTCTGCGCTGGCCCCCCATCGGGAGCGGGCTCAGGCAATTTCGTCTGAAGTGCTGACAGCCCAGATCAGTCGCTTTACTGGTCGTGATTATGATCCGCTGGTGTTCCGTACCATGCTGTGGATGATGGAAAACTATTCCCTGTACATCTTTGAGGATGGCGGTTTCTCCCAGGAGCGGCTGGAGCAGTGTCAGCGCGTGGCAATCGGTATCGCGGAATCGCTGGTGCTGGGCGAGGCGACGCCGGGCATGCTGGAACGCCCAGGCGCCTGACCCTTGTTGCTCCCGATCAGGCCGGAGGTCACTCCTTCGGCTTGATAAACTTGAGCGTCATCCGGTCACTTTCACCAATCGCCAGGTAGGTGTCCCGGTCCTTGTCGCCGAGGCGCAAGCTGGGCGGCAGCGTCCAGACGCCGGCAGGGTGATTGGCTTCATCTTTCGGGTTGGCGTTGATCTCTGAACGTTCCACCAGCGTGAAACCGGCTTTTTCCGCCTGCTCGATCACATACCCCTCACTCATATAGCCCGTTTCAATCTGGCGCTCCAAAGGCCGAACTTCCGGGGCACGGTGTTCCACTACCCCCAAAAGTCCTCCCGGCTTCAACGCATCGTAGAAACTGGCGAATACCGCTTCGGTTTTACCGGCTTTGGCCCAGTTATGAACATTGCGGAAGGTGAGGACGCGGTCCACTGTGCCTGCTGGCGCAATCACGGTATGAGTGGGTGGATTCAGGGCGGTGACGCGGACGTGATCATAAAGGCTTGGCGTTTTCGCCAGCCGTGCCTTGAAGAGGGTGACTGAACGGCGGTAAAAAGGCACGTCGCTGTCTTCAGGGAAATGGGCGGCGTAGAACGTGCCGTGCTGATGCAGCCAGGGCGCGAGGATAGAGGTATACCAGCCGCTGCCAGGCCAGACTTCCACCACGGTCATATCCGGTTGGACATCAAAGAATTTCAGGGTTTCTACCGGGTGGCGGTATTCGTTACGGGCTTTTTCTTCTGTGCTGCGGAGTGGTCCGTCGGCAAGTTCATGAAGTGAACCTGCATGGACCAGGCTTGCGGTCAGCAGGGCGGTGAAAATAATCATAAGGCGCATGATCTCGTCTCATCTTATCTGAGGCCGCGGATCAACACCTTCATGTAGTCAGCGGCTTGAGCTTCCAGGCTGCCCTCGCCGGTGAGGGCCCAAGTGTAGGTGGTGCCGATGACAAGGTTTACCATTAACAGGATGGTATCGCGAGTGGGCAGGGCAACGAAGTAGCCATCTTTGCGAAGTTCGTTGAAAAAGGCGTCGGCCACGGGAAGATTCTGTTCGATCAGCGCGAGATAGTTGCGCTGGATGTCGCCCATGAAATCCCCGGCTTCCTGAATCAGCACCCGTGAAAAGGCCTGGTTCTGTTCCAGATAACGGGCCACATTGCGACACAGGTTTTCCAGTCGCTCAAGGGGCGGTTCTACGCTCATCAATGCGGAAAGAATGATGTCGCGGATATCGTTGAGGTTCTCTTCCACGATGGTCAGCAGCAGGGCTTCCTTGGAAGAAAAGAACTTGTAGATCGTGGCCTTGCCCACGGCCGCCTGTTCCGCAATGGTTTTCACCTCTGCGGTACGGAAGCCTTCTCGGGCGAAGACTTCCTGAGCGGCTATCAGGATGCGGGCACGACGCGGGTCATCCATGACTCGGATTCCTGTGTTATAGGGTCAGAGATATTTGATCTTTTCGAGCTGCTCTTCGAGTTTGGCAAGCTGTGAGCGGTAATCGTCAAGCTTGGCCTTTTCCTTGTCGACGACGGCCTGGGGAGCCTTGTCGACAAAGTTCGGGTTTTTCAGCTTTCCTTCTCCACGCCCCACTTCCTTGCGCAGCTTGTCGATTTCCTTGCCCAGACGATCGATCTCCGCATCTTTGTCGATCAGGCCAGCCATGGGCACCAGGATTTCCATGTCACCGACCAGCGCGGTAGCTGATGCCGGGGCGGAGTCGTCCGGGGTTAGCCAGGTGATGGATTCGAGTTTGGCCAGTTTACTGAGGAAGTTGCGGTTGGCATCCAGCAGCGCCTTGTCGCTGTCCTTGCCGTTGTGCAGGTAGAGCGGCAGTGCCTTGCCCAGTGGAATACCCATCTCGCCACGGATGTTGCGCACCGCGGTGATGACCCCCTTGATCCAGGCGATACCGGTTTCCGCGTCGGCGTCGATACGGTTGGTATCGGCGGCGGGGTAGGCCTGCAGCATGATAGTGCTGCCTTCACTGGCACCTTTGCCTGCCAGCGGAGCCACCTTTTGCCAGATCTCTTCGCTGATGAACGGCATGAACGGATGGGCCAGCCGCAGGATGGCTTCCAGTACCTGCACAAGTGTACGACGGGTGCCGCGCTTCTGGGCGTCGGAATAGTCGTCGCCATACAGGACCGGTTTGGACAGCTCCAGATACCAGTCGCAGTACTCGTTCCAGATAAACTCGTAGGCGGCGTGGCTGGCCACATCAAAGCGGAAGCTGTCCAGGGCGTCACAAACTTCCTGCTCGGCACGCTGCAGGGCAGAGATGATCCAGCGGTCGGCCAGTGACAGCTCGACTTCACCTTCAAGACCGCAATCCTGGCCTTCTGTGTTCATCATCACGTAGCGGGCGGCATTCCAGATCTTGTTGCAGAAGTTCCGGTAGCCTTCGATGCGGCCCATGTCCCATTTGATGTCGCGTCCGGTGGAGGCCAGCGACAGGAAAGTGAAGCGCAGTGCATCGGTGCCGTAGGCGTTGATACCGTCCGGGAAATCCTTGCGGGTGCGCTTGGCAATCTGCTTTTCTTTCTGCGGCTGCATCAAGCCCTTGGTGCGTTTGTCGACCAGTTCTTCGAGCTGGATGCCGTCGATCATGTCCAGAGGGTCAAGTACGTTGCCTTTGGACTTGGACATTTTCTGCCCGTCGTTGTCGCGGACCAGGCCGTGTACGTAAACCTTCTTGAAGGGCACCTCACCGGTGAACTTCAGGGTCATCATGATCATCCGCGCAACCCAGAAGAAGATGATGTCAAAGCCGGTGACCAGCACATCCGTGGGGTGGAAGGTGCGCAGGGTTTCTTCATCGTCCGGCCAGCCGAGGGTAGAGAAGGTCCACAGGGCAGAGCTGAACCAGGTGTCGAGGACGTCATCATCCTGGCTGAGGGGGGTGTCGCCCAGATTGTTATCGGCGCGCACTTCCTCTTCGCTGCGACCCACATAGACATTGCCGTCTGCGTCATACCAGGCCGGGATGCGGTGGCCCCACCAGAGTTGTCGGGAGATACACCAGTCCTGCAGGTCTCGCATCCAGGAGTAGTACATGTTTTCGTAGTTCTTCGGCACGAACTGGATATCACCGTTCTCTACCGCGGCGATGGCCGGCTTGGCCAGTTCTTCTACCGCCACAAACCACTGGTCGGTCAGATAGGGTTCGATGATCACACCGGAGCGGTCGCCACGGGGCACCTGCAGGGTGTGATCGGCCACCTTTTCCAGCAGGCCGAGGGCATCCAGGTCGTCGACCACTTTCTTGCGGGCGTCCACACGGTCCAGCCCGCGGTAGGCTTCCGGGACCTCGTCATTGAGGGCCGCATCGATGGTCAGGATATTGATCATCGGCAGGTCGTGGCGTTTGCCCACTTCATAATCGTTGAAGTCGTGGGCGGGGGTAATCTTCACGCAGCCGGAGCCGAAGTCCGGGTCGACATAATCATCGGCAATGATGGGGATGTCGCGATCGGCGAGGGGCAGGCGAATGGTCTTGCCGATCATGTCCTTGTAGCGGGGGTCTTCCGGGTGTACGGCAACGGCGGTATCCCCGAGCATGGTTTCCGGGCGGGTGGTGGCGACTACCAGATGCCCCGAGCCATCAGAAAGCGGGTAGCGGAAGTGCCACATATGGCCCTGCTCTTCCACGTTTTCCACTTCCAGATCAGAAATGGCGGTGTGCAGCTTGGGGTCCCAGTTCACCAGGCGCTTGCCGCGGTAGATCAGGCCTTCCTTGTGGAGGCGGACAAACACTTCACGCACGGCATTGGACAGGCCTTCGTCCATGGTGAAACGCTCACGGGTCCAGTCCACGCTGGCGCCCATGCGGCGCAGTTGGCGGGTAATGGTACCGCCGGATTCGCCTTTCCATTCCCAGACTTTCTCCAGGAATTTTTCGCGGCCCAGTTCATGGCGGTTGGTGCCCTCACCCGCCAGCTTGCGCTCTACCACCATCTGGGTGGCGATGCCGGCGTGGTCGGTGCCCACTTGCCAGAGGGTGTTGCGGCCCTGCATCCGGCGGTAACGAATCAGCGTATCCATGATGGTGTCCTGGAACGCGTGACCCATGTGCAGGCTGCCGGTCACATTGGGGGGCGGGATCATGATGCAGTAGGAATCACCCTGGCCGGAGGGCTTGAAATGACCGGCTTTTTCCCAGGTTTCGTACCAGGATTGCTCAATGCGATCGGGTTGGTAAGTCTTGTCCATGATCTGCGCCTGTTGCCTTTGGATGCTGCATCAAAAAAGAGGGCGCATTATAGCGAAGCCGGGCGGTGCCGTCGTGGGTTCACTGGTGTTATTCAGAGGCTCCCTAGTTCTTGCGACGCAGGGCGTCGCGCAAACGCAGGCGCAGGGCTTTTTCCAGCTTGGGCAGGGCTTCGGCCACCAGTTCGTCGATAACCCTGTCGATATCGGTATTGCTCAGGGTCGGTCGGGGCGCAGAGGGGGCGGGGCCTGCCGGGGAGGCCGTCGCTGGCGCCGGGCGCGTGGTGGGCGGGCTTGCGGTGGGAAGGAACGGATTGCTGCGCTCGCTGGCCAGCTTGCGAATCTGATCGCTGTTCAGCCGGTGATTGACAGGTGCAGCCTGGGGGGCGTCGGCAGGTTCGAGCAGCGGGGCCTTGTCCATGTCATCCAGCAGGGACTGGACATCGCCCAGCTCCCGCAGCAAGTCCTGTTTGCGTGTGTCGCGCTCGTTGTTCATGTCTGTCCCCGCGCTGCTGTCAGCCCAGTTCATGGGTGGTGACCGGGAAACCCCGCTCACGGTAGAAGCGGAAACGGTCCCTGCCTGCCTGTCTTTCGGGTTCGGCGCCACTGATCATTTCCGCGACTCGCTGGAAGCGGGAGGCGAAATTCGGCACGTGATCCGTCAGGTTGATGAGTACGTCGTGGTGTTCGCCCGGATCGCCGTTGTGGCCCAGAATCACCGGTGCCTGCCCTTCGTGATGAATGGCATGGGGCAGGAAGCCAGTCTTCGGAGCTTGCCAGAACTGGCTGTCCAATTGCCGTGCATGCTCCTCATTCCGGCAATGAATATAGACCAGACGCCCTTGTTTCATGGCTTTGTCGGCAATTCGCCAGGCCAGCGCCTGGCGAACGCCATCCCCGGCCTTGCTGCTGAGATAAAAGGTGACTTCGGTCATGGTGGCCCTTCGGGCGTCAGACGTCCGAGGTCGGACGTCTGACGCAGGTTAACGCTGGTGTGTCGCCCGACCGTTATTTTGCCAGATCCATCAGGAAGCGGGTAAGCATGGGGACCGGGCGGCCTGTGGCGCCCTTGCTCATGCCGCCACTGATCCAGGCGGTGCCGGCGATATCCAGATGCGCCCACTTAACGTCTTTTGCGAAGCGGGACAGGAAGCAGGCAGCCGTAATGGAGCCGCCCTTGGGGCCACCGATGTTTTGCATATCGGCAAAGGGGCTATCGAGCTGGCTTTGATACTCATCCCACAGCGGCATGGGCCAGCCCCGGTCCCCAGTCGCCTGACCGGCGGCCAGTAGTGTCTGGCTCAGATCGTCGTCGTTGGCATAAACAGCCTGGGCATGGCTGCCAAGGGCGACCACACAGGCGCCGGTCAGCGTGGCGATGTCGATGACGGTGTGAGGTTTGTGCTTCTGTTGCACATAGGTCAGCGCATCACACAACACCAGACGGCCTTCAGCGTCGGTGTTGAGGATCTCCACGGTCTGGCCGGACAGGGTCTTGACGATGTCGCCGGGGCGAGATGCCCGGCCATCGGGCATGTTCTCTGCCGCTGCGACGACCGCGACCAGGTGAATCGGTAGATCCAGCTCACAGACTGTTTTCACGCTGCCGAAAACGCTGGCGGCGCCGCCCATGTCGTATTTCATCTCGTCCATGTTGGCGCCGGGTTTCAGGGAGATGCCGCCGGTATCAAAGGTGATGCCTTTGCCCACCAGTGCCACGGGGCCCTGCTTGGTGGGTTTGCTGCCTTTGTATTCCATGACGATGATTTGCCCCTGGCGCTCAGAGCCTTTGGCAACGGCGACGAAAGCCCCCATGCCCATCTTTTCAGCCTGGGCCTGACTGACCACTTTGACGGTCAGCTTTTCATACTGCTTGGCCAGCTCGCGGGCAACTCCGGAGAGGTATTCCGGATAGCAGTCATTGGGGGGGAGGTTGCCCAGATCGCGGGCCAGATTGACGCCTGCGGCGACGCCTTTGCCGGTCTTGTGAGCTTTGCCCAGGCTGGCATCTTTCTCTGCATGCCAGTAGGTCCACTTGGCCAGTTTGCTTGCCGCTGCCGGCTGGCTGCGGTACTGGTCAAATCGGTACAAGCCCTCTTCTACGATGCGCGAGCCTTCACGCACCTGCCACTCCAGTGTCTGCGCAAGGGTACTGTCGAGCAGGCAGACGGCATGCTTGATCGGGGCGTTTTGCAGCGCTTTCACGGTGCTGCGTAGTTGCGTCTGCCATTGTGAGTCGGAGGGGGTGTTGTCGCCCGTGCCGACCAGCAGGATGCGAGCGGCAGCCATATCCTCCGGGCCGTGCAGCCAGGCGTGTTGGCCCTTGCTGCCATTAAAGTCGCCAGCCTTGATAAAGGCAGAAATCTGCTTTCGAGTGGCGTCGGGGAGCACCTCAGGCAGGTCGCTCTTCTTGCCCAGGCCGATAACGAGGGCATCAGCTTTGATTTTGTCCAGTGGACGGTTGCTTACGGCGAAATCCATGTTGTCTCCAAGTTGATCAGGGCTGCCAACAACCTGAAATAGTGGGGCCTTGGCAGGGGAAACGCAATGTGACAAACGCGAATGAGTTGGGAAACATTGCGGCTGTTTGCTGTCTTCTGGTGCAGGAATTACCGCCTTTCATGATCGGTCAGTTACACTAGGCAGCATTCTGCTGTGTGTGTCGGTGTGGTGCCGCAGGCTAACGCCTGCCTTTACGGGTATCGACTGCAAAGCCGGCACGCATCAGCGACGTTTCAACGACAAGGACGAGTGGGCCAGCCCTTGATTCTTCATCGCTACATTAACCGGCAAGTGTTCCTCAGTACCGTCATGGTCACCTTTATTCTGGTGATGGTGCTGGTCAGTGGCCGGTTTATCAAATATCTGGCGGAGGCGGCTGCCGGTGAAATTGCCGCTGATGCCTTGTTTCTGGTGATGGCGTTCCGGATGCCGGAATTCCTGCAAATGATTGTGCCGTTGAGCCTCTATATTGCCTTGCTGCTGGTGCTGGGCCGTATGCATATGGATAACGAGATGGTTGTCCTGCGTGCAGGGGGGCAGGGCCATGGCCGGATTGTCCGTTCGCTGGTGGTGCCGGTGTTAATGGCAACCACGTTGGTGGGGTTGTTTTCGCTCTACGTGACCCCTCGCGGCGACGCTGAGGTCAACCGCATTTTCGAGGAGCAGAAAGATCGCTCGGTGCTCGAATTGCTGACCCCTGGTCGCTTCCATGTAAAGGGATCCAGTAACAGTCAGCGCGCGACTTACGCGGAGCATCTCAATCGTGAGAAAGGGGTGCTGGAAAATGTCTTTGTGGCCGACGCCCGTTTTGAAGGGCAGGGTGAAGCCAACCGGTTACTGACGGTGTGGGCGAGAAGCGGCAAGCTGGTTCAGGAAGATGGCATCAGTTATCTGTTGCTGACGGATGGCTTCCAGTACCAGGGAAAACCGGGCCAGCGCGATTACAAGGAAATTGGTTTCAAGGAAGCGCGGGTGCGGATCGGTGGTGAAAAATCGGACAGTCGCCCACCCAAAGTGCGCGGCCGGTCGACCAGAGAATTGATCGCAGAGCGTGAAAATAACCATGAAGCGTTAGCGGAGCTGCAGTGGCGACTATCGCTGATTCTTACGGTGCCGATTATGGCGCTTGCGGCGATTCCGTTGGCCAGGGTGAACCCGCGGCAGGGGCGGTTTTACCGCCTGATCCCTGCTGTGCTGGGCTACATGCTATATGTGGGTATGCTGCTGGTCACGCGCAGCGCCATTGAAGATCACTCCGGGGTGCTGCCCTGGTATCTGGACATGGTCTGGATCCATCTGGTGGCGGCGACCATCGTGTTCCTGCTCTATTTCGGTAACCGGATTTTCCGGCGGAGGGCAGGCGCATGAGATTGCTGAAACGGTATTTCTGGCGGGCGGTCATGGTGCCGACACTGGCGATCCTGGCGATCATTGTGGGCCTGGATTGTCTATTCGGTTTTATCTACGAGCTGGAATTCCTGCGGGGCAACTACCAGGCCATGCAGGCGCTGCAATTCATTCTGACCACAACCCCCAGGCGTGTGCATGAGTATCTGCCCATGGCGATTCTGCTGGGGACGCTGATCGGCCTGGGGCTGCTGGCAAACAGTGGTGAGCTGTCGGTAATTCGGGCGGCAGGGGTGTCCACATTGCGGGTGAGCTGGCTGGTTTTGCGGCCGGTGTTCTTGTTGATCATCCTCTCGATCCCGCTGGGAGAGTACCTGACCCCGTACACCGAGCAGGTGGCCCAGAGTAACCGCTCCATGGCGGAAGGTGGCGGCGAAGCCTTGCGCTCAAAATACGGTTACTGGCATCGGGAAGGCGAGGAGTTCATCCATATCAATGCAGTGCAGCCCAATGGCGTGTTGCATGGACTGACCCGCTATCGTTTTGACGAGCAGCAGAAACTGACAGAAACCCAGTTTGTGGCGCGGGCAATTTACCAGGGGGATTTCTGGTCACTGGAAGGCATCACGGGCACACGCCTGTTCGAAGATCACACCGAGACCTATGAAAAAGATAACGGCGAATGGCAAACACGCCTGACCCCGCAGTTGCTCAGTATTGTTGTGCTCAAGCCCGATCACCTTGCCATGGCCAAGCTGCTGGAATACACCGCGTACCTCAAGCGGCAGGGGCTTGAGACGGCCGATTACATGCTCAGTTTCTGGCAGAAACTGTTTATGCCGCTGGCGACCATCGGCATGGTGCTGATCGCAATTTCCTTTGTCTTCGGCCCGCTCCGGGAAGTCACCATGGGGCTGCGTCTGACGGCAGGGATCGTGGCCGGGCTGATCTTTCATTACGGCCAGCAGTTTTTCGGTCAGTTGTCGCTGGTTTTCCATACCGAGCCCTTGATGGCGGCGGCTGTGCCCCCCGCGTTGTGTCTGGTGCTGGGGATCTGGCTGCTGCAGAGGGTGCGATAACGGATGACAATCTGGCGGGGGCAGGGACGCACCCACAAGGGCAGACGAGCGACCAATGAAGATGCCCTGGTGTGTCGAGACGGAGAAGGCCTTTGGGCCGTGATTGATGGTATGGGTGGCCATGATGCAGGTGATCTGGCGGCCAGCATGATTCGGCAATGCCTGGAGGGGTTGTCTCTGGGCGGCGGCATGGCCCATCGACTCCTGGCGGTGGAAACCGCACTGCAAACCGTTAACCATGCGATACGGCACCATGCCGCCATGCACATGCGCAGCAAGCCCATGGGGGCCACTGTCGTGGTCGTGCTGATTCAGGGCGAAGAGGCGGCCGTGCTGTGGGCTGGTGATGCCCGTCTTTACCGTCAGGAGGGTGAGCGGTTCGATATACTGACCCGCGATCACACCCCCGTGCAGTCCCTGTTGGACGCGGGTGAGCTGACAGAGACCGAAGCCATGCAGCATCCTCGCGCCCACGTGATCTATCAGGCCGTGGGCACTGGGGACAAACTGCGGCTGGAGCAGGCCAGATTTCCTGTCGCTCAGGCGCAGCGTTTTTTGCTGACTACCGATGGGATTCATTCTGTGCTGACCAAAGACGACCTGTTGTCGTTGATGCGTCACCGGGTGTCCGAGTCCGGAATTCTCAAGGCCGCCCTGGACAAGGGCAGTCGTGATAACGTGACTGCGGTGCTCGTGCAGGGCAATCCTGAATAATAGGCTGGCAAAGCAGCGACGGGCTGGTATACTCGCGCCCCACTGCCAGAGTGGTGGAATTGGTAGACACGACGGATTCAAAATCCGTTGCCTTCACGGGCGTGCCGGTTCAAGTCCGGCCTCTGGTACCAAACGATGAAAAAGCCCGCTTCGAGCGGGCTTTTTTATGTCGGGCGTCTGGCGCTGGATCGGACGTCTGCAGCGGAGAAGCGTTGGCTTCGGAGTGAATTATGACCGATTATGCCCCGCCTGCCGGTTTGCTGAAGCGCTTGATGGCGCTGGTCTACGACGGTTTTCTGGTGCTGGCCTTGTGGTTTGTGAGCACAGGGATCTTTGTGCTGGTCTACCCCAAGACCGGTTTGCCCATGGAGGACATCAATGGGGTAACCCGCGCAGCCCCGGGCTATCTCAAGGGGATCCTGCTGCCGTTGTTGCTGGTGGAAACCTGGCTCTTTTACGCCTGGTTCTGGATGCGCGGTGGTCAGACGCTGGGCATGCGTGCCTGGCGCCTGCAGGTTCGTCATTACCGAGGTGGGCCGGTCAAACTGTGGCAGACCGCCGCCCGCTTTCTTGGGGCGTGCCTGTCCTGGGGGCTGTTCGGGGCGGGGTATCTGGTTGTCCTGATCGCCCCGCACCAGACTTTGCATGATCGTTTGTCTGCCACCGCCACGGTGGAGTTGCCGAAGAAACCCAAGGGCAAGAAATAGCCTCTAGAGCAAAGCGCTAACAGCGGGCAAAGCGGATTGTCTCTGTGCGCTTGTGCTCTTGGAAGGGAAACAGCTTTTGATCCTGCTTTCGGTGCCGGGTATCCTTGCCCTCCCTTGAACTTCCGTGCCGGTACAGTACGTGAACGTCGACGATTTTGACTTTGAACTCCCGGACGGGCTGATCGCCCGCCATCCCCCCGCTCAGCGCCGTGATGCCCGTTTGTTGGCGCTGACCCGTGACGCCCTCCAACACCAGCAATTTCCTGACTTGCTGGGCTATGTCCGGCCCGGTGACCTGCTGATCTTCAATGACACCCGGGTGATCCCGGCTCGCCTGTTCGGCCACAAAGACAGTGGCGGCAAGGTGGAAGTGCTGATTGAGCGGGTCGTGGATGATCATGAAGCGCTGGCCCATGTGCGTGCTTCCAAATCCCCCAAGCCGGGCAGCTGGCTGCAGTTTGATGAGGGCGTACGGGCCCAGGTCACCGGTCGCCGCGATGCCCTGTTTATTCTCCAGTTCCACGGCTGCGAGACCCTGCTTGGCGCGCTGGAAACGATTGGCCATGTGCCGTTGCCGCCCTATATCGATCGCCCGGATGAACAGGGGGACATGGAGCGCTATCAGACCGTGTATGCCCGCGAGCCCGGTGCCGTGGCAGCTCCCACCGCGGGGCTGCATTTTGATGAGGCGATGCTGACGGCCCTGCAGCAGCACGGGGTTGATATCGGCTATGTCACCCTCCATGTAGGAGCAGGGACGTTTCAGCCCGTGCGTGTGGACAAGGTGGAAGACCATCACATGCACAGCGAACGCTACCAGATTCCCGAAACGCTGGTGGAGCAGGTGGCGCAGGCCCATGCCCGTGGCGGACGTATTGTGGCTGTGGGCACCACCGCGTTGCGGGCGCTGGAAGCCGCCAGCCAGTCCGGTAGCTTGAAGGCCGGTCAGGGGGAGACCGATATTTTCATCTATCCCGGTTATCAATTCCGGTTGGTGGAGTGTCTGCTGACCAATTTCCACCTGCCCAAGTCCACGCTGCTGATGCTGATCAGTGCTTTTGCCGGGCAAGAGCGCGTCATGGGCGCGTATCAGGCGGCGATCGAGGCAGAGTACCGTTTCTTCAGCTACGGCGATGCCATGTTCATTGAAAGGGTGGATGTGTCCACCGCAGAGAGGGTCTGATGTCTCGCATGCAATTTTCCCTGAAGACCACGGACGGTGATGCCCGTCGTGGCGAGATCACCTTCCCCCGCGGCACGATCCAGACCCCGGCCTTCATGCCTGTGGGGACCTATGGCACGGTGAAGGGCATGCTGCCGAAAGACCTGGCCGATACCGGTGCCGAGATCTGTCTGGGTAATACCTTCCATTTGATGCTGCGCCCGGGCACCGAGGTGATCGAAGCCCATGGTTCCCTGCATGGTTTCATGCAATGGGACAAACCGATTCTTACCGATTCCGGTGGGTTTCAGGTCTTCAGCCTGGGGGAAATGCGCAAGATTTCCGAACACGGCGTGGTGTTCAAGAACCCCATCAATGGCGACAAGGTCGAGCTGACGCCCGAGCGTGCCATGCAGGTACAGCGCTCGCTGGGCAGTGATATCTGCATGATCTTCGATGAATGCACCCCGTTTCCTGCCACCGAGCAGCAGGCCCGAGATTCCATGGAACTGTCTCTGCGCTGGGCACAACGCTCCAAGGATGCGCACCAGGGCAACGATGCGGCCTGCTTCGGCATTGTGCAGGGCGGCATGTACGACAACCTGCGCCGGGAGTCGCTGGCCGGTCTGGTGGATATCGGCTTTGATGGTTATGCCGTGGGTGGCTTGAGTGTGGGTGAGCCCCAGGAAGAAATGCTGCGTACTCTGGGTAACCTGACGCCGCATATGCCTGCAGAGCGTCCCCGTTACCTGATGGGGGTCGGCAAGCCGGAAGATATCGTCGAGGCGGTTCGGCGCGGAGTCGACATGTTCGACTGTGTCATGCCCACCCGTAATGCCCGCAACGGCCACCTGTTCACCTCTCAAGGGGTGATCAAGATCCGTAACGCCAAACACCGTCACGACCTGGCGCCACTGGAAGCCGAGTGTGACTGCTATACCTGCCAGCATTTTTCCCGCAGCTATCTGCACCATCTGGATCGCTGCAATGAAATGCTTGGCTCCCAGCTCAATACCATCCATAACCTGCGCTACTATCAGCGCCTGATGGCTGGATTGCGGGGGGCCATTGAAGGGGGTACATTGTCCGCCTTTGTGGACGACTTCTATGCCGCTCGGGGTGAGCAGACTCCCGCGCTGTAGCTTATTGAAAACTGGAGTAATTAATGAAAATCGCAATGCGTTCCCTGCTGGCCCTTCTGGCCACTGCCCTGGTCTCTCCGGCGTATGCCCAGGCGGCCCCGGCCGGCCCCGGTGGTGTCGAGCTGATCATGCTGGTGGTGATGATGGTGGTGTTCTACTTCTTCCTGATTCGTCCGCAGCAAAAGCGCGCCAAAGAGCACAAGAATCTGGTGGAAAACCTGAACAAGGGTGATGAAGTGGTCACCAGCGGTGGCATTCTGGGCAAGATCGCCAAGGTCACCGACGAGTTCGTGGTGGTAGAAATCAGCAACAACCTGGAAATCAAACTGCAAAAGCAGAGCATCCAGGCCACCTTGCCCAAAGGCACCATCAAGTCCATTTAAGACTCTCAGCCCCGTTTCTGACGGGGCTTTTTATTACACCGGACACCACCGGAATAAACACCGGAAAGAGCTATGACCCGCTATCCACGCTGGAAATTTTTCCTGCTTCTGGCCGCCCTCGTTGTTTGCGGCCTGTATGCCCTGCCCAACCTGTACCCGGACGCTCCTGCCATTCAGATCAGCCATGCTGATGCTGGCGGTGAAGTCTCTGACGTGGCCCGTCAGAGAGTGCTTGGCGCTCTGGATGAGGCCGGACTCAGTCACGGCCCCGGCGAATCCGTCGGCTCCTCCCTGTTGGTGCGCCTGAACGATACCGAAGCCCAGCTGCGTGCCCGCGATCTGGCGGCCTCTGAGCTGGGGGATAACTATGTGGTCGCCCTGAACCTGGCCGAAACGACGCCGGACTGGCTGCGATCCATCGGTGCCAGCCCCATGAATTTGGGTCTGGATCTGCGCGGCGGGGTGCATTTCCTGTTGCAGGTAGACATGAATGCGGTGGTCGACAGCCGCATGGAAGCCTGGGCAGGTAATGCCAAGCTGACATTGCGTGATGCGGGTGTCCGTTATCGTGACGTTGCGGTGGATGGCACGACCCTCACGGTAACCTTTGCTGATCAGGTCGCTGCCGATGCGGCACGAGCCCCCCTGCGCCAGGCGCTGGACAAGTTCACCATGAAGCCGGCCGGAGATACCCCGGAAGCCGTTCTGGTGTTGAACGACAGTGCCCTGAAGGAAATGCAGGACTACGCCGTCGACCAGAACCGTACTGCCCTGAACAAGCGTGTCAACGAACTGGGTGTGGCGGAAGCGGTGGTACAGCGTCAGGGGGCTGACCGTATCGTGGTGCAGCTGCCGGGCATTCAGGATGCTTCCCAGGCGCGCCGGATTCTGGGGCGTACCGCGACGCTAGAATTCCGCTTGGTAGATAACAGTGTGTCGTCGGCGCGGCTGCGCAGCGGCATGGCGCCTCCGGGCGTGGAGTTCTATCCCTTCAAGGGGCAGGAAGGCCGAATCGTGGCCATGAGCAAGTCCAAAATCGCCACTGGTGATCAGGTGATTGATGCGCGCATGGGCTTCAGCCAGGACTCCGGTTCACCGGAAGTGAACGTCACCCTGGATTCCGATGGCGCCCGTCGTATGCAGCGCATTACGGGCAAGAACGTCGGTAACCCCATGGGCGTGCTGTTTATTGAAACCAAGACTGACGTGAAGAAGGTCGAGGGCGAAGACGGCAATCTGGTCGACAAGATGGTCAGTACCACCGACAAATACGTGATCAACGTTGCCACCATTCAGGACACCCTGGGCAGTCGATTCCGGATCACCGGACTGGATAACCCCGCAGAGGCGTCCGAGCTGGCCCTGCTGCTGCGGGCGGGTTCTCTGGCGGCGCCGGTGAGCATTGTGGAAGAGCGCACCGTCGGCCCGAGCCTGGGTGCCGAGAACATCGAGGCGGGCCTCAAGTCCATGGCATTGGGTTTGTCGCTGGTGCTGATCTTCATGGTGGTCTGGTACAAGCTGTTTGGCCTGATTGCCAATGTGGCCCTGCTGGGCAACCTGGTCATCATTGTAGGCATCATGTCGCTGATTCCCGGTGCCACCATGACGCTGCCGGGCATTGCCGGCATCGTGTTGACCGTGGGTATGGCGGTGGATGCCAACGTATTGATCTTCGAACGTATTCGCGAGGATCTGCGTCGCGGGCTTAAACCCCGACAGGCCATCGAAGAGGGTTATGCCCGTGCCTTCACCACCATTCTGGATGCCAATATCACCACGCTGATTGTCGCGGTGATCCTGTTTGCGGCCGGTACCGGTTCGGTGCAGGGCTTCGCGGTCACCCTGTTTATCGGCATTCTTACGTCCATGTTCACGGCGATCATTGGTACCCGTGCCATGGCGGAAATGGTTTACGGGCGCGGCGCCCGTGCACCGGCGAAACTGAGTATTTAAGGCGGTGATGCGATGAGTAAAGCAACCATGAACATTAACTTTATGGGTGTCCGCAAACCGCTGGGCATCCTGTCTGTCTTGCTGGTGATTGCCTCGGTGGTATTGCTGGTCACCCGGGGGTTGAACCTGGGGCTGGACTTCACTGGCGGGACCACCGTGGTAGTGAAAAGCCCGGTGGACGTGGAGTTGTCGCAGGTTCGTGCGGATCTGACTGCGGCGGGCTACGGCGATGCGGTGGCACAGCACTACGGTTCGCCAAAGGAAGTGAACATTCGCGTGGCGCCAAAAGAAGGCGCGGACGCGGATGAGGTGGGCCATAACGTCTACGCGGCGCTCAAGGCGCACAATGGTGAGCTGGAGTTGCTCAAAGTGGAGTTCGTGGGTCCACAGGTGGGTGACGAGCTGCGCGATGAATCCGGCACCGCCATGTTGCTGGCGCTGGGTTTGATGATGCTCTACGTCTGGTTCCGGTTCTCCAACAAGTTTGGTGTTGCCACTGTGGTGGCGTTGTTCCATGACGTGATCATCGTGCTGGGGATTTTCTCTCTGGTGCAGTGGCCGTTTGATCTGACGGTGCTGGCGGCAGTCCTGGCGCTGATTGGTTACTCCCTGAATGACTCCATTGTGGTGGCGGACCGGATTCGGGAAGATTTTCGCAACTCGCGCAAGAGCGACCCTGAACAGATCATCAATGATGCCGTGAATGCGACCTTCAGCCGAACCATCAATACCTCTCTGACAACGTTACTGGTATTGGTGGCACTGTTCTTCTTCGGTGGTGAGGTGATGCGTTCTTTCTCGGAAGCGCTGTTGGTGGGTATCGCTGTCGGTACTTACTCTTCCATTTATGTGGTGAGTAACATCCTGTTCATGATGAAAGTGAGCAAGGAGGATTTCATCATTCCGGAGCCGGAAGAAATTGATGAAATGCCATAAGAGCAGTTAACAGTTAATAATTAATAGTTAACAGCTAAAACAAAAAAGCCGCGATTCTTTCGCGGCTTTTTTTGTTTTTTTCTGGGGGATTCTGCCTACAGGTGATGGAGGGGCAAGCTGCAAGCTTCAAGCTACAACACGAATCAGTGGGTCAGGAGTTTCTGACGCCTTGCCCGCGCACAATTTCAGTAATCGATCGCGGGCACGGTCTTGCCGTTAATGATGACTATTGTCGCGTTGTGACTTGTAGCTTGAGGCTTGCCGCTTTACGAAAAATTCTGCTTCTTCATCCACGGAATAATTCGTTCGAAGGCCTCTTCGATCTGGTCCAGTGAGGTGGAATAGCTGATGCGCAGGGCGTTCTTTCCGGCTTCGCCGAAGGTGTCGCCGGGGATGGTGCAGACGCCGGTTTCACGCAGCAGTTTCAGGGCGACGTTGGCGCCGTCCACGCCTTCCGGTAACGATGGGAACAGATAGAAAGCACCGTCCGGGCGGTAGCCGGTGAGGTGCGGTGTTTGTGAGACCAGCTCGATCAGGCGGTCACGCCGCTGTTGGTATTCTTCTACCATGGAGTCAATAAACTGGTTGCTGCCCCGCAGTGCCGCAACGCCGGCCCATTGGCAGGGGGTGTTGGCCACGGTGGTGGTGAACATGTGATAGCGCCGCAATTTCTTGATGGCACCCTGGCTGCCAATCAACCAGCCCACGCGCATACCGGCCATGGAAAAGGTTTTGGAAAAGCTGCTCACCACCATGACGTGGTCAAGGTCCGGGCAGCAGGATAGCACGCTGGGGTAATCACGGCCGTCGTAGATCAGATGGTCATAGACTTCATCACTAATGATATGAATGCCACGGTATGCGGCTTCCTCGACGATGGCTTCAATGGTTTCCCGCGGGTAAATGGTGCCAGTGGGGTTGCTGGGGGAATTCAATACTACGGCAAACGTATTGGGCCCCATGGCGTCGATGACTTCCTGGGGATCAAGCTGGTGATCGTTCTCGGCGCGGGTGGCGATGTTCTTTACCGTGCCGCCGTTCATGCGGATCAGCGGGCCATAAAGCATGAACGAGGGGTCGGGAACGATAAACTCGCGGCCTGGAGCCGAGGTGGCGGTGAGTGCCAGATAGATTGCTTCGGTAGCGCCGGTGGTGATCATCAGGTTTTCCGGCACCAACGGACGTCCGTAGCGGGTACTGTAATAATCGGCCAGCGCTTCCAGTAACTCTGGAAGCCCCGCGTCCATGGTGTAACCGGTCTGCCCGGCATTCAGCGCATCAACGCCGGCCTGTACCACATGGCTCGGTGGTTTGAAGTCCGGCTGGCCAATGGAAAGGTGGATGACATCGTCCAGATCCGCCGCCAGATTGACCATGCGACGAATGCCCGGCACCGGGATGGTCAGCAGTGCCGGGTTCCAGATCGGGTCTTCGCTTTCGTAGAAATCCGTGTCCAGATTGATGTTACCCATCGTCGTCTCCTGTTGGCGATCAGTCCTGCCGCAGGAGCGTCGTTGGCGGCGCGATAACCATCACTGGAATCGCGCCGCCAGCGGCGCTCCTGCAGAGAGGGGGTTATTCCTGTAGCAAGGGCGGCAGGTGAGCGAATGGTTGTGCCTGCTCGAAGGCGTGGCCGGCAGCCAGCACCCGGGCGTCATCGAAACGGGCGCCGACGATTTGCAGGGCCATGGGCAGCCCGTTGCTGTTCAGGCCCATGGGCACCGACAACGCCGGTTGCCCGGTGAGGTTGAACGGGTAGGTAAAGGGCGTCCAGGTCGGCCAGCGGGTGCTCGGCCAGTCCACCGGCACTTCGCGGTCGGTATCAAAGGCTTCGATGGGCAGAGTCGGGGTGATGAGCAGATCGTACTTGGTATGGAATACCGCCATGCGTTCGCTCACGGCCATGCGCTCGTTCATGGCACCCAGATAATCCAGCATGGTGAGCTTTTCGGCCTTGCTGGCCACTTCGACCAGTGCCGGGTCCATCAGGCTGCGCTGGCGGTCGCCCAGGTCGCGCATGGCGTTGGCGGCGCCGCTGTAGAACAGGTGGCTGAAGGCGGCCAGCGGGTTGCTGAAACCGGGGTCCGCTTCGGTCACGGTGGCGCCCAGGTCCTCGAAGACCTTGGCGGCGTCCTTGAACGCCTTTTCAATTTCCGGGTCCACGTCCACATAGCCGAGAGTCGTACTCATGGCGATGTTGAGACCTTTCATGGGCTGGTTCAGGGCCGCCACATAATCAATATGGCGGCGCGGTGCGGCCAGACTGTCGCGGGCATCGGCTTCGCACAGCACGTTCATCATGAGTGCGGCGTCGGCTACGGTCCGTGTCATGGGGCCTGCGTGCGCCAGGGTGCCGAACGGGCTGGCCGGCCAGTGTGGGACTTCGCTGAAGGTGGGTTTATGGCCCACGATGCCGCAAAAACCTGCCGGGATGCGAATTGAGCCGCCGGCATCCGTGCCCAGCGCCAGGGGCGCCATGCCGGCAGAGACCGCCGCTGAGCTGCCGCCGCTGCTGCCGCCGGCGGTGCGTGCCGGGTTCCAGGGGTTGTTGGTCGGTCCGCACAGGGGGCTGTCGGTGATGCCCTTCCAGCCGAACTCCGGGGTGGTGGTTTTGCCAAGGGGGACATAGCCATGCCGTTCCAGGGCGGCCACGGCGGGGGAGCGTTTGTTGAGGGTCGCGTCGGGGTCGATGGTTTTTGACCCTTTCACGGTTGGCCACATGGGCGTCAGGAACACATCCTTGACCGCCACCGGGATTCCATCGAGCAGGCCGTCTGCCTTGCCATCCTGATAACGTTGCTCCGAGTCACGGGCCCATTGCAGGGTGGTGTCGCGGTCGATCAGGCACCAGGCATTCAGCGCCTGGTCGTGCTTCTCGATATGGTCCAGCAGGCTGGAGCACACTTCCACGGGGGACAGCGCGCCGGTCTGGTAGGCGGCTTTTAGCGCCTGGGCGCTCATGGTCAGTAGTTCCTTGCTCATCGGCGTACCTCCTGGTGTGACGTATGCCTGGTCTGAATGGATCAGCACTCAGGCATTGCTGACATAGCCATGTTCCTTGCTGACGGGGTTGGCGAGCGCCTCGCCCTGTTGCCAGCGTTGAAAGTTGTCGACAAATTGCTGCCCCAGCGCGGCGCGCCAGCCGATGAAATCCCCTGCCATATGGGCGGACAGCATGGCGTTGGGTTGATCCCACAATGGGTGATCGGCGGGCAGGGGCTCCTGTTCAAATACGTCCAGTGCGGCCCCGGCCAGATGACCACTCTGCAAGGCGGCCAGCAGGGCGTCGGTGCGAACGATGGGGCCGCGGCCGACGTTCACCAGGACCGACCCGGCTTTCATGCGCTGGAACTGCGGCTCATCGAATAATCCTTCGGTGTCCGGGGTCAGTGGCGCGGTGATGATCACGTAGTCCGCCTCGCCAAGGAGCCTGGGCAAATCGTCTTGCGCATACACCTTTTCAAAGGCTGCATCGTCACGGGCATGGCGGGCAGTGCCCATCACGTTCACGCCCAGCGCGCCCAGCAGGCGGGCTACTTCCCGGCCGATCGAACCCGCCCCCACGATGACCGCGAGGCTGTCACGCAGCAGGCGGGTTTCACGGTGTTGCCAGCGATGCTCGCGCATCAGTGACAGGTTGGTGAGCGTGTCTTTGGCAAACATCAGCACCGCACCCAGCACATACTCGGCGATACCCCGGTCGAATATGCCGCGGGCGTTGGTGACGACGATGTCGCTGTTCCTGATCGGATCGATCATCAGTGCATCCACGCCGGCGCTGGTGGCATGGACCCAGCGCACCGGGCAGTTGTCCGGCCACACTTGCGCCAGCACATCGGTACGAAAGTCGGTGACCACCAGTACCTCGGTGTCCGGCAGGGCGGCTTTCAGCTGCTCCGATGTCCGTGCTTCCTGCACCCGGGCCTGGCCGGCAAGGGCTTCCAGGCCGGGCAGGGAGGGCTCGTCTTCGGCAAGCAGCACGGTCACAACGGTATCGGTCATACAAGATCCTTGATTCAGTATGGTGCTCAGGCGGTGGCCTTCAGTGCCTTGGCAAACAGGTCAACGGCCTGATCGATTTCTGCCTCGCTGACCGTCAGCGGGGGCAGCCAGCGTACCACCTGCCCCTGGCTGCCGCAGCGCAGCATCAACATGCCGTTCTGCTCGCAATGTTTGAGAATGCGGCCGGCGCGGTCGCCGTCGGGAACGTGCGGCGCGCTGACCATTTCAACGCCCAACATCAGACCGGCGCCGCGGATTTCATCGATGCCGCCGTCCTCTTTCTGCAAACCTTCAAGATGCTTTCGCAACCGGGCGCCGAGGCTGTCGGCCCGGGCGACCAGCTGTTCATCCTCGATGACATCCAGGGTGGCAAGGGCCGCTGCGCAGGCCACCGCGTTGGCGCCGTAAGTGCCGCCCTGGGAGCCCGGATAACCGTGGTTCATCAAGTCCTTGCTGGCGGCGATGGCAGACAGCGGGTAACCGCTGGCCAGTCCCTTGGCAGTAATAATCAGGTCGGGTTTCACATTGAAATGCTGGTGGCTCCAGAAACGCCCGGTGCGGCCATAGCCCGCCTGGATTTCGTCGGCAATGAGCAAGATGCCGTGCTTGTCGCACCGCTCGCGCAAGCCTTCCATGAACGCGGTTGTGGCGGGGTAATAACCGTATTCGCCCTGCACCGGCTCAATGATCATGGCGGCGGTGTCTGCCGGATTGCACTCGGTGGCGAAGATATGGTCCAGCTCGTGCAGGCAGGCCGCCACGCATTCGTCCATGTCCTGTTGATAGCGGTAGGCATGGGGGAAGGGGGCGATGCTGACCCCGGCCATGAGCGGTTGCCAGCCGGTGCGGACCTTGCTGGTGGAGGTGGTCAGGGAGGCCGCCGCCAAAGTGCGGCCATGGAAGCCACCGCGAAAGGCAATCAGATTGGTGCGTCCGGTGGCCTGACGGGCCAGCCGCACGGCGGCTTCGACGGATTCGCTGCCGGAATTGGAAAAGGCCACCGCATCGAGTCCTTTGGGCAAGTGCTCATAGAGCCTGTCCGTCAGTGCCAGCATGTTGGGGTGGGTGACAGTGGCGTATTGAGCATGCACCAGCTTGGCCACTTGTTCCTGGGCGGCCGCAACGACCCTTGGGTGGCAATGGCCTGTGGCGGTGACGCCAATCCCGGACGTGAAATCCAGCCAGCGGTTGCCGTCCTTGTCATAGAGCCAGCTTCCTTCGCCGCGCTCCGCACAAATGCCGCTGGACTGGACCAGCAGGGGGGACAAATGACTCATGGCGCCTCCGTTTACCAATGCTTGCGATGTGTTTGCTTTGCTGTCGCGGTTTTCCTCATCAATGGCGCTGCCCTCAGACGGCAGCGGCCATGCGTTGACTCAATCGTTGGCCGGTTTCCCGGGTGCCTGTAAAGGGCTGTCGTAAATCCTCTGCTATCAGGTCATGCAGATGTTGTGCCGCATTGCCGATGGCGGGATGGTTCGGCGCCAGGGTGTCCAGCAGCATGGCCAGGCTTAACAGGGTGGCACGGGGGTCCGCCAGATTCTTTCCGGCGATATCCGGGGCGCTGCCGTGTACCGGCTCAAACAGGGCTGGCGTGTCGGCGTCAGCCGGATTCAGGTTGGCAGACGGTGCCAGGCCCGGCCCGCCACACAGCACTGCAGCCAGGTCGGTGAGAATGTCGCCGTGCAGGTTGCTGGCCACGATCACATCGAACTGCCAGGGACTTTGCACGAACTTCATGCAGGCGGCGTCCACTAGCTCGTGATGGGTGTCCACCTCCGGATAGAGAGCCGCGATGCGGGCGAAGGTTTCGGTGTACAGATCTCCCCAGAAGGGTTGCGCATTGCGTTTGGTGATCAGGCACACCTGGGCGGCTTTGCCGTCCTTGAACTGGCGTGGGGTGTCGCGCAGTCGGGCACGTTCTTCGGCACGTTCGAAGGCATGGCGAATCAGCCGCTCTGTGGCCGTGGCGGTGAAGACTTCGACCTGGGTGGCGATTTCGTCTGCCGCGCCGGCCCGCAGGCGGCCGCCCTGATTGCTGTATTCGCCTTCACTGTTTTCCCGAATCACCAGCATGTCGACGTCTTTGGCGCGTGGGTCGGCCAGGTATTGGGGGGCACCAGCCAGCCAGCGGGCAGGGCGCTCGCAGGCCCATAAATCCAGCTGTTTGCGCAGGGCCAGCAAAGGCCCCAGGGAGATACTGTCAGAGAGGACAAACCGCTCAGGATCATCCAGTGGGCCGGGATCACCCAGTGCCCCGAGAAGGATGCCGTCGAAGCGGCGCAATTGCGCCACGCCATCATCAGGCATCATCTGCCCGTGCTGCTGGTACCAGGCATGGGATGGCCAGGGAAACAGGGTCGCAGCGAGGGGGAGCTGATAGCGTTGAATCAACTGTTCCAGGAGCGCGTCCGCCACATCCATGACTTCCGGGCCAATGCCGTCACCGGGCAACAGGGCAATGTTCAGCGTTTGTCCCATTCCGTCTCCTTTCTGGCCGACGCGGTTCTATCTTCAGGGCCTCACTCAGGGGGCGCGTCAGGCGACCGTTCAGGGGTATCAGCTACCCATGCAGAGATACTTTTCTTCCAGGTACTCGTCCATTCCCTGATGGGAGCCTTCCCGGCCCAGGCCGGATTCCTTGACGCCGCCGAAGGGGGCCGCAGCATTGGAAATCAGGCCTTCGTTGACGCCGACCATGCCGCTTTCCAGTGCTTCAGCCACACGCCAGCAGCGGTGGATGTTATTGCTGTAGAAATAGGCCGCCAGGCCGTACGGGGTGTCGTTGGCAATCCGGATGGCGTCTTCTTCGCTCTTGAACGGGATGACGGCGGCCAGTGGGCCGAAGGTTTCTTCCTGGCAGAGCTGGGCGTCCTGGCTGACACCGGTGATCAGGGTAGGCTGTACAAAACTGCCGCCGCGTTCATGTCGCTGCCCGCCGGTGATGACAGTGGCGCCCTTGCCCAGGGCATCCTCGATATGCTCCATGACCTTGTCGGCGGCACCGCGATTGATCAGGGCGGCCTGGGTCACGCCATCGTCCATGCCATTGCCTACGTTCATGGCTTCAATGGCGACCTTGAGCTTGTCCACGAAGGCATCATGCACGCTGTCCTGTACCAGGAAGCGGTTAACACACACGCAGGTCTGGCCGGTGTTGCGGAATTTGCTGGCCATGGCGCCCTCCACCGCCTTGTCCAGATCGGCATCATCAAACACGATGAAGGGCGCATTGCCGCCGAGTTCCAGTGAGACCTTCTGGATATGTTTAGCGCATTGGGCCATCAGTTTGCTGCCCACTTCGGTGGAACCGGTAAAACTCAGCTTGCGAACAATGGGGGAGTCGGTCAGGGCGGTGGAAATTGCCCCGGCACTACCGGTAATGACGCTGAAAACGCCGGCCGGAATGCCGGCCCGCTGGGCCAGCTCTGCCAGTGCCAATGCCGAATAGGGGGTGGCGCTGGCCGGTTTGACGACCATGGTACAGCCGGCAGCCAGAGCCGCCCCCGCCTTGCGGGTAATCATGGAAGAGGGGAAATTCCAGGGGGTGATCGCGGCGGTGACACCGATGGGTTGTTTGATCACCACGATACGCTGGCCGGGTTTTGGTGCCGGGATGGTGTCGCCGTAGGCGCGACGGGCTTCTTCAGCAAACCATTTCAGAAACGAGGCGGCGTAGGCAATTTCGCCTTTGGCTTCGGCCAGGGGTTTGCCTTGCTCCAGTGTCATCAGCTGACCGAGGTCGTCCTGATGTTCCATCATCAGGTCATGCCAGGTTTCCAGCAGGCCGGCCCGTTCTGCGGCAGTTTTGTCTCGCCACGCAGGGAAGGCGGCATGGGCGGCATCAATGGCGCGGCGGGTTTCGGCCTCGCCCATGCGTGGCGCAGTACCCAGCGTCTCTTCGGTGGCCGGGTTGTCCACCGTGAAAGTGCCACCGTCGTCCGCATCACACCATTGACCGTCGATGTAGCACTGCTCACGGAAAAGTGACGGATCCGATAGCGTTACTGAGCCCATTCCATGTCTCCTTGCCAACGTGTCTGTCTTTCACGCTAGCAAAGCACACACAGATGTCCATGCCGAATTGCAAAAATCGGTTTGGGGTCTAAGGAAATCAGCTGCGAGCTATTAGCTGTGAGCTGCGAGAAATGAGAAAAGATAAAAGCAATAACCGGAGAAACTAGTGGGATTGGGCTGCTTATGAAGGGGGGGGCGCGGCTCAAGAGGTGCTGTTGGCACCTGCCTTGGGCCGCGTCATAGCTCATAGCTGATGGCTCGTAGCTGGCTTTACCTGCGCAGACCGTCGGTAAGATGGGGTTTGATTTTTTGCAGCAGGCCTTTGAACACCTTGGGGCTGCCTGCGACCACGCCGCCGCTTTCCAGGTACTTGTGACCACCGCTCAGGTCGCCAACCAGCCCGCCGGCTTCGGTGATCAGCAAGGCGCCAGCAGCCATGTCCCACTCGGCCAGACCGAATTCAAAGAAACCATCCAGGCGGCCTGCGGCCAGCCAGGCCAGGTCCAGGGCGGCAGAGCCCGGGCGGCGCAAGCCTGCGGTGCTGGCGGCGATGTCGGCAAACATGCCCAGGTAAGCGTCCATGAAGGGAGCCTGATCCTTGCGGAACGGGAAACCGGTGCCGATCAGGCAGCCGTCCAGGCCGGGACGGTTGGTGCAGCGAATGCGGCGGCCATTAAGGGCCGCGCCCCGACCACGGCTGGCGGTGAATTCCTCATCGCGGTTGGGATCGTAAATAACCGCATGTTCCACTTTGCCTTTGTGCTTGAGGGCAATGGAAACACAGTACTGGGGGAAGCCATGGATAAAGTTGGTGGTGCCATCCAGCGGGTCGATGATCCACTGATAATCGGCCCCTTCGCCCTTGCCTTCGATGATGCCGGATTCCTCGGCGAGAATGCCGTGGTCCGGATAGGCTTTCAGGAGGGTTTCGATAATGCGCTTTTCAGCCGCACGATCCACTTCGGTAACGAAGTCGTTCATGCCCTTCTTGGTGACAGACACCGGGTCACTGCTTTCGGCAGCGCGTCGAATCAGGTTACCCGCGGAGCGGGCGGCTCGCAGGGCGATATTCACTTGCGGCGCATGCATGCATCTGTCCTCAAAAATTGACTGTAAAAGAGCTCCGGCAGCAGGGCAGGCCTGACCGGGGCGCGGATTGTAGCAGAGCCTAAGCAGTCATTAATACACTCTCATGATAACATTGCCGTCTTTTACGACCAGACCTGTTACAGGAACGCTGATGCTGGAAAATGTGCGTATCGTGATGGTGGAAACCACCCATCCCGGTAATGTGGGGGCTGCTGCCCGAGCCATGAAAACCATGGGGTTGTCGGATCTTCGCCTTGTAAAACCGCAGGGCTACCCCAATGTGGAAGCCACTGCCCGGGCGTCAGGTGCCGGCGATGTGCTGGAAGCCGCGCAGGTATGTGACAGCCTGGATGAAGCCCTGGAAGGCGCCACGCTGGTGATTGGTACCAGTGCTCGCCAGCGACGGATTCCCTGGCCCTGTCTGACCCCCCGTCAGCTGGCGGCGCAGTTGTCCCACGAGCCGGAAGAAACACGCATTGCGGTGCTGTTCGGCCGTGAAGACCGCGGGCTGACCAACGACGAGCTGCGTCGTTGCAACCTGCACGTGAGCGTCCCGGCCAACCCGGATTACGGGGTGTTGAATGTGGCCTCGGCGGTGCAGCTGATCTGTTACGAGTTGCGCCTGGCGTTGCTGGGAGAGGATTTCGATCTCAAGGAAGCCCGCTCGCGCCGCGAAGCGATGCCCTTGCCCGAGATGTTCTGGGACGAGCCGCTTGCTACCAACGAGGCGGTGGCCGGTTTTCTGGATCACCTGGAAACGGTCATGGAGCAGAGTGGGTTCCTGAATCCGGAGCAGCCGGGGCAGGTCATGACGCGTATGCGCCGTTTGTTTATGCGCGCCCGACCCGACAAAATGGAAATGAGCATTTTGCGGGGTGTGCTGGTGGCGCTGGAGAAAAAAATGAAGGAGGGCGACAACCCGTAACGCAGACCGGGTTGGCGCATCCATAAGGACTCAGGTCCTGGACGAGGTAGCTATGTTTGATCGAGTACGCGAGGACATTGCGTCGGTATTTCATCGGGACCCGGCGGCCCGCAACACGCTGGAAGTGTTGCTCAACTATCCCGGCCTGCATGCGGTGCTGTTTCACCGTCTGGCCCATGGCCTGTGGCGGCGCAACTTCAAGCAGCTGGCGCGCATTATTTCCACGTTTTCCCGCTGGCTGACCGGTATTGAAATCCACCCGGGTGCCAAGATTGGTCGTCGGTTCTTTATCGACCACGGCATGGGGGTGGTGATCGGTGAAACCGCAGAGATCGGTGATGACGTCACCTTGTATCACGGGGTGACCCTGGGTGGCACCAGCTGGAACAAAGGCAAGCGCCACCCGACCCTGGAAGATGGGGTGGTGGTGGGGGCCGGCGCCAAGGTGCTGGGCCCGTTTACCGTGCGCAAGGGCGCCAAGATCGGTTCCAACTCGGTAGTGACCAAAGAGGTACCGGAAGGGGCAACGGTGGTGGGGATCCCGGGTCGTGTGATCAACAAGCCGCTCACCGAGAAAGAAAAGACCCGTCAGGAAATGGCCGAGAAAATCGGTTTTCAGGCCTACGGGGTCAGCAACGACATGCCCGACCCGGTCGCCGAAGCCATTCACTTGCTGCTGGATCACATGCATGCGGTGGACAACAAGCTGGATCGGGTGTGCACCAACCTGAAAAAGCAGGGCATTCAGGGCTGTGATGAGAAGCTGCCGGAGTTGAAGGATGAAGATTTTGAGCCGGTGAATGCGGGTGGCACTGATTAAATCAGTTAACAGCGAAAAACGAAAAGGCCGCCCCTCGGGCGGCCTTTTCGTTTTAGCGTGTTGCGTGCCTGTGGCGTTTACACGTTGAAGCGGAAGTGCACCACATCGCCGTCCTTGACGATGTACTCCTTGCCTTCCAGGCGCCATTTGCCGGCATCCTTGGCGCCGGACTCACCGTTGTGCTCGATGTAGTCATCGTAGGCGGTGACTTCGGCACGGATGAAGCCTTTCTCGAAATCGGTGTGGATGACCCCGGCGGCTTGTGGCGCGGTGGCACCCACTTTGACGGTCCAGGCGCGGACTTCCTTCTTGCCGGCGGTGAAGTAGGTCTGCAGGCCGAGCAGGCTGAAACCCGCACGGATTACCCGGTTCAGACCCGGTTCGTCCATGCCGAGATCAGACAGGAAATCCGCCTTCTCTTCGTCGTCCAGCTCGGCGATTTCGGATTCGATCTTGGCGCAGATCGGCACCACGGAAGAGTTCTCTTTCTCGGCCAGCTCGCGTACGGCATCCAGCAGGGCGTTGTCTTCGAAGCCGCCTTCGTCCACGTTGGCAATGTACATGGTCGGCTTGAGCGTCAGCAGGTTGAGGCTCTTGAGCACCTTGCGCTCGTCGTCATTGAGCTCCACGGAGCGGGCCGGCTCGCCCTCGTTCAATGCGGGTAATACCTTGTCGAGAACAGGAAGCAGGCCTTTGGCATCCTTGTCCTGGCCCTTGGCGGCTTTGGTGGCGCGCAGGTGGGCCTTTTCCACGGTATCCAGATCCGCCAGTGCCAGCTCGGTATTGATCACGGCGATATCGTCCAGCGGTGAGACCTTGCCGGCCACGTGGATAACATTTTCGTCGTCGAAGCAACGTACCACATGGGCGATAGCGTCGGTTTCACGGATATTGGCCAGGAACTTGTTGCCCAGGCCTTCGCCTTTGGAGGCGCCGGCAACCAGGCCGGCAATGTCCACGAATTCCATGGTGGCGGGCATTACGCGCTCCGGATCCACGATGGCGGACAGTTTGTCCAGACGCGGGTCGGGTACCGGGACCACGCCAGTGTTGGGCTCAATGGTGCAGAACGGGAAGTTCTCGGCATCAATCCCCGCCTTGGTGAGCGCGTTGAACAGGGTGGATTTACCCACGTTGGGCAGACCGACGATACCGCATTTGAAACCCATGACAGACCTCCAGTTTTCGAGGCCGCAATGCTACTGAAAGCGGGCCGGAAAAGCGACCACCGGCAGGCGGAAAGCGGGGTTGCTGGGGGGACGGCATGGCAGGGCGCTGATGCCGATGTGCCATTTTGGGGAGGGGCTAGACTGCGGCCATGATCCTGACTGGCACACCATCATGACTGACCGCATTCTTTACCAGTTTCCGATTTCGCATTATTGCGAGAAAACCCGCTGGCAGCTGGACCACAAGGGGCTGGGTTTCCGTATCCATAACCTGCTGCCCGGGCCGCACCGTATCCGCACCCGCTTGATGGCCCGGATCGATACCTTGCCAATTCTTCGTGACGGCAAGCGGACGGTGGGCGATTCCACCCGGATTGCCTATTACCTGGAAAAGACATACCCGGAACGCCCCCTGTTACCGGAAGACCGGGAACTGCGAGCTCGGGTGATTGAGCTGGAGCAGCAGTTTGACCGCATTGGTGTTCATGTTCGCCGTTGGCTCTATGGGCAGATCATTGACCGGCCGGAAGTGATGGATGCCATGCTCACGCCCTACGGGCTGCCAGCGATGGTACAGAAGGTCATGACACCCGTGACCCGTGAGGCGGTGCGTCGCCTGTACCGGATCCAACCCAAGGCGGTGATGCGTTCCGAGCAGCGTCTGGAGGAAGGGCTTGCCCTGGTGGAGTCCTGCCTTCAAAAGGGCAATGGGCACTATCTGGTAGGGGACACCTTTACGTTGGCGGACATTGCCGCAGCCAGCCTGTTGGCGCCGCTGCTGAGCCCAGTCGGTACCCCTTGGGATATTTTCGACGAGAGCACCCTTTCCCCGGCTCTGCAGGCCCAGCTGCATAAGCTCAATACCCGGCCGGCTGGACAATGGGTGTTGGCGAGGTATGCAGGCGATCGTTGAAGATCAGCTATCAGCTATCAGCTACAAGCTACAAGCTACAAGCTACAAGCTACAAGCTACAAGCTACAAGCTACAAGCTACAAGCTACGCTTGTGGGATAGGAAAACCTCAATTCGTTCCCGGTTTTTTGGTTAATGGAAACGCGTTGCCAATCGTCGAGTTCGGCGACATGCAGGATCTGATGCCGCTGTAGGAGTTTCAACTTGTTGAACGAACCGGGCGTAGCACGGAATCGAGGTCATTGCCACTCGCAGCGCGGAGCAAAAAAGTGAAATTGGCAGGGCATTTCTTCGTGTTGCAGCTTGAGGCTTGTCGCTTGCAGCTCTTTACGCCTTGAACCCATTCAGTTGATTCATCGCGCTGTTCAGTTCCCCGCGAAGCATATCCGGGGTGTGATACACCGCTTCGTCGATGGCGCGGTCAATCAGATCACGGTCGGCTTTCGACGGCTTGTTGAGCACATGAGGCGTGACCTGGGCAGCAGAGCCGGGATGGCCAATACCAAGCCGCAAGCGGTAGAAGTCGCGGCTGTTGCCATGCTTGCTGATGATGTCGCGCAGACCATTATGGCCACCGTGCCCTCCGCCCAACTTGAAGCGGGCAGTGCCTGGGGGCAGGTCGAGTTCGTCGTGAGCGACCAGTATCTGCGTGACGGGGATCTTGAAGAAATTGGCCAGTGCGGCCGTGGCTTGACCACTGCGATTCATGAAAGTGGTCGGGACCAGCAAGCGAATGGTTTCGCCTTCAAAGGTGAAGGTGCCGGTCAGGCCGAAGTACTTCTTGTCTTCGGAAAGGAAAACGCCCTGGCGGCGAGCCAGGGCGTCAATGTACCAGACGCCAGCATTGTGGCGGGTGTCTTCGTATTCGCGGCCCGGGTTACCCAGGCCTACGATCAGTCGAACAGGTTCCGCCACGGTGCGTCTTATTCTTCGCTGGCTGCTTCTTCGCCGCCTTCTTCGTCGTCAGACTCGGAAGCACGTACTTTCGGCGCGTGGATAGCAGCAACCGGCTGGTCGTGGTCGTCGCCCAGCGCCAGCTGAGTCAGTTCCACGCCTTTCGGCAGTTTCAGGTCGGACAGGTGAACGATGGCGTTCATTTCGACTTCAGCCATATCCACTTCGATGAACTCAGGCAGATCCTGCGGCAGACAGCTCACTTCCACTTCGGAAATGTTGTGCTGGATTTCGCCACCCTGCTTCTTCACGCCAATGGAGCCGGCTTCGTTGATGAAGTGCAGCGGTACGTTCATGGTGATCTTGTGGGTCTTGTCCACACGCAGGAAATCCGCGTGGGTCGGAACACCTTTGGCCGGGTGACGCTGCAGGTCACGCAGTACCGCCTGTACATCCTTGCCGTCGACTTTCAGGGTCAGGATGTGGCTGTAGAACGCTTCGTTTTCCAGGGCTTTTTTCAGCTCGCGCAGCTCAACGCTGATCATCTGCGGCTCGGCTTCGCCACCATAGAGGATGCCAGGTACGCGATCTTGCAGACGACGCAGGCGGCGGCTCGCACCTTTCCCCGCGTCGCTGCGGATTTCTGCATTCAGCAGGAATTCATTGGACATGTTATGTCTCCAGTCTGCTCTCGGGCTTCCCGCGACCAGGTCGGCCAGAGAGGTTGATAAAACCACGGAGGATTCCGCGGGGGCGCGATTATGAAGGAAAAAGTCGCTGTGTGCCAGTGGAAAGGGTTTCAAGCCCCAAGCCGCAAGCTGCAACACGGTTAGGGATTGAGGGAGGCGGAATGAAAGAGGCCGCGCACAGGAGCTGTGCGCGGCCTCAGGGGCTTCAATCTGGCAACAATCCATGTCGTGTTGGAGCTTGTAGCTTGCTGCTGTTACACCAGCTCCAATCGGTCGAACATGGCGCTGAGCGACTCTTCGTTGTTCACCCGGCGAACGGTCTCGGCCAGCATCGGCGCCAGGCTGAGCACGCGAATCTTGTCACAGGCGCGGCCAGCTTCTGACAGCGGGATGGTGTCGGTCACCACCAGTTGGTCCAGAGAGCTGCTGGCGATGTTATCGATGGCCGGGCCAGACAGTACCGGGTGGGTAATGTAGGCGTAGACCTTGGATGCGCCATGATCCTTCAGTGCCTGGGCGGCTTTGCACAGGGTGCCGGCGGTATCGACCATGTCGTCTACCAGGATGCAGGTGCGGCCTTCCACTTCACCGATGATATGCATGACCTGAGAGACATTGGCCTTGGGGCGGCGTTTGTCGATGATGGCCAGGTCAGCATCGTTGAGTTGCTTGGCCAGGGCGCGGGCACGGACTACGCCACCTACGTCCGGTGACACGACCATCAGGTCGTCGTGTTTCTGGCGCTCGATGTCTGCCACGATCAGCGGGGTGGCGTAGACGTTGTCTACCGGAATGTCGAAGAAGCCCTGAATCTGGTCTGCATGCAGGTCGACGGTTACCACGCGGTCGATGCCCACGGTGGTGATCATGTCGGCCACCACTTTGGCGGTAATCGGCACTCGTGCGGAGCGCACGCGGCGATCCTGACGGGCGTAACCAAAGTACGGCATCACGGCGGTAATACGGCCGGCGGAGGAGCGACGCAGTGCGTCGGCCATGACCAGCAGTTCCATGATGTTGTTGTTGGTGGGGTTGCAGGTGGACTGGACGATGAAGACGTCCTTGCCGCGCACGTTTTCCTGAATTTCCACGGCAACTTCACCATCGCTGAACGTGCCAACGTCGGCATTGCCGATGGGCAGATTCAGGTGGTTGACCATGGCGCGGGCCAGTTCGGGATTTGCGTTACCGGTGAAAACGACGAGCTTGGACACTGGCGCCTCTCTTCTCTTCGTGCTTCGTATCGTGAATTTCTGGCCCCGGGAAGGGAGGGCCGGGAAAGAAAATGGCTGGGGTAGCAGGACTCGAACCTACGAATGACGGGATCAAAACCCGTTGCCTTACCAACTTGGCGATACCCCAACACGCTTTTACAGGTCTGCACTACTTATGCGTTTGTGCAGATTCGCCTGAATTCTTTGTCTCTCGAAACTTCGCCAGTGTCTCTCCAAGCGTTTGATGGAGAGGAGAAGTATTACAGCTTCGAGCGACGAAACCTGTCCAGTGTTGTGGCAACTGTTGCAGCAATTGCTGCCCCTGTTGCGATCCGGTGAGGCGTGCAAAGCAGCAAGCGCCGGTACCGGTCATACGGGCATTACCCGTATGTTGCCTGAGCCAGTCGAGGGCCTTGCCGATCTCCGGAAAGTGCCGCTGTGCCACCGCTTCACAGTCGTTGTGAAAGTCGCGGGTCAGCACCGCCTCAAGCGAGGCCGGTAATTTACTGATGGGGGTATCCCTTGTCAATTCCCGGTCGCCGAAAATTCGAGCAGTTGATACATGAATTCCGGGGTGAATGACTAAAAAATGGGCATCCGGCAGGGAAACCGGCGTAATTTGCTCTCCCACGCCCTCGGCCCAGGCGCTGCGGCCGCGGACGAAGACGGGCACATCGGCGCCCAGGTGGAGGCCAAGTTCGGCGAGGGTGTCCAGCGACAGCCCCAGGTTCCACAGCTGGTTAAGGCCCAGCAGGGCGGTGGCAGCATCGGAGGACCCTCCGCCTACGCCGCCCCCCATGGGGAGGCGTTTTTGCAGACGGATACGCGCGCCGTTGCGCGTTTGGGTGTGGTGCTGCAAGACCTGGGCGGCGCGCAGGATCAGGTTACTGCTGTCGCAGGGGACTTCCGGGTCATCGCATTCCAGGCTCAGGCTCTCAGCACGTTCGAAGTGCAGCGTGTCTCCGTGATCCAGCAGGGCGAAGACGGTCTGCAGGCAGTGGTAGCCGTCTGCCCGCTGCCCGGTGATGTGCAGGAACAGATTGAGCTTGGCCGGGGCGGGCAGGGTCAGGATGGCAGCCATCATTGTCCGAGGCCGGGTTGCCAGTCCTTGATCAGCAGGGTGAAGCGGTTGCCGTTCTGGGTGGCCTTGATACGGAACGGCAGTTCAACGCCGGCCACCGTTTCATAGCGGTCAAAGGTGAGGGACCAGCCCAATTGTTCCAGGCTCTGCAGACGCTCAAGGTCGTCGTAGCTGGCTTCGCCCGGCGCGCCAGGCCAGGGTAGGCCCCGTGCCCAGTATTGCAGGGCGGATACCGGTAACCAGAAGCCGGTCAGGTGCCAGGCCAGTTCGCCTGGGCTGCGGGCCTGATATTGCTCTTTGGCGGTAATCAGCTCGGCACGGCCGGTGTCCCAGCGAAGGTCGGCGCTGCCGAAGCCCAGCGGGCCGGAAAAACGGATTTCACCACGGGCGGGTTGCTGGCGCCATTCAAAGGTGGCGCTCCCGCCATCATTGGGGGTGCGGTAGCCGAGCTTGCCTTCCATCTCCCAGCCCTGAATCTGGCTGGGGTGGGTGAAGGTGGTAGGTTCCGTGGTGGGCGTCTGACAGGCGCTCAGGATCAGCGGGATGCAGAGCGCAATGAGCAGACGGGTAAGGGGGTATTTCACAGTTTGGCTCCCAGCCGGTCCATGGTCTCACGGATATGCGGGGCATCGGGGTTGCTGTCCAGGGCATCGCGCCAGACTTCCCGGGCCTGCCCCTGAGCGCCCAGAACCCACAGCACTTCGCCGTAATGGGCGGCCACTTCGGGGTCCGGGAACTTTTCATAGGCACGGCGCAGATAGTCGCGAGCCCCTTTCAGGTCGCCGCGTCGGTACAGAACCCAACCCATAGAGTCGAGAATCGCCGGATCTTCGGGGCGCAGGGCCAGCGCACGAGAGACATATTCCAGGGCTTCGTCCAGCCGTAGATTGTGGTTGGCCAGAGTGTAGCCGAGGGCATTCAGGGCGCTGGCATCATCCGGTTCCAGTGCCAGAATACGCCGCAGGTCGCTTTCCATTTTCTCCAGGTCGCCGGCTTTTTCCGCTTGTGTGGCACGGCTATAAAGCAGTTCGGTGTTGTCTGGATCGTCTTGCAGTGCGTTGTCCAGAAGCGCAAGGGCGCCTTGCTGGTTGCCATGGCTGCTGATGATTTCCGCTTCCGTAATGGCGAGACTGGTAGAGAGTTCCGGGTGGCTGCGTCGCAGTGAGCTGATCAGGGCATGGGCCTGGGCGGGGTTGCCCTGGCGGACCATCAGTCGAGCAGCCTGTACCCGTGAGCGCATTCCCTGTGGGCCATCCACTTTCAGATAGTGGTCGATGGCAAGATCCAGATCTGCTTGCTGTTCGGCGGCCTGGCCCAGATACAGATGGATCTCGTTTGGACGGTAGTTCTCGGCGAGCAGGGCGTCGAGCTGGTCGATGGCGGTGTCGGTGGCACCTGCCTCCAGTGCCAGCAAGGCCAGTGAAAATTTCAGGTCCAGATCATTCGGGTTTTGCTCGGACAGAATGGCGAGCTGCTTTTCGGCGTCCCCGATATTGCCGGTGGCCAGCAGCAGGCGCACATAGGTAATGCGAGGCCGGCGAGCTTCCGGGTATTTCTTGACCACCTTCTTCATATGCCTGAGGGCGTCACGGGTCTCGCCCATTTCGAAGAGCAGCTGGGCCTTGAGCAGAAGGGCATCCTCGTGCCGAGGCATCAGTTTGATGGCGCGCTCATCGGCGTCCAGGGCGGCTTGCAGCTCTCCTTCGTGTTCATTCCAGACGGCCCGGGCATACCACAGCGGTGCCTGATCCGGGTATTGCTCTGTCAATTGGGCGAGGGCCTTGACCAGCTGAAGGTTGCCCTGGGCGTCCAGGCCGCGGGCCTGGCTGACCATGCGGCCAAGGGATTCCTGCCCATGGCTGCCGATCAGGGTATCCAGGTATCGGGTGGCGGCATCGGTATTGCCGAGGCGAATTTCCGACAGGATCGCCAGTTGCAGAGCCTCCTCGTTGCCGGGATCCTGTTCCAGCCACTGCTCGCTGAGGGCCAGGGCTTGTTGGTGGTCTTCGAGATAGCTGGCCAGCTGGGCGGCCTGGCGGATGACGGTGGGGTCGCCGGTGGTGTTGGCGGCCTGGCCGTAATAGCCAAGGGTGACACCTAGCGCCTGCCGCTGGGCGGCCACTTCGGCTACCAGCAGGTCAGACAGGGTCTCGCTGTCATATCCGGGTGGCAGCGGCGTGCTGTCAGTCTGCTCGCTCCCGGCCGCGGGTTCAGGAGAAGGTTCGGCGGGTTGATGGGCACAACCGGTGAAGAGCAATGCGCCGCAGAGCGGCAATAGTGACCAAGGCGACATCAAAAGGACCTGCAATGTGTTTCCGTTATGATGGCACAGGCCTCTGCAAGCCGAAAACCTTATTGCAGCCATAGAAGGTAGCCATGGCCTGCGTCATTGTTTTGGGGGGCGCTTTCACGCAAAATGCCTCTCCCTTGCAGCCCCGCTTTTCGGGGTAACGCGGGCTGACGGGTACGGACGGGCAAGGGCAGGATATTGCCTGTCACGACGGACGGGCACGGGACACTATGAATCTGGTTGCTGTTGGCGTTAATCACACCACCGCTGATGTGGAGTTACGCGAACGTCTGGCGTTTTCCACGCAGCAGGCGCAGGCAGCGCTGGCCAGTCTTCGCGATGTGCCCGGGGTCTGTGAGGCCGCGTTGCTGTCGACCTGCAACCGTACCGAACTCTACTGCCTGACCGACGACAGCGCCCCTGACCTGGTGGCCTGGATGGCCGAGCGTCGTCATCTTTCCCGCGACAAGATCGAACCGGTTCTGTACCAGCATCAAGGCGAAGAGGCTCTGGAGCACATGATGCGGGTCGCTGGCGGCCTGGATTCCCTGGTATTGGGTGAGCCGCAGATTCTCGGGCAGATGCGTGAGGCCTATGCCCGCGCCCATGAGGCGGGTTTGCTCAATGGCGAATTGTCGCGCCTGTTCCAGGAAGTGTTCTCTGTGGCCAAGCGTATCCGCACCGAAACCGGCATTGGCGCCAATCCGGTGTCGGTGGCTTATGCTGCGGTCTCCTTTGCCCGTCACATCTTTGCCGATCTGAAAAAAAGCCGGGCCTTGTTGATCGGTGCTGGCGAGATGATTGAGCTGGTGGCCCGGCATCTCAGTGAACAACAGGTCCGTGAGATTACCATTGCCAACCGGACTCAGGCGCGGGCCAGTGAGCTGGCGGCCAGCGTGGGAGGGCGGGGTATCAGTCTGGAAGAGCTGCCCGTGGCGCTGGAGAATGCCGACATTCTGATTTCCTGTACGGCCGCGCCGTTGCCGATTCTCGGCAAGGGGATGGTAGAGCGAGCACTCAAGCAACGCCGCCACCGGCCCATGTTCATGGTGGATATTGCCGTGCCAAGAGATATCGAGCCGGAGGTCGGCAATCTGGATGATGTGTACCTGTACACGGTGGACCATCTTCAGGAGGCGATCCAGGAGAATGTCCGGGCCCGACAGGATGCAGCCCGTGAAGCCTCTGAGCTGATCCGTGATGCCATTGTGCGCCACCGTCGCCAGCGCCGTGAACAGGATGCGGTGGGTGTGTTGCGTGATTACCGTGAAAATCGCACTCGCATGGCAGCGGATGAGTTGGATAAAGCCCTTCAACAGTTGAACAATGGCGGTGACGCGGAAGAGGTGTTGCGCCGTTTTCAGCATTCTCTGGTCAACAAGTGGCTTCACTCGCCCAGTGTGGCCCTGCGCAAGATGGCCGCAGAAGGTCGGGCAGAGGCATTGCTGGTCGCCCGTGAATTGTTGCTTGGCGACGATGACTCGTCGTCGTAGCCGGGGCGTTCTTCAGCGGTACCCTGGTCTTCGAAATATCCTGAATGTTGCGTGCGCCCATGGGGCGGCGTGGTTGCGTGAAGCGTGGAATCGATTTTATGAAAGCGTCGTTACAAGCCAAGCTGGATAAACTGGCAGACCGATTCGAGGAATTGTCGGGCCTGTTGTCGGATCCAGAGGTGATATCGAACCAGAACCGTTTCCGGGACCTGTCCCGCGAGTACGCTGAAATCGATCCGGTGATCAAATGCTACCGTGAATATCTGCAGGCGCAGGAAAACCTGGAGGCTGCCCGGGCCATGCAGGATGACAGCGATGCCGAAATGCGTGAAATGGGGGCAGAAGAAGCCCGCGAAGCCCAGTCGCAGATCGAGACGCTGGCCGATGAGCTACAGAAACTGATGCTGCCGAAAGACCCACGCGATAGCGCCAATGTCTTTCTGGAAGTGCGTGCGGGTACCGGCGGTGACGAGGCGGCGATTTTTGCCGGCGACCTGTTTCGCATGTATTCGAAGTACGCCGACCAGATGGGCTGGAAAGTGGAGCTGGTCAGTGCCAGCGAAGGCGAGCATGGTGGCTACAAGGAAGTGATTGCCCGAGTCATTGGCGATGGTGTGTATTCGCGGATGAAGTTCGAGTCTGGCGCTCACCGGGTGCAGCGCGTGCCTGCCACCGAATCCCAGGGGCGCATTCATACCTCTGCCTGCACCGTGGCCATCATGGCTGAAGCCGAAGACCTGGGCGATATCGAAATCCGCAACGAAGACCTGCGTATTGATACCTACCGTTCTTCCGGGGCGGGCGGTCAGCACGTTAACACCACCGACTCCGCGGTACGGATTACCCACTTGCCCACCGGTGTTGTGGTGGAGTGCCAGGACGAGCGTAGCCAGCACAAGAACAAGGCCCGGGCCATGAGCCTGCTCAGCGCCAGACTCTATGATGCCCAGCAGAATGCCGCCCACGCCGAGCAGGCGGCGGAGCGCAAATCCCTGGTGGGATCCGGGGACCGTTCCGAGCGCATTCGTACCTACAATTACCCCCAGGGTCGCATCACGGATCACCGCATCAACCTGACGTTGTATCGCCTCAATGAAGTGATGGAAGGCGATCTGGACGAAGTGTTGGGGGCATTGTTGGCCGAGCATCAGGCCGATCAGCTGGCTGCCCTGAGCGAGCAGTAACATGCGCATCGATGAGGCCCTGCGTCAGGCTCGTGGCCGTCTGGCATCGTCGCCTTCTGCCGCCCTGGATACAGAGCTGCTGCTGTGCCATGTCCTCGGCCAGACGCGTACCTGGCTGTTCACCTGGTCTGACCGGGAGCTGGAAGCGAGCCAGCAGACCGCCTTTGAGGCATTGCTGGCTCGGCGCGAGACCGGCGAGCCTGTCGCGCACCTGACCGGTGAACGGGAATTCTTTGGCCGTCCTTTCCGGGTGACAGCCGATACCCTGATTCCTCGACCCGACACCGAAACCCTGATCGAGATCGCGCTTGCCCTGCCGCTGCCTGATGACGCCCGTGTGGTGGACCTGGGCACCGGCAGCGGGGCCATCGGTGTCACCCTGGCATTGGAAAAGCCGCACTGGCAGGTAGCGCTGGTGGACCTCAGCGAGGCCGCCCTGCAGGTAGCCACCGACAATGCCGGACAGCTGAACGCGCCGGTGCAATGCCTGGCCGGCAGCTGGCTGGTGCCCTGTGAGGGGCCGTTTGATCTGATCGTCAGCAACCCGCCTTACATCGATGCCAGCGACCACCATCTGGACGAAGGCGATGTGCGCTTTGAGCCGCGTTCGGCGCTGGTGGCTGACGATAAGGGCTTGGCGGACCTGGCCGAGATTGTGCGCCAGGCCTCCGGCAAGCTGGTTGATGGCGGTTGGCTGATGCTGGAGCATGGATTCGAGCAGGGCGAGGCGGTGAGGGCACTGTTGGACGAGGCCGGTTTTCAGGATGTGCGCACCGCGCAGGATCTGGGTGGCAATGACCGTGTCACTCTTGGCCGGTTTGCTTCGGCCTCTTCGTAGGGTGGACATTGCCGAGGGGCAACCTCCGCCGGAATTTTGATGTGGCGCGTGCAGGCGTGAAGCGGTACCCAACCATGTTTAATGACGAACAGCTTGAACGATACAGCCGCCAGTTGATGGTGGATGAGCTGGATCTGGCCGGGCAGGAGGAGCTGGCGGCAGCGCGGGTGTTGATCGTGGGCTGCGGGGGGCTGGCCAATCCGGCGGCACTGTATCTGGCCGGTGCCGGTGTGGGCCGACTGGTGCTGGCGGATGATGACCGGGTAGAGGTCAGTAACCTGCACCGGCAGGTGGCGTTCCGTGGCGGGCAGGTCAATCAGTTCAAGGCGGAGGCCCTGCGTGATCAGCTGCAGCAGCTGAACCCGGAGGTGGATGTACGTGCGGCTGTCGTGCGGGTGGATGATGCCTGGCTGGAAGTGGCCGTGGCGGAGGCTACCCTGGTGCTCGATTGCACGGATAACTTCGTTACCCGTCAAGCCATCAACCGGGCTTGTGTGAGGCATCGCAAGCCTCTGGTCAGTGGCGCGGCGATTCGCATGGACGGGCAGCTGGCGGTGTTTGATCTGCGAGCGCCGGAGGCGCCCTGTTATGCCTGTGTATACGGCGAAGGCACGGACGGCGACCTGGCCTGCAATCAGGCTGGGATCGTGGGTCCGGTGGTGGGGGCGGTGGGCACCCTGCAGGCCCTGGCGGCGATCCGGGTACTCAGCGGGGCGCAGCTGGGAGGCAAGCTGCACCTGTTTGATGGCCGCAGCCTGGAATGGCGGCAAGTGACGTTACGGCGAGACCCTGGCTGTGTGGTGTGCGGTTCGAATCACGACGGTGATTGATGGATCGGGGTATCCGGCTCCACTTCATAGACGGTCGGTGACTCTTCGGCGGTGAGGCCGATGGCGATCAGAATGATCAGCACAATCACAAAGGCTGTTCCGAGAAGGTGTTTCATGGTCTGCCTCCCTGCGCCTGCGCGCATGCCTGCCGGTGGCGGGTCAGGCTGACAGTTCCACCACCTGGCCATTGAGCGTCTTGATCTGTCGCGCCATGTCGCTGAGCAGGCTGTGAATCATGCCCGGATTGGTGCGAATCAGATCCTTGAACTGGTGTTTGGGGACTTTGACTACCGAGCAGCGGCTTTTGGCTCGTACGGTGGCGCTGCGGGGGGAGTGGGTCAGCAGGGCAATCGCGCCGACCACTTCGCCTTCACTGACGCTGCCGACGACCACGTTATCCACGACCACATCCGCATCGCCTTCAAACAGGCTGAACACGTAATCGGCAGGTTCGCCCTGGCGGATAATGATGTCGCCCGGTTCAAAATAGGCAAAGCCGGTGGTGGTGAAGGACTCTTCTGGCATGTGCGCGGATAGCAGGCGCACCAGAATGCCTTGCTGCGTCGTCAGGATACGCGTCCACAGTTTGGCCAGTTGCGCGTCGGCGATGACCGCTTCCACCAGCTTCACGGTCGGGTAGGCTGCCAGCAGTACCGCGCTCTCGGCGTAATAGGTCACTTCACCGTTGCCCGCATCGGGCAGAATCATGTCGCCCTCGTCCCAGATGAACAGTTTCTTTTCCTGGCAGCGCATGCCCAGCATCCCGCCTTTGACGACGTAGGTGGTGTCACCGCACATGCCGTGCTTGAAGGCATCTTCAGTCGGTACCAGAGGCAGGGTCTGGGGCTGGATCGGCAACTGGCTGATGAAGTCGTTGACCAGACGTTTGTACATGCGTGTGAGGGCGGGGAAACCGCCGCTGGCTTCTGCCACAGAGATCATGCAATGCCTCGATGAATGCGTGGGTTCTGGTTTCAGTATGCAGCAAGTTATTAAGGCGAAACAGTACGGGGTTGGCAGTAGAGGGCGTCGAATGCATTCGACGGTATGGCCTTGCTGCAGGGGGTGGCGGGGATCGACGTGGGTCAATCTCCGCCGGGAAGGGGCGGGGCCGCGGGGTGGGCGGCGACTCAATAATCCCGTTCGCGGGGCAGGAAGGTGGGAGCTTCCTTTTTCTGCCCGGCTTGCAGGGCACGGCGGTAGTTCTTGCCGCGCATCAGTTTGAACTGCAGCTTGCTTTCGATATCGAACGCCTGGGCTTCGGGCACGGTCCAGGTTTGCTGGAACAGGGCCTTGCCGGCGCTGATGCCGTCCGGGGAGCGGGTCTTGATGGCCTCAGCCAGTTTTTCGGCTTCCTCCAGCGGGGTGGCAGATACCCGGGTGACCAGGTTCATGGCCTTGGCTTCGTCGCCATTGAACAGCCGCCCGGTCATGGTCAATTCCTTGGCCACGTCCATGGGCACCAGTTCGCGTAGTGTCACGGTGCCGGTCATGTCTGGGATCAGCCCCCACTTGATTTCCATGATCGACATCTCGCAATCCGGCGTGGCCATGCGGAAGTCTGCGGCGAGGGCAATCTGCATGCCGCCGCCGTAGCAATAGCCGTGCAGTACAGCGATAACCGGTACCGGCAGCTCTCGCCAGCACCAGCACACTTCCTGGAACAGGTTGGTTTTCTTGATGCCGTATTTGGTGAAACCCTTGATCAGCTTCAGGGGCTGCTTCATGACGGTGCCGAAATCGAGCCCGGCGCAAAACGCCTTGCCGTCACCCTGCAAAATGACGACACGAATGTCGCGGTCCTTGCGGACGGCCTTCGAGGCTTCAATCAGCCCTTCCATCATGTCGAAATCCAGGCCGTTGTATTTGTCTGCACGGCTCAGAGTGACGTAGGCGATGCTGTTTTTCTTTTCCAGAGTGACACGTTTCTTGAAGGTTTGGGTCATGAGTTAATCCTCTGGGTCCGACGCCTGATATTCGGCGTCGGACACACTTCTGTTAGCCCAGTTTTTCTTTGAGCAGTGCATTCAGTTGTTGCGGATTCGCCTTGCCCTGTGTGGCTTTCATGGCCTGGCCTACGAAGAAACCGATTTTTTTCTTTTTCTTCGCGTCATCCGAGCTGCGGTAGTCTTCTACCTGCGGTGCGTTATTGGCGATGATGTCGTCGACGATTTTTTCCAGTTCGCCGCTGTCGCTCATCTGTTTCAGGCCTTTGGCTTCGATGACCGCATCCGGGTCACCTTCACCTGCCCAGCACGCTTCAAATACTTGTTTGGCAATTTTGGAGCTGATGGTGCCGTCTTTCAGGCGGGCAATCAGCTGACCCAGCTGGTCAGCGGACACGGGGCTGTCGTTGATGGTTTTTTCTTCCGCGTTCAGTTTGGCGGCCAGTTCACCCATCACCCAGTTGGCGGCCAGTTTGGCATCGCCGCCGGCCTTGGCTGCCACTTCAAAAAAGGCGGCGGTGGCCAAATCGCCGGAGAGTAGATCGGCGTCATACTCGGACAGCTGGTAGTCGGCCAGGAAACGAGCCTTGCGGGTGTCCGGCAGCTCCGGCATGGACGCTTTCAGGGCGTCCAGGTCTGCCTCGGTGATTTCTACCGGGAGCAGGTCTGGGCAGGGGAAGTAGCGGTAATCGTTGGCGTCTTCCTTGCTGCGCATGGAGCGGGCGGTATGGGTATCGCCGTTGTACAGGCGGGTTTCCTGGACAATCTCGCCACCGTCTTCCAGCACATCAATCTGGCGTTCTACTTCCAGCTTGATCGCGCGTTCCATAAAACGGAACGAGTTCAGGTTTTTGGTTTCGGTGCGAGTGCCCAGTGCGTCGCCAGGACGGCGGATGGACACGTTCACGTCGAAACGCATGTTGCCTTGAGACATGTCGCCATCGCAGATGCCAATGGAGGTGACGATGGCGTGCAGTTTGCGGGCAAAGGCCACGGCTTCTTCTGCGTTGCGCATATCCGGTTCGGTGACCACTTCGATTAGTGGTGTGCCGGCACGGTTCAGGTCGATTCCGGTCATGCCATGGAAGTCTTCATGCAGGGACTTGCCCGCATCTTCTTCCAGGTGCGCATGGTGAATGCGCACGATTTTTTTCTCGCCGCTTTCCAGCTGAATCTCCACTTCGCCGGCACCCACAACAGGTTTGTCCAGCTGTGTGGTCTGGTAGCCTTTTGGCAGATCCGGATAAAAATAATTTTTCCGTTCGAACACGCTGTGCCGGCAGATATCGGCATTGATGGCGAGGCCGAACAACGCCGCCTTGCGTACGGCTTCGCGGTTGACCACCGGCAGGGTGCCAGGCATGCCCAGGTCCACCAGTGAGGCCTGGGTGTTGGGCTCGGCACCGGTGGACAGTTTGCTGCCGGAAAACAATTTGCTGGTGGTATTGAGCTGGACGTGAATTTCCAGACCGATCACGACTTCCCAACTCATTTTGCACCTCCCAGTACCGGCGCCTGTTTGTGCCAGTCAGTGGCTTGCTGATATTTGTGGGCCACGTTGAGAATCTGCCCTTCACGGAAATAATTGCCGATGACCTGGGTGCCAGTGGGCAGACCCTTGATGAAGCCGGTGGGCATGGACAGGGCGGGCAGGCCGGCCAGGTTCACGCCAATGGTGAAGACGTCGGCCATGTACATGCTGACTGGGTCATCTTTCTTGTCGCCCAGCTTGAAGGCGGTCTCCGGGGCGGTGGGGCCCATCAGTACATCCACCTTTTCAAAGGCGCGGGCAAAGTCGTCGCGAATCAGGCGGCGAACTTGCTGGGCGCGACGGTAGTAGGCGTCATAGTAGCCCGCAGAGAGGGCGTACGTGCCCACCAGGATGCGGCGCTTCACTTCATCACCGAAACCTTCGGAGCGAGAGCGCTTGTAGAGGTCTTCCAGATCCTGCGGGTCGTCGCAGCGGTGCCCGAAGCGCACACCGTCGAAGCGGCTCAGGTTGGAGCTGGCTTCGGCCGGGGCAATCACATAATAGGCCGGTACCGACAGCTTGATGCTGGGCAGGGACACCGAGACCACCTTGGCGCCGAGTTTTTCCAGTTCACGAATCGCCTCGCGGCTGTTGTCGGCAATGGCGCCATCCAGTGTGTCGGGGAAGAACTCTTCGGGTACGCCGATGGTCAGGCCACGGATGTCGTCGTTGAGCGCGCCCAGGTAATCGTCCACCTTTTCATTGAGGCTGGTAGAGTCCCGGTGATCGTGGCCGGCCATGGCCTGCAACATCAGGGCACAGTCTGCGGCACTGAGGCCCATGGGACCGGCCTGGTCGAGGCTGGAGGCGAAGGCGATCATGCCCCAGCGGGAGACGCGGCCATAGGTGGGCTTGAGGCCGGTAATGCCGTTCAGGGCTGCCGGCTGGCGGATGGAGCCGCCGGTGTCGGTGCCGGTAGCGGCAGGGGCGAGGCGGGCCCCCAGGCAAGCGGCAGCGCCACCGGAGGAGCCACCGGGAACCCGCTCCCGATCCCAGGGGTTTTTCACCGGGCCGTAGTAGCTGGTTTCGTTGGACGAGCCCATGGCGAATTCGTCCATGTTGGTCTTGCCCAGCATCACGGCGCCTTCCGCTGCCATCTTTTCCACGACGGTGGCGGTGTAGGGGGCAATAAAGGTGTCCAGCATCTTCGAGCCGCAGCTGGTGCGCACGCCCTCGGTGCAGAAGATGTCCTTGTGGGCGATGGGCAGGCCGGTGAGCAAGCCTCCCTTGCCTCCGGCCAGGGCCGCATCGGCGGCATCGGCCTGGGCCAGGGCCTGTTGTTCGGTCACGGTGACGAAGCTGTTGATGTCCGCGTCAAACTGCTGGATGCGCCCGAGGAAATGCTCGGTGAGCTCCCGGGAGGAGAACTCTCCGGCGGCCAGTCCGGCCTTGAGTTCGGTCAGTGTCTTGGTATGCATGGCGTCGCTCATAGCTTGTTTGCTGCCTTACTCGCTTATTCGATAACCCGTGGGACCAGGAAGCAGCCGTCTTCGGCGGCGGGGGCGATGTCCATGGCCTTGTCGCGCACATTGGGCTCGCTCACGGTGTCGTCTCGCAGGGGCTGGGTGACATCCAGCGGATGGGCCATGGGCGCCACATCAGTCACGTCGGCCTGCTGCAGCTGGTCTACCATCGCGAGGATGTCATTCAGGCGGCTGGACAGGGCATCGGTGTCTGCCGGGTCCACTTTCAGGCGTGCCAGGTGAGCTACCTGAGCCACCACCTTGGAATCAATGGCCATGCTTGTCTCCATGGAGTGATCTGCCCACTGGTAACGGGCGGGGTCTCGGGCGCCTGTCAGTGGGGTCGGAAAGCCGCAAAAAGTACCATAGACCGCCGGTCCGGGGCCACTGTCCGCCGGGGCATGGCGCCGCTGTGGTCGCATGGGTTTGCTTGCCCAAAGGGCCTGCCGTTGCTAGAGTTGCGCACATCTTGTAGATGCGCGGCTTTTTCCCTGCCGGCATCATTTTTCGCGAAAATTCAGGAAACTGGCCAGGATGTCGATGATCAAGCGTATTCGGGGGATGTTCTCCACCGATCTCTCCATTGATTTGGGGACCGCTAATACCCTTATTTACGTACGTGGCCGAGGTATCGTGCTGGATGAGCCCTCTGTGGTGGCTATCCGTCATCATGGCGCTCAGAAGAGTGTGGCTGCCGTGGGCGCTGATGCCAAGCGCATGCTCGGCCGTACCCCCGGCAATATTACTGCCATCCGGCCCATGAAAGACGGCGTGATCGCCGACTTCGACGTGACCGAAAAAATGCTCCAGTACTTCATCAAGAAGGTGCATGACACCGGCTTTTTCCCGCCGGCGCCCCGTGTACTGGTGTGTGTGCCGTGCAAATCCACCCAGGTGGAGCGTCGCGCCATTCAGGATTCTGCCTATGGGGCGGGTGCCCGTGATGTGTACCTGATTGAAGAGCCCATGGCGGCAGCCATTGGTGCCGGGTTGCCGGTGGAAGAGGCGCGTGGCTCCATGGTGGTGGATATCGGTGGCGGCACCACCGAGATTGCCCTGATTTCCCTGAACGGGGTAGTGTACTCCGAGTCCGTGCGTATTGGTGGTGACCGCTTTGATGAAGCGATTGTGGCCTTTGTGCGTAAGGAATATGGCTCGCTGATCGGTGAATCTACCGCCGAGCGTATCAAGCACGAGATCGGTACTGCCTACCCAGGTGGCGAGATCCGTGAAATCGATGTGCGTGGCCGCAACCTGGCTGAGGGTGTGCCGCGCAGCTTTACCCTGAATTCCGAAGAGATTCTGGAAGCGCTCAAAGAGCCGCTGGCGGCCATCGTCAATGCGGTGAAGAATGCGCTGGAAGCGTCTCCGCCAGAATTGGCCTCTGATATCGCCGAGCGCGGCCTGGTGATCACCGGTGGTGGTGCGCTGTTGCGTGATATCGATCGCCTGCTGTCTGAAGAAACCGGTCTGCCGGTGATTATTGCCGACGACCCGCTGACCTGTGTGGCTCGCGGTGGCGGCAAGGCGCTGGAGCTGATGGACAGTCAGGGTTTTGACATGTTGGCCATGGGCTGATGACGGCTTCGGCCAACCCTCTATACCGTCTGGTTGCTGCGCTGGTTCTGTCTGTCATTGTGATTGTGCTGGACCAGCGTACGCCGTGGGCGGAGCCAGTGCGGCATGTACTGGCGTATCTCACTGCCCCTATCCATTACGTTGCCCATTTGCCGGTGGATTCTGGCCAGTGGCTGACCGAGCAGGCGCAAAGCCGCTCGTCACTGATGGAAGAGAACCAGCGTCTGCAGCGCCAATCCCTGATTCTTGAACAAAAGGTCCAGCGCCTGGCGGTACTGGAAGCCGAGAATGTGCGTTTGCGGGAGTTGCTGAACTCGTCTGCGGATCTGGATGCCAATGTACTGGTTGCCGAAATTATTGGTGTGGACCCGGATCCCAACCGTCAGGAGCTGGTGATCAACAAGGGTACCGGTTCTGACGTGTTTAGAGGTCAGGCGGTGCTGGATGCACAGGGGCTGATCGGGCAAGTGGTCGATGCCGGTCCGTTGAGTTCCCGTGTGTTGTTGCTCACCGATGCCAGTCATGCCATGAGTGTGCAGGTGAATCGTAACGGCGTTCGCGCGGTACTGGCGGGGAATGGTCAGACCGGGTTGCGGCTTTTGTATGTGCCGGATACGGCGGATATCGAGGAAGGGGATTTGCTGGTCAGTACCGGTCTTGGGCAGCGTTATCCGCGTGGCTACCCGGTGGGGACGGTGACTTCCGTGCGCCACCAGTCCGGTGCGCCCTATGCCGACATTACCGCGCTTCCGACTGCCCGAATCGACAGGGCCAGCCACGTGCTGCTGGTTCAGCCTACGCAAACGCCTGCCAGTCCGCTGACACGGGGAGATGCCGATGCGCGGTGATCGTCCGTCCGGAACCGGGGTAATTATTGTTTCGTTGCTGATTGCCGCCTTGCTGGAAGTGGTGCCGTTACCGGAGGCCCTGAACTGGGTGCGTCCAGAGTGGATGTTGCTGGTGCTGGTCTACTGGGTATTGGCGTTGCCCCGGCGAATCGGTGTGCTGTGGGGCTTCGGTGTGGGTTTGTATCACGACGTTCTGGTCGGGACCACGCTGGGGCAGTGGGGCCTGGCCTTTGCGCTTGGCGCTTATGTGATGCTGGCGGCCTACAAGCGCATGCGGGTGTTCACTTCAATACAGCAATGTGCCGTCGTGTTCCTGCTGGTCGGTACCGTCAGCCTGCTGGCCTATATGGTGCAGGAGTCCGTCGGGCGCACCCTCTACCCTCCCTACACTATTCTGTATGCCTCTTTTACCAGTGCCTTGTTCTGGCGCCCGGTCTGTGCGGTACTGCGCTGGGTCCAGTTGCGTTTTCTAGTACGCTAAACCCGGCTGAACAACGACACCTGACGCGAAGCATTCTTTTCCCGCTTCGCAGGTTTCGCTGTTCACGGTTAACTATTCACGTTTAACTGCTGTCTGAATCTATGGTTCTTTATCTTGCTTCCGGATCGCCGCGTCGTGCGGAGTTGCTGCAGCAAATTGCTGCGCCGTTTTCGGTGCTGAAAGCGCCGGACATCGATGAAACCCCGCAGGCCGGAGAGGCTCCGCTGGCGTATGTGTTGCGTATGGCGCAGCAGAAAGCGCTCGCCGGAGAGCGGCAACGGCAACAGGTTGGCCTCGGTGACGGAGCGGTGCTGGGAGCGGATACGTCGGTGGTGCTGGGAGCGGAAATTCTTGGCAAGCCCCGGGACCCGGACCATGCCATCGCCATGCTTCAGGCATTGAACGGTAAATCACATCAGGTGATTTCTGCCGTGGCGCTGATCGTTGCGGGCGAAGTGCATCAGGCTCACTCGGTTACGACCGTCACGTTCCGGTGCCTGGATGAGGCCCGGCTGGCGGCCTATGTTGCCACTGGCGAGGGGAATGACAAGGCCGGCGGTTATGGTATTCAGGGGCTGGGTGGCGCTCTGGTGGCGTCCTTGTCCGGTAGCTACAGTGGCGTGGTGGGTCTGCCGCTGGAGGCACTGGTATCGCTGATGGATGAGGCAGGTCTGGATTACTGGCAGACGAGCATACATGGCTGAAAGCACGCAATCTCGCAACTCCCGGTGGCGCCGGGTCCTGCCGTTTCTGTGGTGGATGGTGGCATTGGTCCTGCTGCTGATGGCGACCTATGTGGTGGTCGCCCGGCAGCTGATGCTGCTGGTGCCGGACTATCGCAGCACGCTGGAAACCCTGTTTGAGGAGCGTATCCAGTCTCCGCTGGAAATCGCCGAGCTGGAAGGCCATATGGATGGCCTGACCCCCCAGTTCGTGGTTCGAAAGGTGCGGCTGCCGGCCCCGGAAGGGGAGTCGCCACTGGAACTGGACGAAGTGGTCTTGAGCGTGGATGTATTGCGCTCGCTGCTGCACCGGGACCTTGCGCTGGAGTCACTGCGCATTGACGGGGTTGCGCTGAATCTGGTGCGAGATCAGGACGGCCGTTTTCGGCTGCGCGGACTGGATACCCTGTCGGGAAGCAACCGTGAAAACCCGCCACTGGAACGCATTCTGAAGTTGTTTTATCGCCAGCAGTTGCTTTCGGTGACGAATGCCCGTCTGTCCCTTGAATGGCCGGGGATGCCTCCGCTGGCCGCCTCTTCCATGGAAGCGACCTTGATCAATGACGGGGACGACCACCTGCTTTCCGTCACCCTGGAGGCGCGGGACCGCCCGCTAACGGTAGAAACCCGCCTGCATCTTCACGACGATGCGTACTCCCTTGATGAGGTCAATGCGGATCTTTATCTGCATGTTCGAGGCCAGCGCATGCAGGAATGGCTGCCGGCGTCTGTAGAGTGGCCCGTAGAGATTGCTGCTCTTGAGGGCGAGGTCGAGCTGTGGGGCAGCATTGCCGATGGGCAGCCGGAGAGTGCCCGGCTGGCACTTTCTGTGCCGTCCCTGGTGCTTGCGCAAGATGACCGGCAATGGCCGCTGGAGGCGGTGTCACTGGATCTGGGGCTGGAGCGAGAGGATGAGCAGGCAACCTTGTCACTGGGCAATGTCTCTGCACAGTCTCCCGCGGGGCAGCTGCTGTTCGGTGATGTGGGGCTGAAATGGGATACGTCCGGTGAGTCCAGGCAATGGCAGCTGCGCACTGGTGACCTGCCGGTACGGGCGATCAATCAGCAATTTCTGAAATTGCCCTTCGCGCTGCCCGACAATCTTGTCCGCTGGCAACAACAGTTGCAGGCCTTGTCGCCCCAGGGGGTGGTGGACGGTATCTATCTGAAGGGGCATGGCCGGGAGCTGGAACGCTTTCAGGCTCGCTTCACGGCGTTGAGCAGTCAGGCAGATGACCGTATCCCCGGTGTCTCCCGCCTCAGTGGCTGGGTGTCAGGCAGTCCCAATCAGGGGGTGGTTCACCTGTATAGCGATAACCTGTCATTGACCCTCCCTCGCCTGTACGGGCACCCCTTGATGGGCCAAATGACGGGTGTCCTGGGATGGGAGAAACACGGAGACACTCTGTCGTTGCGCTCGGGGCGACTACGGGCGGTGAATGCGGATGCGCACGGTGAAGCCATGTTTGCTTCCACTATCGTGCCCGGCGAGATTCCGCAGTTACGGCTAACCGCGGATATCTATGAGGGTGATGGTGCTCGCGCCAGTCATTACATCCCACTGAAACGGCTCCCGGATGGCCTGTCCCAATGGCTTGGCCAGGCAATCCGGGGGGGCTCTCTGCGACACGGCAAGCTGTTGTATCAGGGGCCGGTGAAAATCGACAAGGAACGGCAGCAGGACCGGACGTTCCAGATGCGTTTTCAGGGAAGGGATGTGGAGTTGTCATTTCTTCCTGACTGGCCTCATGCCACGGGTATAGATGCCGATGTGCGCATTAACGGTCGAGAGGTTCGTGGTGTGGCCCGCAGCGGAACATTGCTTAATAGCAAGCTGAGCGATGTGTACGTGGATGTTCCTCCCTTTGAGACGGCCAACGGGCCGCGGCTGGTGTTGTTTGGCAATGTGGATGGACCGGTGACGGACCTGGATACGCTGTTTCAAACGTCCCCGCTGAAGACAATTTTGCCGGATGAAATGCTGGACTGGCGTTTGCTGGATGGGAAGATGCAGGGCCGCTTATTGCTGGATTTCCCGTTCCAGAAAGAGACCGGTTCGCCGGTTGTGGTGGTGGACGCGACAGTGCAGGACGGGAAGGTGGAAAACTCCCCCCGGAAGCTGGCATTCGAGCAGGTTCAGGCGCCGGTCTATTTTCATCTTCGTGATGGCATTCAGGTGCCTGAGTTCGATGCCCGGTTTATGGGTAACCCCGTTACCGGGCACTGGCACACGCGCGGGGGGCGCAGCCAGGTGGCGGCGCAAGGCACTATCAAGGTGCCAGCGTTGCGGGATTGGCTGGGGTTTCCCTGGTTGGCGCCAGCGAGTGGGACGCTGCCGGTGAAGCTGGCAATACAGGTGCCTTGGCTGGGTAGCCGTTTCTCGCTAAAAGCCTCTTCGACCCTGGAAGGGGTTGAGGTCAAGGCGCCCGACCCTATCGGCAAAGGTGCCGGACAAACTGTGCCCTTGTCGGTGGAGATCGAGACGAAGGGGCGCGCCCAGCAGCTGGCCCTGCGTTATGGCGATGAAATTCGGGGCCTGTTTCGGCTGGGGGATGGCTTGGCAGGGGAGGTCTTGTTAGGGGACGGGCATCTTCAGATCCCGGCAACGGGCCTTAATGTCCGGGGAACCTTGCGCAAGGGGGCGGTCAGTCCCTGGCTGGATTTTATTGGTGACCAGATGGCTCCTGCACTCAAGCAGCAGGGGGAGGGAGCAGGGGCGTCAACCGCCGGGCTGTTGAACAACATCAATGTCCAGATCGGCGAACTGGATCTGTTCGGGGTGGCAGTGCCCAATGCGGGGCTTTCTGTGTTGCCCAGAGACCAGGGCTGGGATATCGCTTTGAGCAGCAAGGCGGTGGCGGGTTCCATGCACATCCCGGATGGGTTCTCGGTACGAGGAGAGCAGCCCCTGTCGCTGACGGTGTCCCGGCTCAATCTGACGTTGCCTGACCGGGCGGGCCAGCAACAGGGCGCGCCGTTTTCGCCCTATCAACTGCCGACGCTGGATGCCCGCCTGAACAATCTCATCATCAATGGCGAGGACTTCGGGGAGTGGCAGGGCAGTGTCCGGCCTATCTCTCAAGGGGTACGCATTTCTGACCTGGATGGTCTGTGGCGATTTACCCACATCGAAGGCTCCCTGGACTGGACTGCCCAGGGGGAAGGTGATGATGCGGCGCAATATACCCGTTTCAATGGCTCCCTGAGCACCGACAAGCTGGGCCGCGCCTTGCAAGGTTGGGGATTGCCGGAAATGATCGAGTCGGAAGATGCCAGGGCGAAAGGGGTGCTGGGCTGGAGTGGCTGGCCGTTAAGTCCGGATTATCTGGCGATGGAGGGGCAGACACGGATTGACATTGGCGAGTGCCGAATCCCGCAGACCGATACCAAAACGTCTTTTCTCAGGGTGCTGGGTATCCTGAATATCGGCACGATCCAGCGCCGATTGCGACTGGATTTCTCTGACTTGTACAAAAAAGGCTTGAGTTGCGACAGCATCACGGGAGATTTCCGTATCGATGGGCCGTCGGTATCCACTACCAATCTGGCCATCAAATCGCCGTCGGCGATTATCGAAGCCCAGGGCAATGTGGATCTTGAAAAGGAAACGCTCAATCATCAGATGGAAGTGACGTTGCCGTTGTCCAGTAATCTCTATGCCGGATGCCTCGCAGGGCCTGCAGCGTGTGCCGGGATTTTTGTGGTAGAACGTATCTGGGGTGACAAGCTGGACCGTACGGCCACCATGGAATACGCGGTGACGGGCACCTGGTCCGACCCGAAAGTGAAGGAAACCGAGGGGATGTTCGAATGACGCAGCCGATCTCTGTTGCGGCCATCCAGATGACCAGCGGCCAGCAACTGTCCGGTAATCTCGAGGCGGCTTCGGTGCTGCTGGAACAAGCCGCGAATGGCGGTGCGCAACTGGCGGTTCTACCTGAAAATTTTGCGGTCTACGGTGGCGATTATCGTGCCACTGCAGGGCAATTCGAGCAGTTGAAGGGCTGGCTCTGTGAGCAGGCCAGTCGTTTGAATATGGCTATTATTGGCGGCAGTGTCCCGGCGATTCGGCGCCCGGATGGCAGTGAAGTGGCGGCGCCGAGGGTGCGCACACGGGCACTGGCTGTCTCTGCCGACGGGCAGTGTCTGGCCGCGTATGACAAGCTGCACCTGTTTGATGCCCAGGTCAACGATGCCCAGGGCCGTTACTGCGAGTCCGATGTCTTCGAGCCCGGCACCGAGGTGGTGACTGTGCCGCTTGCCGGACTGACCGTGGGGCTGGCGATCTGTTACGACCTGCGCTTTCCTTCCCTTGCCCAGCGGCTGGCCCAGGCGGGGGCGGACTTGATTGTGTATCCCTCCGCTTTTACTGCAGTGACCGGGGCTGCGCACTGGTCGTTGCTGTTGCGGGCGACGGCGGTGCAGACCGGGTGCTATGTGCTGGGGGCAAACCAGTGTGGTCAACACGGGCCCCGGCGCGCCAGCTATGGCCATTCCATGCTGGTCAACCCGTGGGGCGAGGTGGTCGCGAGCCTGGAGAATGCGCCCGCTGCCCTTGTGGCAGGCCTGGACCTTGCTACCATGAATGAACTTCGCCAGCGTATGCCGGTGCAAACGCATCAACGATTTCACATAGAAGGTCCTTATGAGCGATAGCCTGTCCATTGCCGAGTCCATCCTGCTGGCCCCTGCCGATTTGCAGACCGGTCAGCTGGAAGCCCTGCTGAACGGCAAGCTGACCGGCCAGGCGGATTATGCGGACATCTATTTCCAGCATAGTCGCCATGAGGCCTGGGTGCTGGAAGACGGTATTGTTCGTGATGCCAGTTTTAATACTGAGCGGGGCGCAGGGGTGCGTATTGTCCAGGGCGACAAGACCGGCTTTGCCTACAGTGATGACATCACCCTGCAGGCCTTGCAGCAGGCCAGTGGTGCCGCCCGGGCCATCACCCGTCAGGGGCAGGACCGAAGCGTGCAGCTTAGCCGCCGAGGAGCCCCTTTACGCTATGAGGCACTGGATCCGCTGCTGGCCTGGCCCGCAGAAGAAAAAGTGGCGCTGTTGCAGCGGCTGGATGCGTTGGCACGATCCCTGGACCCGGCGATTGTCGAGGTCACTGCCAGTCTGAGCGCGGTGCAGGATGTGATCATGGTGGTGGCCAGTGATGGCACCCTGGCGGCTGATGTCCGTCCCTTGATCCGTTGCAATGTCAGTGTGATCGCCGAGCGTAATGGACGCCGCGAGCGCGGCAGCGCCGGGGGGGGCGGGCGTGTCAGTTATGACTGGTTGCTGCAGGAAAACCGGGTTGAGACCTGGGCCCGGGAAGCCGTGCGCGGGGCCTTGTTGAATCTTGAAGCCCAGCCGGGACCGGCGGGCACCATGCCTGTGGTGCTGGGCCCGGGCTGGCCAGGAGTCTTGCTGCATGAAGCGGTTGGACACGGGCTGGAAGGGGACTTCAACCGCAAGGGCACCTCGATGTTTGCCAAAAAAATGGGGCAGCAGGTGGCATCGCCACTGTGTACCGTGGTGGATGACGGCACCATGCTGGATCGTCGCGGTTCCCTGACAGTGGATGATGAGGGGACGCCCTCGGCCTGCAATACCCTGATCGAAAACGGCAAACTGGTCGGCTATATGCAGGACAAGACCAATGCACGGCTGATGGGTGTGGCGCCGACCGGGAATGGGCGCCGGGAGTCCTATGCCCACTTGCCCATGCCGCGCATGACCAATACCTACATGCTGCCGGGGGAGAGTGACCCGGAAGAGATCGTGGCGAGCCTGGACCGGGGCATCTATGCCGTCAATTTCGGCGGTGGCCAAGTGGATATTACGTCTGGCCGCTTCGTGTTTTCGACCACCGAGGCGTACCTGGTGGAGAAGGGCAAGATTGTATGCCCGGTCAAGGGCGCTACCTTGATCGGCAGTGGTGCGGAAGTCATGGGCCGCATTTCCATGGTCGGTAACGACCTGGCTCTGGATTCCGGCATTGGGGTATGTGGCAAGGATGGCCAGTCTGTCCCGGTGGGAGTAGGACAACCTACGCTGCGGGTGGACGCCCTGACGGTGGGAGGAACCGCCTGATGTCTCAGGTGATTGATATTCTGTCGCGCATGCGCCTGTTTGCCGGGCTCAGCGAGGAAGAATTACGGCTTTTGGAAAAGCTGGTATTCGTCAACCGCGTTCCGGTGGGTGAAACGGTCTGCCGGGAAGGCGACCGCAGTGATTTTGTCTGTTTTGTGGTGCGTGGTTGTCTGGATATCGTCAAACAGAATGTGGAAGGCGGTGAAGTGGTGATTGCCCATCTTCGCCCTGGCGATTCCATGGGTGAAATGGCGCTGGTGGATCATGAGCCTCGTTCTGCCACGGTAAAGGCGGCCGAAGATGCCACCCTGATTGTCCTTACCCGAAAGGGGCTGGATCAACTCCGCCGCCGCAGTCCCAACGCGGTGAGTTTGGTGATGGAAAACATTGCCCGGCTACTGTGCGTTCATTTGCGCCGTACCTCTTCACAGCTGGCCCAATTCAAACTGCCCGTTGGCTGAACCAGCACTGACAGGAATCTTTATGCGATACCTTGGCGTCGTCTTTCTGGCGATCGGTCTGGCGGCTTGCGAGCCCCAGCCGTTGCCGGCCGATGTGAAGCTGCCTGATGGGGCAGTTTATGACGGCGATATTCAGGACAACCTGTTCCATGGTGAAGGGGTGTTGATCTGGCCAGATGAGCGCCGCTATGAGGGGGAGTTCAGGGAAGGATTAATGACCGGGCAGGGGCGGCTCGAACTCCGGGATGGTTGCATCATGGAGGGGACCTTTGTGGAAGGCGTCCTGCATGGTGAGGGCTCGCTTGTCTGTGGTGATGACCGCTATCAGGGGACATTCCGACAAGGTGAGCTGGTCTCGGGGTCAGTGACATACGTGGATGGAAATTCCTACCAGGGCGAATTTCAGGCATTTCTGGCCCATGGCGAAGGGATATGGGTCACGCCGTCTGGCGAGCAATATGAAGGCACGTTTGCCGATGGAAGCATCACGACGGGCTCTTACCGTAATCAGGAAGGCTATGCGTATAACGGTCCATTTCAGGGCTTTGATTTCCATGGCAAAGGTGAGCTGACGCGCCCGGACGGGGTCATTATTCGAGCCGGATTTGAGTACGGGAAAGCCAGCGGTCCTGGCGTGCGAATTTTGCCTGCAGAAGGTGACGGAAAGCCGGTGGTGGAAAATGGCTATTTCGTAAAGGGCAAATACTACCTCAGTGAGAAAGCCTATCTACAAAGCCGGCAGCAACAGGCGGCAGGGATGGAAGCGCGCTTGTATACCGAGTCCAGCCGTTTGCAATCGGCCTTGTCATCTCTGGCACCGCAGCGCCCAGGGGTCCGTGATGTCTACTTTCTGGCGGTCGGTGGTGATGGCACGGAGGGGGTGTTCGACCGTGAAGTCACCTGGGTCTCGGCGAAGTTGGGGTCGGTACTTGATCTGAAGCGCCGACAGATTCTGCTGGTGAACGGCGGCAGTGATGAATTGCCTCTCGCTACGCGCACCAGTGTGCAAGAAAGCCTCAAGGCTCTGGATGCGCTGATGGATCCGGCCGAGGATCTGTTACTAGTTCACTTTGTCAGCCATGGCGCCATGAATGGTGAACTGGTTCTGGATACACATAATCTACAGCTCAATAATCTGAGCGTAGATGACGGCAAAAGCTGGTTTAACAGTCTGGCGGTGAAACACCAATGGGTGGTGGTATCGGCGTGTTACTCCGGTCATTGGGTAGAGGCGTTGGCGGCGCCGGATCGGGTGGTGTTTTCCTCAGCGGCAACGGATCGTACTTCTTTTGGCTGTGGCGATGACTCTGAGCGTACCTGGTTCAGCAAGGCGTTATATGGCGAGGGTATGAGTGCTGGCATCAATGATCCGGATGCCTGGTTCTCGGCAGCGCAAGCCAAGGTGTCCCGAATGGAGGATGACCAGGGCTTTGAAGAGCATGAGCGGTCATTGCCGCAGAAAGCCGTAGGCAACAACTTTCTGCGCTGGTGGCAAAGCAACGATACGGCAGTATTGATCAAGCCTTGAGGTGCCGCCCGGCAAGTACATGGCCAATGTAATGCGCGGGCGGGACGGATAGGGAGACTCAGTAAAGCGCGACAGTCTTGTCGAGTTGGTTCAGGTAATTCATCAGCTTGCGGCGTTCGCGTTTGAACTTCTCTTTCTCTGCCGGGCTGGCATTGGCCGGATCGGCGAGGCGAGCCTTGAGCGCATTGCGGGTCAGGTTGCGCATTTGCTGGCGATCCCCGTGGGGAAAGAAGTCCAGAATTTGTTGCACGGTGGCATCCGCTTCGCGGGGTTGTTCGCAGCCGACAATCTGCTCTACCCAGTTGGTGAGCCGTTGCTGGCGGAACGGATCCTGAAGCGCCTCCAGGGCTTGTACAATCTGCTCGCTGTTGGATTCCCGGACCAGGCGACCGATGTACAGCGAATGTCGGCGGCGGGCTTCGTTGCTGGTGATACGCCGGGCTTCTTCAAGACCTTTCTTGAGGCCGTCGCTCAGGGGCAGGCGATCCAGTTCGGTCTGTTTGAGCGCCATCAGCGACTGCCCGAGCTCCTGCAGGGCCAGGTCATCCCGTTTCTGCTCGGATTTGCTGGTGTACGGGTCGTCGTTATACTCGGTCATCTGACTTCACTTGAATTAATGGGTAAGGGAAGCGCTATTTTATGTCTGATTCCTCCGCAACGACAGCGGCACTCGACATAGCACAACTTCAGCAGGCGCAGGATACCGCTGCCTGGGTGCTGGAAGAGGGAAAACGGCTGGGGCTGGACGGGGTTGAGGTGAATGTCAGCCTCAGTCAGGGCTTTTCGGTCAACGTGCGGCAGGGCGAGGTGGAAACGGTCGAGTTTCACCGCGACAGAGGCGTTTCTGTCACCGTGTTCCAGGGGTTGTGCAAGGGACACGCGAGCAGCTCGGACGACAATCGCGACAGCCTGCGTGACACCCTGAAAGCGGCCTCTGCCATTGCGCGCTACACCGAGGCAGACAAGCATGCGGGGCTGGCGCCGGCGGACCAACTGGCCCGTGATATTCCTGAACTGGACTTGTATCACCCATGGGAGATGGACACTGGCAGGGCGATCGACGAAGCCATGGCGTGCGAAAAGGTGGCCCGTGACGATAGCCGTATCGTCAATTCGGAAGGTGCCTCCATTAACAGCGGTGCCAGCCTGCGCGTGTTCGCAACCTCAGAAGGTTTCCTGCACGGCTATCGCGGCACCCACCACAGCCGCGTATGCAGCGTGGTCGCGGAAGACGATGACGGAATGCAACGGGATTACTGGTACGACGGTGGGCGTATCGGCGAAAAACTGGCTGATGCTGAAACCGTGGGACAGATGGCTCGGGAGCGGGCGCTGTCACGCCTGGGAGCGGTGATTCCGGAAACTGGTGAACTGCCTGTCATTTTTGCCCCGGAAGTGGCATCGGGGTTGCTTGGCCATCTGGTGTCCGGGATCAGCGGTGGCGCCATTTATCGTCGCAGCTCCTTTTTGCAAGACAGCCTTGGCAAGGCGGTGCTACCCGCGGGCTTTACCCTCAGTGAACACCCGCACCTGCCTGCAGGCAATGCGTCGTCGCCCTTCGATGGTGACGGTTTGCCTACCGGCGAGCAGGCCTTTGTGGAAGACGGCATCCTGACCTCCTTTGCCTTGGGTCTGTATGCCAGTCGACGTCTTGGCATGTCACCGACCGGCAATGGCGGTGGCGTTCGCAACTTGCGCGTCACCGATACCGGAGAGTCTCTGGAAGCGTTGATGGCCCGGGTGCCCAAAGGGATTTTGATCACCGAGGTCATGGGGCAGGGGGTGAATATGGTGACGGGGGATTACTCTCGCGGTGCCAGTGGCTTTCTGTTCGAGAATGGGCGGATTACTTCACCGGTACAGGAATTCACCATTGCCGGTCATCTGGCGGAGATGCTACGTGGCATCCAGGGTAGCGGCACCGATGTGGATTATCGCGGCAACATTGCTTGCGGTTCTCTGCTGCTGTCGCCCATGAAAATCGCAGGACGATAATGACTTTCCATTGGAGGGAAATAGCATGTCAGAAATGAATCCTTATCAACAACCGACCAGCGATGTGGCGGTACCGCCACAGGTTGGAGAGCTGGTTATCGGTACGGCCAAAAAAGTGTCTGTCGGCGATGCCATGAGCTGGTTTGGTCAGGGTAAGGCGATGTTGGCGGGGAACTGGGGCGTAATGATTGGCGCACTGGTGGTGCTCATGCTGCTGAATGCGGCAGTGCAGTTTGTGCCCTTTATCGGTGGGCTGGCGGCCATGTTTCTGATGACGCTGCTGTATGCCGGTCTGGTAAAAATGTTCTACCGGCTGGATAACGAAGGTAGTGTGGAATTTTCTGACCTTTTCGCTGGGTTTTCAGAAAAAACCGGTCCATTGGTGATCCTGGCGTTGTTGCAGTTGGCTGTCTATGTGGGCATTTTCATCGTTGCGATAGTGCTGTTGTTTTTGAGCATCGGTTTTGATGTGAGCATGCTTAATGCCATGGAGGCAGGAAGAGTGCCGGATGTGGGTATTGGTGGGGGCGCCATCGCATTGGCAGGCCTTATCATGTTCTTGTTTCTGATGGCGGCAGGCTTTCTTTTCTACTTCAGCATCCCGCTGGTCTTCCTTGGCAATATGGGCCCGGGTGAGGCGCTGGGGATGAGCTTCAATGCCTGTCTGAAGAATCTACTCCCGCTGATTCTCTATGGCCTCGTAGCGTTGGTGTTGGTAGTGGTGGCAATGATTCCGTTCTTTCTTGGGTTGCTGCTTGCCGGCCCATTGTTGGCAGGGGCTTATTACGCGTCTTTCAAACAGGTATTTACGGAATAATCCGGGCCGCGCAAAATCAAAAAGCCGAAAGGGTTTCCTTTCGGCTTTTTTGATTGCGCTACAAGCTATGCTTGGTTGGAAGGGTAAACCCAGCATTGTTCCGGCGTTTTTTTAGAAGAACGGATACGCCTTCCAGAGCTTATGCAAGACAGGCCTGCCCGCCTGTTCACACCAACAAATTGGCATACAGCACGGTAGCCAGGCCCAGGAAGGCCATGAAGCCAACAATATCGGTGATAGTGGTGAGGACTACAGACCCGGCCAGGGCTGGGTCGATACCCATTTTTTTCATGATCATGGGCAGCAGTGCACCGGCACAGGCGGCCATGATCAGGTTGATCACCATGGCCACGCTGATCACGATGCCGATGCTTACGTCACTGAACCACAGCCCGGCGGTGATACCAATCACGGTCGCCCACAACAACCCATTGATGGCGCCAACAGACAGCTCCTTGAATAGCAGATAGCGGGTGTTGTTGGACTGAATTTGCCCCAACGCCATGGCGCGAATCACCAGCGTCAGTGTCTGGCTGCCGGCGATGCCACCCATACTGGCGACGATCGGCATCAGGATAGCGAGGGCCACCACCTTTTCCAGCGTCGCCTCGAACAGACCGATCACGGCAGAGGCAGCCAACGCGGTCAGCAGGTTGATACCCAGCCACAGCGCTCTGCGGCGGGCGGTTTGCCAAACCGAGCCGAAGGTGTCCTCGTCATCGTCCAGACCCGCCATACTCATCAAGGAGTGGTCGGCTTCTTCCATGATCACGTCAACCACGTCATCAATGGTGATACGGCCGACCAGCATCCCTTCGTCGTCGATGACGGGGGCTGTCACCAGGTCGTGGCGCTCAAAGATCTTGGCCACGTCATGGGCGGGCAGGGTGGCCGGGATAGACTGAATATCGGTGATCATGGCTTCGCGCACTGTGGTGCCCGGGTCGCTGATCAGCACCTTGGTCAGAGGTAACAGCCCAATGAACTGGTTTTTCCGGTTGACCACGGCCAGGTTATCGGTGGTGCGGGGGATGTCGCCGCGCAAGCGCAGGTAGCGTTGTACCACTTCGAAGGTGATCTCCGGTCTTACGGTGATCACGTCGGTGTTCATCAAGCCCCCGGCGGTATCCTCCGGGTAGCTCATCACATGCTCCAGCCGCTCGCGATTCTGTTCGTCGAGGCTGGCCATCACCTGGCTGGTAACATGGTCTGGCAGTTCCTGCAGCAAATCCGCTAGATCGTCGGTGTCCAGTTCCTCAACCAGTGCCACCAGCTCATCGGTGCTGAGATTACGCAGCAGCTCAACCCGGACTTCTTCGCCCAGGTATTGCAGGACTTCGGTTTCCTGTTCCTTGCTGAGAAGCTGCCAGAGAATTTCCCGCTCGCGAGGAGGGGAAGATTCAATCAGGTGAGCGGCCTCTGCGCCGGGCAGGTTATTGATCAGCTGCCGGACCTGCGTATAGGTCCCGCTGGCCAGGGCGCGGTTGATGGCTTTGAGATGTTGCTGGCTGCGGCTGCTGTCGGCGGGCATGGAAATCAGTTAACAGTTAACAGTGAAGAGTTAACAGCGAAAACAAAACGTGCTGCTGCTTGGCTGGGATGATCACACAGTAACAGTCCTTCAGAGTCTGTGGTACTTGATTTTTCAACTGTTCACTATTCACGGTTAACTGTCGTTCACTCTCCCTCGTCGAACATCCTTGCAAACAGGTCTTCCAGTTCTGCCATGGCGGCGTCTTCGTCATCGCCTTCGACCTGAAAGGTGACTTGACTGCCTTTGGCTGCGCCTAGCATAAGAAGGCCCATGATGCTTTTTGCATCAATGCGGTTGCCCTTGTGTAGGACGTGAATAGCGCTGTCATAGCGGGAGGCGACGCTGACAACCTTGGCGGCAGCACGGGCGTGCAGGCCAAGCTTGTTGATCACATCCAGAGACTTTTCGATCATTCAACGGGATCCCAGTTCGCGGTGCCGGATCTGCAGGGTAATGCCTTGCTCGCGTAAACGCGTGGCAAGTTGTTCGGTCATGTACACGGAGCGGTGTTGGCCGCCGGTACAGCCGATAGCGACGGTGACATAGCTGCGATCACTATGGGCAAAGGCACTCAGCCATTTCTGAACAAAAGAGGCGATGTCATCCAGCATGTTGTGGCTGATGTCATGCTTTTGCAGAAAGTCGATCACCCCCTGGTCGCGCCCGGTCAACGGGCGCAGATCCGGATGCCAGTGGGGGTTGGGCAGGATGCGCACGTCAAAGACAAAGTCAGCGTCTGTGGGGAGGCCATTCTTGAAGCCGAACGACTCCACTTGCAGGGAGAGGGCGTTGCGGCGTTGGGCAACCCGCTCGCGCATCAGGGTGCGCAGGCTGTGTACTTCGTGATTGCTGCTATCGATGACCAGATCTGCCCGTTGACGAATATTGGCCAGCAGCTCTTTCTCGTGGGCAATGGCGTCTTCAAGGGCGCGTTGATCGGTGGCCAGCGGGTGGCGGCGGCGGGTGGCGCTGAATCGTTTTAACAGCGTGTTGTCGTCAGCATCCAGATAGATGATTTCGCTGCTGATCTGCTGCTGTTTCAGTGCATCAAGAATATTGTCGAAGGCGAGCAACTGGGCAGGCAGGTTTCGGGCATCAATGCCCACCGCCACATGTCCGATGGGGGCCTCCCCTTCGCTGAGTTGCTGCGCCAGCGTGGGCAGCATGCCTACGGGGAGGTTATCCACGCAATAGTAGCCCTGGTCTTCAAGGGCCTGAATCGCAGTAGATTTGCCGGACCCGGATCGTCCGCTAATGATGGTCAGTTTCATGATCGGGCTGCACGCAAGGCGTTGGGGTCATGGGCGGGTGAACTGGGTGCTTGTCGTCACGAGGCCAACCGCAGTTCCGCCTCGGATTCCACGGCGGTCAGGTACAGCTTGTGATTATCGCTGCTGACGCGCAGTTCATCCCTGTAGCTGTCGTCGTTGAAGAGACTGGCCAGATGGCTGAGTGTTTTCAGGTGCTGTTCCGGGTTGTCTTGTGGAACCAGCAACACAAACACCAGATCCACAGGGCGCCCGTCAACGGCGTCAAAATCAATGGGGGTGTCGAGTTTCAAGAGTAATCCGATGGCTTGTTCGCAATTGCCAAGCCGGCAGTGGGGAATGGCAATGCCTTCCCCGATGCCGGTGGAGCCCAGTTTTTCCCGGGCTACCAGCGCATCGAATACCTCCTGTTCCTTGAGGCTGTCACAGCCGGCCGCAGCCAGCTGTGCCACCTGATCCAGCAGCTGCTTCTTGCTGCTGGCCTGCACCCCGTTGTGGGTGCGTGCTTCGGTGAGAAGTTCGCGAACTCGCATAATGGTCGTTTCGGTTTAGTGGCCGTGTTTGTGGTTAACGGCCTTTTCCTTGTGTTTAAGAATCTGGCGATCGAGCTTGGCGGTCAGCTTGTCGATGGCCGCGTACATATCGTCGGCTTCAGCGGTGGCGAACAGGTCTGCCCCGGAGATATGGATCGTGGATTCTGCCTTGTGCGTCTTGGGTTCCGGGGAAAGGATCACCTGGACACTGGTGATCTGGTCGAAATGGCGCTCCAGGCGGGAGAATTTGTCGCCCACGTAGGTGCGCAAAGCATCGGTAACTTCCAGGTGATGACCGCTGATATTAATTTGCATGGCTGGCTCCTTTACCTGCTTATGGGCCGTCCCAGGCGCCTACACCAAACGCTTGCGGGCGCTGGATGACGGTATTCTCATCGCCTCACGATACTTGGCGACGGTCCGGCGCGCCACGTTGATCCCCTGCTCGTTCAGCAAGCTGGCTAGCTTGTTGTCGCTGAGCGGCTTGCGAGGGTTCTCGGCGGCGACCAGCTTCTTAATAATGGCACGAATAGCGGTGGAGGAACACTCACCTCCGCCATCTGTTCCTACGTGACTGGAAAAGAAATATTTCAGCTCAAAGACGCCGCGGGGTGTGGTCATGTACTTCTGGTTGGTGACCCGACTGATGGTCGATTCATGCATCTCGACGGCGTCAGCAATATCGGCCAGTACCAGGGGTTTCATGGCCTCTTCGCCGTAGTCGAAGAAATCCTGCTGCACTTCAACAATGCGGGTGGCGACTTTTAGCAGGGTGTCGTGGCGGCTTTGCAGGCTCTTGATGAACCATTTGGCCTCCTGAACACAGTTTTTCAGGTATTGACCGTCCTCACCGCTGGTCTTGCGGGCGATGGCAGCGTATTGCTGCTGCAGGTTGACCTTGGGGAGGATGTCGTCGTTGAGGCTGACGTGCCAGCGACCCTGGTGCTGGCGGACGATGACATCCGGCACCGCATAATCGACCTGGCTTTCACCGATTTGCTCACCGGGGGCTGGATCCAGGGTACGGATCAGGGACAGGGCATCCAGCAGTTCCTGTTCGGAGAGCTGTAGAACCTTGCGCAACGCGGCGTAGTCGTGTTTTTCCAGTAGCTCAAGGTGGTCCAGCAGAGCCAGCGCAAACGGCAGGAAGGGAGTGTCGGATTCCAGCTGACGCAGCTGCACACCCAGGCAGTCCGCCAGATTAATGCTGGCGACGCCGACCGGATCAAATTGCTGCAGGCGGTGCTGAACGGCCAGCACTTCGTCGGCTTCGATGGGTTCATCGTCTGGCAGCCCTTCCTGGACATTCATCATGGCGACAATGTCATCGATGCTCACGGTCATGTAGCCGCGATCATCCAGGGATTCAATTATGGTGGTGGCGATGAGTCGGTCCACATCGCTCATGGGAGTCAGGTTCAGCTGCCAGTGCAAGTGGTCATGCAGATTGCCGGAAACAGTGTGCCGTTGCTGCCAGTCGTCGGCGTCATCCGGCAGAGAAGCAGAGGCGCTGCTTTGGCCTGAGTAGACGTCATCCCACTCGGTGTCGACACCGGGTTCACCGTCGACAAACTCTTCCAGAGCGTCATCACGCTCTGCGTCCATGTCCTGACGTTCCTCGTCATGTTCAGGCAGGGCGTCGTCGCCAAAGTCGTCAGCCAGTTCCAGCAGGGGATTGCTTTCAACCGCCTGCTGGATCTCCTGCCTGAGATCCAGCGTGGACAGCTGCAGCAGGCGAATTGCCTGCTGCAGCTGAGGCGTCATGGTCAGCTGTTGGCCGATTTGTAGTTGTAGTGTGGGCTTCATACTGCTCGGATTGGTGTGGTCCCCAAAAACCCGAGAATAACAGCTTCAAACTCTCTCTAGCAATAATTGTGCCAGTGGTTGTTGTGTGGTAGGAGCCTGAAGAGTTAACAGTGAATAGTGCGCGGGCTGGTTTGCTGCTTTTTTCGGGTGTTGATGGCCGCGGCCGGGGGCTTGGCGCGGCTTCTGGCGTTCGGAAAACCCCGGGACTATTCCGCGCCGCTGTTAGCCTATTCACTGTTAACTGTTCACTCACCCCTGGCTCTTACAGCCTAAAGTCCGCCCCCAGATACACATCCCGAACCTGCTGGTTCGAGAGGATGGTGTCGGCGTCGCCGGAGGCAATGATGTGGCCGGCGCTGACGATGTAGGCGGTGTCGCAGATGTCCAGGGTTTCGCGCACGTTGTGGTCGGTGATCAACACCCCGATGCCGCGCTCCTTCAACTGACGAATGATGCTCTTGATATCGTTGACCGAGATGGGGTCGACCCCGGCGAAGGGCTCATCCAGCAGGATGAAATCCGGGTCGGTGGCCAGGCCGCGGGCGATTTCGGCCCGACGGCGCTCACCGCCGGACAGGCTCATGCCGAGCGAATCGCGGATATGGGTGATGTGGAATTCCTTGAGCAGGTTTTCCATGCGTTCATGGCGTTCCTGCTTGCTCAGTTCCTTGCGGGTTTCCAGAATGGCCATGATGTTCTCTTCCACCGTCAGGCGGCGAAAAATGCTGGCTTCCTGGGGCAAGTACCCGATGCCACGTTTGGCGCGGCCGTGCATGGGCAGGTGGGTGATGTCGCCATCATTGATTTCGATGCGGCCGGCATCGGCTTCCACCAGCCCGACAATCATGTAGAAGCAGGTGGTCTTGCCTGCCCCATTGGGGCCGAGCAGGCCGACGATCTGGCCAGCTTCCACATCCAGGGAAACATCTTCGATAACCCGGCGACCTTTGTAGCTTTTGGCCAGGTGGTGAGCGCGCAAATGTGTCATGGGGATCCGGACTCCGATCCGGAGGCATCGGCCTCGTCATTCTGTTTTTGCTGGTTGCCCGGGACCTGGTTTTCGGCCGGGATGACCAGGCGCACGCGTTGGTCGCCTTCACTACTGGCATCGACCCGCTTGGAATCGAGACTGTATTCCACCTTGGCCCCTTCAAAGGTATTGCCCTGATGCTCGATAAAGGCGTCGCCGGTCAGGACCAGGCTGCGGGCCTTGATATCGTAGACCAGATTGTTGGCGTGGGCAGACAGGCTGTTGCCCTCTGACAGTCGTACCGGGTTGCCGCTGGCTTCTACCCGAACCAGTTCGCCATTGCGGGTGAACAGGCGCATTTCTTCGGCCAGCATTTTGCGTTCCCCCTGCAGCAATTCCACGTCGCCGCGATACAAGCCTGTGCCTGCGTCTTGTTCAAAGCGGCCGCTGTCAGCAGTCACGGAAATGGGTTCTTCTGCCGGGGCTGCCAGGGACGGCGAGGCTGCATGAAGCAGCAGGCCGCCCAGAACCAGACTACGAAGCCGGGGCATCAAATTCACTCTTTACTCCTTGCTCAAGGGACAGAATGCCCTTGTCCAGGTCTGCCTCCAGGGCGCCAGCATGGGTCTGGCCATTCTCGAAGCGCAGCTCCACTTCACCTGGTGACGTGGCAATATTTTCTTCGCTGTTAAAGCGCAGTTCCTGCGTGTCCAGTTCGATTTTCTGTTGCGGGTTGCGTGCTTTTACGTCGCCGGCAAAGATGATCATGTCGCCGTTGTTCTGCACGGTGCCGTCGGCCCCGGTAATCGTCCAGCTGCCTTTGTCGTTGCTCATTTCCAGCGCCGGGTTTTTCATTTCAGTGAGAGGGTTGTGATCGTACTGCACCAGGTCATCTGCTGTCAGGTGGTACTGCAGTTGGCCATCCTTCTCACTGAAGGCCCGAGCGGTCACTCCAGTGGCGAGAATGGCGGGTGCCGTTTCGACGGCAAGGTCCTGACCTGGAAGCGAGTCGTCCCATTCGTGCAGCGTCATCAGCATCACCAGTCCCAATAGCAGGATCCCAGTGGCGCTCAGCAGCCCCTGACGTTTCATTGCGCGCCTCGTTGCAGCAGGATGGCGTCGCAGATTTCACGCACGGCGCCTTCGCCGCCACGGCGCGCAGTGTGGTGGTCGGCTGCCTGAAGTGCGCAATCGTGTGCGTTGGCAGGGGCAAAGCTCAGGCGCGCCCATTCCAGCGCGCTAACGTCCGGTTCATCGTCACCGGCATAGCCGGTCTCGGAGGGATCAACGCCCAGCTCTGCCGCCAGGGTTTGCAGGGCAACGCCCTTGTCCTCTCGGCCCTGGATAACGTGCTGGATGCCCAGGTCGGCGGCCCGCTTGGCCACCATCGGAGTGTTGCGGCCGGTAATGATGGCCAGCGTGACACCGCTGGCGGCCAGTTTCTTGAGACCGTGGCCATCCAGTGTGTTGAAGACTTTCAGGGCTTCGCCGTCAGGGGTGAAGTAGATGCGGCCGTCGGTCATGACGCCATCTACATCAAAGGCCATTAGCCGCAGGTTCTGGGCATCAATGGAGGAAATCAGCATTACACCACTCCAGCTCGTAGCAGGTCCTGCATGTTAAAGGCGCCCACTGGTTGCCGCTGGGCATTGCATACCACCAGCCCGTTGATTTTACGGGTTTCCATGATTTGCAGGGCTTCAGCGGCCAGGTGGCCGGGTTCAATCGTAATCGGGTCGGTAATCATCACGTCAGCGATCGTGGCGCTACGGATATCGATGTCCCTGTCCAGCATGCGGCGCAGGTCACCGTCGGTAAAGATGCCGGCGAGGGTGCCGTCCGGGTGCGTGATGGCGGTCATGCCAAGACCCTTGCGGGTCATTTCCAATAGAGCTTCTGTGAGCGCGGTGGTGGAGCTGACCTGCGGGAAGTCTTCACCGGAGTGCATGATGTCATCCACTTTCAGAAGCAGTCGGCGCCCCAGGCTGCCTCCGGGGTGGCTGAGCGCAAAATCCTCGGCGGTGAAGCCCCGGGCTTCCAGCAGGGCAATAGCCAGCGCATCACCCATGGCGAGGGCGGCGGTGGTGGAAGACGTTGGCGCCAGGTTGTGTGGGCAGGCTTCTTCGGTCACGGCTACCGTCAGGTGCACATTGGACAGTTGCGCCAGGGAGGATTGCGGTCTGCCGGTCATGCCGATCAGTTGCGTGCCTTTGCGCTTGATGACCGGCAGGATGGCCAGTACTTCGGCCGTTTCGCCCGAGTTGGACAGGGCAAGGACCACGTCGTCCTGGGTGATCATGCCCAGGTCGCCATGGGAAGCTTCGCCAGGGTGGACAAAAAATGCCGGGGTGCCGGTGCTGGCAAGGGTGGCGGCGAGTTTGCCGCCCACGTGGCCACTTTTGCCCATGCCGGTGACAATGACGCGACCACGGGCCTGAAGCATCAGATCGCAGGCGGTGGCAAAGTCGTCGTCGAGGCTTTCCCTCAGGGCATCGACGGCGCGGGCTTCGATATCCAGTACCCGCTGGCCGACAGCAATGTGGTCGTGACTCATGCAATCTCCTTGGTTGCGGCGATTATACATGTTGCAACGCGTTGATCGGAAATCTGTTTCTTTTGGAACTGCTCGGAGCGTTTCGACTCCAAAGGAGGAAGGATGGTTCTGGACAGCGCGGCCGGAACACCGTAAAACCGCCCGACTGTCACAGGGAGTTTACTATGCAAATGCGTCACTATTACCGAACAGGCCTGGCACTGGTGCTGATGATGTTGGCGGTGCTGGGGCGTGCCGAAGCGGATCCTCGCCAAGTGGTAGAGGATGCCGTCGAACGCATGACATCCCGTATTGAAGCTGAGCGTGCGCAGCTGGAAGCCAATCCGGAGAAGGCCCGGCAGCTGGTGCGCGAAGAACTGGCGGATATGGTGGATTTCAAGCGCATCACGCGGATGGTGATGGGGGACTACTTTGGGCCCTCATCCAAGGAGCAGAAATACCGGTTTCTGGACGTGTTCAAGAACAGCCTGATCAATACCTATGCCTCGGGCATTACCCTCTATGATGGCCAGAAGATCAGTACCTTGCCCATGGAAGACGGTGACCGTCGCGGCGATTACGCCCGCGTACGCATGGAAATCCGGACCAACTCGGGCAAGACCATACCAATTTACTACACCCTGTTCCTGCGCGATGACCAGTGGAAGGTAATCAATGTGTACGTGAATGGCCTGGACCTGGCGGATACCTTCAAGAGCCAGTTTGCCCAAGGCATGCAGCAGTACAACGATATCGACAAGGTGATCGATAACTGGTCGGCGGATACCAATATCGACACCGGCCTGAAGGACGAAGCCAAGGGCTGACTCCGGCCGTGCCGTGGCAAGCTCGCCGCGGCTCGCGTATTATTGCGCCTTTGACAGGAGCGGGTTTCATCCCGCTCCTGTGCCGTTTGGGGCCATTGCGCCCGGGAAAAGGAGCAATCATGAATCCGGAAGAGGTAAAAGCGCTGGTGGAAGCCGGTTTCGACGGTGCCGATGTGGCCGTGGAAGGTGGCGGTGACCGTTTCCAGATTCGCGTGGTGTCCGATGCCTTCGAGGGTCTGATGCCGGTGAAGAAGCAGCAGCTGGTGTACGCCACCATTAATGCGCAAATCCAGAGTAATACTATCCACGCGGTGCAGATCATCACCTTTACCCCTGCCGAGTGGGAAAAAGCCCAGAAGATGGGGCTGGCCTGAGTCAGCCCATGGGCCCTTCAAGACACGTCTAGAGACCGTTCATGGATAAATTGATCATCACTGGCGGCCGCCGCCTTGACGGCGAGATCCGGATTTCCGGCGCCAAGAATGCCGCCCTGCCGATTCTGGCTGCCACCCTGCTGGCCGATGAGCCGGTCACCGTGGGCAACCTGCCTCACTTGCAGGATGTCACCACCCTGATCGAGTTGCTCGGTCGTATGGGGGTCGAAGTGGTGATCGATGACCGCATGCACGTGGAGGTGAATGCCAGCACCATCAAGGAACTGGTGGCACCCTATGAGCTGGTGAAAACCATGCGGGCCTCGATTCTGGTGCTGGGGCCGATGGTGGCGCATTTCGGCAAGGCCACGGTGTCCCTGCCCGGGGGCTGTGCCATTGGCTCCCGTCCGGTGGATATTCACCTCAGCGGTCTGGAGGCCATGGGGGCCGAGATCGAGGTGACCAATGGTTATGTTCACGCCAGCGTGGACGGTCGCCTGCAGGGTGCGAGAATTGTCATGGATACCGTGACAGTGACGGGCACCGAAAACCTGATGATGGCCGCCGCGCTGGCGGAAGGCACCACCTACCTGGAAAACGCGGCTCGCGAACCGGAAGTGGTGGATCTGGCCAATTTCATCAACGCCATGGGTGGCAAAATCTCCGGTGCCGGAACCGATACCATCACCATTGAAGGGGTCGAGCGCCTCGGCGGTTGCCACCACCAGGTGGTGGCGGACCGAATCGAAACCGGGACCTACCTGATTGCAGCGGCCATCACGGGCGGACGTATCAAGACCAAGGATACGGTGCCCGGGATTCTGGACGCGGTGCTACAAAAGCTGAAAGAGGCGGGCGCCACCATTACCACCGGTGACGACTGGATCGAGCTGGATATGGAAGGGCGCCGCCCCAAGGCGGTGTCCCTGCGCACCGCACCGTACCCGGCGATGCCCACCGACATGCAGGCCCAGTTCATGGCCCTGAACCTGATTGCCGAGGGAACCGGCACCATTGTCGAGACGGTGTTTGAAAACCGCTTCATGCACGTGCAGGAAATGAATCGCATGGGCGCCGACATCGAAGTACAAGGCAACACCGCCATCTGTCGGGGTGTCGAGCAGCTCACGGGCGCACCGGTGATGGCCACTGACCTGCGAGCATCGGCATCGCTGGTGATTGCGGCGCTGGCGGCAGAAGGGGAAACCATCGTAGATCGCATCTACCACATTGATCGTGGCTACGAGTGTATTGAAGAGAAACTGCAATCGCTGGGCGCGGTGATTCGCCGTGTGCCCCGATAACGGAAGCCTCATGACCAAACCGTTGACCATTGCCCTCTCCAAGGGCCGCATTCTCAAGGAAACCCTGCCGCTGCTGAAGGCGGCAGGCATTGAGCTGCTGGAAGATCCCTCTGCGTCACGCAAACTGATCTTCGACACCACCCGTGATGACGTGAAGATCATCATTATCCGCGCCACCGACGTGCCGCCCTATGTGCAGCACGGTGCCGCCGATATCGGCGTGGCTGGTAAAGATGTCCTGATGGAGCATGGCGCGGACGGTGTGTTCGAGCCGCTGGATCTGAACATCGCGCGTTGCAAGTTGATGGTCGCTGCCCTCAATGATGCCCCGGAAGTGGGGAGCCGCCTGCGTGTCGCCACCAAGTTCGTCAATGTGGCCAAGGCGTATTTTGCCGAGCAGGGCAAGCAGGCCGAAGTGATCAAACTGTACGGCGCCATGGAACTGGCGCCATTGGTGGGGCTGGCTGACCGTATCGTGGATATCGTTGATACGGGGAATACCCTGCGAGCCAACGGTCTGGAACCTACCGAGCTGATTGCGCATATCTCTACCCGGGTGATCGTCAACCGCGCCAGCATGAAGACCCGGCATGCGGATATCCAGGCGATCCTGGACAAGCTGGAAGCGGCAGTCGCCTCGCGGAAAGACTAGACGCCGTTTTTGCTTTTACCTCAGAAGCGACAGAGACCGGCAGAGTAAGACCTTTCTACCCTGGCGTGGTTGAAAGGTTCTGCTGATCCCGCTGATAGAAAATTCCCGGTTTTTCCCTCAGTGAATTCTGTGCCCTCTGTGGTAAAACTGGACTTTGATTTTGACTCTTACGGTACCCAAACATGGAAACCACCTGGCTCAACACTCAAGACGCTGACTTCGATGCCCGGCTGGCGGCCCTGACCGCCTGGTCCGAGGAGCGCGATGCGGAAGTGGCCGAGCGGGTTCAGGGCATCCTGCGGGATGTGGCCAAACGCGGTGATGCTGCATTGGTGGAGTACACCGCGCGGTTTGATCGCCGCGAGGTCAGTGCCGCCGCAGATCTGGTGGTGGGTGAGGACCAGTTGCAGGCCGCCCTGGCGCGGATTCCGACAGAACAGCGTGAGGCGCTGGAAGCGGCAGCGGCACGGGTGCGCAGCTATCACGAAAAGCAGAAACAGGATTCCTGGTCTTACCGCGAGGCCGATGGCACCTTGCTGGGCCAGCAGGTGACGCCGCTGGACCGTGCAGGGATCTATGTGCCCGGTGGCAAGGCGGCCTATCCCAGCTCGGTGTTGATGAATGCCTTGCCCGCCAAGGTGGCGGGCGTGAAGGACATCATCATGGTATCTCCGGCGCCGGGGGGCGAGCTCAACGATATGGTGCTGGCGGCGGCGGCCATCGCCGGGGTAGACCGGTTTATTTCGGTGGGTGGCGCCCAGGCGGTGGCGGCCCTGGCCTACGGCACGGACACCGTGCCGGCGGTGGACAAGATTGTCGGCCCCGGCAATATCTACGTGGCGGAAGCCAAGCGCCAGGTTTTTGGCAAGGTGGGCATCGACATGATCGCCGGCCCGTCGGAAATTCTGGTGGTGTGCGACGGCAAAACCGATCCGGACTGGATTGCCATGGACCTGTTTTCCCAGGCGGAACACGATGAGGAGGCTCAGGCGATCCTTTTGTGCCCGGACGCGGATTACCTCAAGCAGGTCGCTGACGCTATGGAAACACTGGCCCAGACGCTGGAGCGTGAGGCCATCATCCGGACCTCCATGAAAAACCGGGGGGCGCTGATTCAGGTGAAAGATCTGGATGAGGCCATCGACATTGCCAATGTGATTGCCTCCGAACACCTGGAGCTATCCATCGAGGACGCGGAAGTGTGGGCGAAAAAAATCCGCCACGCGGGAGCTATTTTTCTGGGGCGTCATACCCCTGAGGCCCTGGGTGACTACTGTGCCGGGCCCAATCACGTGTTGCCGACCAGTGCGACGGCGCGCTTTTCGTCACCGCTGGGGGTGTACGATTTCCAGAAGCGCAGCTCCCTGATCGGTTGCTCCCCGGAGGGGGCCAGCACCCTGGCCGGCATCGCCTCGCCCCTGGCGCGCGGCGAAAGCCTCACCGCCCATGCCCGCAGCGCAGAATTCAGAATCAACAAGGCGTCAGACGTCTGACGTCCGACGTCGGACGGAAAAACTATGAGCAAATACTGGAGTGATTTTGTTCATCAGCTGGAGCCCTACGTGCCGGGTGAGCAGCCGACGATGAGCAAGCTGGTCAAGCTGAATACCAATGAGCACCCGTTGGGCCCGTCACCCCGGGTGATCGAGGCCATTCGGGAGCAGGCGGATGCGCGTCTGCGGTTGTATCCGGATCCGGATAGCGGGCAGCTGAAGGAAGCCATCGCCGGGTACTACGCGGATAAGGGTTACGGCATTACCCGTGATCAGGTCTTTGTCGGCAATGGTTCCGATGAGGTATTGGCGCACCTGTTTCTGGGGTTCTTCAAGCAGGACAAGCCGCTGCTGTTCCCGGACATCACCTACAGCTTCTACAAGGTGTATTGCGGGTTATACCAGATCGAGTATGACGCGGTGCCCTTGAACGAGGCGCTGGCCATTTCGGTGGACGACTATCTCAAGCCCAATGGCGGGATTATCTTCCCGAATCCCAATGCGCCGACCGGACAGTTGTTGCCTCTGCGCGAGATTGAACGCCTGTTGCAGGCCAATACGGAATCACTGGTGGTGGTGGACGAAGCCTACATCGATTTCGGGGGTGACACGGCCATTGCGCTGGTCAACCGCTACCCGAATTTGCTGGTGACCCAGACGTTGTCCAAATCCCGTTCCCTGGCCGGTCTGCGTATCGGTCTGGCGGTGGGCGATGCGGCCCTGATCGACGGGCTGAACCGGATCAAGGACAGTTTCAATTCCTATCCCATGGACCGGCTGGCCATTGCCGCTGGCAAGGCGGCATTTGACGACCGGGAGTGGTTCGAAAAAGGCTGCGATCTTGTGATCCAGCAACGGGAGTGGCTGGCTGAGGCGTTGAGCCAGCGCGGTTTTGAGGGGCTGCCCTCTGCGGCCAATTTCCTGTTCACCCGTCACCCGAAACACAGTGGCGAAAGCCTGGCCAGGGGGCTGCGGGAGCAGGGCGTAATCGTGCGCCATTTTGGCAAGCCTGAACGCATCGCCGACTACCTGCGGATTACCGTCGGCACCCCGGAGCAAAATCAGGCCTTGATTGAAGCGCTGGATACGCTGCTGTAGGACGGTAAGCCTGAAGGCCTGAGAGCCCCCTTGCGGGCAGATAGGCGCATCGGGTCACGCCTTGCTCCGCAAGGCGTTATCCAGAGGTTAATCGGTCTCGGCAGGGGGGCGTGTGCCGATCACCACCTCGACAGCCAGGGGCTGGCGATTGCGGACCACATTCAACGTGACCTCGGCATTGGGCTTCATTCCGGCGATACGATTCATGGCCTCATAGCCATCCTTCATGGGCTGGTCGTTAATGCCGACCAGGACGTCCCCGGGCTGCAGTCCCCCTTTGTGGGCGGGGCTGTCCACGACGACCTCTGCAATCAGCCCTCCGCGCACTTCCTCCAGACCAAAGGTGTCGGCCAGTGAGGGGGTGATGTCCTGTACCGTGACGCCCAGATAGCCGCGAATAACCCGGCCGTGTTCGATCAGGTCGCTCATCACTTCCTTGGCGATTGAGGCGGGAGTGGCAAAGCCAATCCCCTGCCAGGAGCCGTCAGCGGAGAGGATGGCGGTGTTGATGCCAATCAGATGGCCGTTGGTATCAATCAGTGCGCCACCGGAATTCCCCCGGTTAATGGCTGCATCGGTCTGGATAAAATTCTCGAAGGTCGCAATGCCCAGATGGCTGCGACCGGTGGCACTGACAATACCCATGGACACCGTCTGTCCGACACCCAGCGGGTTGCCGATGGCGAGTACCACGTCGCCTACCTGAACCGGGCCGTTACCGTTGAGCTCCACCTCTGGCAGGTTTTCCAGGGCGATGTGCAAGAGTGCCAGGTCAGTTTCCGGGTCCGCCCCGACGACTCGTGCCGGTGCGTCACGACCATCGCGCAGTGCTACCAGGATTTCGTCCGCATCGCGGATCACGTGATGGCTGGTGAGAACATAGCCGGCATCGTCCACAATGACCCCGGACCCCAGGCTGCTCAGCGCGCGTTCCCGGCGGGGTTGCTCCATGAACCGATTGAAGAGAGGCGATTCGGCATCGTCGTCGCTGGTCACAACCTGACTGGTGAAGATGTTGACCACCGCGGGAGCGGCATGGGTGACGGCGCCGGCATAGCTGGCAACACCGGTGTCGTGGCGTGCGGGCTGGGCGCTCGGACCCCATTCATACCACCACAGCACAGCCAGACCGACGGCAAGCCCGGCAAAGATAGGTCCGGCAAAAAAGCGAAAGACTCTGACCACCGACAGTGCCCCCATGGTGTGCGTATTCCGGCGTGGCTTGGCTGTGGCCCCGTTTGGCGGGTGACAAGACAAGTGCAGGCCCGGATAGGTAAACTGCGCGCATAGTAGGGCCTGTGGAGTGGAAATTCTACCGCCGTTCGGGTGATAGAGGGGGCTCCAGGGTCAGGAATGTTGATCTTTTCCGGTAGGTGTCATGCTCAAGCGCGATTACATGTTGTCCTTGCTCGACCAGGAACTGGCCGCGGACCGCTTTCAGGATTACTGCCCCAACGGGCTTCAGGTGGAAGGGCGCGAGCAGATACGGCGAGTGGTCAGTGGCGTGACGGCCTGCCAGGCCCTGATTGATGCCGCTATTGTCGAGGATGCGGATGCGATCCTGGTCCATCATGGCTATTTCTGGAAAGGGGAAGATCAGCGAGTACGCGGCATGAAAAAACAGCGCCTGCAGACCTTGCTGCGCCACGATATCAACCTGTTTGCCTATCACTTGCCACTGGATGCCCATCCCACCCTTGGCAACAATGCGCAACTGGCCCGCCGGTTGGGGCTGATCACCGAGGGCGGACTGGACGATTCGCCGCTTCCGGTCGGTAACATCGGTCGCCTGGATAGCCCCATGTCTGCCGAAGAGTTCAGTGCCCATGCCGAAGCGGTGTTGGGGCGTACCCCTCTGCATGTGGGGGATCCCGGCGACGAGATTGAGACCATTGGCTGGTGCACGGGCGGTGCTCAGGGATTTATTGAAAAGGCGCAACTCAAGGGCGTGGATGCCTACCTGAGTGGCGAGATTTCCGAGCCTACCACCCATTTTGCCCGCGAGACCGGCATTCACTATTTTGCCTGTGGTCATCATGCCACAGAGCGATATGGGGTCATGGCGCTGGGGCAATGGCTCAGCGACAATTACGGCATTGAGCACACCTTTATCGACATCGATAACCCGGCCTGAACCGGGAGCAGTACGAGGGTTTCCTTTCCAACATGAAGATCACCGTTATCTACAACCCGGCGGCCGGGGGTGGCCGGGAGGCACTGCTTTGCCGTTTTGTGGCCGAGCTGGAGAAACTGGGAGCAAGGGTGCGCTTGTATCACACCACCGGGCCCAATGACGCGACGCGCTACCTGAATGAGCTCGAGGATCAGGGCGATTGTGTCGTGGCAGTGGGCGGTGACGGCACCACCAATGAAGTGCTCAATGGCCTGGCGCCCGGGGTTGCGCTCGGCGTGTTCGCCACTGGGACCGCCAACGTGCTGGCCAAGGAGCTTGGCCTGCCGAAAAAGCCGGAAGCTGCAGCGCGGGTGGTGGTCTGTGGAAAAAGTGTGTCAGTGACACCGGCTCGTCTGAATGGCCGCCGTTTTATCATGATGTGTGGCATTGGTTATGACGCCTGGGTAGTAGACGGGGTCAATCTCGGTATCAAGGAGCGTTTTGGCAAGCTGGCATATGTGTTGGCCATGCTTGGACAGATTCGTCGTTATGGTGAACGGCAATACCGGGTCACAGTGGACGGTCGTCCGCTGGATTGTTTCTCGGCGATCGTGACCAATGGTCGCCATTATGGCGGCAGCTTTGTGCTCAGTCGGGAAGCGAACATTCTGCGTCCACAGGTACAGGTGCTGCTGTTCCAGAAACCGGGAGTACGGTTCTTGCTGCGTTGCCTGAGCGCCCTGTTACTGGGTCGAATGGAGCGGGTGGACGGGGTCGCCTCGCTACGGGCAGAAAAAGTCCATATCCAGTGTGAGCAGGCTGCAGAGCCGGTGCAGGCGGATGGGGATCCCGCGGGGCATCTTCCCGCCGAGATTGTTGTCGATGACGCGCCTGTGCCGATGCGGGTGCCGGAGACATTTCTTCCGTAGGTTGGCGCGGATTGCCGGCCCCAAAGCAGGGTTGCCCGCAATCCGTTTTCGCTTCGGAACTACTTGTCCTTGCGGGGGCTGTCTTCGTTGTTGTCGTCCATGCCCTCGGCATAATCTCGAGGGGGTTCAACAATGGCGTCAGGGGTAGGGTTGTCTACATCAACAGGCTCGAAGGGGCCTTCCGGCTTGCGTCGCAGCCCGAAGTCCTCGGCCAGCGTTCCCTGGGCGCTGGGGGCGTAGTCCAGTGGGGGGTTGATCGGGTCGGAATTGTCACGGTTCGGGGCAGAATCCAGGGATTTGGCTGCTGCGCGTTTGCGCCCTCCCTCGGAACACAGTGCCTGGGCGCCTTTGGAAAGATGCTCATGGACAGTGCGGTAGGCCTGGGTCATATCGTTGACCAGTTCTGCGGTATGCAGGAAGTGGTCATCCACTTGCGAGCGGTAGTGCTCCAGTGCCTGACGGGCCTCGTCACGGTCACGAATCAGTTGCCCGGCCTGACGGCGGGCCGGTAACAGCCAGAACAGCAAGCCTGCTCCAACAATGACGCCGGCAGCAAAGCTCAATACCCCGGTTGTCAGCATATCCATGGCATACTCCTGTACACTGTCGTCAGTCTTTGACGACAACTGCGGACTATTGCAGCACAGTGCCGCGAGGTCGCCAAGGGGACAACTCGTAACAATTCATCGATGGAGGTGGCACATGGCTGAACGGCTACAGCTGGCAGGGCCGAGTGGGCAACTGGAAGCTGTTTTCGAACAGGGCAGCGATGCGCCACCTTTTGTTGCCATTGTCTGCCATCCTCATCCCTTGTTTGGTGGCACCATGGACAACAAGGTGGTGACCACATTGACGCGGTTGGTCCGGGACAAGGGGGGCGCGGTGGTGCGCTTCAACTTTCGCGGGGTGGGCGACAGTCAGGGTGCTTACAGCGATGGCATCGGTGAAACCGAAGACTTGCTGGCGATTCACAGCTGGTTACGCGAACAGTTCCCTCAGGCCCCCCTGTGGCTGGCGGGCTTTTCGTTTGGCAGTTTTGTCGCCTGTCGGGGGGCTGAGATTCTCAATGCCAATGGCATGCCCGTCAGTACCTTGCTGCTAGTGGCGCCGCCAGTTCACCATTATCCGTTCACCGATATCGAGACCACGGGTTGTCCCGTGACGGTAGTACAGGGTGACGACGATGAAGTGGTGCCGGCGGAGCAAGTGTTCCGCTGGGCCGAGCAAACACCGTTGACCCCGGATCTGATTCGTTTCCCTGATTGCGGCCACTTCTTCCACGGTCGGTTGGTGGAACTGAAGGAAGCTGCGGCCAGTCACCTGCCGGTATCCGGTTAACGACACGCCGGGTGCCGCTTGTCAGCGCCGGGCCCCGGCGCTACATTGGCCCGCTCCACCTGCTGCCACAATGACTATGACTCCTCTTGAGCAATATCAGGCCGACCTTCAGCGCCAGGATTTCTTCCAGGATGCCGCCCAGTTGCGGGCCGTGGAAGCGCTGGATGATCTGTATCATCGCTTGCTGGCGGAGCCCTCCGGAGGAGGCTTGTTTGGGCGCTTTCGCAAGCCTCGTCCACAGATGGGGCTGTATATGTGGGGGGGCGTCGGGCGTGGCAAAACCTACCTGATGGATGTGTTCTTTGAGTCGTTACCCTTTGATCAGAAGCGCCGCATGCACTTTCACCGGTTCATGCAGAAGGTGCACCGTGAAATGCGGGAACGGCAGGGCGAGAAGAATCCGTTGATCAGCATTGCCCGGAAGTTCGCCAGCCAGGCTCGGGTGCTGTGTTTTGATGAGTTCTTTGTCACCGACATCACGGATGCGATGATTCTGGCCGGTTTAATGGAAGAACTGTTCGCCAATGGTGTCACTCTGGTCGCGACCTCCAATATTGAGCCCGATGGCCTTTATCGTGACGGCCTTCAGCGAGCGCGTTTCTTGCCTGCCATTGCCCTGCTCAAACAGCATACCCAGGTGATGAATGTGGATGGCGGTACCGATTACCGGTTAAGGCTGCTGGAGCAGGCAGAGCTTTATCACTGCCCGTTGGGTGAAACGGCTGAGGCCTATCTGCACGAGCGTTTTCATACCCTGGAGCCCGATCACTCGCGTCACCGTGATGCAGGCAATGTATTAATTGAGGGGCGCAAGATTCCGACGGTGGTCTGTGCCGATGATGTGGTCTGGTTTGAGTTCAAGGCGCTGTGCGATGGGCCTCGCAGCCAGACTGACTACATCGAAATCGCCCGGGAATTTCACACCGTTCTGGTAGCCAACGTGGAACAGATGGGGGCGGCCAAGGATGACATGGCACGTCGCTTCATCAACATGGTCGATGAGTTTTACGACCGGGCAGTCAAACTGGTGATGACGGCAGAAACCCCCATTGAGGATATTTATGCCGGAGGGCGGTTGGATTTCGAGTTCGAACGTACCCGTTCCCGTCTTCAGGAAATGCAGTCGTCGGAATATCTCGGGCGTGAACACCGGGCTTGAAGCTTGGGACTTCCTCACGATCTTTTCACCACTATTGGCCGTATGTCTCAGGGCGAAAAGGCATTGATCTATTCGGTCATTGCCCAATGGCAGGGTCAGTGAACATCATGGGGGTATTCTGTGCCCCGGCCATTTCCGGTTTCGGGGCGGCTTCCCCAACACGAGACCGGAGAGATTCATGATCCCCCGTACGCTGTTCAATTCCGACCACGAAACCTTCCGCGATACCGTTCGCAAGTTCCTCGAAGCTGAAGCCGTTCCCAACAATGAAGAGTGGGAAAAGCAAGGCGTTGTGCCCCGTGAAATCTGGCTCAAAGCGGGTGAGCAGGGCTTCCTGTGCCCGATGGTAAAAGAGCAGTACGGTGGTATCGAAGCGGACTTCCTGTACAGCGTGGTCATCAACGAAGAGATTTCCCGTCTCGGCCTGACCGGTATCGGCTGGGGGCTTCACACCGAGATCGTGGCGCCTTATATCCAGAACAACGGTAGCGAATTCCTGAAAGAAAAGTACCTGCCGAAGATGGTTACCGGTGAGTGCATTGGCGCCATCGCCATGACCGAGCCGGGTGCGGGCTCCGACCTGCAGGGCGTGAAGACCATCGCGGTGAAGCAGGGCGATCACTACGTCCTGAACGGCTCCAAGACCTTTATCACCAACGGACAGAACGCGGACATCGTGATCGTGGTGGCCAAGACTGATCCCAGCAAGGGCGCGAAAGGTATCAGCCTGTTCGTGGTTGATTGCGATTCAGAAGGCTTCGAGAAGGGCACCAACCTGAAGAAAGTGGGCATGAAGGCCCAGGATACTTCCGAGCTGTTCTTCCAGGACGTTAAGGTGCCTGCCGAAAACCTGCTGGGTGAAGAAGGCATGGGCTTCATCTACCTGATGAAAGAACTGCCGCAGGAGCGTCTGGGTATCTCCATCGGTGGCCTGGCCATGGCCGAATCGGCCCTGGAGCAGACCATCCAGTACGTGAAAGAGCGTAAAGCGTTTGGTAAATCCATTGCGGACTTCCAGAACACCCAGTTCAAGATTGCCGAGATGCACACCAAGTTGGCGGTGGCCCGTACCTACGTGGACCGTTGTCTTGAGCTGCACCTGAAGAAAGAGCTGGATATTCCCACTGCCGCTGCCGGCAAGTACTACATTACTGATCTGCAGTGCGAAGTGATTGACGAATGTCTGCAGTTGCACGGTGGTTACGGTTACATGTGGGAATACCCGATTGCCCGCATGTTCGCTGACTCCCGTGTCCAGCGCATCTATGGCGGTACCAACGAGATCATGAAGACCATTATCGCCAAGGCGGTACTGGCGGACTGATTCCGGTTTCGCCCAATACAGAAAAGGGCTGCTTCGGCAGCCCTTTTTTGTGGGCGAATGATGACGCCTGGCCGCTGATGCGGCTGACATCTTGAACTCCCTTCAGTTTTTACAAAAAAACGCTGTTTGACCGTAAAGGTTATGCATAGGGTGAATGTTGCTGCCTGCACCAGAAGGTGTATAAGGAGTAATGGGCCCCGGATTGGCCTTGCGAGAACAATTCCATTTTAAGGAAGAGGGAGAGCAACAATGAAAAGAACAGGTATTTTCATCGTCGGTTCTGCTATGGGATTACTGTCGGGCCATGTCATGGCCAGCGGCTTTGGTGTGTCCTATCAGTCAGTGTCTGCCATGGGCAACGCTTATGCCGGGGCAGGTGTACTCAGTGATAACGCCTCCAATCAATGGTTTAACCCGGCAACACTGGCAGAACTGCGCAAAACCGAAATTTCCATTCCGCTCCATCAGGTGTGGGTCGACACGACCTTCAAGGCGGACAGCGATGGCACTTTTGCTGGTGTGATCCCCCAGGCCGGGACCGGCCCCGGGGATTTTGATGATGTTGAACCGTTTGTGGGGAGCGCGTTTCTCGCCGTTCCGATCAGTGACACCATGACATTTGGTTTGAGTGTGGTGTCTCCCTTTGGCACCAAGATTGAATATGAAAGCGGTTGGGGTAATGCCTATGCGGGGACCCCGTTAGGTACGGTGACCGCGGGTGATCTTTACGCCACGGAATCGGATCTGCAAACCGTGAACATCAATCCTTCCCTTGCCATTCAGGTCACCGATAACCTCAATGTGGGCCTGGGGATCAGTTACCAGACGCTGGATGCGGATATCCGCAATGCCGCGACTCGTCTGGAAGGGGATGATGACGCCTATGGCTGGAACCTTGGTCTGACCTACAGCCCGGATGACAACAACCACTTCGGTGTCGCCTACCGCTCTGAAATGAGTTACGAAGTGGAAGGGGATATTACCTTCTCCACCGTTGGTGCGGGGTTGTCCACCGCAGCAGGGAATCCCGTGGCGCCAGGTGCCTATTCCGGTACAGCCGAAATCGATTTGCCCGCAACGCTTCAATTGTCCTATGCCGGCGATCTGTCGGACCGAACCCAATTGCTGCTGGGGGTCGAATGGATGGAATGGAGCTCTCTGGATGCTCTGGTCGTAGAGAGCCCCAGTCTGGCATTCAATCCAACGGAAGAATTCGACTGGGAGAATACCGCGCGGTATTCCCTGGGCCTGAATCACACCTTGAATAGCGGCACTGTGCTCCGATTCGGTGTGGCCAAGGAAGATTCTACCCAGGGGACTAATAACCGTTCGGCCATTTCACCTGACTCCGACCGTATCTGGGCCACCCTTGGCGCCGGGTTCAACCTCTCCGACAACATGACAGTGGATGTAGGATATGCCCATATCTTTGTTGATGATGCGGATATCAACCGCTCTGAAAAGGGAGCTCAACTGAAAGGCACCTACGAGCTCGAGGCAGATGTCATTGGCGCACAAATGAGTTACCGATTCTGATGCCCAAGGCAACTTCGTGATATAAAAGGCGAATCCGATAATGGGTTCGCCTTTTTTATAGAGCAAGGAGAGGGATGTGATGAGGGGTCGTAGTCTGCTGGGGTTGCTGGTGGCAACCGTGTCGCTGAATGCGATAGCCGAAATCCCCAACAGTTATCGTACGGAGCGATGGGAAGGGGGCTTTCGTTTCCTCGGGTTGCAGGGCCAGACCCTGAACGGGGATCGCAGCTCTCAAGTGCGTATTGATGACGATATCGGCTTCGGGTTCGATTTTGCCTATAACCTGGATGAGCACGTGCAGATGGGGTTCGCGCTGGAATGGGTGGACACCGATTTCCGTACCACCAACCAGGTGGATCCCACCGGGCGTTTTGATGGTCGTGGTGAGCTGGAAATGACCACCATGAACCTGAACGGGACTTATCACTTTTTCCGCAAGGCGTTAACGCCCTATGTGCAAGGTGCGATTGGCGCGACCTATCTGGACACCAATGTGCCTACTGGGCCTTCAGTGCCAGTGTGTTGGTGGGATCCCTGGTGGGGCTATTACTGTGGTTTCGACACGCCGACGCTGTCCGACACGGTCTTCAGTTATGAGGTCGGTGCAGGTGTGCGCCTGGATGTGAATGATCGACTCTTCATGCGGGGCGGTTACAGCCAGCAGTGGCTGGACGTGGATCGGGGTGTCGATACGCTGGATCAGGGGTTGTGGCGTTTCGGCGTCGGCTGGTTCTTTCGGTAGCGATTGAAGAGGGCGGCGATAGCCGCCCTTTTTCTTGCGGGCCGGATGTGCGTCCCGTATGCGGCACCAGGGTTAGTCCGCGAGCTGCGCTGCGACCGCCCGAGCCATGGTCTGATAACCCAGAGCGCCAGGATGGTAGCCATCTACAGCCAATAACGCGGGGTCTTCCAGCTGGGGGTAATGGATATGCTGAAGGTGTCCTGAGTTCTGCCTGGCCAGCTGTTTCTGTTGTTCATCCAGTTGCCGGGCGCGCCAGCCCAGTAGTTGCCGAAGTGGGCTTGGCAAGGCGGTAAAGCGGTGCATGGGCGGCACGGCAAGAAGGTATTGTCTGGCGGCGGGGCTGTGTCGCTTGAGGGCATGGCTTAGCGTCAGGAGCTGATGATAATACGCTTGGCGGCGGGTCAGGCCGGTGGTGTCGTTGACGCCCAGACTGATAAAGATGTGATCCACCGGCGCGATGCGCAGGTCGTTGGCGGTATTGATGAGCGCTCCAGCGCGCGCGCCGTTGACTCCGGCGGTGTGCCATTGCACCGATACGCCCCTGCTCTGATAGATCTGAAGCGCCAGTTGGCTCGCCAATCCCTGACGCTGGTGCTCCACGCCGACCCCGGCAGCAGTCGATTCGCCTATCACCAACAGCCGTTGTGAGGGGGCCCCGTGCCCCCACTGACCATGGCGGGCCCCGTCGGCCTCAGGCAGGCGCAGGGTGGTGCGGCGAGTGTGCAGGGCCTGTGCCATCAGTACAGGGCTTAGCAGGCCGGTGCACAGCCAGAAGGGCAGATGCATCGGGTTAGCCCGCGAACACTTTCTTGGCCAGCGGCAGGCTTTTGGCTCCGCCGACGGCGACGGTCGTGAGCAGGCCGCCAATCATGGCGCCAACCACCCCGCAGGTCATGATGTCCTGGCCGGTCAGGTAGAGGCCGGGGATGCGGGTTTTCGGTTTTAGCCAGTCCTGCTCAAACCGCTGGGGTGTGTGGTCAAGACCGTAGATTTCGCCGCTGGGATAGCGGCAGAAATAATCCGTTGATAACGGCGTCGAGAGCTCGTAGTAGTCTACCCTGCCTCGCAGATGTGGCATTTTTTCGTAGAGTTTCTCCAGCAAGCGCTGGGCGTATTCTTCCTTGAGTGCCTCGTAGTCGTCGCCACGTTTGCCCCAGGGCTTGTCGGCCCACTGCTGGTACCACTCGAAGGGCCCGGGGGCGACGATTTCGATGGTGGCGCGCCCGGGGTAACGTTCCGTGAAGCTGGGATCCTTGGCAGAGGGGAACGAAATATAGGTCAGTGGAATATCGTGGTTATCCGGGTCGGCCAGAAACTGCTCAACCTGTTGCCTGTGATCGGTGCCGGGGTAAATCCAGAAATTGGTCTTCGGTAGCTGCAGGTTCTCTGCGGTGTCCTGCAGGCCAATATACAGGCATACACTGGCCATTGAGCGCTGCACCTGGCCCAGCTTCATTTGATAGAAATCCTTGTGGGGGGCGCTCTCTGGCAGCAGGGGGCCAAAGGTATTGAATACCCCGGCGTTACTGATGATAGCGGGGGCATGGATCTCTGTGCCGTCAGCCATGCGCACCCCGACGGCTTTACTCTTTTCGATCAGGATTTCTTGTACATCGGCGTAGGTAAAGACTTCGCCGCCGCTTTGCTGGATCACCGGAATGATGGTTTTGGCCATTTCCGATGCGCCGCCGACAGGATAGTAACCACCATGCAGATAATGGCGGGCAATCAGGGCATGAATGATAAAGCTGGAATCGTTGGGAACCAGGCCGTTGTCTCCCCATTGACCGGTGAGCGCGGCAATCAGCTCTTCGTTGCGGGTCAGGGTCAGCAGCACGTCGCGGGTCGGCCGGTTCAGGAAGTCCGGTGCCTTGCGGCGGGCAAGGAAGCGGAAGGGACTGGCCAGAAGGTCGGGCATGACTTTGGCGAGGGTGACGCCGGGCATGGCAGCAGAGACCTGTGACAGATAGCCAAGATAAGTGTCGATGGCGCGCTCTTCATCCGGGAACTGTTTCTTTAGCTCGTCGGCAAAGGCTTTCGGGCCTGCAACCAGATCGATCTGGCGCTCCCCGATAAACAGTCGATCGTAGACCGGGTCCATCGGCGCCCATTGCAGCTGGTTGTCGGTGACCAGATCAAACAGGCGACGGCCCATGGTCTTTGTGCTGCCCATATCGCCAATGTAATGCACCCCCACATCCCATTCGTAGCCATTGCGGTCGTAACTGTGGGTGAATCCCCCTGCGGTGTAGTGCTGCTCCAGGACTAGCACTTTTTTGCCAAGCTTGCTGAGGCAGGCGGCGGCGGTCAGGCCACCAATGCCGGAACCGATGACGATGGCGTCATAGCCGCTCTCCAGTCGGTTGGCGCGATAGCGTCGTCCGACGCGTAGGGTGCTGGGTTGTGGGCTGCTCATGGGGAATCCTCGTTATTATCGGTAGCGCGGTTGGTGTCGGCGATGGCCCCTTCCAGCAACAGGCTGGTGATGCCCTCGGCAAGATGGGGTTCGGCATCGGCGTTCGGCAGATGGCCGTCAATAGTCAGCTGGGACAGACCATGGACCAGTGACCAGGCGGTGGCGGTCATTAGTGCCAGCGGCATGGGTTTCAGATAGCCGCTGTGGCGCGCCCGTTCTACGGTGTCCTCCAAAACCTGGAAGGCTGCCTTGCCGGCGTCGTCCAGTCGTGGGTGGACTCCGCGGGGCAGCACCTGCCCGCCGAACATCAGCCGGTACAGGTTGGGCTCGTCCTGGGCAAAGCGAACATAGGCGAGGCCAATGCCAATCAGTGCTTGCCGTGGCGGGGTGTGCTTCACCTGCAGCAGGCGTTGGCGTAATGCTTCGAAGCCACTGATCGCCAGTTCCGCCAACAGGCTTTCCCGGTCGGCAAAATGGCGATATAGCGCCGGAGCGCTGACGCCAATCTGCTTGGCCAGGGCCCGCAGGCTGATGGCGCTGTCACCGTGCTCGCGTACCACGGCAAGCGCCTGGTCATGGACCTGCTGCTGGAGATCGCCGTGGTGGTAAGCGGTGCGTGCCATAGATGTCCATCGCTATAAGTTAACGGTGTTAACATTGGCATGAGCGACATGCTGGCGTCAAGAGTCCGGGTTCAGCTGTTGCGAGCTGTTGCGAGCTGGTGGCAGCGATGGCGCAAGATCAAGCCTCGCCGCTGCTGGCTGGCAGGGGGGCGGAACCGTGGAGGTGATGGTTACACCGCGAATCGACAATGGCGGCCGGGCGATCACTGATCACTCCCGAGGGAGGAGGGTCAGAGGGAGACGGGTCTTTGGGATCAGGGTGTTTTTGAATTTCAAAGGCTTCCTCTCCCAGCCTCTCTCCCGCAAGTGGGAGGGAGGCTATTTTGGAGGGGGTTTAAGGGGGCTGCATGACGCCCGACGGGTTCCGTCATCACGGTGCGGGGTAGGGGAAACGGGTATGAATCGCTTCCAGGGCTTTCTCCAGTTCCTTGTCCCAAGGCAGGTCTGCACTGTTGAGGTTCTCTTCCAGCTGCACAAGATCGGTGGCGCCAATAATGTTGCTGGTGACAAACGGCCGGGTGGTAACGAACTGCAGCGCCAGCTGGGTCAGACTGACGCCACGCTCTTGTGCCAGGGTGTAATAGGCTTCCGTTGCCGCGGTCGCTTGCGGGTTGGTGTAGCGGGAGAAATGCTTGAACAGGGTCAGTCGCGCCTTTTCCGGCCACTGGTCGTTGCGGTATTTGCCGGTCAGCATGCCAAACGCCAGCGGGGAATAGGCCAGCAAGCCCACGTCTTCACGATGGCTCACTTCGGCAAGGCCGACTTCATAGCTGCGATTAAGCAGGGAATAAGGATTCTGGATGCTGACCGGGCGCGGCAGGCCGATTTTTTCCGCTTCGTGGATAAAGGTCATCAGTCCCCAGGGGGTCTCGTTGGACAGGCCCCAGTGACGAATCTTGCCTGCATCTATCAACGCCTTGAGGCCGGCAACCGTTTCACTAATGGCAATGCCCTCTTCGCCATCACGGTGCTTGTAGCCCAGCCGGCCAAAAAAGTTGGTAGTGCGTTCCGGCCAGTGCAATTGGTAGAGATCAATGACGTCGGTTTGCAGGCGCTTGAGGCTGCCCTCCACGGCTTCCTGCAGGCTGGCAGCGGTAAAGCGCGGGCCGCCACGGATATGTTTGACATAGTCGCCGGGTCCCGCGGCCTTGGTTGCAAGGATGACCTTGTTGCGCTGGCCAGTTTTGGCAAACCACTCGCCGATGATGGTTTCGGTGCGAAAAGACGTTTCCGGGCTGGCCGGGACGGCATACATTTCGGCGGTATCAAAAAAGTTGATCCCGTGGTCCAGCGCCATATCCATCTGGGCGTGGCCTTCTTCGGCCGTGTTCTGGCTGCCCCAGGTCATGGTGCCCAGGCAGAGGCTGCTAACGTTCAGATCGGTGCGACCCAGACGGCGGTATTCCATGGTTGGCTCCTGTTTTACTGCGGCGACAATATAAGGGATGATGGCGCCCAATCTGACCACGGGGTCCGACTGCCCACAAGGGCGAATCCGGACCTGCTGGTTGCTGAGTGCGTCAATGCCAACAAATCCCTCTCAATGGCTTGTGTTCTGTGGGGGGCTTGGGTAGAATTCGCGCTCTCTTGCCCGGCGGAACTGACGCCGGCGGGTGTTTGCTACCCGTAACATATTGATTTTAGGGCAGAATTCCATGAAGACCTACAGCGCAAAACCGGAAAGCGTAAAGCGCGACTGGTATGTGGTAGACGCCTCCGGCAAAACGCTGGGTCGGTTGGCGACCGAACTCGCAAACCGTCTGCGCGGTAAACACAAGCCGGAGTACACTCCACACGTCGATACCGGTGATTACATCGTCGTAATCAATGCCGATAAAGTGGCCGTTACCGGTAACAAGGCGAACGACAAAATGTATTACCGTCACACCGGTTACCCGGGTGGCCTGAAAGAAGCCAACTTTGCGACTCTGCAGGCCGAAAAGCCTGAGATGATCATTGAGAAGGCGGTTAAAGGTATGCTGCCGCGTAACCCGCTGGGTCGCGCCATGTACCGCAAACTGAAAGTCTATGCTGGCACTGAGCACCCTCATACTGCTCAACAGCCGCAGCAGCTGGAAATCTAAGGGGTTTTAGACGATGGCAACTGTAGAAACCAACTACGGCACCGGTCGCCGCAAGACCTCTTCCGCGCGCGTTTTCCTGCGCCCGGGTAGCGGCAACATCACCATCAATGGTCGTCCCCTGGATGTCTACTTTGGTCGCAAGACCAATCAGATGGTTGTTCGCCAGGCTCTCGAGCTGGTAGAGGCGACTGACAAGTTTGATGTGCTGGTTACCGTTAGCGGTGGTGGCAACAACGGTCAGGCTGGCGCCATCCGTCACGGTATCACCCGTGCGCTGATGGAATATGACGGTGAGCTGCGTGGTCAGCTGCGTCGTGCCGGCTACGTGACGCGTGATGCCCGTGAAGTGGAACGTAAAAAGGTTGGTCTGCGTAAGGCGCGTCGTCGTCCGCAGTTCTCCAAGCGTTAATACTTCCGGTCAACCGGTTCACAAAAAAGCCCAGCAATGCTGGGCTTTTTTGTGTCTAAATCAGTCATTTAGGTCTTTCCGGTCAGGAATAACCGGTTGTCAGGTGTGGGCTTTTTCTTTACCATTTCCGCCGCCTTACTCCGCCCGTAGCACGAGGATGGACCTCGGGTCGCGGACAAACCCCGAGCGTGGGATCTAAGGGGAGAATAACTCAATGAGCAACGACGGCGTAAATAGCAGCCGCCGCACGTTTTTGATCGGCCTGACCTCGGCAATTGGTGCTGCGGGTGCGGTCGGTGTGGCTGTTCCATTCGTAAAATCCTGGCAACCCAGTGCTAAAGCCAAGAATGCCGGTGCGCCGGTAAAGATTGACATCAGCAAACTGGAGTCCGGGCAGCGTGTAGTCGAGGAATGGCGAGGACAGCCCATTTGGGTGGTTCGTCGTACCCAGGACATGCTGGATACCCTGCCTCAGCTGGATGAAAAGCTGCGCGACCCTGCGTCGGAAGCGGATCAGCAGCCGGAATACGCCAAGAATGAGTGGCGCTCCATCAAAAAAGAGTATCTTGTGCTGGTAGGTACCTGTACTCACCTGGGGTGCTCCCCTCTGTTTGAAGAGCAGCCCACCGTAGAACTGGAGCACGGCGGTTTCTTCTGTCCTTGTCATGGTTCCAAGTTCGATCTGGCAGGGCGTGTGTACAAGAGTGTGCCTGCACCGACCAACCTGGTCGTGCCGCCGCATTCGTACCTGAGTGAAGGCGTCGTCATCGTCGGCTCTGAAGAAGGGGAGACCAAGGCATGATGGGAATGGTGAATCGCGTTGTCGATTGGGTAGATGCCCGTCTGCCCGTGGTTGACGCCTACAAGCGTCACATGTCCGAATATTATGCGCCGAAGAACTTCAACTTCTGGTACTACTTCGGTGTGCTTTCTCTGGTGGTGCTGATCAACCAGCTCCTCACCGGTATCTGGCTGACCATGTTCTTCTCTCCCAACGAAGGCTTCGCCTCCGTTGAATACATCATGCGTGATGTGGAGTGGGGCTGGCTGATCCGCTACATGCATGCGGTTGGTGCATCGGCATTCTTTGCCGTGGTCTATATCCACATGTTCCGTGGTCTGATGTATGGCTCCTACAAGCCGCCGCGGGAACTGGTGTGGATCTTCGGTATGCTGATCTATCTGGCGCTCATGGCAGAAGGTTTCCTGGGTTATGTGTTGCCCTGGGGTAACATGTCCTACTGGGGTGCACAGGTAATCATCTCCCTGGCGGGTGCGATTCCATTTGATCTGCTGCCCTTTATCTCTGCGGCAGAGGCCAAGGAAATCGGCGAAGGACTGACTACCTGGGTTCGTGGCGACTACCTGTTGTCCACTGCGACCGTGAACAAGTTCTTTGCGTTGCACGTTGTCGCGATTCCGATCGTGCTGTTGGCACTGGTGGTATTGCACATCCTGGCGCTGCACGAAGTGGGTTCCAACAACCCTGACGGCGTTGAAATCAAGCAGAACAAAGATGAAAACGGTGTTCCGGTTGACGGTATCCCGTTCCATCCTTACTACACCGTGAAAGATCTGCCGGGTGTGATCGTCTTCCTGATGATCTTCTCTGTGGTGATCTTCTTCTTCCCCGACGGTGGTGGTTACCTGCTGGAGAAGCCGAACTTCGAGCCGGCCAACCCGCTGAAAACCCCTGATCACATTGCCCCGGTTTGGTATTACGGTCCGTACTACGCCATGCTGCGTGCCACAACCATCGACATCATCATGTCTTCCAAGGCATGGGGTCTGGTGGCCATGGGTGGTGCAATCGTGATCCTGTTCGTGATCCCGTGGCTGGATCGCCACCCGGTCAAGTCCATTCGTTATCGTGGTATCTGGAGCAAGATCTTCATGACGATCTTCGTTGTGGACTTCCTGGTCCTGGGCTTCCTGGGTACCCAGCCTGCGACCCCGACCAAGACCATGATTGCGCAGTTCGGCACAGTTTATTACTTCAGCTACTTCCTGCTGATCATGCCGTTCGTGCATAAATTCGAGAAATCCAAGCCGGTTCCGGAACGGGTAACGGGGGGACACTGATGAAGAAACTAGCGGTAATTCTTTTCAGCTGCCTGCCGTTGGTCGCGTTCGCGGCTGGCGGTGGCAAAAGTGAGCACGAAGTGCCGGCACCGGTAAACCTGCAGGACAAAGTCAGCCTGCAGAATGGTGCCAAGTTGTTCGTGAACTATTGCATGGGTTGTCATGGCCTTCAGTATCAGCGCTACAGCCGTCTGGCTGAGGACCTGGAAATCTCTGAAGAGCTGGTTATGGAGAATCTGAATTTCACCAGCGACAAGTTTGGTGATCAGATGCACACTGCCATGCCGGCGGGTGAGGCGAAGAAATGGTTTGGTACGGCTCCGCCGGACCTGACCATGGTGACCCGCTTCCGCTCTTCGGACTGGGTGTATTCCTACCTGATCAACTTCTATGAAGATGAGTCCCGTCCGTTCGGTTACAACAACCGTATCTTCGAAAACGTGGGCATGCCGCACGTGATGGCCGGGCTGGAGCAGGAGCTGGGTGAAGACGAGTTCAAGGAAGCCATGGGTGATATCACCAACTTCCTGACTTACACTGCCGAGCCGATTCGCCCCTTGCGTGAGCGTCTGGGTGTGTATGTGCTGGTATTCCTGGGGATTCTGTTTATCCCGGCATACCTGCTCAAGAAGGAATACTGGAAAGACGTCCACTAAGCTCGCGGCTGGCCCGGTTTAACGCTGACGCCAGCACCCGCAGCTTCTGTGGTACAATGTCCAGCGATGAACAGGGTACCCGCGAAAGCGGTTACCCTGTTTCTGTTATAGATGATTAGTGGAGATGACTCGACAATGGGTGTGGTGACCAAGCGTTCTTCAATGACTTTCTTCTCTTCCCCGGAAGATCATTACAGCCACCGCGTACGTATTGTGCTGGCGGAAAAAGGGGTCACGGTGGACATTGTTGATGTGGACAGCAACAACAAGCCGGAAGATCTGGCGTCACTGAATCCGTACAACGAAGTGCCCACGTTGGTAGACCGTGAGCTGACCCTGTATCAGTCCACTGTCATCATGGAGTATCTGGACGAGCGTTTCCCGCACCCCCCGCTGCTGCCGGTCTATCCGGTAGCCCGTGCCCAGAGCCGCTTGCTGATTCACCGTATCGAGCGTGACTGGTGTGGGCATGTGGATGCTATTCTGGCCGGTGAAGAGAAAGAGGCGAGCCTGAACAAGCGCCGTAAAGAGCTGCGCGAGGCCATTCTGGCTTGCGCGCCGATCTTCAGCGAGCTGCCGTATTTCATGAGCGAAGAGTTCACTCTGGTGGATTGTGTTGTGGGCCCGATCCTGTGGCGGTTGCCGGCACTGGGTATTGAGCTCCCTGCCAAGCAGGCCAAGCCGTTGCTGGATTATGCCGAGCGCCTGTTTGACCGTGATGCCTTCCAGGCCAGCCTGACCGACGCTGAACGCGAACTGCGCAATCCGCTCTGATGAGTGAGATGACCTCCAATCGCCCGTATCTGATACGGGCGATTCACGAGTGGATCTGTGATAACGGCCTGACGACGCATCTGGCCGTTAATGCTGTTTTCCCTGGTGTGGAAGTGCCGCAGGACTTTGTTCAGGATGGCCAGATCGTTCTGAATATCGCCCCTCGTGCCGTGACGAATTTTGTGGCAGACAACGATGAAATCGCATTCTCGGCCCGCTTTGGCGGTGTGCCGATGTCGATTCGAGTGCCAATCAATGCGGTGGTCGCGGTGTTTGCCCGCGAGAACGGTCAGGGGATGGCATTTGATCCCGTGGACCCCCCTGAGCCGCCCAGCACCCCGCCCGAGCCGGTCAAGAAGAAAGATGAGGCAAAGGCAAACAAGGTCAATCACCTCAAGGTGGTCAAATAAAAAACCGGCGAAAGCCGGTTTTTTATTGCTCGCTGCGCCGAGCGCGATGTCTGCCCTTGCGCCTTAGTCGATATACTCGATGATCTTGACGATTTTTTGTACGCCGTAGACTTTTTGCACCTGCGATACCACTGCCTCGGCTTCGTCGCGGCTCAGTAGTCCCATCAGATAGACCACGCCGTTTTCTGTGACCACCTTGGTGCGCCAGCCCGGGGCGTCGCCATTAACCAAAAGGCGGCTTTTGACCTTGCTGGTCAGCCAGGTGTCATTGGTACGTGCGAGAAAAGAATTGTTGCCGATCACCTGGAGCTCGTTGTGCACGTGGCGAACATGGCGAACCTGGTCGGCGATATTGCCGGCCTGGGCTTTCAGGTCTTCGCTGGCAACCTGTCCTGCCAGCAGGACATTGCCGTTGAAGCTGACCACAACAATACGTGATTGATCCAGTTCCTCACTGGCTCGCGCCAGATTGACGGAAACCTTACGTTCGATGTTGCCGTCTTCTACGAAGGCGCCAAAGGTGCGTGAGCCGTGATCTTGATCGGTAGGTTGATCGGACATGCCCTTGGACATGCTGGTACAGCCGGGCAGTGCTATCAGCAGGAAAGCGCTGGCCAGCAGGGCGGGAATCAGATGACGCATGAAGCTTACTGACCTCCGAACAATTGCTGGTCGATATGATCGCAAAGGGCATGGATGACGAGCAGGTGCACTTCCTGAATGCGTGCGGTGGAGTTGGCGGGCACGCGAATCTCGATGTCGTCAGGGCTGTAGAGATTCACCATTTCACCGCCTTCCTTGCCGGTCATGGCTACCACTCGCATATCGCGATCGTGGGCCGCCTGGATTGCTTGCATCACATTGGCGGAATTGCCGCTGGTTGAGATGGCCAGCAGGATATCGCCGCCATTGCCCAGGGCGCGGACCTGCTTGGAGAAAATCTCGTTGTAGCTGTAATCGTTGGCGATGGAGGTCAGCGTTGATGAGTCAGTGGTCAGGGCCACCGCAGGCAGAGCGGGCCGCTCCATTTCAAAGCGGTTTAGCAGCTCGGAGGAAAAATGCTGGGCGTCGCCAGCGGAACCGCCATTGCCACAAGTCAGAATCTTGCCGCCATTCAGCAGGCATTCCACCATGGCCTGCCCGGCAGCCTCAATCACGGCTGGCAGGACTTCGCCTGCCTTGGCTTTGGTTTCGATGCTTTCGGCAAACAATTGCCGGATACGATCCACGCTCATAACCAACCTCGTAACAGTCTTGTCCGCTACAGCTTATTCGCTGTAGAAGGCATTTTGTATCCATTGATAACAGACAGAGTCGTTATTGTCCGGTTCCATGCCCAGAACATCAAAGCGGCAGGCGCGATGATGGTGTGCCGGGTGGCTGCCCAGAAAGTGCCTGGCGGCCAGTATCAAGCGTTTCTGCTTGTGATAATCCACCGAGGCAAGGGCGCCGCCATGGCTGTGATGCTTGCGCCAGCGCACTTCCACGAATACCAGATCGTCATTGTCCTGCATTATCAGGTCGATCTCACCCTGGCGGCAGCGATAATTGCGCTGCAATAGCGACAACCCCTGCTGCTGCAACCACTGTGCTGCCGCGTTTTCAGCCTGCTGGCCGCGGTCAGATTTACGGCGCAGTAACGGCACTGCTGGGTCTGCTGCTCAGGGTTGCCGGGGTGCTGACCTGTGGCAGGGCGCGGGCTTCGCCACGGGAAAAGACCGCCCAGTTCAGCTCCCTGACGATACGCTGTTGCTGCATGCGTAACCGGCCAGTAACGCCCGGCATTTCACTGGAGGGGAGGGCGTTGAGGAGATAGAGGCGTCCTTGCAGGCGATAAGCATCAATGCCCATGGCAAAAAGACGCTCGTAGCGACCGTGGCCATCCGGCCATTGTTCATCGGCTAGCTGATGCAATTCGCTGTTTTCGTTGCCCAGCAGCCAAGGGGTTTCGACAAAGCGAATGCCATTGAGATCCTGATCCCGGCGGGGATTCGGTGTGCCGCTGTAAATCAGCGAGGTGGCATAAACCGGCAGATCCTTTGCGTAATGAAAGTTGAGCGCGGGTTTGACCTGGCGGCCCTGGTCCGGGTTGGCAATCAGGAACAGGAAGTCCAGATCCTGGCGGCGGCGCGGGCGCTCATCCACTTTCAGATTGGTGAAACGGCTGACGGCCTTGCCTCGTTGTTCACTCTGCGCAACCAGCAACAGTTCTTCGACGGTGTCGCCAATGGTGGGGCCTTCCTGGTATTCCGACCAGGCGGTGACTGTGCCGCCCAGCGCTTGCCATTCATCGGCAAATGCCTGTGCAACACGCTGGCCCCACTCCCCTTTGGGGTAGAGGATGCCGGCCTGGGTGTCGCCTTGCTGGAAGCCCTGCAGGGCAATCTGGCGTGCTTCATCTTCCGGCGCCAACCCGAACTGGAAAAAGTTATCCGGGAGCGGCTGTTCTTCGTCCACGTAGTTCAGTGCCAGAGTGGTGACGGGCAATGTGCCCTGGCTGGCGATGGTAGCGGCTTTTTCCTTGGCCAGTGGGCCGAGAATAAAATCGGCACCTTCGGCGATGGCTTGCTGATAGACAGCAAGAATGTCGTCGCCGGATGAATCGTAAAAGCGCAGGGTGGGCGTGAGGTTATCCTGCTTGTGCTGGTAGTAGGCGGTCATGATGCCCTGTTTGAGCGTGGCCCCCACGGTTTCCAGTGGGCCACTCGCCGGTAGCAGAATAGCAACCTGGCTGGGGCGTTGGCTGGCGGCTTTTTCCAGGGCTTCGAGCATGACCGGCACATCGTTGACGGCCGGGTGGGTGCGCCACTGCGCGCTCCACTGATTGAGGCGGGTGACCTGTGCATCAAGGTCGGCAATAGGATCACGGTAGAGCTGTGCCAGGGTCAGCCAGCCCAGCAGGTCGCCGCTGCTCTGGTCGATGGCGTTGGCCAGATCTGTGGCGGGCAGTTGCATGAGCAGCTGCCAGATCATGTTGTGGTTGTATTCCTGGTCCTTGTCGCTCAGCAGTGGATGGGCGGCGACCCGTTGCTGCAGGCTGTCGACCAGTTTGCCACTCATGGCCAGCGCGTCAGCGCGAAGCAGGTCCAGTTGGGCTTGCTGGTCGGCGGGGTATTGAAGAATGTCATCCTGATGCTTGGCCAGAAGAGCCAGTGTTTCCTGGGGCTGCTGGAGTGCCAGTGTGGCACGGCCGTGTAGCAGTATCAGACGAAAGCGTTGCTCTTGCTCCAGCGTTTGCGGGTTCATTTCCGCCAGTAGCTGTTTGGCGTCTTCGGCGCGTTCCTGCTGCAGGTACTCGCTGGCCCATGCCAGAGTGGTGGTGATGCGATTCTCAGCGGTCATGCCGCTCAATTGTGTGCGAGCCGCGGAAAGCGATTCCGGTGCCGGGGCGATGTCAGCCGCCGCCGGTTCCGCCGGTAGTTCGGCGGCGGGGCGTCGGGGCTCTACCGGAGAGGTATTACAGCCGGCGAGGGTTGCAGCAACAACCAGTACTACGAAATGCTTTCTGATCATGTTGAGAGTCGTATTACCAGAATGGAGCGGCTATTGTAGGCGCTTCGTACCGGGGTCACCAGCGACCCACTCCGAGGAAGCGCGACAATTATGAACTCTGTCCTGTATGTGGTGAGCACACCCATCGGTCATCTTGACGATATTACCCGCCGTGCCGTCACGGTGCTTGAAAGTGTGGATTGGGTAGCGGCAGAGGATACGCGGCATAGCCAGCGTTTGCTGGAACAGCTGGGTATCCGTAACCGACTGATCAGCTGTCATGACCACAATGAAAGTCAGCGCAGTGCCGAGCTTGTTGAGCGAATGCAAAATGGTGAAAAAGGTGCGTTGATCAGTGATGCGGGAACGCCGCTGGTCAGTGATCCCGGCTACCGGTTGGTGCGTGCTTGCCAGGACGCGGGTATTGCAGTGGTGCCGGTGCCGGGGGCGTCTGCGCTGTTGGCAGCGTTGGCGGCGGCAGGGCAGCCGTCAGATCGCTTTGTGTTTGAAGGCTTTGTGCCTTCCAAGGGAGCTCCGCGGCAGCAGGCGATCGAGCGGTTGGCGGCCGCCACGGTGACCAGCATCATCTATGAGGCGCCCCACCGTGTATTGAGTTTTTTGCAGGCCCTGTCTGGCGTTGTGGAACCAGACCGTGAAATTACCCTGTGCCGCGAGCTCACCAAACAATTCGAGACGATTCGTCGAGGACCGGTTTCCGAACTTTGCGAATGGGTCAGCCAGGACAGCAACCAGCAACGCGGAGAGCTGGTGCTGGTGCTCTCTCCCGCAGCGGATACGGCGGGCTGGAGTGACAGGGACCAGGCGCTGGCCAAGCTGCTGCTTGCCGAACTCCCGGCCTCCCGCGCGGCCAAGATCCTCGCGGCCCACACGGGGCTCAAACGGCAGGCGGTGTATGCGCTTCTCGAGGCAATGAATAGTTAATAATGAATAATTAATAGTTCGCGATCTGGGCTGTCATTGTTTCGGACACAGGAGGTCGCGCCTACTTGTTGGGCGCGGCCTCCTGCGTTTCAGAGACAGAAAAGCGGCATCGCGCAGTTATTAATTATTCACTATTAATTATTAACTGATTAAAATCGCTTCCGGATCGGTCAGACAGTCGCTGGCAGCGCCTTTCTAGGAAGGGGATGCTGGAGGAAAGTCCGGGCTCCGCAGGGCAGGGTGCCAGGTAACGCCTGGGGGCCACACTGGTGACGGTGTGGCTACGGCTAGTGCCACAGAGAAGATACCGCCTGTTCCACCTTGGGTGATCAGGTAAGGGTGAAAAGGTGCGGTAAGAGCGCACCGCGCCGCTGGTAACAGTGGTGGCAGGGTAAACCCCACCCGGAGCAAGACCAAATAGGGATCCTATGGCGTGGCCCGCGCTGGATCCGGGTAGGTTGCTAGAGGCTGGTGGCGACGCCAGCCCCAGATGAATGACTGTCCACGACAGAACCCGGCTTATCGACCGATCCACCTTTTTTGAAGAGCCCGATACGTGAAAGCGTATCGGGCTCTTTGCTATGGACTCTCACCTGTTTGACCTGGGTCAGGGCGCTTTGTTGGCGCCTTGCTATGGTGCCTCTCTTTGCGAAAAGACCAGAGGAGCGGCGCATGGCTCAGGTAGATATCCTGTTTAAAGAGGGAGAGCACGAGGTGCTGCGATTTGCCGATCTCGTGGTGGGGGAGGGGGTCCAGGCCAATCAGTTTTGTATTCGCCGCCACGAGCGTGCTGCGCTTATTGATCCCGGGGGTGATCTGACTTACACCCCGTTGAATATCGCCTTGAGCCGACTGATCAAGCTCGAGGGGTTGGAGTATATTCTCGCCTCCCATCAGGACCCGGATATTATCGCTTCGCTTCCCCGCTGGTTGATGCATACCCGGTGTCAGGTGGTGGTGAGCCGGCTGTGGTCGCGATTTTTGCCTCATCTGGCGTCCAGTTATGTCACTGGTAAAATGGGCGAAGCGCTGCAGTCGCGAATCCTCGGGATTGCAGACAGAGGCAAGGTGCTGCCGTTCGGCGACAGCGAGCTATGGGTGCTGCCCGCGCATTTTCTTCATTCAGTGGGTAATTTCAGCTTTTATGACCCGATCAGTCGAATTCTGTTTTCCGGCGATATTGGAGCCTCTCTGGGGGGAGAAGAAGGTGAGGTAACCGATTTTTCGGATCACATCCACAGTATGGCTGGCTTCCATCGTCGCTACATGGCAAGCAATCGTGCCTGCCGGCTGTGGGTTTCCATGGTGCGAAAGCTCGGGCCTGCCAAGATTGTGCCGCAGCATGGGGGCTATTTTGCGGGTGCGCAGGTTGGTCGATTTCTGGATTGGCTGGCAGAGCTGGATTGCGGAGTGGATCTGCTGGCGGAAGATGACTATCGCTTGCCGGCAGAGAGTGCTCTGGATTTGAGGGTGGTTTGAGTGGGCGAGAGTCCTGCCGGGCTCTACCCTGGCGGCTCTTTAGTCTTTTATGGAATTTAAATCGTTGTTAGTGATAACTAATTTGTCTAACACTTAAAGTGCTTTCTCACTTGCGCGCCCCAGCGCTCTGATTCGTCTCGAAACTCCTTCCATTCGTCACTTCCCATTTCGCCATTGAAGGCTGACTTGTTCGTCTAACAGGCTGATTTGTCTGGAAATTCTTTTACGTTTGCTGTCTGTCTCTCGCTTGACTTGGGGTTTGCAGAAGTCCTAGAGTGTCGCAATGTGGTGAAAAGTGGGAAAAAGTGGGAAATTTCGATTGGCGGGTGTCATGAAGTGGGGCGAAAGCGCCGATGCCCGGGAAGGAACCGCATAACCAAGAGACCGAGGACAGCCAGTGTTTACTGGGAGCACATCACTCAATCTGGATGCCAAGGGGCGGCTTACCATGCCGACCCGCTACCGTGCTTCGTTGAACGAAGCCTGCGGCGGCCAGCTTGTGCTTACTCGTCACCCCTATGACGAATGTCTGGCGCTCTACCCACGAGACGAATTCATGGAAACCGCTCGCAAGCTGTCAGCCCAGCGTGACTCCAGTCCGCAGGTGCGCCAGCTCAAGCGACGTTTCCTGGGGCAGGCGGTGGAAATTGATATGGACAGCAATGGCCGCCTGCTGGTGCCGCCGGAGTTGCGCACCGCCATCGGCCTGGAAAAGCAGGCCATGCTGATTGGCCAAATGCATCGTTTTGAGATCTGGAAAGCGGAAAGCTGGTTGGAAGAGGACAGCACGCTGGATCCGGAAGCCCTTCCGGAAAGTGTGCAGGAGCTGTCCTTCTGATGACCGACACAGGGACGCAGTACGAACACCAGCCGGTGATGCTGGAAGAGGTGCTGGAAATGTGGTTCAGCCGCAGCGATGGAGCTTATGTAGACGGCACCTTCGGACGAGGTGGGCACAGCCGCGCGCTGCTGGCCAAGCTGGACCCGAAGGGGCGTCTGGTGGGTATCGATCGTGATCCCCAGGCCATTGCGGTCGGTGACGCGCTGGCGGCTGAAGACAGCCGTTTCCAGATTGTCGCCAATCGCTTCGACTGTTTGCCGCAGGCGGTGGCAGCGTTGGGCCGTCCGATTGATGGTCTGTTGTTGGACCTGGGTGTGTCGTCGCCGCAGTTGGATGATGCCGCCCGGGGGTTCAGTTTCCTGCGCGATGGTCCTCTGGATATGCGCATGGATCCCACCAGTGGTGAAAGTGTCGCGCAATGGCTGGCACGGGCAGAAGAAAAGGCGATTGCCGATGTGTTGTATCGCTACGGTGAAGAGCGCAAATCGCGGCGTATCGCACGACGTATTTGTGAGGTGCGCGGCGAGCAGCCTATCACTCGCACCTTGCAGCTGGCGGAGTTGATTGAGTCGGTGCTGGGGCGCGGCGAGCCCGGCAAGCATCCGGCGACACGCAGCTTTCAGGCATTAAGGATACATATAAACGGGGAACTGGATGCGCTGAACAAAGTGCTCGAACAGTCCCTCGAGACGCTCGCCATCGGCGGGCGTCTCGCCATTATTAGCTTCCATTCTCTGGAAGACAGGATCGTGAAATTGTTTATTCGCGATCATTCCGGTCGGGCCCCCAAGGGGCGCGGCGGTTTGCCGTTGGGTGAGGAAATGCCCCAGCGGTTGGAGCCAGTAGGCAAGGCCATACGCGCCAGCAAGGGCGAGCTGAAAGTGAATGTTCGCTCGCGTAGTGCGGTATTGCGGGTGGCGGAGAAGGTGGCGTGACAGCCCCCTGGGTTATTCGCTTTCTGGTTGTGGCGGTGGCGGTATCCGCGTTGGCGGTGAGCTACAGCGTTCACGAAGCACGCCGTCTGACCGACGAAAGCCAGAAATTACAGCAACAACAGACCCGTCTTGAGAGTCAGTGGAGTCAGTTGTTGTTGGAGCACAGCACCTGGGGCAGCTATGCCCGGGTTGAGCGCCTGGCCAGAGAAGAGCTGGGCATGAAGTTACCGAAGACCGATGAGAGAGTGTTGATACGGCCATGAAAAAACAGGCCCGCAAGACACGGCAACCTAACCACCGGATGCGCTGGCGCTTTGTGCTGGGGTTCTGGATGGTCTGTGCCTGTCTTTTGCTGGCCCGGGCCGTTGACCTGCAAGTTGTTCAGCATGATTTCTTGGCGCATCAGGGTGACATCCGCAACCTGCGGGTTGAGCCGTTGGCGGCGCACCGTGGTGTGATCCGTGATCGTGCCGGGCGCCCGTTGGCCGTGAGTACTCCGGTGGTGACCCTGTGGGCCAACCCCCGGGAGGCGCTGGAGCACCCGGAGCAGTGGTCGCGCCTTGCAGGTAACAGTGTGGTCACCCAGAAAGACTTCGCCCGCAAGGTGCGCCGGCACGAGAGCCGCGAGTTCGTTTATCTGGAGCGCGGGTTGGCACCTGAAGCAGCCAAACAGGTACTGGACCTGAATATCCCCGGGATCCACTCGCTGACGGAATATCGCCGTTACTATCCTGCCGGTGAAGTCAGCAGTCATGTGGTGGGGTTCACCAACATCGATGACGAAGGCCAGGAAGGGACGGAGTTGGCCATGGATGACCACCTGTCCGGTCATAGTGGCCGCAAGAAGGTGGTCCGCGATCTGCTGGGGCGTGTCATCCAGGATATCGAGGTGCTGGAGCCGGCAGAGCCCGGTGAAGATATCACCCTGAGTATCGATTTGCGCCTGCAGTACTTGGCCTATCGCGAATTGCTGGGCGCCGTGCAAAAACACAAGGCCCGTGGCGGCAGTGCGGTGGTGGTGGATGTGCGCACCGGTGAAGTGCTCGCCATGGTCAACCAGCCAGCCTACAACCCCAACAACCGAGGCAACCTGGATACGGCAGCACTGCGTAATCGCGCGGTAACCGATTTGTTCGAGCCGGGTTCAACCATGAAGCCGTTTACGGTAGCCGCCGCCCTGGAAATGGGCATGGTGACGCCGTCTACTACGATCAACACCCATCCGGGTACTCTGCGCGTGGGGTCCAAGACGATTCGTGATCACCGGGATTACGGGGTCATCGATATCACTACCGTGCTGACCAAGAGCTCCAATGTGGGTACCAGCAAGCTGGCGTTGGCCATGGACCAGCAAGCCTTGCCGGATTATCTGGAGCGCTTCGGTTTTGGGCGCGCGACCGGGATCTCCTTTCCCGGAGAGAGTGACGGCTTGTTGCCGCTGCGCAGTCAGTGGCGGGATGTGGAGCGCGCGGCGCTCTCCTACGGCTATGGCCTGAGCGTGTCAGCAGTTCAGTTGGCCCAGGCTTATGCCGTGTTGGCAAATGACGGTGTCAAAGTGCCGCTGACCCTGAAGAAGGTTGACGGCATTCCCCAGGGCGAACAGGTGCTGGGCAAGACCACAGCCCGTCAATTGGTGCAGATGCTGGAAACCGTGGTAAGCCGTGTGGGGACTGCGCGCCGTGCGCAGGTGCCCGGGTATCAGGTGGCTGGTAAGACCGGAACTGTACACAAGGTCGTCGCGGGCGGTTATGCCGACGATAATTACATTGGCTTGTTTGCCGGGCTGGCACCCGCCACGGACCCGCGCATTGTTACGGTGGTGGTGATCGACGACCCCCGCGGTGAAGATTATTACGGGGGGCTGGTGGCGGCGCCCGCTTTCTCCAACATCATGAGTGGGGTTCTGCGTACCCTGCATGTTCCACCAGACAAGCCTGAAGGCCTGTTGGCTGGCGGTCCTGATCCGGAGGACCGTTCATGATGAGTCTGCAGCAGCTGCTTCCTGACTACACCCTGCCTGCCGATGCGGCAGGCGTTGTCGTTTCCGGGCTGCAACTCGACAGCCGTCGGGTGGGTTCTGGTGATGCATTCATTGCCGTGCCGGGTGTGGCCAGCGATGGTCGCCGTTATATCGCCGAGGCGATTCGCGCCGGTGCCGCTGCGGTGCTGGCACAAGGCGATACCTTTACGTTGTCATTCGAGCAGCAGGTGCCCTGTGTGCAGGTGCCAGGGCTGGCTGACAAGGTGGGTGATGTGGCAGCGCGCTGGTACGGTGAGCCGGCCAAAGGACTGTCAATTACCGGGGTGACCGGCACCAATGGCAAAACCAGCATCACCTGGTTTCTGCGTGATGCCTTGAATGCACTGGGCCACCGTTGCGCCCTGGTTGGCACGCTTGGCGTTGGGCTCAAGGGAAAAGAGCAGCAGACCGGCCACACCACCCCGGATCCTGTGACCCTGCAGGCCGCACTGGCCAGCGCCCGTGACGCGGGTGCTGATACGGTGGCCATGGAAGTCTCTTCCCATGCTCTGGACCAGGGGCGGCTTGGCAACACTCCGGTCATGACGGCGGTGTTCAGTAATCTCAGCCGTGACCATCTGGATTACCACGGCGATATGGAAGCCTATCTGGCAGCCAAATCGGTGCTGTTCACCCGTGACGGGGTGAAGTTGGCAGTGATCAATTGCGATGATCATGCTGCGGGCTCACTGGTGGGTTGCCTGGCCGATGGCGTTCGCTGCGTGACCTACGGTGCCCAGCAGGGCGCTACCGTGCGTTGCGACGACGTGACCTATAACGACAGCGGTATGCACGCCACTCTGATGGTGGGAGGCGAGAGTGTCTCGATTGCGCTGCCGCTGTTTGGCCCATTCAATCTCAGCAATGTCATGGCGGTGGCGGGCATCCTGCATGGGCAGGGTGTCGAGGCTGCCGCACTGGGCGGGGCCTTGTCGGCAATTACCCCGGTGCCAGGACGTATGGAACCTGTGACCGCCGATGAGGGTCCGACCGTCATCGTGGATTATGCACACACTCCCGATGGCCTGGAAAAAGCCCTGCAGGCATGCCGCGCCCATTTCGATGGCAAGCTGCATTGCATTGTGGGCTGCGGTGGCGATCGGGATAGCGGCAAACGTCCGCAAATGGCGGCGGTGGCGGAGCGCCTGGCCGATGCGGTGATGCTTACCAGCGACAATCCACGCAGTGAAGACCCTCAAACCATCATTGATCAGATGCGCGCAGGACTGCGTGCCCCCGACAGCGTGAAAGAGAATACCCACCGGGCAGCGGCCATTGCGCAAGTGGTGTCAGCAGCCTCTGCACAGGATGTGATTCTGGTGGCCGGCAAGGGCCATGAGGATTATCAGGAAATTAACGGCGTGCGACATCCTTCCGATGATCGCCTGCTGGCCCGTGATGCGCTGGCCGCTTACCGCAAACCGGGGGGTGTGCAGTGATGCGACTTTCCCAGGTAGCACAGTGGACAGGTGGCCGGTTGCAGGGTGAAGACCTGATCGTGCCCGCGGTCGTCACGGATACCCGCAACATGACCCCGGGCAGCTTGTTCGTTGCCCTCAAGGGCGACCGCTTTGATGCCCACGATTTCCTGATGCAAGCGCAGGCAAACGGTGCCAGTGCGGCGCTGGTTGATCGTGAGCAGGAGGTCTTTGCTTCTGCGGTGCAGGTAGCCGATACCCGTCAGGGGCTGGGCCGTCTGGCCAGTGGTTATGCCGATCAATTTACTGCCGAGCGCCTGGCGGTGACGGGTAATGCCGGGAAAACCACGGTCAAGGAAATGGCCGCTGCCATGTTGGGTAGCGACACCCTGGCCACCGCGGGCAACTTCAATAATGACATTGGTGTGCCGTTGACCCTGTTACGGCTGCGGGCCGAGCACCGTTATGCAGTGATTGAGCTGGGAGCCAATGCTCCGGGGGAAATCGCCTGGACCAGTCAACTGACCAAACCGAAGGTGGTGCTGGTGACCAATGTGACCGGTGCCCATCTGGAAGGATTTGGCTCCATGCAGGGCATTGCCAATGCCAAGGCGGAAATTTTTGGCGGCTGTGTGCCGGGTGGTCGGGCCATCATCAACAACGATGATTCCTTCGCCGAGTTTTTTGCGGGCGAAGCCATCAAGGCCGGGCTCAATGTGATTCGCATTAGCACCCGCGGGGCGGCAGACCTGTATGCCGAACAAATTGTTCTGCATCAGGACCGTGCTGAATTTGTCCTGCAACCGCTGGGGGAAACGGTCACTGTGCCACTGCCGGGTGCCCACCAGGTCAACAATGCCCTGATGGCATGTGCAGCGGTTCGTGCGCTGGGTGTTGAGCTGGCCGAAGTGCTGCCGCGGCTGGCTACGCTCAAACCGGTGCCAGGGCGTATGAACCTGCACCCGGTAGCGCAGGGCATGTTGGTTGACGATACCTACAACGCCAATCCCGGTTCGGTGCGTGCGGCAATCGACTGGCTGGCCAGTCAACCGGCGCCACGGATGCTGGTGCTGGGTGCCATGGGCGAGCTGGGGCCGCAGGCCGACACTCTGGTCGCAGAGTTGGGGGCGTATGCCCGTGAAAAAGGATTGGACAGACTGGTCGTCATGCGCGGCGCGCAAGCGGCGGCCAGTGAATTTGGCGATCAGGCATTGATTGCCGATGAGCATCAACAGGCGGTGGACTGGAGTGCCCCGGTGCTGCAAGACGGCGGCACCGTGTTGGTGAAAGGTTCGCGCACGGCCGGCATGGAAGCGGTGGTGCAACAACTGACACTGGGCGCTGGCCCTCATACACAAACAAAGGGGACGCACTGATGTTGCTCTGGCTGGCTGAATACCTGGCGCAGTTCCATAACGGTTTTCTGGTGGTTCAGTACATCACCCTGCGCGGCATCCTGAGCGTGCTGACGGCGTTGTTCATCGCCTTCTGGGTAGGCCCGATCATGATCCGCAAGCTGCGTGAAAAGCAGGTCGGGCAGGCAATTCGTGAGGATGGTCCCAAGAGCCACTTGAGCAAGGCCGGCACCCCGACCATGGGGGGGGCGCTGATTCTGGTGGCCATTGTCATTTCCACGTTGCTGTGGGCGGATCTGAGCAACCGCTTTGTGTGGATCACCCTTGGGGTGCTGTTCATTTTTGGTGCCGTGGGTTGGGTAGATGACTGGCGCAAGGTGGTGGAAAAGAACCCGCGCGGTCTGCCCGCCCGGTGGAAGTATCTGTGGTTATCAGTGGGTTCGCTGGGGGCGGCGTTTGCGCTGTTCTTTACGGCCCAAAGCCCCGTGGAAACCCAGCTGATTGTGCCGTTCTTCAAGAACGTGGCCATCAACATGGGCTGGTTCTACATCGTGCTGACTTACTTTGTGATCAACGGCACCAGCAACGCGGTGAACCTTACCGACGGGCTGGATGGGCTGGCCATCATGCCTACCGTGCTGGTGGGTGGTGCGTTGGGCATCTTTGCCTATGCCGGTGGGCATACCGAATTTGCCACCTACCTGCAGATCCCCTACGTCGCCGGTGCCGGTGAGCTGGTGATTATCTCTGCGGCACTGTGTGGGGCCGGGCTGGGTTTTCTGTGGTTCAACGCCTACCCCGCTCAGGTGTTCATGGGCGATGTGGGGGCATTGGCACTGGGTGCCGTGCTGGGTGTGATGGCGGTGATCGTCCGCCAGGAAATTGTGCTCTTCATCATGGGCGGTGTGTTTGTGATGGAGACGGTCTCGGTGATGTTGCAGGTGGGCTCGTTCAAGCTTACCGGCCGGCGGATTTTCCGTATGGCGCCGATTCATCACCACTTTGAACTGAAAGGGTGGCCGGAGCCGAAGATTATTGTGCGGTTCTGGATCATCACCGTGATTCTTGTACTGGTGGGTCTGGCGACCCTGAAGATCCGATAGGGGCTTGAGTTAGGCATATGGCGAAAGACGGTTTCGATCTGGTCATCGGCCTCGGCGTATCCGGGCGTTCCGTGATCCGTTATCTGACGGATCAGGGGATGCCTGTGCGTGCGCTGGATACCCGTGCCGAGCCGGCGGGTCTGGATGCCCTGCGTGCCGACTTCCCTGAGGTGAAAATTCACACCGGCGGCTTCAAGGCCGGCTGGATGAAAAAGGCCCGTCGGTTGATTGTCAGCCCCGGGGTGGCGGTCTCTACGCCCGCCATCGCCGAGCAGGTTGTGGCTGGCAAGGAAGTCATTGGTGATGTGGAGCTGTTTGCGCGCGCTGCCAGTGAGCCCGTCGTGGCGATTACCGGTTCCAATGCCAAGAGCACCGTGACGACGTTGCTGGGTCAGGTCGCGGATGCCTGTGGAATGAATCCCGGCATCGGCGGCAATCTGGGTGTGCCTGCACTGGATCTGTTGAGTGATCAGGCCAGGCTCTATGTGCTTGAGTTGTCCAGCTTCCAGCTGGAAACCACCTACAGCCTGAGCGCCGATGTGGCCACCATTCTTAACGTCTCTCAGGACCATCTGGACCGCTATGCCAGCTTTGCCGATTACCTGGCGGCCAAGCAGCGCATTTACGACGGGTGTCAGGTGGCGGTATGGAATCGGGATGATCCGGCAACCCGTCCGCCTGCGACGGTGCCGAGACAAGTGACCTTTGGTGCACACCCGGAAGCCGATTACCGCCTCGATAGTGAGAGCGGACAGTTGCTGTGCCGTGGTGAGCCATTGTTGGAATTGTCGGAGCTGGCGCTCACCGGCCATCACAATGCCATGAATATCCTCGCGGTGTTGGCCATCAGCGATGCGCTGGCGCTGAACCGTGACAAGGCATTGGCCACGGTAAAAACCTTCACCGGGCTGGCCCACCGTTGTCAGCTGGTTGCCGATACTGGCGGCGTGCGCTGGTTCAACGATTCCAAGGCGACCAATGTGGGTGCCACGCTGGCGGCGCTGACAGGGATTGGCGAAAGCATTGAGGGCAAGGTCATCCTGATCGGAGGCGGGCAGGGCAAAGGGCAGGATTTCTCGCCGCTGGCAGAACCTGCTCGTCAGTATCTGCGTGCTGCCTTGCTGATGGGTGAAGACCGAAACGTACTGGCCGAAGGCATGTCTGCGGCGCCCTGTGAATTGGTGGCTGACATGCAGGCTGCCGTGGCCCGGGCCCATGCTCTGGCCCAACCCGGTGATGCCGTGTTGTTGTCGCCCGCCTGCGCCTCGTTCGATATGTACAGTGGCTTCGCGGCACGTGGGGATGATTTCGCATCACGGGTTCGGGAGGTGTGCCATGACTGAGCGCATGATCCTGAAACTGGATAGCAAAGGGGTCGACAAACCGTTGCTGTGGACCGCGATCCTGCTGGCGTTGGCCGGTCTGGTGATGGTGTCCTCCGCGAGCTTGCAGATTGCCGAAACCCGTCTCGGTGACCCGTTCTATTACGCCCTGCGCCATGGCATTTACCTTGCCCTGGGGCTGGGTGTGGGCGCATTCGTGTATTACGCGGTCCCGCTGGCCCTGCTGGAGCGCCTGCGTTTTGTGATGCTGCCGGTGGCGCTGGTGGTGCTGGTGATGGTGTTTATCCCGGGGCTGGGACGCACCGTGAACGGGTCGACTCGCTGGATTGCCCTGCCGGGCCTAACAATCCAGGCATCGGAAATCGTGAAGCTGTGCTTCGTGTTGTACATGGCTGGCTACGTGGCAGAACGCAAGGCGGCGCTGGAGGCAGAGTGGAAAGCGTTTTTGCTGCCGCTGGGGCTGTTGGGCGTATTGATGCTGTTGCTGCTGCTGGAACCGGACTTTGGTGCAGTGGTGGTGCTGGGTATTACCGCCATGGGCATGTTGTTCCTGTCTGGCGTGCCGACCCTGCGTTTTCTGCTGATTGGTCTGATGGCGGTGGGGCTGGGGGCGCTGGTGGCCGTGGCCGAACCCTACCGTGTGGCGCGCCTGATGACCTTTACCGATCCCTGGTCTGACCAGTTCGGGGCGGGTTATCAGTTGACCCAGAGCCTGATTGCCTTCGGCCGTGGGCACCTGACAGGGGTGGGGCTGGGTAACAGCGTGCAGAAACTGTTTTACCTGCCGGAAGCCCATACCGACTTCGTTTATGCCGTGATGGCAGAAGAACTGGGGCTGTTGGGAAATATCGCGTTGATCAGCGGCTTTATCTTGCTGGGCTGGCGGGTTTTCCGGCTGGGCCATTCGCTGGAAGAGCGCGGTTTTCTGTATCACGCCTACCTGGTTTATGGCTGTGCGTTTGTGTTCTGTTCCCAGGCCTTTATCAATCTGGGCGTGAACATGGGCATGTTGCCGACCAAGGGACTAACGCTGCCCTTTATCAGCTATGGCGGCTCTTCGCTGCTGGTGTCTGCCGCCATGATCGGGTTGATCCTGCGGGCCGGGGCCGAAGCCGAACAGTTGAAAGCCAGAGGGAGGACGGCGCGATGAGTCGGACCATCCTGATCATGGCTGGCGGCACGGGGGGGCATGTGTTCCCTGCCCTTGCCGTCGCAGACCAGTTGCGCGCGCGAGGCTTCGACATTCTCTGGCTGGGAGCGGAGCACGGAATGGAAGGCCAGCTGGTGCGGCGACATGGCTATGACATTGCCGAGTTGTCGGTATCGCGTCTGCGCGGTGGTGGTCTCAAGCGCAAGCTGACGGCGCCGTTCAACCTGCTACGTGCGGTGCTGCAGGCGCGTCAGATTATTCGTCAGCGCCAGCCTGTGCTGGCGGTGGGGTTTGGCGGTTTTGCCAGTGGCCCTGGTGGGTTGGCGGCAAGACTGTGCAAGGTGCCGGTGGTAGTGCATGAGCAGAACGCCGTACCGGGATTGACCAATCGACTGCTGTCCAAAATGGCCACCGTCACGCTGGAAGGGTTCGATGGCGCGTTCATTGGCAAGCAGGCGTGCTGGGTGGGTAACCCGGTGCGGGCTGACATTGCGGCCATTGCCGAACCAGTCAATCGCTATGCCCGGCATCAGGGTGGCCTGCGGGTACTGATCGTCGGTGGCAGTCAGGGAGCCTTGGTGCTTAATCAAGACCTGCCAGAACTGCTGTTGGCGGTGCTGGGCCGCGATATTCAGGTTCGCCATCAGTGTGGCGCGGGACGCACGGCCGAGGCCGCGCCGATTTACGACGCGCTGGGCATGAATGCCCAGGTCAGTGAGTTTATTGATGACATGGCAGAGGCCTACGGCTGGGCGGATCTGGTGATCTGTCGCGCCGGTGCCCTGACGGTGGCTGAGGTGGCAGCTGCAGGTGTGGCGGCACTGTTCATTCCATTGCCCACGGCAGTGGACGACCACCAGACATTGAACGCCCGTTGGTTGTCAGACCGGGGCGCGGCCCTGCTGTTGCCCCAGCGGGAACTGAGCGCGGCCACCCTGGCCGCGACACTGAAACCGGTTGCAGAACGGGGTGCGCTGTCGCAAATGGCACAGCGAGCCCGTGAGCAGGCCGTGGTCGATAGCGCCGAGCGCGCGGCCACGCTGTGTGAGGAGGTGGCCAATGGCCGATAACGACAACATCCATACGGTGCCGGAGATGCGCCGAATTCGCGGTATCCATTTTGTGGGTATCGGTGGTGTAGGGATGTGCGGTATCGCTGAGGTGCTGGCCAATCAGGGCTATGCCATCAGTGGCAGTGACATCAAGGAATCGCCGGTGGTCGCTCGCCTGCGCAGCCTTGGTGTGCGCGTCGAAATCGGTCATCGAGCCGAGAATATTGATGGTGCCGACGTGGTAGTGACGTCGACGGCGGTCAACACCGAGAACGTGGAAGTGGCCGAGGCCCATGCCCGGCGAGTGCCGGTGGTGCCGCGTGCACAGATGCTGGCGGAGCTGATGCGTTTCCGCCATGGCATCGCCGTCGCCGGCACCCACGGCAAGACAACGACGACGTCCATGACGGCGGCGATCATGGCAGAAGCCGGGCTTGATCCCACCTTCGTTATTGGCGGGCGCCTGAACAGTGCCGGGACCAATGCCCGTCTTGGCCAGAGTCGCTACCTGGTGGCAGAAGCCGACGAATCCGATGCCAGCTTCCTGCACCTGCAGCCCATGAGCGCCATCGTCACCAACATCGAAGCCGATCACATGCACACCTACGGTGGTGATTTCGCGCAACTGGAAAACACCTTTGTTGAATTCCTCCACAATCTGCCGTTTTACGGTGTGGCGGTGATGTGTGTGGATGATCCCGTGGTGCGAAAACTGTTGCCACGGGTGAATCGTCAGGTGATTCGTTACGGCTTCAGCGAAGATGCGGACCTGCGTGCCGAAGACGTTCAGCAGCAAGGCATGACGACCACATTCCGGGTCATCCGAAAGGAAGGGGAGCCGCTGCAGATCTCTCTGAACATGCCGGGCAAGCACAATGTGCTGAATGCCCTGGCGGCCATTGCGGTGTCGGCTGACGAAGGCGCCGATGACGAGGCTATCGTTCGTGGCCTGAATAATTTCTCGGGAGTGGGGCGCCGCTTTGATGTGCAGGGCGAATATCACTTTGACGGTGGCAGCGCGACCCTGGTGGATGATTACGGTCATCACCCCAGCGAGGTTGGAGTGACCATTGACGCGATTCGTGCCGGTTGGCCAGGCCGTCGTCTTGCCATGCTGTTCCAGCCGCATCGCTATACCCGCACCCAGGATCTCTATGAGGACTTCGTGGAGGTCCTGTCCGGGGTGGATGTGTTGCTGATGCTGGAAGTGTATGGCGCGGGTGAAGATCCGATTCCTGGCGCTGATGCCCGGGCGCTGTGTCGCAGCATCCGCAAGCGTGGTCAGGTCGAGCCGGTGTTTGTCGATGACCCGGCCAAATTGGCGACTATTTTGAATACCCAACTTCGTGATGGTGATCTGTTGGTCACTCAGGGGGCCGGCAACGTCGGTGCCATTGCGAAGGAACTGGCTGAACAGGGAGGCGCCAAGCGTGGATAAGGTGCTGCTGAAGAAGCAACTGGCCAGCATTGGCCGGGTAGCGGTACTGGCAGGCGGCAAATCCGCCGAGCGTCCGGTGTCACTGAAAAGTGGTGCTGCCGTGCATCAGGCGTTGCGCAACTTGGGGTTGATTGCCGAGCTGGTGGATCCTGCGGACAAGAGTGTGGATACCCTCAAGGGGTTCGATGCCGCCTTTATTGCCCTGCATGGCCGTGGTGGTGAAGACGGTGTGATCCAGGGCGTACTCGAACACCTGGGCATCCCTTACACCGGCTCCGGGGTAATGGCCTCGGCCATTGGCATGGACAAGGTGCGCACCAAGCAATTGTGGAAAGGCGCGGGGCTGCCGACACCGGCATTTTATGTGGCCGGTCGTGAGGAGTTGGAGCTGGGTTTTCCGCTGATGATCAAGCCTGCCCATGAGGGTTCTTCTATTGGCATGGCCAAGGCCGATAACGCGGAACAGCTGGCCGCCGCGCTCGAGGAAGCGGGCAAGTTCGATTCTGATGTGCTGGTCGAGGCCTGGGTAAACGGCCCGGAGTATACCGTGGCGCTGCTGGGCGATGAGGCGTTGCCGGCCATTCGTCTGAAGACGCCCCATGCCTTTTATGACTTCGAGGCCAAGTACCAGTCTGACAGCACCGAATACCTCTGTCCGGCAGGGCTGGACGAAGCTGACGAAAAGGCCATCCGCCAGCTGGCGCTGACCGCTTTCCGTGTGGCTGGTTGCCGGGGCTGGGGCCGTGTGGACGTGATGCGCGACGCCGAGGGCCAGTGGCAGTTGCTGGAAGTGAATACCGTGCCGGGGATGACAGACCATTCCCTGGTGCCCATGGCAGCGAAAGCGGCGGGCCGTGATTTCGATGCCCTGGTGGGTGAGATCCTGCTGCTGGCGGTGGAGCAGACCGGTGGCTAAAAATGCCCCGGCGCCCCGTGGCGCTCGCCGCAAGCCTGCCAAAAAGGCGGGCGTGCCGCTGCAGGAGCGATTGTCTGCCGCGGTGCCGTGGATGTTGGTGGGCAGTGTGGCGGTGGTGCTGTTGCTGGGTGTGATTTATCTGCCCGCCGCACTGGATGGTTATCCCATCCGCAAAGTGGGCGTTGACGGTGTGACAGACGTGCGTCGTCAGCAGCAGATCCAGACCGCGTTGGCGGCGCTGGTGCGAGATGAAAACTATTTTTCTGTGCCGCTGGAAGAGATCTACCAGCAGGCGCAGGGGCTGAGCTGGGTAGAAGGCGTGTCAGTGCGCCGCCAGTGGCCCGACACCGTGGTGTTGACCGTGGAAGAGCGGCGCCCGGTGGCGGTGTGGAACGAAACCGTGTTGGTGTCGGATAGCGGGGAGCCCTTTAAGGCGCTCAAGCAGTACGACCTGAGCGGCCTGCCACACCTGAATGGCCCTGAACAACGGCTGGAGGAAGTCATGGCTTTCTATCACAGCATGGGCAAGATGCTGGCGGATGTGGATCTGGGCATTCGCAGTATGGACGTCAACGCACGACTGACCGCGCGGCTGACGCTGGATAATGACATGCAACTGGTGGTCGACCGTGAGCAGTACACCACCAAACTTCGCCGCTTTGTGCGGCTTTATCGGGGTGTGCTGAGCACGGACAGTCGCCGCGTCACCCGCGTGGATCTGCGTTATGCAGATGGCATGGCGGTGACCTGGGGCGAGCAGAGTTAGGAGTTAGGTGACATGGCAACAGAAACGGAAAACATGATTGTCGGTCTCGACATTGGCACCTCCAAGGTGGTGGCCATCGTCGGGCAGACATCTGCCGATGGCACCATGGAAATCGTCGGCATTGGCTCACAGCCCTCTCGCGGCATGAAGAAAGGCGTGGTGGTGGATATCGAGGCCACGGTGCGCTCCATTCAGCGCGCGGTCGAAGAAGCAGAGCTGATGGCGGGCTGTCACATTCACACTGTCTACGCAGGTATTGCCGGCTCTCATGTGCGAAGCCTCAACTCCCACGGCATTGTCGCCATTCGTGATCGTGAGGTCGCTCAGGCTGATATCGACCGGGTCATTGATGCCGCCCAGGCGGTAGCGATTCCGGCCGACCAGAAGACCCTGCATGTGCTGCCACAGGAATATGTGGTGGACAATCAGGAAGGTGTCCGTGAGCCCATTGGCATGAGTGGCGTGCGTCTTGAAGCCAAGGTGCATCTGGTTACCTGTGCGGTCAATGCGGCCCAGAACATCGAGAAGTGTGTGCGTCGCTGCAACCTGGAAGTGGACGACATCATTCTCGAACAGCTGGCCAGTGCCCATGCGGTGCTGACGGAAGATGAGCGTGAACTGGGTGTCTGTATTGTGGATATCGGCGGTGGCACCACAGACATTGCCATCTTCACCGAAGGGGCGATTCGTCATACCGCCAATATTCCGATTGCCGGTGACCAGGTGACCAACGATATCGCCATGGCCCTGCGTACCCCCAAGCAGCATGCCGACGAAATCAAGATCAAGTACGCCTGCGCGCTGACCCAACTGGCCGGTGCCGACGAAACCATCAAGGTGCCCAGCGTTGGCGACCGTCCACCACGGACCCTCAGCCGCCAGAATCTGGCCGAAGTGGTCGAGCCTCGTTACGACGAGTTGTTCACGCTGGTGCAGGCGGAAATTCGCCGCTCCGGTTTTGAGGACCTGATCCCGGGCGGCATCGTGCTCACCGGTGGCTCTTCCAAGATCGAAGGTGCGGTAGATCTGGCAGAAGAAATTTTCCATATGCCGGTACGCCTGGGGGCGCCCCAGGGGATCGCCGGGCTCACCGATGTGGTGCGTAACCCGATCTATTCCACGGCGGTGGGCCTGTTGCTGTACGGCCAGCGTATGGAAAAAGACGGTGGCAGTGCTCGCGCCCAGGCCGGTGGCGGACAGGTGGACTGGATGGAGCGCTTCAAGAACTGGTTTAAAGGCAATTTTTAAGGCGGTGTTGTTGGAAACGCGACATCACCGCCAATGAGCGCAAGCGGCGGTTCCGGGCCGCGGTAACACCACCGGAACATTCGACGTGACGTTATGAAGTAAACAGGGAAGCAACAAACGGGAGATCAACCATGCAATTCAAACTGGAAGACAGCGTGCCCCATGGCGCGGTAATCAAAGTGGTAGGTGTCGGTGGTGGCGGCGGTAATGCCGTGGACCACATGGTGCGTTCCGGAGTTGAGGGGGTGGATTTCATCTGCGCCAACACCGATGCACAGGCCCTGCGTAATGCTCAAGCCAAGACCGTGATTCAGCTGGGAAGCCAGGTGACCAAGGGTCTGGGTGCGGGTGCTAACCCCGAAATCGGTCGTCAGTCTGCGCTGGAAGACCGCGATCGCATTGCCGAACTGCTGGACGGTGCCGATATGGTCTTTGTGACCGCTGGCATGGGCGGCGGTACGGGTACCGGTGCCGCTCCGGTCGTGGCGGAAATCGCCAAGGAGCTGGGTATCCTCACCGTGGCGGTTGTGACCAAGCCGTTCCCCTTCGAAGGCAAGAAGCGCATGCGCTCTGCGCAGGAAGGGATCGAGGAGCTCAAGGAGCATGTTCACTCCCTGATCACCATCCCCAACGAAAAACTGCAGTCTGTTCTGGGTGGTTCCACCAGCCTGCTGGATGCCTTCAAGGCGGCCAACGACGTACTCCAGGGTGCGGTGAAAGGGATTGCCGATCTGATCGTGCGTCCGGGGATGATCAACGTGGATTTCGCCGACGTTCGTACAGTAATGAGCGAGCTGGGTACGGCGATGATGGGCTCCGGTACCGCCAGTGGCGAGGAACGTGCAGCTGATGCAGCTCGTGCGGCCATTTCCAGCCCGCTGCTGGAAGATGTGGACCTGCGCGGCGCCCGTGGCATTCTGGTCAACATCACCGCTAACGAATCCATCGCGCTGGACGAGTTCTCTGAAGTGGGCGAGATCGTCAGTGAGCTGGCCGGTGAAGATGCCAACGTGATCATCGGTACCGCGATCGACCCGGATATGGGCGATAACATCAGTGTGACTGTCGTCGCCACCGGTCTGGGTGCTGCCCAGCAGGAACTAAAAGTGGTGCGTGGCCGTCAGACTCCTGTCGCCGCTGATGGTCGAGTGGACTACAGTGATCTGGATCGTCCCGCTGTGGAGCGCAAACGCGCCGCTCAGCAGGCAGCCAGCGGTCGTGGCCAGCAGGCGGTAAACACCGCGGAAGATCTGGATTTCATTGATATTCCGACCTTCCTGCGTCGTCAGGCCGACTAACGGTCTGGCGGCATTGGTGCAAAATCAGGGAGTTGCAGTATAATTGCGCCCTAATTTTGTGTTGAGGAAAGCGGTATCCCGAGGATACCCGCAGCTGTGTGACAGACAGATGATCAGACAACGAACACTGAAAAACGTGATCCGCGCAACTGGCGTGGGCCTTCACACCGGCGAAAAGGTTTACATGACTGTGCGCCCGGCACCGGTTGATACCGGCATCGTGTTCCGGCGTGTGGACCTGGAGCCGGTGGTGGAGATCAAGGCCGCCGCCGATGCGGTGGGCGAAACCACACTCTCATCCACCCTGGTTCAGGATGGCGTGAAAGTCGGTACTGTGGAGCATTTCCTGTCCGCCATGGCGGGCCTGGGCATTGATAATGCCTTTGTGGAACTCTCCGCACCGGAAATGCCGATCATGGATGGCAGTGCCGGTCCGTTCGTCTTCCTGCTGCAGTCAGCCGGTATCAAGGAACAGGAAGCCGCCAAGAAGTTTATCCGCATCAAGAAGGAAGTGACGGTGCGGGAAGGGGACAAGACGGCAACGTTCGTGCCCTTTGATGGCTTCAAGGTGACTTTCTCCATTGAATTCGATCACCCGGTATTTGAAGACCGAAACCAGGTGTCCAGCATCGACTTCTCTACGACCTCGTTCGTAAAAGAAGTGGCGCGGGCCCGAACGTTCGGTTTCATGCGGGATATCGAATTCCTGCGCAGCCAGAACCTGGCGCTGGGCGGCAGCGTAGACAACGCGATTGTGGTGGATGAATACCGGATCCTTAACGAGGACGGTCTGCGTTACGAGGACGAATTCGTCAAGCACAAGATGCTGGATGCCATTGGCGATCTGTATCTGCTGGGGCACAGCCTGATTGGCGAGTTCATTGGCCACAAGTCCGGCCATGCCCTCAACAACGCGCTACTGCGGGAAATTCTCCGTCAGGAGGACTCCTATGAGGTGGTCACTTTCGAAGATGCCACCGACGCACCTGTCTCTTACATGCGACCGGTGCTGGCAGCCGAATAAGGCCGCCACACGTCGAAGCCCTGTGACCAGCCGGCGGTTCTCCCGCCGCTGGCTGGTACCCTTCGGGCCTCTCTCCGCTATGCCGGAGGTTCATTACCCGCAACGACGGGAGCGCAATTTCAGCGCATCAACCCTCACCGTTTACACGGTGACAGCATTTTTCAAACGGACGTGAGCCTGGATCGCGAGTTTAATGGCGGTTTAGTCGCTTTCTCCGCGGCTGGCCAGGCGCTCCAGTGATGCCTTTAGGCCGTCATCCTCGATAGTGTCAGCCAAAGCCTGAATGTGTCGGGCACTTTCCTGGCTAAGTCTGGGAATGTTGGCACGCGCCTTGCCTGCATAAGTGTGGGCAGACAGTCCGGGCTGACGTTTGCCGCCCACGACAATCTTTACCTGTTCGCCGGGTAGTGCCTGCTGGAGCCGAGGAAGATGGAATCGCAGCAGCTGGGCGGTAGCGCTGGTTTCTACCAGCGCTAGCCAGCGCTGTTGATCCCGGATCAGCGTCACCCGCTCGCGCAGGGCGGGGGGTAGGCAATCGAGCGGGTTTTGCTCGGCCTGGGAGGGTGATTTTCTTGCCTCTCGCATCAGTGCTGACAGGGTGGCGTTACCGCTGAGCAGTGAGAGGAGGGCTTTGGGCGAAGTTGTCTTGCTCATGGCTTTTACTTAGACTAGCCTGCCAATTGTAAAAAAGATTATAAAGAGTTGGGCGTAACTATTTGAATTTAGTCGAAATAAGCGGCTTTTTACCGGTGCGTTACACGAATTTATGAATATCATAGTCCTTAACAGCAAGCGCGGCCATTCGCGTACCCTGCCTGTCCCCCGCCATTGGCCGTGGATGTTGGCGGGGGTGTTTCTGCTGTTACCGGTACTGGTGGCAGTGGGCACTTACCAACTCATCTATCATGTCAGCGATCAGCCCGAATTCACCCCGGTGATGACCGAGCGTTTTGCCGAACAGCTCCATGAGCAACAGCTGGCGCTGGCGGATCTGGATCAGCTGAGCCAGGAGCAGTTTCGCGCCCTGACCCTGAAACTGGCCCAGGCCCAGGCGCGGCTGGTGCGTCTCGATGCGCTGGGCGAGCGGCTTGTAGAAGTGGCCGATGTGGGCAGCGACGAGTTCGATTTCAGTACCATCCCCGGGCTGGGTGGTCCGGAGTCTGCGGATGAAGGTGCCAGCTATGAGCTGCCTTCCTTTATGGAGGCTGTGGACCAGATGACGGCAACCCTGGAGCGGCGCGAACGTCAGTTGGAGATCCTGGAAGATCTGCTCGCTGACAAGCAGATTGAAGACCAGACCTGGTTGTCCGGTCGCCCTCTTAGTAAAGGCTGGATGTCCAGCCGCTTTGGTCGCCGCTCAGATCCCTTCACAGGTCGTGTGGCCTGGCACAAGGGGGTGGACTTTGCAGGCAAGGTGGGAACTCCCATCATTGCCACTGGCTCCGGTGTAGTGACATTTTCCGGCGAGCGATCTGGTTACGGTAAAATGGTGGAGATCAACCACGGTAACGGCATTACCACCCGTTATGGGCATGCTGCGGAACTGGTGGTTGAGTCCGGGGAAATCGTCAGGACCGGGGACACCATTGCCAAAGTCGGTAATTCCGGACGATCAACAGGGCCGCATGTGCACTACGAAGTGTTGAAAAATGGCGCCCAGGTTAACCCTCAGCCCTATATTTATCGTGCAAGACGCTGAAATGACAGCGAAAACGGCCCCTTAGGGGCCGTTTTTCATGGGCAGGCCTTGATAACCGTGAATACCACCTTATCTCTCCAAACTATTGTGTTTAGAATGGCTCCCTTGCCTGAGTCCGTCTCGTGTCCGCTGGGGTCGTGCGTGCGCGACAATTCGTTCTGGCGGTTTTTCCCGCACGTGACGGAGTGGCCTGACTGTTTACTGAATCGGAAGTTTTATGCTGGGTACCATCGTAAAAAAAATTATCGGCACCAAGAATGATCGTGAACTCAAGCGCATGGCGAAGCTGGTGGAAGCGATCGGTAGCCATGGGGAAGCGCTGGCGAATCTGACTGACGGCGAGTTACAGCACAAAACAACAGAATTCCGCGACGCCTTCCAGCAAGGCAGGACTCTGGATGAGTTGCTGCCTGAAGCATTTGCGGTGGTCCGTGAGGCTTCAACCCGGGTCATGGGCATGCGTCACTTCGACGTTCAGATGATGGGAGGGATTTCCCTCCATGAAGGGCGAATTTCTGAAATGCGCACCGGTGAGGGTAAAACCCTGACCGCGACCCTGCCAGCATATCTTAACGCCTTGTCCGGCCATGGTGTTCACGTGGTGACGGTGAATGATTACCTGGCCGAGCGGGATGCCAACTGGATGCGTCCGCTCTATGAGTTCCTGGGTCTGTCGGTTGGGGTGATCTTGTCCCAGCAGCCCTCCGAGCAGAAGCGTGTCGCCTATAATTCCGACATAACCTACGGCACCAATAACGAGTACGGGTTCGATTACCTGCGTGACAATATGGCTTTCCGGTTGGAAGACCGGGTTCAGCGTGGGTTGAATTACGCCATTGTCGATGAGGTGGATTCCATTCTTATTGATGAAGCGCGTACACCGCTGATCATCTCCGGCCCGGCGTCGGATTCCTCCGAGCTGTACATGGCCATCAACAAGTTGATGCCAAATCTGAAAGGGCAGACAGAGGAAGACGAAGGCGATTATTTCGTCGATGAGAAACAGCGGCAGGTGGAACTGACCGAAGATGGCCATCAGAAGATCGAAGCCCTGTTGGTCAGCAATGGCCTTTTGGAAGAAGGTGAGAGCCTTTACGCAGCCCATAATCTTGCCCTGCTGCACCATGTGCATGCGGCACTGAAAGCCCATGCCTTGTTCCATGTCGACCGGGACTACATTGTTCAGGGCGGCCAGATTGTGATTGTGGACGAGCATACAGGCCGTACCATGCCAGGCCGCCGCTGGTCAGAGGGTATTCATCAGGCGATCGAAGCCAAGGAAGGGGTGAACATTCAGCAGGAAAACCAGACGCTGGCGTCCACCACCTTCCAGAACTACTTCCGTTTGTATAACAAGCTGGGCGGCATGACCGGTACGGCAGATACCGAAGCGCTGGAATTCCGCCAGATTTACGGCATGGATGTGGTGGTTATCCCCACCAACAAGCCGATGGTGCGGGTGGATGCCAATGACCTGGTGTATCTGAGCCTGCAGGAAAAATTCGACGCCATCGTTGAGGAGATCAAAACGGCGGTAGAGAAAGGTGCACCAGTGCTGGTGGGCACTGCCACGATTGAGGCCTCGGAGTATCTCTCCAAGCGGCTCAAGCAGGACAAGATTCATCACGAAGTCCTTAACGCCAAGTTCCACCAGCGTGAAGCCCAGATTATTGCCCAGGCGGGCCGCCCTGGTGCGGTGACGATCGCCACCAACATGGCTGGCCGGGGTACCGACATCATGCTTGGGGGTAACCCGGAAGAGCAGATCAAACACATGGATGAGCCGTCCGAGTCCCAGGCCGAAAAGATCCGTGCAGAGTGGCAGGCCAACCATGACAAGGTGATGGAAGCAGGTGGTCTGCACATCATTGGCACCGAGCGTCATGAATCCCGCCGTATCGATAACCAGCTGCGCGGGCGTGCTGGCCGTCAGGGTGATCCGGGTTACACCCGTTTCTTCCTGTCCATGGAAGATGACCTGATGCGTATCTTCGCCTCGGATCGCATCCGCGGCATGATGCGTTCGCTGGGCCTGGAAAACGGTGAAGCCATTGAGCACCGCTGGGTGACGCGTGCAATCGAAAATGCGCAGCGTAAAGTGGAAGGTCGCAACTTTGACATCCGCAAAAATCTGCTGGAATACGACGATGTGGCCAACGATCAGCGTCAGGTTATTTACAGCCAGCGTGACCAGATTCTCGAGACGGATGACCTGACCAACTCCGTGAAAGGCATCCGTTACGATGTGGTTCAGGAAGTGGTGCACAATTATATGGCGCCGGGCTCCGTGGAGGATCAGTGGGACATCCCTGGTCTCGAAAAAATGCTCGAAGCCGAATTCCAGAGTCATGCACCGGTCGGCCAATGGTTGAATGAGGACAACCAGCTCCATATCGATGGGGTGGTCGAGAAGCTGGTGGAGAATCTGGAAGAGGACTATGAACGTAAAGCGGCGGAGATCGGCGTCGAGGACTTGCGTCGTATCGAAAAGCATCTAATGCTGCAGATTCTGGATCGGCACTGGAAAGAACATCTGGCCAGCATGGATCACTTGCGTCAGGGGATTCATTTGCGCGGTTACGCCCAGAAGAATCCCAAGCAGGAGTACAAGAAAGAAGCGTTTGAGCTCTTCCAGACCCTGCTAAACCAGATTCAGCACGAGCTGATTCGCGTGTTACACAGTTTCCAGGTGCGCCGTGATGATGAGCTGGAACGTATGGAGCAGCAGCGCCAGGAAGAGGCCCAGCGTCAGGCAGAAAAAATGAAAATGCAGGCGGTGGCCGAGCCGGGTACTGATGGAACGGCCGGGGCCGCGGGTGAGGGCGAGGCCCAGCAACCCAAAACCGTCGTCCGTGACGGTCGCAAGGTAGGTCGTAACGAGCCGTGCCCCTGCGGGTCTGGCAAGAAATACAAGCAGTGTCACGGCAGGATTGAATAAATCAGCTTCGAGCTATGAGCTTTCAGCTGTGAGTAAAGACAAAAGCACCGGTAATGCCGGTGCTTTTCTTTGTTTTGGTCTGGCAGCTGGAGGCTGGTAGCTCGCAGCTGTTTTTTTGAGGAAAGGGTTATGACACAGACTGAGTGGTTACCTGTTCCCGGTATCCGGCTTGCGGCCGTGGAAGCGGGCATCAAGAAAGCCAACCGTAAGGATCTGGTTGTGCTGGAACTGGCGGAAGGTTCCCGTGTCAGCGGGGTGTTCACCCTGAATCGTTTCTGCGCCGCACCGGTGCAGGTGGCCAGGCAGCGACTGGCAACAACCACACCACGGTATTTGATGATCAATACGGGCTACGCCAATGCGGGCACCGGCCAGAAGGGTATGGAAAACTGCCTGGCCAGCTGTCGATTGCTGGCGCAAGCAGCGGGTTGTGCGGAAGACGAAATCCTGCCGTACTCCACCGGAGTGATTGGCGAGCAGTTCCCGCTGCCGGCGTTCGAGAAAGGGTTACCAATGGCCTTGGCCGACCTGGATGAACACCATTGGGGCCGAGCGTCAGAAGGCATCATGACTACCGACACCTACCCGAAAGTGGCCAGCCGCCGGGTGGAGATGGCGGGTGTTCCTGTGACCGTGACCGGCATGTCGAAGGGGTCGGGCATGATCAAGCCGAATATGGCGACCATGTTGGGCTACATTGCCACAGACGCTCCCATCGCCAAGCCGCTGTTGGACCAGTGGGTAAAGGCATTGGCGGACAAATCTTTCAATCGGGTCACGGTAGACGGTGATACCTCCACCAACGATGCCTGCATGTTGATCAGCACGGCAAAGGCACAGATGCCGGAAATCACCGAGCTGAATGCCAGCAGTCAGTTGTTGTTCAATGCACTGGAAGAGGTCTTCGTCGAGCTTGCCCAGGCGCTGGTACGCGACGGTGAAGGTGCTACCAAGTTTGTGGCCATTACGGTGGCGGGGGCAGATAGCGAAGCGGATGCCCGTATCGTGGCGGAAACTATCGCCCATTCTCCGCTCGTCAAGACCGCCCTGTTTGCATCGGATCCTAACTGGGGCAGGATTCTGGCGGCCATTGGCCGCGCTCCCATTGCTGCCTTGGACGTTAGTAAGGTGAGTGTGTGGCTGGGTGATGTGTTGCTGGTCGAGCAGGGGGGCGTAGCGGAGGACTATCAGGAGGCCAAAGGGGCGGCCGTCATGGCCCAGCCTGACATTTCCATCCGTGCTGAACTCAATGCCGGTGAGGCCGAATGCACGGTCTGGACCTGTGACTTCAGCTATGACTATGTGAAGATCAACGCGGAATACCGAACCTAGAGGCTGTGGCTTCATCGCCCTGTAGGGGCTTGCTTGCAAGCGAGAGTGAATTTGCCTGGGCCGGCCAGTCCACTGCTTCGCGTGCAAGCACGCTCCGACATTAACCCGGCTGCTGCCAGAGCGAATGGACCCAGACAAATGAGCACTGAACCTACCCCCGCCATTACCGTTGTTGCCGCCATTATCCGTGGCGAAGATGGGCGTATCTGTCTCAGCAAGCGTCCGGACCACAAGCATCAGGGCGGCCGCTGGGAATTCCCGGGTGGCAAAGTGGAGCCGGGGGAGCGGCTTGATGAGGCGTTGGCTCGTGAGCTCTATGAGGAGCTGGGCATGGAGTCGTCCCTCTCTTCTCCTTTTATGACCATTGCGCATCAGTACCCTGATTTGCACGTGACCCTGCATTTTAGGGATGTGACCGGGTGGCGAGGAGTGCCCACGGGCAAGGAAGGGCAGCAAGTTGCCTGGTTTGCCTTGAGTGACCTGGCAGATCTGTCGTTTCCGGCGGCTAACCAGCCAGTGGTGACGGCAATTCTGCTCCCCCCGTGCCTTGCCATTGTGCCCGATACTATTGAGCTGAATACGTTGCTGACAGGTATCGAGCGTCTGGACAGTATGCAAACCGGCCTCTATTTGCGCGCCTGGAGTCAGCATCCTGCCCGCGAGCGCATTCTGGAGACCTGTCGTCGTGCCGGGGTGCGCGTCTGGTTGCGGGCAGATTCTCCCCTCGGTATGGCAGGGGGAATGCCGGAGGGTGTGTTCGGTCTGCATCTGCCGGCCAGTGTGCTGATGGATTGCTCCCGCCGTCCCGACTTTTCCGGTGTGGTCTCGGCGGCTTGCCATGATCAGCAGGCGCTGGATAAAGCGGTCAGCCTGGGTCTGGATAGCGCACTGATTTCACCCGTTAACCCGACCACCACTCATCCAGACCAGCCCGCTCTGGGCTGGGAGAGAGCGGGCCAATGGGCCTCCGGGTTACCCCTTGCCTGCTACATGCTGGGAGGGGTGGGGCCGGAGGACATCTGCCTTGCCCGTGAGCATGGCGCAGTGGGCGTCGCAGGCATCCGCGCCTTTTGGAGTTAACAGTTAACAGTGAATAGTTAACAGTGTCGCGATAAGCGACAGTGGTGTGACTTCAACGCATGAGGCCGCGCCCGGATTCCGGGCGCGGCCTCATGCGCTTAAAAACAAGGAAAAACCCGAAAAACTTGACAGGGTATGCTGCTCGCGCAGCCTTCACTGTTCCTCGAAATCCACCCCGGGAGCTTCCGGGTCACCTGGGATGGCATGTCGCTCTGACGCCCAGTCCCCCAAATCAATGAGTTTGCAGCGTTCGCTGCAGAATGGCCGCCAGGGGTTGTTATCAAAGCGGGTCAGGCTTTTGCATTGCGGACAGGGATAGGTGCGGGTGGTGTTGTCGGACATAAAGATCAGTTGACAGTTGATAGTGGACAGCGAAAGGCTGGATCTTAACGTCTTTGACGTCAGGCGTCAGGCGTCAGGCGTCAGCATCGTAGGGCGGAAATCGGAGTGAGCCGATCTCCGCCGTTGCGAAGTGCTTGCCAGCGAAGCCCGTAGGCGTTTCAGCCTACGAATGATGGCTGGCCAGATCCAGATAAAGTTTGTGTAGCACATCCAACTGGTCATGTAGCCTCTGCAGCGAGCCATGGTTCTCGACGACATCGTCTGCCTGATCCAGCCGTTGGGTCCGTTCCAACTGAGCCTTCATGATGGCCGCAACCTGCTCTTCGGGTACCTGGTCCCGGGCCATGGTGCGCTTCACCTGCAGTTCAGCAGGAGCATCAATGACCAGGGTGCGCTGCACCAGGTCTTTCTGGCTTGTCTCGAACAGCAAGGGAGAAACGAGCACGGTGTAAGGTGACTTGCTGGCGGCAATCTGGTTGCGAAGTTCCTGACCAATGGCCGGGTGGGTGATGCCTTCCAGTGCCTTGAGTGCGTCCGGGTCGGCAAACACGATTTCGCGCAGCGCGCGTCGATCCAGCGCGCCATCTTTCGCGATCACATGGTTGCCAAAACGCTCGGCAATCGCCTGCAATGCCGGCTGACCGGGCTCCACCACCACCCGCGAGGCCAGATCCGCATCCACAATGGTAATGCCCAGCTGGGCCAGATAATCCGTTGCGGCGGTTTTGCCACTGCCAATGCCGCCGGTGAGCCCTACAACAAACATGACATTTCCTTGGTGTTCTCACTTTTTGTTTTGTAGGAGCCATGCTTGCATGGCATGCCCGGATCGCCATGCAAGCATGGCTCCTACACGGGGGAGGAGGGCGAGTATCAACCGACCTTAAACATCCCCAGATACGAGTTGACAATGCTATCGCCCCACAGCAGGGCAATCCAGCCGGCCGTGGCGAGGTAGGGGCCGAAGGGGATCTGGGTGCGTTTCTGGCCAGCAAAGATCATGGCGCCGACTGCGAAGACAAGACCGACCACCGATGAGAGCAGTATAATCAGCGGCAGGTACTGCCAGCCCACCCAGGCGCCGAGAGCCGCGAGCAGTTTGAAGTCCCCGTACCCCATGCCTTCCTTCCCGGTTAGCAGTTTGAACAGCCAATACACGCTCCAAAGGGAGAGGTAGCCTGCCATGGCGCCAATCACGGCATCAGGCAGGGACACGGGCGAGATGCCCAGCAGGGCAGCAAGCAGGCCAGCCCAGAGCAGAGGGTAGTTGAGGTCATCCGGCAACAGGGTCGTGTCGGCATCAATCATGGCCGCGGCCAACAGAGTCCACGTCGCCGCAAGGGTGAATACCAGCCATCCGCCATAGCCAAACTGCCAGGCACAGATGCCAGCGAGAAGGCCGCTGACTAGCTCGATAAGGGGGTAGCGTTTGCTGATGGGAGTGGCACAGCCGCGACAGCGGCCTTTTAACACTAGCCAGCTGACAACCGGTACGTTTTCGTACCAGGCAATGGCGTGCTGACACTTGGGGCAGCGCGAACGCGGGGTCACCAGATTGAATATCTCGTTGTCCGGTTCTTCGGGTAATTCGAGAATCTCGCGCGCCTCATGCCGCCAGCTGCGCATCATCATCTCAGGCAGGCGGTATATCACCACATTCAGAAAACTGCCGACCAGAAGCCCAAAAAAAGCACAAAGCCCAACCAGCAAGGTTGGGCTTGAAGAAAGGAACAAGGAAAGGTTATCCATTTTTAGCCTACTACCGCCCCCATCTGGAAAATCGGCAGGTACATAGCGATGATCAGGCCACCGATAAGTACCCCCAGCACGGACATGATTAGAGGTTCCATCATGCTGGTCAGGCCGTCGACGGCGTTGTCTACTTCTTCTTCATAGTAGATAGCGACCTTCTCGAGCATTGCATCGAGTGCACCGGATTCTTCACCGATGGCGGTCATTTGTAATGCCATCGCAGGAAAGACGCCTGTAGAGCGCATGGCAAATTGAAGTTGCTGGCCAGTTGAGACATCTTCCTTAACCTTTAGAACCGCGTTCCGGTATACCACGTTCCCTGTAGCCCCGGCACAAGCGTCAAGTGCCTCAATCAAGGGAACCCCTGCAGAAAAGGTGGTTGAAAGGGTGCGGGCATAACGGGCAATGGTGGACTTGAACGCAAGGTCGCCAACAATAGGGAGTTTGAGCGTAATTCGGTCCAGTGCATCTCGAAAAGCAGGAGAGCGCTTTTTCAGTTCACTGAAGCCCATCACAAAGGCGATAAGAAAAACGAGAATAAACAGGAAATTATCCTGAAGGCCTTCGGAAAGGTTAATCACGAATTGTGTGAATGCAGGTAATTCGGCACCAAAGCCCTGAAACAGTTCCTCAAATACCGGTACGACCTTGAGCAGAAGAATAGCTGTAACGATAGCGGCGGCGACCACAACGGTTGCCGGGTACTTCATCGCTTTTTTGATCTTCTGTTTTAGCGCTTCGCTTTTTTCCTTATAGATTGCGACTCGATCCAGCATGGTCTCCAGGGCGCCGGACTGCTCCCCAGAGTCAATCAAGCTGCAGTACAGATCATCAAACTGCGCAGGGTGTTTGCGCAGGGCGCCAGCAAAGTTGCTCCCGCCTTCGACTTCGGCTTTAAGTTTCAGTACGACGTCTTTCATTGACGGGTTATCGAGGCCATCGGCCACGATCTCAAAAGCCTGGACCAGTGGTACACCGGCTTTCATCATGGTCGCCATTTGCCGAGTGAAAATCGTGATATCGATCGGCTTGATCTTCTTTTTTCCGCCGATGCTGATTTCACGTTTCTTGACGACTTTTTTGGCGTTGATTCCCTGTTTTCTCAGCTCTGCACGCACCAGTGCCGGGCCTTTACCAGAGGTTTCCCCTTTGACCTTCTTGCCTTGGCGGTCTGTGCCCTCGTAAACGAAGGTGGCTGTTTTTTGTTCTGCTGCTTTCGTCGCCATAATTAATGTCCGCTGGTTACACGGTTAACTTCTTCCAGGCTCGTCACTCCCTGCATGACCTTCAACAGACCGGAACGGTGAAGGTCATTGAACCCTTCTGCCCGGCACTGGTCAGCGATCTGGATGGAGTTCCCTTCTTCCATGATAATACGGGCGATGCCGTCGGTGATTTTCACCACCTCGTAGACGCCAACTCGCCCTTTGTACCCGTTCTTGCATTTTTCGCAGCCCTGTGGGCCATAAACAGTAAACCTGTTCTCAAGATCTTGTTCAGTGAATCCCATCTCACGCAGCGATTGTTCTGGCACTTCAACCTTGGTCTTGCAATTGTCGCACAATCGTCGTGCCAGACGTTGAGCAATAATCAATAGCACAGAGGTGGCAATGTTAAATGACGGCACCCCCATGTTTCTGAGGCGTGTCAGGGTCTCTGGGGCGCTGTTGGTGTGGAGTGTTGAGAGCACAAGGTGGCCGGTCTGCGCCGCCTTGATGGCAATGTTGGCGGTTTCCAGATCTCGAATCTCCCCCACCAGAATAACGTCGGGATCCTGGCGAAGAAATGCCCGAAGGGCTGAGGCGAAATCCATGCCCTGTTTGGGGTTAACGTTGACCTGATTAACCCCTTCGAGGTTGATTTCCACGGGGTCTTCGGCCGTGGAGATATTCCGTTCAGGCGTATTGAGAATATTTACCCCGGTGTACAGGGATACGGTTTTACCTGAGCCGGTTGGGCCAGTTACCAGAATCATGCCCTGGGGTTTATGCAAGGCATCCATATAGAGTTGTTTTTGAAAATCCTCGTAGCCGAGGGCATCAATCCCCATCTTGGCGGATTCCGGGTCCAGAATTCGCAGTACGATTTTTTCACCGAATAGCGTTGGACAGGTGTTCACCCGAAAATCGATGGACCGGTTCTTGGAAATCTTAAGTTTGATTCGGCCATCTTGAGGAACCCGTCGTTCAGAGATATCTAACCGAGACATGACCTTCAGGCGGGCGGATATCTTGCTGGCGATATTGACAGGGGGTTTCGACACGCTCTGAAGGATACCATCCTGACGGAAGCGGACACGGTAGGTTTTTTCGTAAGGTTCAAAATGCAGGTCAGAGGCGCCGCCTTTGATGGCGTCGAGAAGAAGCTTGTTCACAAAGCGTACGATAGGTGCATCATCTGCTCCGGATTGGGTTTCATCGGTTTTTTCTTCCCCGCCACTGATGTCCAGATCATCAAGGCCTTCGTCCAGATCGCCAAATGCCTCGCCTTCTGCTTCTGACTCCAGTTTTTCGATCCAGTCAGAGAGTTTGTCTTCCTCTACAATGACGGTCTCAATGTTCAGGCCAGTATTGAAGCGAATTTCTTCCAGGGCCGGAAGGTTGGTCGGGTCAGAAACGGCGACAAACAGGCGGCTGCCGCGGCGGAACAGCGGTAAGACGTGGTGTTTGGATATCAGTTTGGGGTCGGCCAGATCCTTGACGCGACTGTCCTGTGAAAAGGTGCTCAGGTCCAGAATCGGATCGCCGAATTCCTCTGCCACGGCAAGGGCGACCTGCCGGGCGGATAATGCGCCGCTTTTCACTAGATGGCGGACCAGGCTGGCTTTTTCCTGCCTGGCCTCCTGAAGGTATTGCTGTGCGGCTTCAGGTTCCAGTAACCCCTGCTGGATCAATCTGTTTGGTAAGCCGGTAAAGGTAGTCATGGCAACCTGCTTCTTTATCTTTGGTGTGGTCGGTTAACCCAACACTTTTTTCGTAACATACCGGTTGTGGCCTGTACTGGGAAGCCCGGATGTCGCTAAATCAGGATCTTGCGACATAATGCTCAGTGAGAGGGTGAGCTTTGCTCGGGTTGCGTTTTCCCGTTTAAAGGTGGCGTAAATTGTCCATCCAGGCAGAAGGGGTGACGCAAAGCGTCAGTAGTTGACGTGAAATGCTTTTGGGCTGCTTTTGTATCGAGTGGGCTTGGCGAAGGCGATTGGGGTGACAGGAGGCCTAATTACAAGGGGTTGGGACTGATAGTCGGACTACGAAAAAAGTTGGCCCAGTCTGTGCATTGGTTAACAACAGATGCTCGCCAAGGGTGAGCTCAACATAATAATTTGCCAAAAGTTGGAGAAAACCACATGAAGAAGCAAATGCAACAGGGTTTCACCCTTATCGAACTGATGATCGTTGTTGCCATCATCGGTATTCTGGCGGCTATCGCGATCCCGGCTTACCAGGATTATGTTGCCAAGTCTCAGGCCTCTTCTGCTCTGGCCGAAGTTGCTCCGCTGAAAACCCAGTTTGAGCTGATGGCCAACGAAGGCAAGACGCCTTCTCTGGTCCGTACCGACGCTGGCTTTATCGGTCAGGAAGCAGGCTCTGGCTCTTACTGTGATCTGGCGATCACGTACACCGCTGCTACCGGTGTTGGCTCCATCGCCTGCACCATCAAGAACGCAAATCCTGCCGTTCTGGGTGAAGTGCTGACCATGTCTCGTGACGCTGATGGCGTTTGGGATTGTGGCACTGGTGGTATGGATGCCAAATACCGTCCGGGTCAGTGCAGCTAATACTGCCTAACCGGGCTTCATGAAAGCGGGCTTCGGCCCGCTTTTTTTGTTTTGAAGGGGCTGCAAGTGCATTTGGGGTTTCCTTATCTTCTGTTGGTCGCTGTGTTGGCGGTGGCCCCTACAATCGATCTCTTCCCGAGCCTGGGCTGGCATGATCAGCAGCGTGTTTTGCAGATTATGGCCTTTGCGGTGGCAATTCTCGGGCTTTGTCAGCAGGCGATACGTTCCCGGAAAGCTGTGCTGGCCGGCGGGATTTATCTAGGGCTTTGGTTGCTCTGGGGCTTGGGCTGGCTCTGTGTACTAGCTTCTTTCAGTCTGCCCTGGGCATTGACGGAATTTGCGCTTTGGCACGGCTTATGGGCCGTGATGTTGTATATGATTTTGGCGCTTCAGGACAAGCCGGAGCGTCTGCAGGTGTTGTTCTGCCTGGTGGCGTTTGTGGTGGCATTCTTGTGTATCCAGTTTCTGGCGTCACTACTCAGTGCTTTTCTATCGGGTGCGAAACTTTATGCCAGAGCGTTGCTGGACGGTTTTGAGAATCTGCGCTGGCTGGGGCAGTTCCAGACCTTGAGTTTGCCATTGTTGGCCGGTCTGGTTTTGATGCAAACAGACCCTCGGTGGAAAAGGCTCTCATATGTCTTGCTGGTCATTTGGTGGATCACGGTCTGGCTGGGGGAAACACGAGGAACCTGGCTGTCTATCACTACCGTACTGATGGTTTCAGTGTGTCTAGGGCCTCTTGGTCGCCGGTGGGGGCTGGTGCTTGGGTCTGCAGGCGCTCTGGGGTTCGGTTTTTTTATCGCTATCTTCTATTTTTTGGCTGATTGGCTGGGCGTTCCGTATGAAGGGCGAGGTCCAGATGCTTTGGTTTATGGCTCGTCTGGGCGTATCGGTATGTGGTTGGATGCGATGGAAAAGGCGGCCGATTTTCCCTGGCTCGGCAGAGGTCCCATGTCTTACGCCGGTGACTTCACCTTTCCGTTTTCCCATCCTCACAATGCGCTTGTGCAACTGGTGTATGAGTGGGGGTTTCCGTTTGCTCTAGTCGTGTTTGTGTTGCTGCTTATTGCTGCGGGCCACTGCGCTTCTTATCTGTTGAAAACTCGTTCGAGCAGGGACGTTACTGCCTACAGCGTGCTGATGTCACTGGCCGCGCTTCTGGTTCATTCCATGGTGAGTGGTGTTGTTGTTATGCCATATTTGCAGCTGTGGCTGGCGGTTTTGGCTGGTGCCGCGTTCTCGTGCGTTAAACTCCATGATGGCGCTGGCGCTGTTGGAGGGCGGAGGCTGGGAGCAGGCGTGATGGGGTTGATGCTGACGGCATCTCTGGCGGTTTTGGTGGCGGTAACGGTCAGGGATCTTCCTCGGCTGATAGATTTTGAGCCTCGTCAGAATTACGGGGGAGATGGCCCTCGTTTCTGGTCTCAGGGGGGGATTCGTCTGGACGACAAAACAGGACTTATTGACCGCGGAGAGTACAGATGAAGCGAGAGCCGTTAGCGGTGGAGCCGTAACGATAGATCCACCGCCTGAACATGCTTTGTCAGTGCGCCGGAGGACAGGAACCAGTCACGGCCGGCGGGCAAGCCCCCGGCGTTCTCCACTGTCAGGTTGCCAGACACTTCCAGTGCAGATGAGGTGGCCATTTGGGCTGCCTGGGCCAGCATCTGGGCACTGAAGTTATCCAGCATGATCTGGTCTGGCTTGAGCTCTGCGGCTTCCTGTAACTCTTCCAGTGTTTCCACTTCTACAATGATTTTCTTGTCCGGTGACAGTGCCCGTGCCCGTTCGATGGCAGCGGTGATGCCACCGCAGGCGGTGACGTGGTTTTCCTTGATCAGAAAGGCGTCATACAGGCCAATGCGGTGGTTGTCGCAGCCGCCGCACAGCACGGCGTACTTCTGGGCGGCGCGAAGACCGGGAAGGGTCTTGCGGGTGTCCAGAATGGTGACCCGGGTGCCACCGACGGCATCCGCGTAGCGGCGGGCAGCGGTGGCGGTGCCCATCAGGGTCTGCAGGAAATTCAGGGCGGTGCGCTCACCGGTAAGGATCTGGCGGGTATTGCCGCTGAGAGTGCACAGGGCGGTGTCAGGAGTGAGACTGTCACCGTCGCTCACGTGCCATTGGATTTGAACGTCACCCAGTTGGCGGAACACCTCATCAGCCCAGGCGGAGCCACACATGACGGCGCTTTCCCGCGTGATGATGGTGGCTTCACTGGCGCTGTCATCGTCGATCAGTTGGGCGGTGATGTCCCCTTCGCGAATGTCTTCTTCCAGCGCAAAGGCCACATTTCGGGCGATGTCATCACGGAGGTATTCGGGCAGGGGTTGGGTCATGGCGGCGTGTCTCTCGGGGTTGGCATAAAAAGCGGCCCTCTCCCTGTCCCTCTTCAGTACACCGGAGAGGGGCCCTCCAGCAAGCAAGGGCGTGTTCGTTGCTGGGGGCAAGGGCGCGGCGGTGAGGATACCAGTGACGGGCGCGGGTGTTAATCGGCTTTGTCTGGTGGTGTGTCTGAGCCGTTGTGGTAGCGGTGGTTCCACCGCGAAGAGCGCCAAGCGTATCGTGGTCGAACGACCGCTCCCACAGGAGCGAGGGGCGATTTAGCGTCGGACGTCCGACTTCAGACGTCCGACGGCGCTTGCTCTTATCGTTTGGCGAAGAACTCCCGACTGAGCTGAACCACAATGGGGGAAAGTAACAGCAGTGCGATCAGGTTGGGGATCGCCATCAGGATATTCATGATGTCGGCCAGCGCCCAGACGAAGTTGAGGCTGACCATGGCGCCAAGCGGCACGGCGATAACCCAGACGACCCGGAACGGCATAACGGCCTTGGGGCCGAACAGGAACTGGGTGCAGCGCTCACTATAAAGACTCCAGCCCAACAGGGTGGTGAAGGCAAAGATGGCAAGGCTGCAGGCCACAATGGCATTGCCAACATCGCCAAAGGTGGCAGAAAACGCCATGGCCGAGAGCGGAGCCCCCTCTGCACCACTGGTCCAGACCCCGGTGGAGACGATGGCGAGGCCGGTGATAGAGCAGACGATAATGGTATCGATAAAGGTGCCCAGCATGGCGATGGAGCCTTGGCGGGCCGGGTGATCGGTGTTGGCAGAGGCGTGGGCGATGGGCGCGCTGCCAAGGCCGGCTTCATTGGAGAAAATGCCCCGGGCAACCCCGAAGCGAATGGCTTCTTTCACCAGTGCACCGGCGAACCCGCCTGCCGCGGCTGTCCCGGTAAACGCGCTTTCGAAGCAGAGCGCCAAGGCATCAGGGATGGCGCTGGCGTGGTCCACCAGCACGATCAGGCCTGCCAGCAGGTAGGCCAGTGCCATGAAAGGCACGATGAAGGTGGCAACCGTGGCGATCCGTTTCATGCCGCCCAGTACGACCAGGCCGACCAGCACGGCCAGAGTGACACCGGTGACCCAGGTGGGCAGGCCAAAGCTGTCACTTAACCCGTGTGCCACCGAGTTCGCTTGAACACTGTTGCCGATGCCGAAGCCAGCCAGCATGCCGAACACCGCAAAGGCCAGGGCCATCCAGCGCCAGTTTCGGCCGAGACCATTCTGAATGTAGTACATGGGGCCGCCGACATATTGGCCGGCAGCGTCTTTTTCGCGGTAATGCACGGCCAGTACGGCTTCCGCGTATTTGGTGGCCATGCCGACCAGGGCGATCAGCCACATCCAGACCAGTGCGCCCGGGCCGCCAGAGTGGATAGCGGTGGCAACCCCGACAATATTGCCGGTGCCGATGGTGGCTGAGAGAGAGGTGGCCAGAGCGGCGCTGGCGCCAATGGTGCCAACCCCTGTCTGGGGGCCAAACATCTGGCGAAAGCCAAAGCCCAGCTGGCGCAGGGGAAGGAAGCGAAGAACCAGTGTCAGGTAGATGCCGGTGCCGGCGATGAGGATGAGCGCCGGCCATCCCCACAAAATACCACTTATCTGTTTGAGAATTGTAACTGCTGCATCCATGGCTATCGTCCAGAACCCCTGAAAAGCCTTAGGCTAGGGGAATTCGACGGGCATGGAAAGCGTTGGCGCGCCAGGATGTCGGGCCTATACTTTGGTATAGGTGCCAACTAGTTCAAAATTCGTATTCATATTTGTGTGATACGGTATAAATATCAAAACAATCGTCCCAATGAAGCGGGTTCATCGCTGGGGGTTCCATGTCCAATGTCACCAAACTCACGCCTGTGACCGGTAAGGCGGCGCCAAGCCAGCTGCCGCGTCCGCTGGAAAAGGTCCGTGATAGCTACCTGAAGCTGGTGTGTGCCTATCTGAGTGACATGCTGGATGGCGCTGATGATGCGCTCTATGACCTGGCCGAAAAAGAAACCGACAGTGAGCGTGAGCGTTATTTCGAAGCCATGCGCGAGCTGCGTATTCAGCGAGCCGGCCTGGAAACCGGATTTCGTCAGTCCCTGGGCAACCAGTTTCAGAACCTCAAGAAGCAGCCGGAGACGCCTTCGGCACTGGATGCCCCTGTGGATCTGGAGTCGCTTAGCCTGGTGAATGAGGACGAGCTGGAGACCTCGGTTGCGCTCGATAATATGGCGCGCCGTGCCCGCAATGGCTGCGATGAGCAGATGCGAGTGCTTACTCACCGAATGGAGTATTTGCTGGAAGGCAAGGTCTCCCTTTCTGAGAAGAATAACCCGCTGGAGCCCCGCCAGTTGGTTTCGGCCTTTAACGAGGGCCTGGAAAAACTGGATATCGACATTAAGGCTCGCCTGATTGTGCTTAAGCTGTTTGAGCGCGAAGTGATGGCGGAAACTGGCTTTATGGTGTCGGAGGCGAACAAGGTGCTGATTGATGCCGGTGTCCTGCCGGACATGAAGTCCGCCCCGATTGCGCCAGCTCGCAAACCGGGAAGCCGCTCGCTGGGCCGATCTGCTGAGCCCGGCGAAAATGCCACCCTGGGTGGTGGTCAGATGAACGATCAGATGTTCGGCTTGCTGCAAGAGCTGCTGGTCACCATGCGTGGCATGCAGGGCGGTGTTGCCCCTTCTGGCGGTGGTGCGGGTAACGCCGCAGCCGTGAATGCGCCCATGGCGGTGATGCAAAATGGCGTTCCCTACCTGAACGGTGCGCCAGTCGCCAACCCTGCCTCGGTTCACCAGGTCAGTTCTGATGACCTGCTGGGGGTGTTAAACCGCTTGCAGCGGGTAGAGCGTAGCCTGGATGAACAGGATGGTGAGCGGGTCACCCTGAAAGAAGACCTGTCCGAGATGCTCGACACCGAGCATGGCGAAGCCATTCATGCGCTGGATCAAGCGGATGATGATGTCATTAATCTGGTGTCCATGCTGTTTGACTTCATTCTGGATGACGAAGGCTTGCCGTCGGATATCAAGGCATTGTTGGGGCGTTTGCAGATTCCGCTGCTGAAAGTGGCCATCACCGACAAGTCGTTTTTCAGCAATGACAATCACGAAGCGCGGCAGCTGCTCAACATGCTTGCCCGGGCGGGCTGTCAGTGGGATCCCCAGCAAGGGATCCAGGATGATTTGTATCAGCGGATTAATCAGGCAGTTCATCGAATCATTGACGACTTCGAGGACGATGCCAGCCTGTTTTCCTCCCTTTTGCAGGAATTTCAGCAATTTTTCGATGGGCAGAAGTCTCGCTCTGAAAAGGTGGAGCAGCGTGTTCGCGAAGCGGAAGAAGGCAAGGCCCGCGCAGAGCAGGCCCGCCATGAAGTGGTCGCCGTGCTGGACAAGCGCATGGCGGGCCGCAAGTTGCCGGATGTGGTGGTGCGATTGCTCCGCCAGGGCTGGCAGCAGGTGTTGTACCTGACCTGGCTGCGCGAGGGGGATGACAGCAGCGAATGGCAGCAGCAGGTGAAGGTGGTGGATGCGGTGGTCTGGAGTGTGTTGGAACACCGTGATCAGGCAGCACTGGAAAAGCTCAAGGCGCTCAGCCCGAAACTGTTGAAAACCCTGCACGCCGGGCTGGTCCGCATCAGCTACGACGAAGCCGAAACCCGCCAGTTGCTGGTGTCCTTCCGCGATGTGCACCAGCAGTTGTTGAAAGGGCTCCAGACAGAGCGGGTAGCGGTGGCCCCCGAGGTCGTTGCCGAGCCTGAGCCGGAAAAGGCCAGCCTGCCCGAGAATCATTTCCTGGTGAAAAAGGCCTCCCAGCTGGCCCCTGGCCAGTGGATCGAACTGCTGGAGGGGGATGAGCCCCGGCGCGCCAAGCTGGCCGCCAATATCCGTTCTGGTGTGAAACTGGTCTTCACTAACCGCAGGGGGATCAAGGTGCAGGAATTCTCTGCTTACAGCCTTGCCGTTGCCCTGCATGAAGGGACTGCTAAACTCATTGAGGAAGGCGCCCTGTTTGACCGGGCCCTGGAAGCTGTCATCGGTGATTTGCGCAAGATGCAGGCGGGCATGCAACACTAACCGGGAGTGCCTGCCTGGGTTCCCGCACGCCGCTGACACCCGTCATTGCAGACAAGGAGTTGGCGCGGGTGCTTACCCTCACCGGACATCGACTGGATCAGGCACATTGGTGCCCCTCTCCCAATTTTAACGATCGTCCCGACCCCGACGATATCTCCCTGCTGGTGATCCACAACATCAGTCTGCCCCCGGGGCAGTTCGGTGGCCCCTGGATTCCGGCGCTTTTCAACAACGCGTTGGACCCGGATGCGCACCCCTATTTTCGGGAAATCCATGAGCTGCGGGTCTCCTCCCATTTCCTTATTCGTCGCGATGGCAGCCTGTTGCAGTTTGTCCCTTGTGACAAACGCGCCTGGCATGCGGGAGTGTCGCAGTTTGAACAGCGCGACAACTGCAATGATTACTCTATTGGGGTGGAGCTCGAAGGGGCGGATACGGTGCCCTATGAAGCCGCACAGTACCGCTCGCTGGCCGCGCTCACCGTGTTGCTCCAGCAACACTATCCGGCGATCACTGACCCGCGCATCACAGGCCATGAACATATCGCGCCGGGGCGAAAAACTGATCCAGGCCCGGCATTTCAATGGGCCCGTTACCGTGACGATCTGGTCCGTTTCAGGGAGGAAATGGCATGAAGTTTCTGGTGTTGATTCTGGTGCTGGGATTGCGTCGTCTGGAAGTCAGTTGGCCTCAGTGGCTTACGCTGCGAAGCCGTCACCAGACATGGCTTCAGAGTCTGGGTAACCGGTTGGGTAATGGGCCCTTGCTCTATCTACTGGCGGTGTTGCTGCCGGCAGTGTTATTGGCGTTGCTGGGGTGTGCGTTACAGGGGTTCTGGGCGCAGTGGCTGTGGTTGTTGATAGCTCTGCTGGTGCTTGTCTGGTTAATGGGCGGGCAAAGTGAGTTTCGGCATGTGGATGAGCTTCTGGTGCGTGGACGCATGAATGACCCGGAAGGGTTCGCTGCCTTGGCCAGTGAAGAATTTGGTGTGACAGGCGATCCCACCGAGACGGCCTATCAAGAGCAATTATCCGAGCGGGCCCTGGCGCGTGAGTTTCGTGTCTTTGCGGTGATCTTCTGGTTGATGGTGCTGGGTTTGCCCGGGGCCTTTCTGTGGGTGATGAATCAGGCCTGGTTGCAACGGGTTGGGGTGGAGTCCTCTGCGATCGCGACCCTGCATCGCTGGATGAGCTGGCCAGTGCAACGGTTACTGGTGCTTAGCATGGCGCTGGCGGGGGATTTTGCCGCTGTCATGGATAGCATGCGGCATCGCTGGTTTTCTCTGGCCAATAGCGACGAGGCTGCTGCCAGCCTGCTGCTGGATGCTGCCCGGGCCGCATCGGACCTCAGTCCCATTGACGAACAGAGTTCATTGCTTGAGCGCATGCAGCCGATGGAAGAATTACAGGGCCTGGTGTTGCGCTGCGTGGCGATCTGGTTGATCGCCTGTGCGCTCTGGGTATTGCTGGCCTGACTTTGGTCGCATGGTGCAGCAGTGACGCTCGCACTAGTCTAACGCCATGAAAACTGATGCTTTTCGTCATTTGACCCGCCGGTCACCCCGGCTAGTATAAATGACAACGAGTGATCCGCTCGGCCCAGACACCCTTGGGTTTTTTTGCGGTTTTGCAGTGATCCTGCAAGGCCGCCTGGCTACGCGAAAAAGGACGCACGCCCATGCAGAAACGCAGTTTTTTTGATGATATGGATCCCGCTGAAACACGGGAATGGCTGGACGCACTGGAATCAGTGGTCGAGCGGGAAGGCCCGGAACGGGCTGCCTGGCTTCTCGATGTCATTGCCAACGAAGCCCAGGAACAGGGCATCCACCGTACCCATCTCAACACCCCCTACCTCAACACCATTTCCCCGCAAGACGAAGCCTCCATTCCCGGTGATGTATTCATGGAACGCCGTATCCGTTCCCTGGTGCGCTGGAATGCGCTTGCCATGGTGATGCGGGCAAACATGAACAACGACGATGAACTGGGTGGCCATATTGCCTCCTTCGCTTCGTCGGCCACCCTGTATGACGTGGGGTTCAACCATTTCTTCCGGGCCCCCAGCGATGAAAACGAAGGGGATCTGGTGTTCTTTCAGGGTCACTCGGCGCCGGGCGTGTATGCGCGGGCCTACCTGGAAGGCCGTATCAATGAAGATCAGCTGGATAACTTCCGTCGGGAAGTGGACGGTCAGGGCCTGTCGTCCTATCCGCATCCCTGGCTGATGCCGGACTTCTGGCAGTTCCCCACCGTGTCCATGGGGCTGGGGCCGATCCAGGCCATCTATCAGGCCCACATCATGAAGTACCTGCAGAACCGCGAGCTGATCCAGAAGGACAACCGCAAGGTGTGGGCCTTCATGGGCGATGGCGAGATGGACGAGCCGGAATCCCTCGGTGCGCTGGCTTTGGCCGGCCGCGAGAAGCTGGATAACCTGGTGTTTGTGGTCAACTGTAACCTGCAACGTCTGGATGGCCCGGTACGGGGTAACGGCAAGATCATTCAGGAACTGGAAGGCGTGTTCCGTGGTGCCGGCTGGAATGTGATCAAGGTGGTCTGGGGGCGTTTGTGGGATCCCCTGCTTGAAAAAGATAACCAGGGCCTGCTGCGCCGCCGTATGGAAGAGTGCGTGGATGGTGAGTATCAGGCCTACAAGAAGAACGGCGGCGCCTACACCCGCGAGCATTTCTTCGGCGCTTATCCGGAGCTGAAGGAATTGGTGGCGCACATGTCCGACGAGGACATCTATCGCCTCAACCGTGGTGGCCATGACCCGTTCAAGGTGTACGCGGCTTACCATGAGGCCACCAAACACACCGGGCGTCCCACTGTGATTCTGGCCAAGACCGTAAAAGGCTATGCCACCGGTGCTGGTGAGGCGGTGAACAAGACCCACCAGATGAAGAAGCTGGATCTTGAAAGCCTCAAGGAATTCCGCGACCGCTTCGACATGCCTTTTACCGACGAGCAACTCAAGGACGTGCCTTACTACCGGCCGGACCCAGAGTCAGCGGAACTGCGCTACATGAATGAACAGCGCAACAAGCTGGGTGGATACATGCCAGTGCGTCGTCAGCAGGCCAGTCAGGCGCTGACCATTCCGGGCCTTGATGTGTTTGCCAGTTTTCTGGAAGGCAGTGGTGATCGCGAAATCTCCACCACCATGGCCTTCGTGCGCATGATGAGTGCGCTGATCAAGGACAAGCAGATTGGCGACCGGGTGGTGCCGATTGTGCCCGATGAGGCCCGCACCTTCGGGATGGAAGGGCTGTTCCGTCAGCTGGGCATCTATTCTTCCGGCGGTCAGAAGTACGAGCCGGAAGATGCCGGCCAGGTGATGTATTACCGCGAAGACAAAAAGGGTCGCATCCTGGAAGAGGGCATCAACGAAGCGGGGGCCATGTCCGGCTGGCTGGCAGCGGCCACCAGCTACAGCGTGCACAACTTTGCCCTGATTCCGTTCTACATCTACTACTCCATGTTCGGCTTCCAGCGTATCGGCGATCTGGCCTGGGCGGCAGGTGACAGCCAGGCCCGAGGCTTCCTGCTGGGTGCCACCGCTGGCCGTACTACGCTCAACGGCGAAGGCCTGCAACATCAGGATGGCCACAGCCATATTCTGGCGGGCACCATCCCCAACTGTGTCAGCTACGATCCGACCTACAGCTACGAGCTGGCGGTGATCCTGCACGATGGCCTCAAGCGCATGTACGAAGACAACGAAAAAGTCTTCTACTACCTGACGTTGATGAACGAGAACTACGTGCATGGCGCCATGCCGGAAGGGGCCGAAGAAGGCATCCGCCGCGGCATGTACCTGCTGCGCGAAGGCAAGGGCAAGACCAAGAAGTCGCCACGGGTTCAGCTGCTGGGCAGTGGCACTATCCTGCGAGAAGTGGAGGCTGCCGCCGAGCTGCTGCGCGAGGACTTTGGTATCGCGGCGGACGTGTGGAGCGTCACCAGCTTCAATGAACTGCGTCGTGAAGGTATCCAGAAAGACCGTGATGAGCTGCTCCATCCGGACAGCGAGCGCGAGCAGAACTGGGTCGAGAAATGCCTGGATGGCCGCGAAGGCCCGGTGATCGCATCGACCGATTACATGCGCAGCTTTGCCGACCAGATTCGTCCCTGGGTGAAATCCCCTTACTCCGTGTTGGGCACCGACGGCTTCGGCCGCAGTGACTCGCGCCAGAAGTTGCGTCACTTCTTTGAGGTGGACCGTCACTTCGTGGTGCTGGCGGCGCTGAACGCGCTGCGCAAGGAAGGCAAGGTGGATGCCGCAACAGTGAAGCAGGCCATCGAACAATATGGCATCGACACGGATAAACCCTATCCGGTGATGCATTGATCGCACCTCAAGACAATCTCACTAAAAGGAGACTGGTGTGAGTGAGAAGATTCAGGTTCCCGATGTGGGCAGCAGTGATCCTGTTGACGTCATCGAGATCAGCGTAAAAGTCGGCGATACCATCGCTGCGGAAGATACCATTGTGGTACTGGAATCCGACAAGGCCACAGTGGAAGTCCCGGCCCCGAAAGCCGGCAAGGTCACTGCCATCAACGTGAAGGTGGGGGACCGGGTCAAGGAAGGGGATGACCTGCTGGAGGTCGAGGCCGATTCAGGGGCGGATGACAACGCCCCGTCGCAGGAAGAAGCAGCAACTGACACGCCAACCGAGCAGGAAACCGCTCCTCAGGCAGAGACTGAGGAGGCACCAGCCAGGTCAGCCAGCAGCACGGAATCGCGCACGGAAACCGTGGCGGTGCCGGACCTGGGTGATATCGATGGTGCCGAGATCATCGAAGTGAGTGTGGCGGCAGGGGATGCGCTGGAGGCCGAGCAGGTGATCGCGGTGCTGGAGTCCGACAAGGCATCGCTGGAAATCCCGGTGCCCCAGGCGGGCACCGTGGAGTCCGTGATCATCAAGGTGGGTGACAAGGTCAGTACCGGTGATCCCTTGCTGACGCTGGCGGTATCCGGTGGTGATGTGGCGCCCGAGGCGAAAGAAAACACCGCAACGTCGTCTGCTTCTGTATCGCAGACCAGTGCCTCCGATAAACAGGAGCAGAACAAGCAGGAGCAGGCCAAACCCACGCAGACCTCCACCGCTATTCCCGCAGCGGCAAACTCTCCCGGCAAGGCGGTTCATGCCGGGCCGGCGGTGCGCAAGCTGGCCCGGGAAATGGGCGTGGATCTGGGGCAGGTTCCGGGAACAGGTCCCAAGAACCGTATCCTCAAAGAGGATGTGCATGCCTGGGTCAAACAGCGTCTGGAATCACAGAGCGCGCCGGCAACCGGCAGTGGTGGAATGTCGCTGGATCTGCCGGACATCGATTTCAGCCAGTTTGGGGATGTCGAGCGCGAAGAGCTGAACAAATTGCGCAAGGTGTCTGCCCAGAATCTGCACCGCTCCTGGTTGACCATTCCCCATGTGACCCAGCATGACAATGCGGATATCACTGACCTGGAAGCCTTCCGCAAGCAGCAGAACAAGGCGCTGGAACGGGAAGGCGTCAAGCTCACCATGCTGGCGTTTCTGGTGGCCGCTTGTGCCAAGGCGCTGAAGGAGTTTCCACGCTTCAATAGTTCTCTTGAGAACAGTGGCGAAGCCCTGATTCACAAGCACTACATCAACATCGGTATTGCGGTGGATACCCCCAATGGTCTGGTGGTGCCGGTGATCAAGGATGCGGACAAGAAAACCCTGAAAGAAATCGCCCAGGAAATGGGCGAGCTGGCGGAGAAGGCGCGCAATCGCAAACTGACCCCTGCGGACATGAAGGGAGGTACGTTCAGTATCTCGTCGCTGGGCGGTATTGGTGGCACGGCGTTTACGCCCATTGTGAACTGGCCTGAAGTGGCCATCCTCGGGGTGAGCCGTTCGGACATGCAACCGGTGTGGGATGGCAATCAGTTTGTCCCGCGGCTGACCTTGCCGTTGAGTTTGTCCTATGACCACCGTGTCATTGATGGGGCAGATGCGGCACGGTTTACCACCTATCTGAGCCAGTTGTTGTCAGATATGCGGCGGGTGTTGCTGTAGGGGTACGCCCAGAACGAAGAAAGCCGGCAAGCGCCGGCTTTCTTCGTTCTGGGCGGGTCTGACGTTGGATGACAAACCCGTCACTTCAAATTGATCCTCAAAGCTTTTCAGGCTTTAGCGTCAGACGTCCGACCACACCCTGTTACTCGCCGCGCTTCTCTCGTTTCTCCTTGCGCTTGTCCTTGCGATCGTCCATGCGGTCTTTGCGCTTTTCCTTCATCTCCGCCATTTTTTCCTGCTGTTCGGGGGTCAGGATAGCGTTGATCTTTTCCTGGGTTTCATCGTGCAAGGCTTTCATTTTTTCACCCTGCTCATCGAACACGGCTTGCAGTTGCGTACTTTGCGCTTCGCTCAGTTCCAGCTTCTTGGTCATGTGCTCAACCATGCGTTCGCCACCCCGGTGATCCGGGCCATAAGCAAACGCGGTGCCAGCGATAGCGAAAACAGCAACAGCAACAGCAACGATAGCGATTTTTTTCATGGTGCTCTCCTTCTGGACATGAGTCCCTGTGTTTTGATGGAGTCAGTATCACTGTAAAGATTGCAAGGAATATGCAGGGAATGTGGAAGCTGAGGGCAGGGGGTATGAGCTGTGAGTTGTGAGCTTTCAGCTATGAGTAAAAGATAAAAAACAGGCTGTTTGAGCTTGCCTTTTGGGTCAAATGCCGTCGCAATCTGAAAGCTCACAGCTCACAGCTCACAGCTCACAGCTCACAGCTCACAGCTCACAGCTCACAGCTCACAGCTCACAGCTCACAGCTCACAGCTCACAGCTCACAGCTCACTAAGGCGTTTCCAGCCGGTAGCCCACCCCGTACACACTGCCGATCCAGTCGTGGGCATCGGGGCTGTGTTCGGTGAGTTTTTTGCGCAGTTTGCGGATGTGGCTGTCGATGGTGCGGTCGGATACCACGCGATGATCATTGTAGATTTCATCCATCAACTGGTCCCGGGACCAGATGCGGCCGGGGTGGCGTGCCAGGGTGTTGAACAATGCAAATTCGATGGCGGTAAGGGCGATGGACTGGCCGGCAATGCGCGCTTCAAAACGGTCGCCATCCAGTACCAGTGGTGGTTGTGCTTCTTCTACCTGTTGCGGGTTGGCGCGGCGCAGCACGGCTTTCACCCGGGCCACCACCTCGCGGGGGCTGAAGGGTTTGCAGATATAGTCGTCGGCACCCAATTCCAGTCCCAACAACCGGTCTACTTCGTCCACCCGTGCTGTGATCATCAGGATGGGGACCTGGCTATGCTGGCGGATGGATTTGCACACGTCCATGCCATCGCCATCGGGCAGCATCAGATCGAGCAAAATGGCATCAAAGCCACCGTCCCGTGCCAGTGCCATGGCGGTTTGAGCACTGTCGGTCTGCTCGGTGTCGTAGCGGGCGTGTTGCAGGTAGTCGGCCACCAGCTGGGACAGGCGAGGTTCGTCTTCCACGATCAGGATACGGCTCATACGGACTCTCCCGGCAGGGTCAGGGTAATGCGCACACCGCCCAGGGGGCTGTGTTCAGCGCAGATACTGCCACCGTGGGCTTCGGCAATACGCTGGCAGATGGCCAGCCCCAGCCCGGCCCCGCCAGTGCGTCGGTTGCGCGAGCTTTCGACCCGGTAGAGGTGATCAAACAGATGGGGAAGGGAGGCGTCCGGGACGCCGGGGGCGCTGTCTTCCAGAATCAGGGTCCACTGTTTGCCGGTGCAATCCAGGCTGACACGCAGTTGACCACCGTCGTGGGTGTATTTGAGGCTGTTCTGCAGCAGGTTATCCAGCAGCTGGCGAATGCGTACCGGGTCCATCAATAGCCAAGCGGACTCCGGTAGCCAGCGATCGACGGTGAATTGTTTCTCGTCGAACAGGTGGCGATAGCTGTCCAGCACGTCGCGAGTTAGTTGCGCCAGATCTTCCTCAACCAGCTGGTAGCGCAGGTTGCCGCCATCTGCCAGCGCTAGGTCGTGGAGGTCATTCACCAGATGGGTGAGCTGTCGCGTTTCGGTTTCCAGCGCCTTGATGGCGTCGAGCGTCAGTGGGCGAATGCCGTCGCTGAGGGCTTCAAGTTCCCCTTGCAGAATGGCCAGCGGGGTGCGCAGCTCGTGGGCAATGTCAGAGAACCAGCGCTGGCGGGCTTGCTGCCCTTGCTCAAGGCGCAGGGACAGCTGGTCGAGCTGGTGCCCCAGACGGCCCAGTTCGTCACGCCGTGGGCTGTTCAGACGGCCGCTGTAATCGCCTTCCTGCAGGGCACGGGTGTGGTGGGTCAGGGCCAGAATCGGGGCGACCAGATGCCGGGCCAGCAACCAGGAGACCAGCAACGACAGTACGATCCCCACCGCGAGCATCCACAGGACAAACCGCAGTTGGCGCTCCAGAAAGCGGTCGTCCAGCTTGTCACGGATCGCCTCCTGATTAGGGTAGGTAAGATAGCCGGCCAGTTGATCGTTCGCCAGAATCGGAACCTCCAGCCGTAAGCGGGGCGGGGCAGGCGGGCCCATCAGCAGCGTTTTGTCGGTGTCGAGCAGTTGCAGGTGGCGGTGATCATCGTTTTTGCCACGGTTACGGTCTTCGTCGCCCGCCAGCCGATACAGGCGCTTGAGGCGGCGGGGGTCTTCGAGCAGGAAGTCCCAGCTGCCTGTTTGCTGGTACAGGGTGCCCAGGTGTTCGGCGAGGCGTTCCACCTGTTCCTGCTGACGTTCGTCCAGGTAGGTATTGAGGCTGCGCACAAACGACAGGTAATAGAATCCGCTGGCCGCCAGGATCAGGACCAGAAAGGTGCCAAGAAAAATCAGGAACAACTTGTTGCGAATGCCCATGGCGACGGTTCAACGGTTTTGGAGCACCCAGTGTACCGCGCCGCCGTGGGCGGGGGAGCATTTGCACAATGTTTTCATAAAGCGGGGATCATGACTGTGAGCTGTGAGCTGTGAGCTGTGAGCTACAAGCTACAAGCTACAAGCTACAAGCTACAAGCTACAAGCTACGCTTGATTGAAAGGGCAAACCCACAATAGTTCCAGGGGGTTCTAGAAGAACGGAAACGCCTTCCAGATCGTTGAGTTCGGCGCCAACAAATAACTTGAGCACCCGGTAGGAACGTAGCGCAGCGGAGTAACGCACGTAGTGCGGCCCCGAAGGGGTGAGCGAAGCGAATAACCATGCTCGCATGGCGAACCGAGCCCAAGCGAGGTATAGATTCCAGAGCCCATGAAAGATACGGCGCGCACGGCGACCCTCGCCCAAGCGAGGCAAGGATCCCAGAGCGTTCCCTCAGATCGCATTCGGCGCCGGGGCTTTTACTTGGTCGCAGGAAAAATAGCTTCACAGCTCACAGTTAGCCCCTATCCCTTCGGTTGCCACAGGGTTTCGGGGTGTTCGTGCCGCAGGTTGATCAGCCGTGCCATGACAAACAACAGGTCGGAGAGACGGTTGACCAGTGCCTGACTCACCGGGTTCACGGCGTCCTCGTCGGCATCATGCAGGGTAATCAGGGCGCGTTCGACCCGTCGGGCGACGCTGCGGCAGTGGTGGCACCAGGCCGCATCGGGGTGACCACCGGGCAGGACAAACTCTTTCAGGGGCGGGAGCTCGGCGTTGATCATGTCTGCCTGGGACTCCACCTCCACCAGGTCGTGGTCATCAATCACGGCGCGTCCGGGTACGGCCAGTTCGCCACCGATATCAAACAGCCGTTGCTGAATGCCATCGAGGGCCTTGTCCAGGTCGGCATCCAGTGAACGCGCGCGGAGTACCCCAAGGGCGCTGTTGAGTTCGTCCAGTTCGCCCAGGGCATGAATGCGCGGGTGCGCCTTGCTGACGCGGGAGCCGTCTGCGAGCCCGGTGTCGCCCTTGTCGCCGGTTCGCGTAATGACGCGATTGATACGGGTTTTTTCAGTCATACAAGCATCCTTTCCTGGGGCTCGATGTGGGAGCTTGCCTGCAAGCGATGGAGCTGCAAGCGGCAAGCTACAAGCTACAACGCGAAATCAGCTCCTCGCAACGTAAGCGTCCTGCCCGCGAGCATGATGTTAGACATTGTGCACGGGTAAGGCGCCCGAGGCTCCAGCCCCTGACTTTCCCATGTTGAAGCTTGTCGCTTGTAGCTTGAGGCGGTCCTTAAAGTTCGAACCCGACCGCGATACGGTAATGGCGTTCAGGCAACGGATACAGGGTGGCGCTGTTGGCCGTGGCGTTGTAGTTGCCGTAATCCGCGACCTGATGGTTCTCAAGGTTGTAGGCGCCGGCGCGCAGGTAGAGCCCGCGGTAGTGGGCGGTCAGCTGCAGGTCCGTGGTGCGATAGTGATCCAGCTTAATGTACCGGTTGGCCAGATCGCCGTCGTAATGACGGTCGCCCACATAGCGATGACTCAGTTGCGCAGACAGCCAGCGCAGCGCTTGCCAGTCGGCGATCAGCGCCATCGTGTGCTCGGGCACCAGCGGGACATCGTTACCGCTGTATTGGCCACCATCAAAACGGGCCTGTTGGGCACTGGCGTTGGCGGTGAACGTCAGGTCCTTGTCGACCTGCCAGCGGGAATTGATGCTGATGCCTTTGTGGACGGTGGGGTCGTCCAGGTTGCGATTGGTGAACGTGGCCGGGTCAAACAGGATTTCATTGTCGATCTCGCTGCGCCACAGGGTCAGGGTCGAATACTGGAATCCCTGAGACCAGCTGGCGCCGACGGTATAGGTTTTGCCGGTTTGGGGATCCACTGGCGGGTTGAAGGGCGACAGTTCATCCAGGTTGGCAATGCGCACGCTGCGCTGCGCGCCGGCGAACAGCGCAAGATTGCCGGTGAAGGTGTATCGCAGGCCGCCTTCATACATCTCGCCGTCCTGGTCCTTGTTGGCCCCTTCACCGCTGAGTGTGCTGTCCAGCTTGCGGGCACCGGCACTGATGGAAAATTTCGGGGTGAGGCTGATCAGGTCGTGGATATACCAGGCACGCTGGGACTGTTCCAGGTCCCGGTTTCCGAAGCTGGTAATGCTGCGGTAGTCATATTCATAAAGATCGACACCCAGGGTCCAGTTATGCACTGCGCTGCCGGTGGCGCTCTGGCCTTCCAGCTTGGGGGTGACACTGTAACTGTCTACCCGGGTGTCACCGAAGCTGCTGCTGGAGACATAGTCGAAATCCTGGTGTTGGCGTCGACGGCTGACATCCAGGGTCAGGGCGCTCTGGTCCCCCAGGGCGATACGGATTCCCGGCATCAGCCAGTAGTTGTCCTGCTCGGCTTCATCCAGGGGGGTGCTGGTGCCTTGCGGGTCGTCGCGGAATTGGTTCTGGCTCGCATCGATGGTACGGCCACCCGGAAGCCCCAATGATTGTTGTTCACCGGTGGCGGTAAAGTAGGCTTGGAAGCCCTCTCCCTGATAACGCAAATCGCCGAAGACACTGTGATTGCGGGTGTCGTTATTGTCCCGATAGCCGTCGCTGATCAGGCTTTGAGAGGCCAGTGCGCCACTGATTCTGTCGCGTTTCCCGGTGGCATGGAACTGTCCTCCCAGTGCGTTATAGCTGCCACTGCTCACTTCCAGTCCGGCGCTTTGTTCGTATCGCTGCCGGGTGACGATGTTGATGGTGCCACCTGTAGCGCCATTGCCGTACAGGGCGGCACCGGCGCCGGGAAGGATTTCGATACGCTCAATGGCCGCAAGAGGGATGCCGGTCAGGTTTGGCGAGCCAAGATCGATGCCGCTGAGGCGCCGGCCGTTGAGCAGAATCAGGGTGTTCTGGTTGCCGGTAGCGCCAAAGCCCAGCATGTCCAGGCTGGCGCCGCTGCCATTGATGCCGTACAGCTGGCTGGCTTGCAGGCCGCCCACCGTGTCGAGGACCTCACTCAGGTCGCTGGCAGGCAGACTGTTGAGGGTGTGACGGTCGAGGATCACTGCGCCAACAGGCAATTCCCGCGCCAGACTGGTGCTGGTGGCACCACTGACCTTGACGGTCTGGAGTTCATTGGCGGCCAGAAGTTGACCAGAAGCAAGCAGGCTGACAGCCACAACAAGAGAACGCTGCATCGGGATTCCACGACAGATGACAGAAGTAGGCGAACAATGCTGGCTACGATGGCGAAAAACGCGGCTCAATGCCAGTGTAGAAGGGTAAAAAGTAGCAGGGTAAAAACCTGGGTCGGGTGACGGTCGTCACTGGCCGCGCGTGAGTGACGCAATGATCGCCAGGTGTGCCGGCACGGCGATGCCAAGCCTGTTGGCTTGCGTCACCAACCAGCCATTGATGGCATCGATCTCGGTAGGCGCGCCGCGCTGTCGATCAGCCCGCATGGAGGAGGTGTTGCCCGCAGTGGCTTGCGCGACGGCTAGCACATTGTCCAGGGAATGCCCCGGCCAGTCCGGGTTCAGGGCATGCAGTACCCGATCCGCTTCCTGGCAAAGGTGTGTAGCAGCGTCTCGCAGGGCTGGGTCGCTGACAATATGGCCATTGGGCACATCGTGGAGCGCGGTGAGCGGGTTGATGACTGCGTTGGCCACCAGCTTTTTCCACTGCGGTTCACGGATATCGTCACACCATTGAAGATCTGGCCAGTGCGGGGTCAGGCTGGCAAACCAGTCGGGTTGTGGACCGTTGCCCCCCATCCAGGTGGTGTTTTCGGCAATGATCTCATGGTCGGGATGCTGGCCCTTGACGGCACTGGTGGAAACGGCTTCTACCACCTGCCCGGAAGGTAACAGCCCATCCAGGGCTCCCAGCCCGTTTTGCAGTCGCAGCACCTGTGTCTCCTCGTTTATCCAGGGCAACAAGGGGCTTAACGAGGATCGCGTGTAGGGGGTTTTAACCGCCACCAGCAAATGCCTCACAGGGCCTGTAATAGCTTCAGGGGCCAGGGTGGGCAGTTGCAGGGCAAGCTCCGGGTTACCGGCGCGATGGAGTTGTTTTTTCAGGTCTGAGGACGCGCCGGAGCGGACGACAGTGATGCCATGACCGGCCCGGGTCAGGTACCAGGCGGCCAGGGTGCCCATATTGCCAGCGCCCAGCAAAAACCAGTGTGGGAGAGAGGATGTCATGGCCGCATGGTATGCCAGCGACCAGTGAAAGTCAGGCGCTGGCGGAGACGGCCACGATCCGTTTGCCGGACAGGGACTGGTCCAGTTCGGCACTGGCCTGGTCGAACATCTGCTCGGCACTGGTCCCGCCCTCGGTGGCGGTGAGGGCCATGCTGACCTGCAGGCTGATAAAACCGGCGGCGGTCTGGTAGGCACGATGGTTCAGATTTTCATACAGACGACGGAAACCAGAGGGGTCGCAGTTATCCAGATGGGGTTGCCAGGTGACCAGGGCAAAGAGGTCGGGTTGCAGGCGACATAGATGATCCAGCGGCCGTACCGCCTGACGCAGGCGACGACTGAAGGCGAGTACTCCCTGTTGCATGACCTTTTGACCGCGCTCACGTAGCAACGATTCGTAGCCTTCCACGCGCAGCAGGATCAGGCAGGCCGCGCCACTGCGTCTCTCTGCCTGCTTGATGGTGCTGTTGAGTGCGCGAAGGCCGTCCTGGCGGTTGCCGAAACCGGTGAGCGGATCAAGCAGAGCCTGACGTTTGAGCTGCCGATTGAACGACAGCATACGCTGGTAGTCGGTTTGCACGCGGTTATGGCGCTGGATAATCCGGTCGGCGGCCATGACCCGGTGCTGCAGTTGTTCGGTCATGGCGGATTTGGAGACAAAGTCGTCTACGCCCTGATCAAATGCCTGTTGGAGGGCGTCCACCCCTTCACGGGCGGTGAGCAGTAGCACATAGGTATAACGATTGTTGGCTTCGTCGCTCTGGCGAATGCGGCGGGTGAGTTCCAGACCGTCCATGCCGGGCATCAGCCAGTCTGCCACAACCAGGTCTGCGGGCTGCCCGGCGAGCTGGCCAAGAGCGTCCTGGGCGCTATGGGCATGACGAATACGGGTATAACCCGCGGCGGCCAGGGTGCGATTGACGACGGCTGCTGAAAAACGAGCATCGTCTACCACCAGAATATCCATTTCCGACACGTTCATTGGCGTTCTTGTTGTTTTTTGTAAACGTCAACTATAGCCGGTTTGTGAATTGATTGAAAATTATACTGTGACCCTGTTGGGATCGTCGCCGCGACTCAGTTCCGGAAGGTGGGGTGGCGCTGAATCAGGTAGATCAGTCCCAGCACTGGCACCCCCATCAGGCTGGCCAGTATGAAAAAGCCCGGGTAGCCCAGGTTGTCCACCATACTACCGGAATAGCCGCCGATGGTTTTCGGCAGCAGCGTCATCAGTGAGCTGAAAATGGCGTACTGCACGGCGGTAAAGGAGACATTGGTGAGTTGTGAGAGGAATGCCACAAAGGCGGCGCTGGCCAGCCCGGCGGTCAGATTGTCCGCGGAAATGACCGCATACAGAATTCGGATGTCATGGCCAGCATAGGCTAGCCACAGAAACAGCAGGTTGGTCGCCACGGTCAGAACGGCGCCCAGGTACAATACCTTGATCACGCCGTGGCGCATTGCCAGCAAACCGCCCAGAAAGCCCCCGGCAATGGTCATGAACAGGCCGAAGGTTTTCACCACTGCTGCGATTTCGGTTTTGGTAAAACCGATATCTTCAAAAAAGACATTGGAAATCACCCCCAGCACAATGTCGGATACCCGGTAAAACCCCACAAATACCAGCAGGAGCAATGCAAGGCGGGAGCCGTATCGCTGGAAGAAATCGAGTACCGGTTCAACGTAGCTCTCGTGCACCAGTTGCTTTTCGTAGAGCGGGGTCAGCCCGAGCAGACGAATCACCACGAACACCACCCCTATGGCGACTGCCAGGCGCAGGCTTTCTACTGCCAGACCGGCCAGGGCGCCGTTGTTCAGCACCAGTTCAAGGGCCTCCCGGGCATTGGCTGAGATGCCGCGGGTGAGCACATAGGTAGCGACAAAGGCGAGGATGCCCGCGACGAAAATGCTCAGAAACTTCAGGTACTGGCCGCTGCTGTATTGATACGGTGACGGGCGGGGGTTGGCCGGCTCGCGAATGATCAGGGTGGTGACTGCGCCTACCAGCATGGTCAGGGCCATGACGCCATAGGTGGTCTGCCAGGCGGCGTAGCTATAAGCCTCGCTGGTGGAGCCCAGCACGCTGGCCAGCACCAGTGATCCCGCGCCGGAGGTGAGCATGCCGATCCGGTACCCGGCGATATAGGACGACGACATCAATGCCTGCATCTCGGCGCCGGCGGATTCGATGCGGTATGCATCAATCACGATGTCCTGGGTGGCAGCAGTGAACCCGAGCATCACCACGGCGAATGCCATCAGGTTCAATGCCCCGGGTTGGGTGGGGTCTACCAGGGAGATGCCAAAAATCGACAGGGCAACGGTGAGCTGCGCGATCAGCAGCCAGGCCCGCCGCCGCCCCAGCCATTGGGTGAGGCCGGGGACCGGCAAGCGGTCAATCAGCGGTGCCCACAGGAACTTGAAGGAGTAGGCAAGCGCGGCCCAGCTGAAGTACGTCACGGTGGAGCGATCCACACCGGCTTCGCGCAGCCATAACGACAGGGACGAAAAGATCAGCAGTAAGGGAATTCCTGCCGAGAACCCGTAGAAGAACATGGTGACAACACGGGGATGCAGGAAGGCTTTCAGGGAATCCTGCCAGCTGGAGGCTTGTGATGGCATGTCAGATTAACGGGCTCTTCCAGTGGGCGAAGGGATCATCATAGACACTTTGTCAGCGGGGAGCGATGCGGGTTCAATCGTTCCAGGTGACAAAAAAGCGATTGGGGACCTTGCCGCCCGTTACTGCCACTTTCTCGTCCAGCAAGCGCTGGATCTGTCTCTCCCCTGCTGGTGTACCGGCCAGGGCAATGCGGCCATCACCACGCAGCACCCGGTGCCAGGGCAGGCGCGAGTCGCTGGGCAACTGGCTCATGAGCCGCCCAACAAAGCGGGCGTGGCGGGGAAAGCCGGCCTGTCTGGCCACAGCGCCATAACTGCTGACCCTGCCGGCCGGGATGGCGGCGACAATCTGGTAGACGGCGTCTCGGAATTCATTGTTCATGGGGAAAGCTTCAAGCCACAAGCGGCAGGCTGCAAGAGAAAACATACGGCTCATCGCGGCTTAGCGGGGAAGGGCGATATGAAGCCGCGTTGGTTGGAAATCGCCTCAGGCGATCTCTGACATGGCTTGCCAGTGCGGAAGGAGAGCCGGGATCTGGAAGACGGCGGAGATCGGCTTGCGCCGATTTCCGCCCTACGGTGTTGTCTGTTCTTCAGGGTAGCGGCATACAAAAAAGGGCAAGTCCGAAGGCTTGCCCTTTTTTGTGTCCACCACATCATGCTGGCTCACAGCTCACAGCTGCTTAACGCAGCCCACCGTCCATATCGATGCAGCGACCGGTGAAGTAGTCGGTTTCGAAGATGAAGGCCACGGAGCGGGCAATATGCTCGGCTTCACCCAGACGACGCAGGGGGACCGCTTGTACCAGACGATCGCGGGCTTCCGGCTTCATGGCGGCCAGCATGTCGGTGTTGATGGTGCCCGGGGCAACGGCACCGGTGCGGATGTTGTAGCGGGCCAGTTCTTTTGCCCACACTTCTGCCATGGCTGCAACGGCGGATTTGGCGGCAGAGTAGTTGCTCTGGCCGAAGCTGCCGTGTCGGGCCAGCGAGGAGATGTTCACGATCACGCCTTCCTCGGTACCCAGTTCCAGCATTTTGGCGGCGGCTTCACGACCACACAGGAAAACACCCGTCAGGTTGACGTCGATCACGGCCTGCCACTGTTGCAGGCTCATCTTGCCGACCACTTCGCCGTCCTTGTACTTCACCAGCAGACCGTCACGGGTGATGCCCGCGTTGTTGACCAGACCGTGCAGAGCACCAAAGTCGTTACCCACGTTGTTGAACAGGGTTTCAACTTCTTCTTCCTTTGCCACGTTGGCAATGTAGGCACGGGCTTCGCCGCCAGCGGCTTCGCAGGCTGCCACGGTGGCGTCCAGGTCTTCCTGGTTCAGGTCCACACAGGCGATGCGGGCGCCCTTGCTGGCGAAGTAGCTGGCAATACCACGGCCCAGACCGCGGCCGGCACCGGTGACAACAATGACTTTCTGGTTCAGATCCATGGTGATTCCTTAGACTGTCGGTTCACGTTGAGGGCGATTATGGGAGCGGCCTCGGGCAAGACCAATGACCGGATTGCTCAGGGGGGCTGGAAAACCGGGAAAGCGGCAGGGCTGCCAATCGCTGCTATTATCAGTACAGCACGCCAGGAAGGTGGTGCGGCAGCCGAGACAAGGAGAGGAAAGCATGCAATTGGAAGCCGACGCCCAGTCGTTCATGTATCAGCACAGCCATGCGGCACTGGCCACGGTGGATGCCGGGTTGCATCCGCTAAGCACGGCGGTCAACACGGTGCCGGACCAGGAAGGACGCTTGATCGTGCTGCTCAGTGATCTGGCGGAGCATACCGCCAATATTCGCCAGAACCCGGCCGCATCGTTGATGTGGGTCGAGCAGCAACATAGTGACTGGCAGGCGGCAACGCGGTTGTCTGTCACGGGTGAGATGGTGCGGATTCCGGCAGAGCAGGGTGAGCGCTACCTACAGGTTTTCCCCCATGCTCGCGACTACCTGACGCTGGATTTTCACTTTTATGCCTTGCGCCCGGAAAAAGCACGCTGGATCCCGGGCTTTGCGCGTGCCCAATGGCTCAATTGCGATGCGGTTGCCCAGCCGTGGGGGTGGGACCTGGCCCGGGAGCAGGCCATGGTCGGGCACATGAATGATGATCACGGTGACGCCGTGGATCATTATCTCAGCCTGTTGGGCGAGCCCGGTGAGGGCGCAAGGATGCTGGCCATCGATCCTTGGGGTGCCTGGCTGTGGCATCAGGAGCGCCTGCGCCGCCTGCCGTTTCCTGCCCGGGCGGAAGATGCCGGCCAGGTCCGTGAAACCCTGGTGATGCTGGCACGCACCCGGCCGGAAGAATTTTTCCTCGCCCGCCCTTGAATCCCGCTCCACAAGCCCCATCCCTGAGCCCTGCAGACAGTCAGCAGCAAGCGCCTGTTTCCTGTTGACTGTACTGTCATCATTACTATGATTGGCACTCGACTCATTAGAGTGCTAATTCGGACTGCCAAGCTGGCCCTGTCGTTGGCTTGGATGTCATCAGAACTAAACTGGGAGTTTAAGGAAAATGAACATCCGTCCTTTGCATGATCGCGTGCTGGTTCGCCGTGAAGAAGAAGAAACCAAGTCCGCTGGCGGTATTGTGCTGCCCGGTTCTGCCACCGAGAAGCCGTCCCGTGGTGAAGTGATCGCTGCCGGGAATGGCAAGATCGCCGACAACGGTGATGTACGTCCGCTGGACGTGAAGAAGGGTGACAAGGTGATCTTCGGTCAGTACGCCGGTAACACCGTGAAGGTGGAAGGCGAAGAGCTGCTGATCATGAGCGAATCCGAGATCCTGGCCGTCATCGAAGGTTAAGGGCTGGGCGCTGATGCCCGGTACCACAGGATCAAGAACACTAGAGTCCCCCGTTATCGGGGATGGAAAAGATTTCGCAGAGGTAAAGAACAATGGCTAAAGAAGTACTGTTTCGTGATGACGCCCGTGCCCGTATGGCCAAAGGGGTCAACATTCTGGCTGACGCTGTAAAAGTAACCCTCGGTCCGAAAGGCCGTAATGTGGTGCTGGAAAAATCCTTCGGCGCGCCCACCATCACCAAAGATGGTGTGTCCGTGGCCAAGGAAATCGAGCTGGAAGACAAGTTCGAAAACATGGGCGCCCAGATGGTGAAGGAAGTGGCGTCCAAGGCGAACGACGAAGCTGGTGACGGCACCACCACTGCCACCGTACTGGCTCAGGCCATCGTCAACGAAGGCCTCAAGTCTGTTGCCGCAGGCATGAACCCGATGGACCTCAAGCGCGGTATCGACAAGGCGGTAGACGCGGTTGTCGGTGAGCTGAAGAAACTGTCCACTCCCTGTGACAGCACCAAGAGCATCGAGCAGGTCGGCACCATTTCTGCCAACTCTGACAAGTCTGTAGGCGAAATCATTGCCCAGGCCATGGAAAAAGTAGGTCAGGAAGGTGTGATCACCGTTGAAGAAGGCCAGTCCCTGCAGAACGAACTGGAAGTGGTAGAAGGTATGCAGTTCGATCGCGGCTACCTGAGCCCTTACTTCATCAACAACCAGGAAAAAATGCAGGTTGAACTGGAATCCCCGTACATCCTGTTGGTTGACAAGAAAATCTCCAACATTCGCGAACTGCTGCCGGTTCTCGAAAACGTGGCCAAGCAGGGCAAGCCACTGATGATCATCGCCGAAGATATCGAAGGCGAAGCGCTGGCGACCCTGGTAGTGAACAACATGCGTGGCATCATCAAGTGTGCGGCGGTGAAGGCGCCGGGCTTCGGTGATCGTCGCAAGGCCATGCTGCAGGACATCGCTATCCTGACCGGTGGCACCGTGATCAGCGAAGAAGTGGGTCTGAGCCTGGAAAACGTTTCCCTGGAAGACCTGGGTACTGCCAAGAAAGTGAACATCGACAAGGAAAACACCACCATTGTTGATGGCGCAGGTCAGCAGGCGGACATCGATGCCCGCGTTGAGCAGATCCGTCGCGAAGTGGAAAACTCTTCCTCTGATTACGACAAGGAAAAACTGCAAGAGCGCGTGGCCAAGCTGGCTGGCGGTGTTGCCGTGATCAAGATCGGTGCTGCCACCGAAGTGGAAATGAAAGAGAAGAAAGCCCGCGTTGACGACGCCCTGCACGCGACCCGTGCTGCGGTGGAAGAAGGTGTGGTACCTGGCGGTGGTGTGGCTCTGGTACGCGCTCTGGCCAACATGGGTGACATTGAGGGTGATAACGAAGAGCAGAATGCCGGTATCGCCATCGCGATTCGAGCCCTGCAGGCGCCGCTGCGTCAAATCGCTTTCAACGCCGGTGCGGAAGCATCCGTGATCGTTCAGGAGGTGCGCAACGGCTCTGGCAACTATGGCTACAATGCCGCCACCGGCGAGTACGGTGACATGTTGGAAATGGGTATCCTGGATCCCGCCAAGGTAACCCGTACCGCGCTGCAGGCAGCGGCTTCCATCGCTGGCCTGATGATCACCACCGAAGCCATGGTGGCTGACAAGCCGGAAGAAAACGCCGGTGCCGGCGCCCCGGATATGGGCGGCATGGGTGGTATGGGCGGCATGGGCGGCATGATGTAAATCAGCCGGTCATTCGACCCCTTAAAAACAAAAGCCCCGCTTCGTGCGGGGCTTTTGTTTTTAAGGGCAGCTCACAGCTCACAGCTCACAGCTCACAGCTCACAGCTCACAGCTCACAGCTCACAGCTCACAGCTCACAGCTCACAGCTCACAGCTCACAGCTCACAGCTCACAGCTCACAGCTCACAGCTCAC